>Ga0315276_10001611_pt1 | contig 20267 bp, 16 predicted proteins | sample YL17G05_0_MG_FD_204542 | JGI IMG/M metagenome (GOLD analysis project Ga0315276, IMG submission 204542) | Sediment microbial communities from Yellowstone Lake, YNP, Wyoming, USA - YL17G05_0 | ecosystem: Environmental > Aquatic > Freshwater > Lake > Sediment | place: USA: Wyoming | collected... | reverse complement strand
AGAGTGAACAACCCTAAGAAAGTAGTCATTGCGAGGAGCGAAGCGACGTGGCAATCCCTTGAGATTGCTTCACTTCGTTCGCAATGACACATGGTGAATGTCAACTTATTTATGTCGTTCACTATAAAAAGGAGGTATCAGTTTAGCCTTTTGAAAAATGAATTTCAAAAGCCAAAAAAATTAGAAGAATCACTATAAAATCCCCCTCTATCCCCCTTTTTCAAAGGGGGAAGCTAATATCTCCTCCCTTTGGAAAAGGGAGGCAGGGAGGGATTTTCAAAGCGCTAAAGTATTACAAAAGGAGAATAATGAGATGATTCGAAAACATCGTTGTCTTATCATTGGTTTTTTCCTTTTAGGATTATTTCTTTCAGGGTGTCCCAAGAAAATTCCTGCGCCGGTTATTGAAAAACCACCTTTCGAGAATCCAGTAGTCAAACTTCTTGAAGCCTTCTCTTCGGCAGAGTCTCTTCAGGCAAGGGTCTCGATTCGAATTGAAACGGTGAGGATGGGTGAGGGGATGAACTTTCTTCTCAATGGGTACCTCCTTTATCAAAAACCGGATAAGCTTCGGCTCCTCGGTTATCATCCTTTAGGAATGGGTTTATTCGATGCCCTTTACCGAAATGGAGAATTCTTCCTCCTTATCCCCATTCAGAAAAAGGCCTATACCGGAGAGGTTTCGGAATTTGAGGATCTGATCGAGAAGGCAGGTGCCATTCAGATCTCCTCGGAGAAGAGTGAAGGGAGTGAAATTCCGAACCGGATTCGGATTGATGTGGTGGAGAAGGAGACCCGTATCGAACTCCGATTGAAGGAAATCTCCATCAATTCCTCGTTGCCCGAAGACTCCTTTCAGTGGGCAGTTCCTGAGGGGGTGGAAGTTAGACCCCTGGCAAAACTCTTGCGGGGAAAAAAGCCGAGATGAGGATCACTTTTATCATCCCCAGATGGCCAAAGGACAGTTTCTGGGATGTGATCGCATTCAAATTTCCCCTTCTTTCAACTTCTCTTCTCGCAGGGCTCACACCCTCCCGACATGAAATAAGAATTATCGATGAAAGTCTCTCAGAGATCGACTTCAATCAGGATGTGGATCTTGTCGCCATCACTGCTATCACACCCCTCGCACCCAGGGGATATGAGATCGCAGATCAATTTCGGCAGAAGGGGAAAAAGGTGATGATCGGAGGCATCCACGCTTCTTGGCTCCCTGAAGAGGCCAAAGGTCATTCGGATAGCGTCGCCATCGGCGAGGCGGATGAAATCTGGGCCGAAATTTTAGAGGATGCAGAGAAGGGGGAATTGAAACCTTTTTACCGCCAAAAAGAGAGAACAGATCTCCATCGTCTTCCCATCCCGAGAAGGGACCTTTTTCCTCAAAAAGGATATCTCTTTCATAACTTGATTCAGACCACAAGGGGCTGTCCTTATGACTGTGAGTTCTGTTCTGTCACCGCTCTTCATGGAAGGTCTTACCGGATGAGACCGATTCCTGAGGTCGAGAAGGAGATACAATCCTTAGATCGATCGAAGGCTTACATCTTCTTTGTCGATGATAATCTTGTCGGGAACCTCTCCCATGCCAGAGAACTTCTCACCATGCTCTCCCATTATCGGTTGCGATGGGTGAGTCAAGGACCGATCCACATCGCTGAGGATGAGGAATGGGTCTCCTTGATGGCCAAAGCAGGATGCCATGGACTCTTCATCGGATTTGAGAGTCTTCGTGAGGAGAACCTTGACCTCATGGGAAAGGGGATCAACCGAATTGAAAGTTATGAGAAAGGGATTCGAAGGCTCCATGATGCGGGCATTGGAGTCTATGCCTCCTTTGTCTTTGGCTATGACTATGATGATCCATCGGTCTTTGATGAGTTTTTGGAATTTGCTGAACGGAATAGGATTGATGGAGCTTTCCTTCCCATCCTTACCCCTTTTCCAGGGACTCGGATCTATCAAAGGTTAAAACAGGAGGGAAGGATTCTGACAGAGGACTGGTCGAAATATGATATGGCCACGGTCGTCTTTCAACCAAAACGGATGACGGTGGAAGAACTTCAAGAGGGTTTCTGGAAGGTGAACCGGTCTTTTTATTCCATTCCCTCCATGCTGAAAAGGATCTTCAATCCATTTCATCTCCGAAGGAGTCTGATCATCTTCGGCCCCATGAACCTGGGCCTCTGGCCTGCCGTCAAAAAAGCTGAGCGGTATTTCAATAAATTGCATAGCCCCAGCCATTCATCCGCAGAATAGCTTGCTTTCTTATTTTTTAATTTGATTGACATTTTTTTCACAATCCATTACGTTGGTGCCATAAAATAAAAAGGAGGTTTTAAAATGTCCAAAATGATGAATAAGGTCTTTTGCTTAATGGTTCTGTTTTTTTCACTGATCACTCTTTCGTATCCCGATCATGCCCTTGCCTTGTGGGCGAAGACCTTTGGGACATCTTGGAATGAATATGGAACATTTGGGCCAGCCTCGGGTGGAGGTTACTATGTCATGTCCCAATCTGCTGACACGAGTGGGACAGGGAAGAAGTACCTCATCCTTTCGAGACTGAATGCGTCAGGGGGTGTTCAGTGGAGTAAAAAAATCTACTTAGAAGATTATGATAGCCTTTGGGCCATGGAGCTTGCTGACGGAAAATTTTTAATCACAGGCATGACCCAGACCAGCCAAACTGCCCCAACGGATGCCCTCTGGGCAAAATTCAATGTCAATGTTTCGAATGGCACTTTTACCCCTATTTTTCAAAAAGCTTACAAAGGATCAGGGGATGATAGTCTGGGGTTCGGAATATGGGAAGACGGAGACATTAAGATCGGCACAGGGGCGACCAATTCTTTTAGCGGGAATCCGGACGACGATGATATGATGATCGTAAAGATCAATTCTTCAAATGGCAATATCGAATGGAGCAAGGTATTTCATCACAGTATCAAGGACCAAGCCCCCTCACTCATCGAAGTCAGTGATGGGTACATCCTCTGTTCCAATGTTGCCAATTCGGATTACAGCAGGCAGGACATCCTTGTCGCAAAACTCAATTCAACAGGCAATGTTCAATGGGCAAAATTGTTCGGTGGAACAGGGGGCAACTCGGCTACAATTCGTGAAATATCAGGGGGGAATTTTCTTCTTATCGGAACGGCTAAGGCCAACAAGGATACCTATTATACCGACACCATCCTTATCAAAATAAATGGCTCTGGCAATGTTGTATGGGGGAAGCGATATGCCGGGAATGGAGCAGAGGCTCCAGATCCTTACGACATTGAAGAGAACACGGATGGCTCTTTTATTCTAAACGGAGTTATCATGAACACGACCAACTTCAGATGGCATCCTTTTGTCATGAAGCTCACATCCACTGGAGATATCCAATGGAAAAAGCGTTTTACGATAGGTGATACGGATACGGCCAGTTTTATAAAAAGGTCGGATGGAACCTATCTCCTCTCCGGTGTCACAATGACCTATTCTCCGCTCGATTCTGGTAATATTGTCTATGGCAAGTTTGATTCCAATTTCAATAAGATCTGGCTGAAAACCTTCGGAGGTACTGGGTTTGAGACAGGAGGATTCTATGAAGCTTCAGGTCAATTCTTCCTTTCTGGTGGAACCACCTCTTTTGGTGTGGGAGCAGCAGGTACATTGGCGCCAATGTCTTCCTCAGCAATTGCCATGGATGCTTTTGGAGTTATCGTCGATTCAAATGGAAATTTGCCTGGGTGCCAATATATCAAAGACATCAATTATACAGAGGACACTCCGAGCATCACGGCCAGCAACCTTGGCTGGAATCCGACCACTACCTCCTTGACTGAGAGAGGTACGCTGTCGGCAAGTAACATCACCCTCAAGATCGAGACTGTACCGGTAACGGAAGAAGTCATCTGTGCGGGAACCCCGCCGGGCAATGAACCTGACATCACAGTGACACCGGCCACCGTCAATTTCGGAAATGTCAATGTTGGAGGCACTTCAGATCAAACTGTTACTGTAAAAAATGATGGCTCGGCGAACCTCACGATCGGAACGATTACCTCACCTGCCTCTCCCTTCAGTAAAGTAACAGATAACTGTTCAAACAAGACCCTAACGCCCAATCAGACCTGTACCATGACATATAGGTTTGCACCTGCTTCTGTAAATGCCTTTAATGCCACTTCCAATATCCCATCCAACGACCCTGATGAAAACCCGAAGATCGTGACCTTAACCGGAAACGGTGTTCAAGCAACCTTCGGCATCAATTTATTATCACCTTCGAATGGCCATGAGTTTTGGAGTTGCTATACAGAACTTCCCACATTTCAGTGGAATAAGACTGGAACATTTAAGAGCATTGAAGTTCAGTTCTCCTCGCAAAATGATTTTTCTTCAGGCCTTTTGAAGGCAAAAGGGTCAACGACGACCGACGAACTGCAGGTCAGTTCTTCAACATGGAAGAAAGTCCTTCTTCTTCCTGGCAAGGAGGGAGGAACCGTCTACTGGAGGGTGGTAGGAAAGACATCGGAGGGTGATGAAGTAAAAAGTAATGTCTTTTCGATTGAGATTGTGGAGCCACAGCCCGTTGGTAATCCGTACCTTTCGTCCACGAGTAAGTCCTCGGAGCCGACCCTCTATTGGGCGAATCAATGCAATATCAAGTTTAAGGCTTGGTTTGGGAATGATTCTGATTTTACGAAATCTGGCATAAAGAAGAAAGCCTTGACGTTTAACGATAAGAATCCCTTCGACTACGAGAGTGTATTCTTCACAACCCTCACCTCGGGCCAGTGGAATTCCATCAAGAGCCTGGTAGGGAATGCAGTGGGTGTACCCATTTACTGGTATGTGGAAGGCTGGGATGGGCTGGGAAGGCATAGTCAAACAGAGGTGATGAGTTTTACATTGACGCCATAGGGTCTTTTCAATTTTTTTGAATTTTAAAAAATTTCATACTTCAGGTGACAATTTATGGGTAAATGAATATTTATTACTGAGGGGAGGTTTAGGAGATTTATTATAATGTCAATAGGTTAAAGATCTAAAAATAAATGGCATAATTGTTGCTTGATGAAGTCGTAAAAAGTCGATATTTCTCCAGTTTGTCATTCCTGCGGAAGTCCCGCGCCCCGCGGGATTATTCCAATGGGTTCTGGACTCCGGCTTTCGCCGGAGTGACGGATTTCGGACTTTTTACGAGATCATCTTGCTTGAATTCTTTACCAAAAATTACCTTGCAAAATGATTCACAATATTTTAAAAATCACGGTGTGCTGAGTGACTTCTGCTTATCGAATAGCATGGGGTGATTAGAAGGAGGTGATTGATACAGATTGGCTATAAGTTCTATCTTTTCTTTACCTGCTCGTAAAAATTTAGGTTTCTGAATCAAATCAAAAAGGAGGGGAAAACCTATGTTTAAAAAGATGCTGATCGTTTGGGTTCTTTTTCTTTTAATCGTTTCTTTTTCTAACACCGGTTGGGCGACACCAGTTAATAGCCCAAATGGATATTATCAGATCGTTGGTGGAAAGGTCAAATTGAGTGTAAACTTTACAAATTTTATCAAAATAACCATCGATTTGCCAAACTTGACGTCAATAAAAGACTTATTGGGGGGATATTTCGTATTTTATGAATGGGTAGATTATCCCGGTTACGATTATACCAATGGTCCTTTCGCCTTTTACCTTCCGCTTGACCTAACAAGCATAATACCCATTTCATTAACAAACCAGGCACAACCTCTACAACAAGATGATGGTGCCGAACCAACGATCGTAGGTGAATGGGACATGACAGGATCTACTAAATTTACGATCACACCGGCCGATGCAAATGGAAACCCTGTGGACATAGCAAAAGCTATCAATGATCTACTTAAAACGCAGGCATTCCCTCTCAATATGATAACCGCTGAGGTTACAAAATATTCCTTTACGGGGTCGATGAATAGTAATGGATCGCTAAAAGTGAACCTCACCCTGGGAATTTCAATCGATGCCTTTATCACCACTGGAACGATTACCCTCACTGGCTCCTTTACGACTTCAGGGCCAAGCTCAAAACCTTCAGACGCAGCTTACTTATTGTCAAACACCATGTCAGCGCCCGATGGAAACATAAAAGGATCTTCCAACGATATTGCAAATTGGGTCGTTAAAATCCTTAAGACGCTTCCTCTTAAGAATGCAATACCTGCTCATTAGTACAAACGCAAGAATCCGTTATACCCCCCACCCATCCCTCCCCCTCAAGGGGGGAGGGTGAGGGTGGGGGTGAATGTCATTCTGTCTAATGCGTTTGTATTAGTATCCGGAGTTTCAATTGAAAATCATCTCCTCTTCCTCTCTCTCCCGTAAGTCTATGGGGGAGAGAGGCTTCCTGATCGCCGTCTTCATCTGCTCGCCCCTTTTATTCCTGATGATTCCTGTCAGTGCGTTTACATGGGGACAGGCCACTCACGCCTATTTTGCAAAAGAACTGGGCCAGGCCGAATTGAATTCCCAAGAAATCTATGGCGCCACCGCGCCAGACCTATTTAACCTGAAGTTCGACTCACCTTATTATGATTATATAGTGGATCAGACGCACCGTCACGAAACAAGCGTAAAAACGAAGGCACGGAAGATGGGATTGGATACTTTTGCCTTCGGATTTGTCAGCCACAACGACCGCTGGGGTGCAGATTATACGGCCCACCACAGAGGGCGCACGATAAAAGGAGGTTACGTCATTACAAAGAGCAGTGGATTAGCCCCGAAGTTAAAATCCCCCTTGCAAGACATTCTCGAAAATGCAGGGGTTCCATCTGCCTCCTTTTTCGCCGGACTCTTTGCCCCTGAATTAGCTCACCCTTTGATAGAGACGGCTGTCGATCTATTGATCAAGCGGAATGAAGATCCTTCGATTGGGCTTGAACTGTTCCATTCCGCCCAAGATCGTTCTCCCTCTGTTCCTGACTTGCTGGTTTCGGCCTATGCAAAAGGATTGGCAAGGCATCAAAATTTACCTTATGACGGGGCAAGTCAATTCATCAGGGATGCTGAAGCAGAATTTCAGCAGATGATGATTCTTTATGGTGAGATATTGAGCCAAGAGGAATCGGAGGTCATCCAAGATCTGGCGGACCAAGGGGCTACTTTGATTGAAGGATATATCAAGTCTGCCATCGGTAAAGAGGTCGATGTACCCTCCGATGCTTTGGTTGACTTTATTCATCTTGCCATCCAGCAGGTCGAAGGAGACTATGGTCAGGAGATCGCTTCGACCCTTGCCTACCTGAAACATCGACCGGGCATCTCCAGTTTCCTTCACCGTATCCTGAAGACGTATTAAAGAATCCTTGCAAAAACTCTCAAAATTCGATAATCTAAAAGCTAACCAAAAACATTTGAAATTTCCCCACTAAACCTCCTCCCCCTTCGATGCCTGCCTGCGCGAAGCCGCTTCGGCGAAGGCAGGGGGGAGGATAAAGGTGGGGGTGGACAAAAGAAATTTGATCCCCCTCCCCTTTACCCTGTTAGATAAAATTGTCTATTCAGCCCTGTTATTCAGCAAACACCCTATCTAACAGGGTGAATCCCCTCCCACCAGGGGGGAGGGGAGGGAATTGGGGGTTGTCTCTAAAATGTTAGAGATAAATTCTTAGATTAAATCGTATAAGAATCTCAAACAGGGAGGAAAACAATGACCTTACTCATCATTCTCATTATCATTGTAGTCGTTGTTTTGAGCGTGATCGCTATCTATAACAAACTCGTTCGGCTCAGAAATACGGTGAAATCCTCGTGGTCTGATATCGATGTTCAATGTAAAAAACGATACGATCTCGTGCCCAATCTGGTGGAGACGGTGAAGGGTTATGCTTCCCATGAAAAGGCTGTTTTCGAAAAGGTCACCCAGGCAAGGTCGATGGCCATGCAGGCATCCTCTCCTGCAGAGATGGCAAAGGCTGAAAATATGCTGAGAGATACCCTAAAGAGTCTGTTTGCGGTGGCAGAAGCCTATCCCGAGTTAAAAGCCAATGCCAATTTCCTCCAACTTCAATCGCAACTTCAGGAGCTTGAGAATAACATCGAATCCGCAAGGCGATATTATAATGCGGTGGTTCGTGACTATAACATCCTGATCGAGTCATTTCCCTCAAACCTGATTGCATCGCAGTTCGGTTTCAAACACGAAGAGTTATTCCAGCTTGAAGCACCCGAGGTCGAAAGAAAGCCCGTAAAGGTAAGTTTCTGATTTATTTCGGAATTCGGATTGCGGAATGCGGAATTGAATCATTAGAAGAAGCCAATGAAAAGCCGTTCCAAATTATTCAGGTTAGTCTTATTTTCCATCCTTAACCTCAACCTTATCCTTATCCTATTTTCTTCTGTCACCTATGCACAAAATTTTACCATCGATAAGTTCCACTCCGATATCACCATCCATGAAGACTCATCTTTTATCGTCAAAGAAACCATCGATGTGAAATTCCATCGACCCAGACATGGGATTTATCGGGAAATTCCATTCAAATACAGAGATGAACTTGGCAAAACGATGGAGACACCCATAAAGGTGCTATCGGTTATAGATGGGTCGGAAAAATCCTGGAAATACAAAGTGGATAGGACGGGCCATGTGATCAATATAAGAATTGGCGATGCGAACAAGTATGTGAGCGGTTCTCAGACGTATGTGATCACTTATCAAGTGGAAAATGCAATTCTCTTCTTAGGTGACCATGATGAACTTTATTGGAATGTCACGGGCAATGACTGGAAAGCCCCTATCCGAGGGGCATCTGCGGATGTGATGCTATCTGTAAAGAATAAGAGTAAAGATTTATGGGCAGCAGGCTACGAAGGACGCTACGGTTCCAAGGAAGAATGTAGCTATGAGACGTATGATAATGGCGGCAAGTTTTTCACAAAGAGGAATCTGAATGTAGGGGAAGGTCTGACCATCGCCTTTGGATGGGATAAAGCACTCGTCTTTCCTCCCTCTTCATGGAAGAGATTTTTGTGGGCAATCGATCTAACAGAGAACTGGGTATTTTTGTTTCCTTTCTTTTCCCTAATCTATATGGTCAATCTCTGGTACCAAAAAGGGCGAGATCCCAGAGTGAAGGAATCTGTTGCCGTAATGTATGAACCTCCCAAGTTCGACAACCGACCCCTCACACCTGGAGAGGTAGGGACCCTCATCGATGAAAAACTTGATCCAAGAGACATTACTTCATCGATTGTCGGCCTTGCCGTCAAGGGATACATCAAGATCGAAGAGACAAAAAAAGAAGGATGGATCTTCGACACCAAGGATTACTATCTCAAGAAGGTGAAAGAGCCTAATGCGGATCTCGGCCCTTTTGAGATCGAACTGATGAAAAGCTTATTTTCAGTCTATTTACCAGGGATCCTTGTCTCTGATTTAAAAAACAAATTCTACACAAATTTGGATGAATTAAAAAAGATCCTCTATGGGGAACTGATAAGAAAAAAGTATTTTGTCAGTAACCCTGAGAAGGTAAGAAAATCTTATGGCGTTATAGGGATACTCATCATGGTGTTTGGCAGTTTTGCACTTGCATTGCTCACACCCTTTTCCGTAGGAAGAAGTATTCTCGCCTCCATACTCACAGGGGTTCCTGTGCTTGCCTTCGCAAGGTTTATGCCTGTAAAAACAAGGAGTGGGGCTTCTACCTACATGGATATTTTAGGTTTTCAGGAATTTATGAATCGGGCAGAAAAAGACAGACTCGAACGAATGGGGGATAAGGATCTGTTTTCTAAATTCTTACCCTATGCCATCGCTCTCGATGTTGCAGATAATTGGGCCAAGGCATTCAAAGGAATTTACCAGGAACAACCCGATTGGTATGCATCATCTGGAGGATTCAGGACCTTCAGTCCCTACGGGTTTTCCCATTCCATCAACGCGGTGACCTCAGGTCTTTCCTCTGCTATGTTCTCCTCACCGAGGGGAAGCGGTATTGGAGGGGATGGAGGTGGAGGTGGGGACGGTGGCTCATCCGGAGGCGGATTCGGAGGAGGTGGCGGAGGAGACTGGTAACCTGAGACCTTTTTGTAGATACGAGATAGATGCAAGCCGACTCATGATTGAACCGGCTCTTTTTTTCTCCGATTTATTTTTTAAATTTTCCGGAGATTGTTTCACAATACCGTCGGTCAAAGCGTCTGCCACCATAAGTACATGTTCTCGGCCGTTATTATAAGCGGTTATTTCGGCCTTGTAATCTTCGTTCAGCCTTTCAACCACCTCGTTTTTTGTCATTGTTAAAAGGGCTTCCGGCATGGTGGCCCTTGTCTACTTGGGCCCTTTAGGGCTGGCACTGCTTCATAATCGATCGTTCTCAACTTCCATAACTTCTGATGAATCTGTTATAATCAAATTTTACTAATAAGGCCGTAATTGTATAGACATCAAACTCTTCTTCTATACCACTGGATTCCGGCTTTCGCCGGAATGACGAAAAGGGACGATGCCTCAAATTCGTCTCTCCGGCCCCGATTTCCACCGGGGTAAACTCCAGCCGGAGTCCAGCCCAAGGTTTTCAAACGGGCAAGCCTTCAATTCGAGGATGTCTATCCTATTATGGACTCCTCAGTAATTATAGCAAATGTATTCCATACTTTTGCATTGTCGTTGCGAGTGATCCCGCCCTGGCGGGAAAAAGTGCCTGCGCGCTGACCTGCTCGCCGAACAAGTTCTCAGGCAGGCGGGAACACTTCGTGCAGGTAAGTGTGGCAATCTCACCCCCTCCCAACCCTCCCCCTTCGAAGGGGAGGGAGAGGGTTGGGGATATTCCATTTAATACTCTTGTATTAGTTAAAGGAGAGGCATGGCGGATAATAAGAGGTGGGATGCCATTGTCATTGGGTCCGGGATGGGTGGATTGACGGCAGCGGCACTCTTGGCCAAGAAGGGGTTAAAGACCCTTCTCCTCGAAAAAGAGAAACAGGTCGGAGGCTATGTCGTCTCCTTCGAAAGGGGTGGATTTACCTTTGATGCTACAGGAGCCTTTGTCGGTGGGTGCCAGGAGGGAGGGGAATTTTTCCAAATTCTTAAGGAGATCGGGGCACACGAAGAGATCGAGTTTATCCCTATTCACCACATCCAAAATATCTATCCAGGGTTTGAGGTTCATCTCACACAGGGTGGATTTCATTCCTATACGGAGGCCCTTCTGGATCTCTTCCCGGAAGAAGAGAAGGGACTAAAAGCCTATCTCTCCTTAGTGAAACAAATTGGGGAGGAAGTAAAATCTTATTCTGAGATGACCTCGATCAAGAAAATCCTCTTCCCTTTTTACTTCTGGAATCTCATCCGTTTTCATCGAACAAGCCACAAGGCGATTTTGGATAGACTCTTTCGGGGAGGGGAGATCAAGATGGCCCTCCACACCCTTCCAGCGACAGAACCTCCTTCAAGACTCTCTTTCCTATTCGTGGCCACACTGATCAACAAAGCCTTGATGGAAGGGGTTTTTTATCCAAAGGGAGGGATGGGAAAGATTTCCGAAGCCATGAAGAAATCGTTTCTCCGCCTTGGAGGAGAGATCCATCTTCAAACAGAGGTATATCAAATCTTGATAAAAGATGGGAGGGTTGAAGGAGCCCTTACAAAGGATGAAAAAATATTTCAGGCGCCCCTCGTCATCTCCAATGTCAACCCAAACCTTTTGGTAAGAATGCTACCCTTTGAATTTCAAAAACCTTTTGCAAAAAAGATTGGGCGTTTAGAATATTCTCTTTCCTGCTTCATCCTCTATATCGCCACCGATTTGGACTTGAAAAAAAGGGACCTTCCTTATTTCACCTATCTCCGTTTTCTCTCTGACCTGGAGGAAGAGGACAGGATATTTCGAAAAGGCGAAGTTCCAAAGAATCCGACCATGATGGTATCGATCCCCACACTTCTGGACCCTTCACGGGCTCCAGCGGGGCAACATATTCTGAAGGTCCTTGTTGTTGTCCCTTATCATTACCAGGAGGGGTGGGGAGGAGATGATTCTGAGAGGTATCGCCAGATCAAAGAGGAATTTTCACAAAAGATCCTCCAGCAGTTGGAATCGAAGTTAGTCCCCGATCTGAGAAGCCATCTCCTTTTTTGTGAGGCAGCCACTCCGTTGACCTTGAAGCGATATACGGGAAATGAATGTGGGGCGATGTATGGCCTCGCCTCTACACCTCAGCAGATTGGGAATTTAAGGGCTCCCCATCAAACTTCTATTCCTGGCCTCTTTCAAGTCGGCCACTATACACGTCCCTCTCATGGCATTGTGGGGGCCAGCCTTTCCGGCCTCTTTGCCGCCAGGACCATCCTCCAACAAAGAAGATTGCAGATTGCAGATCGCAGATTGCAGATTGAAAAAATCGTAATACTTTAGGGCTTTGAAAATCCCTCCCTGCCTCCCTTTGCCTGTCTTTGACAGGAAAAAGATTACCAAAGGGAGGAGATATTAGCTTCCCCCTTTGGAAAAGGGGGATAGAGGGGGATTTTATAGTGATTCTTTTAATTTTTTTGGCTTTTGAAATTCATTTTTCAAAAGGCTAAACTGATACAAAAAATCTAAAATCTAAAATCTGAAATTTGAAATTATAGTGAACGACATAAATAAGTTGACATTCACCAGGTGTCATTGCGAACGAAGTGAAGCAATCTCAAGGGATTGCCACGTCGCTTCGCTCCTCGCAATGACTACTTTTCAGGGTCGTTCACTATAAAATGGGGGGTGGGGTTGAAATACCTTCTCATGACATTTTACAATTGCCCCGATGGAACGAGTGGATTGTCTCTTCCTGCACGTCCCCAAGTTGAGAAACTACTATCGGCCTATTGATCATTTTTTCTGGATCAACTTCCTCCCGATGGGACTCCTCGGATTGGCCGACCTTCTCCAACGTCAAAACATTTCCAACCAAATCATACATATGGGAGTGGAGTGGATCGAAAATCATAATTTTTCGATCCTTCATTATATTAAGGAAAAAGCCCCTCAGATCGTTGCGCTCGATCTTCATTGGCACCACCAGAGTTTCGACGTGATGGAAGTTGCTAAAAAGGTGAAGTCTGCCTTCCCTGCCATCCAGGTTATTCTTGGAGGATTCACGGCCAGTTTTTTCCATGAGGAGATCATGAGAAACTTCGATGCGGTCAATGGAATCATCCGCGGTGAGGCAGAGGTTCCTCTTTTGGAATTGGCGACAGCACTCCTTCAGGGGAAAGAAGACCTCTTTTCCGTCCCGAACCTCACCTGGAGGAGAAAGGGCAGGATTCTCATTAATCCTCTTTCCTATGTTGCATCGGAGAAAGACCTGAACAGTCTTTCCTTCACCAACTTTCCGTTGTTGAAGAATTACCCCACTTACATCCGTTATATCGGTCAGCCCTTCTATGTGAAGGGTGTCTCCAAGGAGAAGAACTTCTGGATGTATTCCCTGAAGTCTCCGCTGTACCATCTCACCGTGGGTAGGGGCTGTCCTGTCCAATGCACCTGGTGTAGCGGTAACATTCCGTCTCAGGAGACGATTACTGGCAGAAAAGAGGTGACCTTCAGAGGGGTGGAGGAAGTTCTCCAATCGATCAAAGAGGCAATCTCTTTTGGGTACGAGACCTTTCACATCTGCTTTGACCCCTATCCTCAAGACCCGGAATACTTTCTCAACCTCTTCTCCCGCATCCGTGAAGAGAAGGTTCAGATGGAATGTTTCTTCGAATCCTTCGGATTGCCTACGATCGATTTTATCAAGTCTTTTAAAGAAACCTTTCCCGGACCTAAATCCATGATCGCCCTTTCACCGGATGTCGGATCGGACCGGGCGAGAAGGATTCATAAGGGACATCCTTATAGCAATCGGGCCCTGATGGACTGTCTTGACCAGTTGAAAGAACAGGGGGTGTTTTGTGACCTTTTCTTCACCCTCGGTGTTCCATTTGAAAAGGAGGAGAATCTCCAGCAAACGATCCAACTCCAGAGGAAGATCCGGGATCGATATTCCAATGTGAAGGGGATTCGCACCTTTACGATCGAGATGGAGCCAGGTTCCCCTTGGCACCTCGATCCTGAGTCATTCGGTGTGAAGACCTCCCTTCGAAATTTTATGGATTTTTATCATTATCATTCCGGAGAAGAAAACGCATTTTCTTCTTTAGGATATTGGATTCCAAATTACTTTAAAGGAGTAGAGGATGAGGTGGGTTTTAAGGAAACATTACAAAAGGTCAAATGCCGTCATTTTTGCTTCATCCACCCCAACGCCAGAAAGTCATCAAGCCCCTTCTTGGGAAGAAGGCTCTGCGATCTATCGAGTCTTTTTTGGAAAATGAAAAATTTGTCCAGGAAGAAGAAAGATGATATATTGTTGGATATTCTAATAGAATAGGAGGTATGAGCCGTGAGAAAATTCAATCTGATTCTATATGTGATTCCAATTTTGTTACTGGTCTTTGCAATTCCTCTTCATGCCGAAGAGATCGGGAAGGATGTGAAGGTCACCTACCTGGGACACGCTGCATTTAAAATTGTCTCACCTAAAGGAGTGGTGATCTATATCGATCCTTTTTTAGGTGGGAATCCTAAAACTCCCCCAGAGATGAAAACCGTGGAGAAGGCTGATCTTATCCTTGTCACCCACGGCCATGGCGATCATGTGGGTGACACCCTTGCCATTGCGGAGAAGACGAATGCGAAGATTGTAGTCATTCCTGAGTTAGGAAGATATCTGACCCAAAAGGGTGCCAAGAATGTCGTTAATATGAACAAGGGAGGGACTTATATTTTTCAAGGTATTGCGATGACGATGGTCAATGCCCTCCACAGCTCCAGCGTCACCGAAGGGAATCAGATCATCTATACGGGAGACCCCGCAGCGTTTATCGTCCGGTTTGAAAATGGGTTCACTCTCTATCATGCAGGTGATACCGGAGTTTTTGGGGATATGAAGATTTATGGCGAGATCTACAAACCTGAACTCTCCCTTCTTCCCATTGGAAGCCATTTCACAATGGATCCAGTAGAAGCCACTTACGCCGCAAAACTTGTCGGGTCGAAATATGTGATCCCGATGCATTACGGAACCTTCCCTGCTTTGACCGGAACGCCTGAGGAGTTCTTGAGATTGATGAAGGATATTCCGCAGATAAAAGTGTTGGTATTAAAACCAGGTGAGACCGTTCAATAAGTTTTTCAAGACCCTGAAGTAGACCTATGGGGATGGGCCACTACATCTTTTCCAGTCTATCGGTGATAACCTGTTTGAACGCTGTCACCACTTCGGGATCGAACTGCTTCCCAGCTTTATCTACGAGTTCTTGGAGTGCTTCCCAGGGCGGCATGCCCTTGCGGTAGGGACGGTCGGTCGTCATTGCATCAAAGGAATCCGCCACGGCAACAACGCGAGCGCCCAACGGTATTTTATGTGATTCTTTTTCATCCGCCCCGACTGTATCCACGAAATATTTGTGGTGGGCGATGACAATGGGCACCACCTCCTTCAGCACTGCCCCTACCGCGGAGAGGATGTAGGCGCCCTTGACAGCATGCGTATCAATCATTTCGCGCTCTTCCGTACTCAGTTCAGCGGCTTTGGTCAGAATCTCGCCACTGATCTCAATCTTTCCGATATCATGCAGCAACCCGGCGACGCGAATGTTTTCCACCTCCGGCCGCGGTAATTCCATGGCAATCGCAGTTTCCATGGCCAATTCCGATACCCGGACGGAATGGCCTTTGGTATAGCGGTCTGTCGATTCGAGATATTTTGAGAGGATTTCCAGGATGCCGATGTACGCATTTTTCAGGTCGAGCAATCGGCGTTCGTTCTGTTCGTAGAGAGTCCCCACCGCGACGCTCGCCAGGATGAGAAACCCGCTCCAGGAGGAAAGCCGTACGATGCTGTGCCAAAATATCTTGTCACTGAGGAAACGTTGTGGTAAAAGCAACGCGCAGACCACCACCGCCAGAACCGAGAAGACGGCAGTGAGAACCCCTAATCGGCGCCCGAGAAAATAACCTGCTACAATGACAGGGAGATAATAAAAGTTGAGGACAATCGACTCCTCTTCGATGAGGTATGTTCCGATAAAGGCAGCGACGAGAATGATAGCGACTGTAATTTTCTCAAAATGTTCCACAACGAAGTATTTGAAACGTTCCATTATCTTTTCTCCCTCCTCTTAGTGCTTTGGAATACCATCACATCTTTTCCCTTCTCAACCGTTTAGGAGAAAATTCTCCCTCGGCTATCTATTGTTAGGGTTAATATACATATAAATATTGGTCTCTGTCAAGAAATTAGCGGAAAACCCAAAAAGGTTTATCTTTTTTAAATCGAGGTGGAGAATACCTCTATTTGAAATCGAGCAATGCTGTTTCCTTGACCGTCTGCCCCTGTTCTAAGGCTTTCCTTAAGGAGGTAATAAGAAGACTTAGGGGCAGGTCCTGCGGGAAGATGGGTTGAGCCTCCTGAAATTTTGACAATGCAGCATCCATACGGCCATTCTTGAACAGATCGATCCCCTCTGCCATGATGGGTTCAATCCGATCCTTAAGATTTCGCACTTCCGGCGAATCCTGGTCATACACCTCGATCACACCCACCGGCGCTGAACTCCCTCTGACCGAAACGTCGCCCAACTTTCTGAATCGGTGGGTGTGTCCATTTGGGAGTCGATTCGCTACATCTTCCGAAATGAGCATCTCCACGCCCAACGGCTTTGTTACCTCTTCGAGACGCTTGGCCAGGTTGACGGTAAGACCCAAAACGGTGGAGTCCATCCGGTCGAGAGAGCCAATAGTTCCCAGGATGACTGGTCCGGTGTGGAGACCGATGCCAATCTGGACCAATTGATGGGTGGGTCGGTCTTTCTCAGCATTGAGAGACTTCACCGCAGCCAGCATCTCCACCCCACAGGAGACCGCCCGCTCGGCCGAGTCGGTTCCTTCGAAAATACATAAGACCCCATCTCCGAGGAACTTGTCGATCACTCCTTGTCGTCCATTCACCACCCGAGTGATTTGCTCCAAGAGCCGATTGAGAAAAGCCACCAACTGGCTCGGATTGAGCTGCTCGGACAAAGAGGTAAACCCGCGGACATCACAGTAGAGGATGGTGACCCGTTGTTGATCGGCCTCCCCCAAACGTATCGACCCCAAACCTTCGGTGGCGATGCGGCGGAGATAAGCAGGAGGCACGAAGCGCTCGAAGACGTCCCGGGCCTCGCGAATAGAGTGTTCTAAGGTCCGAAAATGGAGTGTGATGGCGACGGTCAAGAAGATCGTGAGCCAAAAGGAAGTAAACCACAGCACCTGGGTTTCAATTAAGATGGCTACCCCTGCAGAACGTATCGCATCGTGGAGCCCGCCCAAGAACCAAAATAACAGCCCGAGGCCAACGGGCAGTAGGTACACCGGTCGCTGGTCTTTGAAACGCCATAGTCTTACAGTGGTTCGTAGGAAGTAAAGAAGACAGACCGCCAAACAAAAGAAATGGATCAGTGGTCTGAGGAGCTTCGATTGGGGCCGCAAGATATCCGCAGCAATCTGGTGGGTCTCCAGAGGAAATCCCAAAAGATAAGGCCCTTGACCCAAAAGAGCCAAAGCAGCGAGGAAGAGACTTATCCCGGTCACGGCCCAGAATAACCAGCCTGGTCTTTCATTGAAAAGGGCTGAGACAAACCAGACCCAGCTCGCGGCCATGAGGGCTAATGCAGCCAGATCGATTCTGTATCCTAAGAGGATGGATTCCGGTGATTTCTGAAGTCCATAAACAACTCCACCCAAGAAGAACAAAGTCGAAAAAAGGTAGAAGAAAAAGAGACTCCGCAGAGGATGGTAGTGGCGGTAAAGAACCAAGATGACTAAACATAAAATAGCCATGACGGCATGGGCGGCTAAGCCAAAGAAGGGGCCAACACTGTAATGGGGAATAAACTCAGGTAGCATTTAACACCAGCTTCACTTCTCCTCTCTTCTTGGGGAGAGGCTTACCTGCCTGCTCATCCTCACCGAGGATGGAGGCCGAAAATATTACATCTGGTTTGGAGATGGGTATTTTCATTTTCCCCTTCAGTCTGTTAATGAATAATAATCTTTTCCTTCTTTCTCCCTTACCCTGACCCTTCCTTTCTCTTTCAAAATCTCTAAATGGCCCAGGGCTTCGGAGATCCCTAAAAAGACTTCAAAGGGGGGAAGCTCCGAAAACAGATCCATGGTGATCTCAAAAGGAGTCTTTTCGCCTTCGGACAAGGAGGCCAAGACACGATCCATTCTTTCTCGGTGATGAGCAAAGACATTTCGGATTAATTCTTTTGGATCATGAATCTCCTCTCCATGGCCCGGAAGAATGAGGGAAACTTCTAACTTCTCTACCTTTTCCAAGGAAGTCAGATACTCCTTTAGACTGAGGTAGCGGAAAGGCGGTCTGTTTTCCTGGACATTTAAGATTGGATTAGGAGTGATCTCTTTTAGGATGTGATCGCCTGTAAATAGAATCTTCTTCTCCGGCCAATAGAAACAGATCAAGCCAGGACTGTGACCCGGACAGTGAATCGTCTTCCACGTCATCGATTCAAAAGGGATCGGGTCTCCGTCGTTTAAGAAAAAGGCCTCTTCAAGGGGGTCCGCCAGATTCTGTGCGGATTCGATATACCGAATCGCTTCATTCACCCAGGTTATTGGAATTCCATTTCTCAACATAATTGACTTCAAGAAACCCAGGGAATGGATGAAGGAGCGAATCCTTCCATATTCCTTTGGATGAATATAAATTGGAGCACCGGACAGAGAGGATAATCTTTTGGCTTGGCCATAGTGATCGATGTGGCCGTGCGTGATCAGAATCCGTTCAATTGAATGGAGGCTGAAACCAATCGTTTCCAACCCTTCTTTCAATGCCTTGAAACAAGACTCGGTTTTAATCCCTGTGTCGACAAGGGTTCTTGGAGGCTCATCAACAAAGAAGACATTGGTTGTTTTGAGGGGAAAAGGGATGGGAAGTTCAATTTTATAGATTTTATCAAACACCTGATGGATCATTACTTCCCCGTTCTTCCTTGTGCCATCAGAATGGCAGCCTGGGCAAGGGTAGAGATCGTATCGATCACCGGTACCGAAAGATCTCCTTCTTTCAAAACGAGAGGGACCTCTGTACAGCCAGCAATAATCGCCTGGGCTCCCTGATGAATCAATATCTCAGAAGCTTTGAAGATGAGGCGTTTCGAGCCTTCTGACGGGCCGACGGCTTTGATCCCGCCCTTTCCGTAGATCGCCTCCATGACCCACCCTTTCTGAATTTCAGGGTTTGGGAGAATCAGTTCGATACCGGTAGGGGAGAAAGCCTTTTGGAAGAGGCCGGTGTGAATCGTTCCCGTCGTGGCGATCAGACCGATTTTTTTAATTCCTTTCCACTTATGCTTAACGTACTTCACTGTTTCATCCACGATGTGGAGAATGGAAATCCTTATTCTTTTCTGAAGAGGTTCGTAGTAATAATGGGCGGTCACGCAGGGAATGATAATGAAGTCAGCCCCAGCCCTTTCCAGCGCCTTTGCACTTCGAACCAACTGGGGCAAAGGACTTGGGCCCTTGCCTTGGATGGCTAAGGTTCGGTCGGGAACTTTCGGATTATTGTCGATGAGAATTCTGAGATGGTCTTGATCCTTCCTCGCCTTCGTCCCTTTGACGATCTTCGTGAAAAGATCGATCGTCGCCTCCGGCCCCATCCCACCCAGAATGCCAATAACTTTCTCGGACATTTTTATCCCTTTGGATAGAAAGTGAAGTACCCCGCAGCAGAGCTGCGGGGCATCTAATTCTCTAAAAAACTTTCCTCCCCCTTGATGGGGGAGGATTAAGGTGGGGGTGATGATTAGATCATTTCCCCCTCACCCTACCCTCTCCCCCCGGGGGAGAGGGTAGGCCATTCATCCCCCCAGCAGAGCTGGGGGGTATTCTGGCATATTTTGATAAAAGTCTTTGGTTAAAGGGTTAACCCGCCAGTTGCAAAAAAACAATATCGAAACCGGGCGGGGGTACTGGAAAAGCCTTGCAGCGGCACCTTTGGGAGTTAGCTGCATGCGTCTCCAGGCAAAACCGGGACTTCACGTAAAGTGAGATCCTCTGTAACCCTTCATTTAGCCAATTCAAGAATTCAAAAAGCAATGTTTTCGCCAAGCTATCCTAATGTCCCTATGTCGATCAACCCAAAAATTTGACCTCATTCCTTTTCGAGGACAGCTCGTCCCTCTTGGTTTCCTTCTTG
>Ga0315276_10001610_pt1 | contig 20274 bp, 32 predicted proteins | sample YL17G05_0_MG_FD_204542 | JGI IMG/M metagenome (GOLD analysis project Ga0315276, IMG submission 204542) | Sediment microbial communities from Yellowstone Lake, YNP, Wyoming, USA - YL17G05_0 | ecosystem: Environmental > Aquatic > Freshwater > Lake > Sediment | place: USA: Wyoming | collected... | reverse complement strand
CGAAGCGGTTGCCGTACTTGGCCAACGTACGGGCGAGCCCATGCACATCGTCCTCGACCCGCAGGCGCCGCGTGAGGAGGTCCTCCAGCACGTCGCGCACCAACTTGTCCTTCGAGGAGGCCCAGATGCTGCGCCCCGTATTGCTGTCCGGGATCGAGGCGTCGTCCGCGTAGAGCGTGAAGATCGACGAGGTGAGGTCATAGTCGTCCATGTCCTCAGAATCGCGGTACCGCTGCATGAGGTCGTCGGAGAGCTGGAGGGCCTGCGCAACGGGGCTGTTCGCATCGAAGTTGCCGCCGGTCTGTAGGGCGAGGGCTCCTACATAGCCATCCTTGGCGAGGAGGGGGTTGTCCTGGTGCTTGCCCGCGATCTCAGCGCCCTGCGTCACGCCGCGGGGCGCCGTGGGGCCCTCCTGCGCTGGCCCAGATCCGCGCCCCAGCCACCCCCGGATCTTGCCCCAGAGGCCGTCGCCCTTGTCCCCGGCTCCGGCCGGCTGCTGCTGCTTGGGATCCGCCATCTAGTTCCCGACGCGGGGGCTGCCTGCTTTAGCTGGCAGCGGAAGCGCCGTCCTCCATGTTGCAAACGTGACGAACCGACAATCGTTTGGCTTAATATCTCGCGTTAACCGCTTTCCGCTTTGCAACGCATGCAGGCTGATCCGTCCGTTGCTCGTCCCGCCAACATACGTCCTTCCGTATTTCGGATGCGTGACCACGGTCCCACGCTTCCACCCCAAACTACGTGTTCCCCCATACAACCGCCGCACCCCACCCTTCGCCGGTTGCAACACATGCAGTTGTCGGCGGTGCAACTGCAACGGCGTCACCAACAACAGCTTCTCGTTGTCGGGTTTGATGTGCCCACCGACAAACCAATTCGCTAACACCCAACTATCCACGCAGTGCGCCGCAAACACTGCATCCATCTTCTTCTTTGTCTTTTTCAACCCCGCTTGCGTGCGCAGTTCCGCCGTCTCCCACCCTTGCTTCAATTCCACTTTTCCAAGGTTAGCCAACTCACCGTAAAACCACTTTTTCCCCACTTCCAACGGCGAGAACGACCGATCCCACTTCCGTTGTCCCTTGGTCTTTGCCTTGATGTCTTCCACCACGAAACAAGAAATCGGATAGACCTTGCTCAGCCACGTCGCCAACCGCAACTTCCACTGCCATCGCGCCTTCGTCGATGGTGGCAAACACCCACACGCACGATTCTCTCGTGGCTGTCGACACGGCGTGTTGCGAAACCGCCGCGCCCGCCGCATGTTCCGCCGCACCTCCACCGCGTCTTTTACCCACGTCACTGCATCCGCTTGGATGTTCAAAAAGGTGTGCGCCTCGGACTTGACCGTGATCCCCTCTTTTTTCGACCCAGGGTCGATCCCGCAAGCGATCTCTTGCACTTGCTTGCCGGTTTCCCCGTTCAACCGCACGCAAAAGATGCCCTTGCTATAAAAAGGCGTCGCCTTGCCTTCTTTGATCCACCGTCTGGCCCTAGAAGGCGTCGTCGGCATCAACGGTTTTCGTTCCACGCTCAACACCGGCACGCAGGGTTGGTTTGCTGTAAGCCGGGACCCCTGCTCCCGTTTCTGTTCCCCTTCGCGACTGACGCACGTAGCGGTCTGGGACTTGGGTAGCATCTCAGACATACCTTGCCCTGCCACGGGCAGCGCGTTCAGTTGGCTTCGCACGACCAGATCCTTCGATCCACTCTCGCCTACGCTAGTCTTCCGTTTAACTCGCTCGTTTCGCACTGGCTCTGCTACTCCTCACAAGCCGCCCGCTTTAGCGGACGGTGGTTAACGCCGTCACGCTCCTCGCGATCACCCCAGTAGGAAGGGCAGGAGGGGGATCTCGCCGTCGCCCTCGGGGCCCGGCTGCCCGGTCACCCACGCGAAATCCTCGGCCTCTGCGCGCCCCTCGCCTGGTTGTAGCACCCCCAGGGGCACCCTCGGAACTTTTTTGATGAGCCCCGCTACAACGCCAGAAACACTATCAGCGCAGTCCTTGCTGCCCGCCACACTATGATCCACCTTGCCCCGCAGACGATCATGCTCAAGGGCCTTCAGCTCAAACAGGAGAGGCGCGTGCGGGTACAGCTCGATCCGCCGCTCGTAGATCGCACTGCGTAGGGCCTCATAGGGCACCATCGTGGCATCCACACTGAGGATCTCCGAAGCCACCCCGCGCCGCCGCATCGCCTGCAACGTATCGGCCGACTGATAAGAATCTGTAGAGAACCCAATGAGGGAGAACCCGTGCGCCTGGAGGTCGTAGACCACCGCCCGGATGTCCGCGAGCTGGATCTGCTCCCCCGGCGGGGGCCGCACCTGCAACACGAGGTCGATCACGAAGAACGGCGCGAGGTCCGTGTAGTGGTCCCCCTCGGGCGTCCGCCGCACCACCTCTACAAAACGCGCAATGTGTCCCATACAAATCCCCGTTGCATCCCCTGACAGCGAGGTGTCGATGTGCACGTAGCGCAGGGCCCGCGGGTTGCGCAGGGGCGTCCAGGTCTCCTCCTCGAACCCGCCCGGGAGGCGCCGCACCGCGGCCTTCGCGAGCTTGTGCCAGTGGATCACCAGGGGCTCCCCGTACTGCCAGGTCTGGCGGTCGGCAGGGTGGCTCCGCTGGGGGTCCACCGCCTCCTGGATCTTCTCCGTGCGCTGGATGAACACGCTGATCGCCGTCGTGGGGACGCCCGCGATGTCGCGGATCGCGTCCTCCAGGTTGGACTCGAAGTCCACGCGGTACTCCTCGGGCACCGCGATCACGCGCGCCTCGTCAGGCAGGGTCTCCATGTTGACCGCCTCGTCAGTGGCCAAGATGCGGCTGCGCAAGGAGCTGCCCCCGCAGAGCACGCGGAAGGTGCGCCCGCTGAAGGAGCCCGGCGGCTTGACCTCCCACGTGGCCATCTCCATGGCGTAGATCGAGGGGTCACGGTGGGCCGCCGCGAGGCGCCGGTCGATGAAGCTCCCCACCGTGTTCGCGCTCGACACCATCACGATCATGCCGGGGAGATCCCCGCTGGCCTGCACGAAGCGCGACTTGATGCGGCGCTCCAGGGAGCGGTAGGTGACCTCGGCGTGGTCATAGTGCGCGAGGCTCTTCTGCGCGCCGTCCGCCGTGCGGATCTTCTGCTTGGTCGAGCGCACAAAGTTGGTGTTGTGCACCACCACGCCATCCGCCACGAAGGTCTGGAACTCCGTCTCGATCGCGTAGGTCTGCTCAGGCGGCAACAGCGTCACCGCCGTCACGCAGGCCAGGTGGAGATCAGGGGGGAGGGCATCGACGCGGATGGCCTCGGGGCGCACCCCGCAACAAACGCCACGCATGTCCTCCATCGTTGCCGCACACGCCGCGGCGCTAGGCTTGGTGTACACGTCGCATTGATGCACGCCTCCCCCCAGACAGACGGCACAATCGATCCGTTGCCCGCACACATAGGCTACCCGCGCCGCACCACCCGGCCCCGCCTCGGCATCCTGCCCCTCAACAGCCAGCTCGTCCCCGACCCGCACGTCCCGCGCGTAGCGGTACACCAGCCACGCCCCGTCCCGCACCAACACCGGGTGATCCAGCGAGGGTGCCACCGCGCCCCCGTCATAGGCCAATGCTACTAAGGGCTGAATGGTCGAGGGGCGGATCTCAAAGCGACCGTACCGCATGCGCTGCGTCGCGTGGTCCAGGCCCTTCACCCGCCAGCGAGCCCGCTCCTCCGGCGCCATGGCCAACAGGGCGCCAACAGACAGAGACGCCTTCAACCCAACGTATTGACAAGGCAAAACAGAAGTTATCCGAACACACTCGTCCAAAACCGCGCTGAACGCGTTCGTGCCGATGGTGCGCTCCGCCAGGTACGATGCCACGATCAGCTGCACATTGTACGGGTAGAACGTCGCCTCGGTGTGCACATCGGGCTTGAAGTGCTCCTGGAAGTACGAGCTCAGCGCGATCTTGCTATCCACCGCGGCCTTGAGGACCTGCCGCGCCAAAATCAGGTTCTTGCTCACCAACACCAGGGACATCTCGGAGCCCGGCGACATCCCGTAGGAGGCCTGCGGATTCACGAGGCAACTCAACTCGTACAGCAGGCGGCATACAATAATCGACAGGCAATATGTTTTTCCGTACCCCGTGCTGCCCCCCAGGATCACCTCGCGGTAGTGCGCGCCCGGCTCAAAGATCTCGATGAGCTTGCGCCGCAGGATCGGGTAAAGCGTCTGGCAGGACTCCCCCAAATAGTAAGGGTCGTCGACGAAGGTCGTCATGTCGACGGGGGTCATGCGGTAGCGCTTCTCGTAGCACTCGTTGATGATCTCGGGGCGCCCCGCCTGCTCCTCGTACAGGAGGGCCTCAAAGAGGCGCCGCTCATCGGGAGGCAGGGCCCCCAGGCGCCGCAGGAGGGCGGCCCGGCGCTCGGCCGGCGTGCGGACGGTCCGCGCGCGCCCCTCGGGGGTGCGGACGATCACGGCGCCGGAGCCTCGGCCTGCCCCGCCACCCCCGCGATGTCGATGATCTCGCCCCCATACAGGTCCCCGTCGTCATCCGTGGCCAAGGCCTTGAACTCCTCCAACAGGGCGAGCACGCGCCCCCGCGCCGCGGGCCGCTGCAGCACGGCCGCCACCTCGTCCCCGAAGCGCTGCTGCACGTTGACCACGACGCTCTGGTTCATGACCACCGACGCACCCTTGCCGCCGTGGTTGAAGCCGTACGCCTCCTTGATCGTGTGCATGCGGCAGATCGTGTCGAGGACTAGATGGGCGGCCTGCGCGACCACCGGGATGGGCACCCCCACCTTCTGCTCATAGGCGAGGCCCATGTCCACCCGGCTCTTCAAGATGCGGTACATCTCCTCCAGCCGGCCGAACTCCAACTCCTCGTCCTCCATGCGCTTGCGCAGCCACCCCGCCATGCGGAGCTGCGCGGCCCCCACGAACATCGCGCTGGGCATGTAGTTGGTGCGGTAGGACAGGAGCTGGTTCTCCAGGACCCCGCGCGTGATCTCCGTGCGCTCCTTGGCATCATCCTGGATGAAGGCCGCCGTCGCCGCACAGGTATAGCCCTCCGAGAGCATGTCCCGCACCTGGGGCCAGCACGTGAGGGACTCCAGCTTACGCGCGACCGCCGTCTTAGCCTTCCACCCACTCTGGCTTGGCATCTTAGGGGCGCTGCGCTTTAAGTCCGCTGGCAGAGGCTTGGGCCGTTGGACGCCCTTCTTACTCGATATGCCCGATGTCCGCATCTATCCGCTCCGCTCGCAACGTCAACTGTCCACATACAACTGAGCTGCGCACGCGCGTGCGCAACGCTCGCCCGTTACTTACCGCGCCCCCCCGCAATCCCGAGCTTCTCCCGGATCGCCGCGAGGTCTGACCGCAATCCACTGAGCTGCTCCCGCATCGCATCCAACTGCGGCTGAATGCGATCCCCCGCCAACCGCAGGGCCGTCACGTGCTCCTGCATGACCCGCGCGTCCGAAGCCATCGCACTCACGCGGTCCGATACGAGGCGCACCTGGTCCTCCAGGGCATCCTGCCGCGCCACCGTCGCCTGGAGGTTGAAGTACAAGGTTCCCGCCATGAACACCAGCGGCACGATCCAGATGATCATCCGCACCCAGGTATCCCGCGTGAGGCCCCCCGGCGTGGGGGGCTGCGGCGTCCCATAGGCCTGCCCCAGCCCGTAATACGTGGGGCCCTCTGGCACCGTAAACTGCCCCGTCACATCCTCGTAGGCCCCCACCTGCCCCGGCCGCCCCACCGGATGATCGGGCCCCCCCAACTGAGCGGGGCCTGGCCCATAGCCCCCGGGGCTCGGGGGCGGGGCCATATGCGGGGGCCGCGGGTTGCGACGATCCATCATGCTGCCAGCGTACCCAAGGGGCCGCCCTTCTGCAAGAAGCGCGTCAGTCTCCATGTACAGGAAAGACACAAAAAGGGGCTAGCGGCAAGCTAGAACCAGGGGGGATGGTTGCGTCGCTCAAGCCGCTAGCCCCACAAACCGTTCAAGGGGAGCCCAGGACGCCTACCGTAACGGGCGGCCCACGGCTCTGTCAAGCGAGAAACGATCAGGCCTTCGCATTGCCAATGTCCGTCAGCGTCGCCTCGCCGAAGAGGATCGCCGGGGCATCCCCCGCGAAGGCCACGAGGCGCACCTGCGTGAGATCCTGTAGCGCCTTGAGGTGCGCCGCCAGATCCAGCACGGGGTCGGGGAGCGCCGGCGCCTCGGACGCCTCCGCCTGCTCCGCCGCCGCCAGCACGCCCCCGCCGTAGAGCACCTTGCCGTCCGCCGGGTCGATCGCCACGATGCGCCACCCCGTCGCGTGCTCCACCTGCGCGAGGTACTCCGCGGGCTCATTGCGGTTCATGTTCGTCGCCAAGAACTCCGTGCAGATCATCGCCAGGACGTGGGCCTCGCTCTCCGTGGCCATCATGGTGCACCCCTTCTTGAGCGCGTGCTCCACGGGGTCCAGTTGCGCGCGCATGAAGTTCCACCCCCGCTTCACGGGCTTCTGCTGGATCTTGAGCTTCACCTCATCTTCGTCCGCCGCCGCCCCCGTCGACAGGCCGTCCAGGCGCTCCTGCTCCGCGTCGACCTCGCCCCGCACGAGCTTCTGCACCTCGCGCGTGCTCATGCCCTCCACACGCGCTAGCCAGCTCTCCGCATTCTCCGCCGTGACGACCGGCGCCAAGTCGCGCGCCTTCGAGGCCCCCAGGCGATCGATGCGCTCCTGCAGGGGCGCGGGGAGGCTGCGCCGCCACGCCCAGACCTGCACGAGGTACTGCGCCTTGCGCAACTCGAAGTCGACCTCCGACTCCACGTACTCCTTCCACGAGGCAAACCCCCACGCCTGATAGTGTACCTTGTCATACACATGCCACAGGGCCTCGCTCAGCTTCCAATAGTTGCTCTCGACGTTCGCCCGTAGGCGCTTCACGTCCTTGCGCACCTGATCCGATGATCGCTCGTTCAGCCGATCCTCGATCACCTCCCCCGCGGGCTCGCCCACCCGCCCCAGCTCCGTGTGCAGCCGCTCCGTCAACACCGCTGGCACCACCAACTCATCCTGCTTCTTCGCCATCGCTCCGCTCTCCTTCCCCGCGCACGCGCGTGCGCAGCCCGCCGTCTGCTTGCCGCTAGAACAGCTTCTCTTGCTTCCACTCGTACGATCCCACGTCTACCGCCCCGCCCGTCAACCGATGCAGGTGCAGGGCCGCCACCGCCCAGGCATCCGCCTGGTTGTGATCGGCCACCGGCACCCCCATCTGTACCACGTGGGGCAGGATCTTGTCCTTCTTGAGATTGCCCTTGCCGAAAATCTCCTTGCGGATCTGGCTCACGATGTAGAGCGCGGGCTCCACCCGGCACGCCAGCCACAACTGCGTCTTCACGACCCCGTGCAGCTCCCCAAGGTCGTTCTGGGCCCCGCGCGCCCCCCAGGCAAACTGCTCGATGGCCACCCCGCACGGGACCGGCGCCACGCGACAAGCCCGCACCACCGCCGTCGCGATGTCGAGCATGCGCTCCACGCGCTCCCGCGTCGTGGCCGTCCGCTTCAGGGCGTACCCCACGGTCTCCGCCGCCCAGACAGAGCCCGTGGCCCCGTCCAGCGTGACCAGGCCCGCGCCCCGATCCGAGAGGTCAAGCCCGAGCACGCTGCCGACTCGTTCAGCACACCGATCCTGCATATCTAAACCCACCTTTGAAAGATCCGCCTAGGAGAAAGTGCATAAAACATCGCATAAAACGATCATCCCGCACACGCCTTGGCGATGTCCCGCGCGAAGCACGCCGCGCGCTGGGGGCACCACCTGGCCTGCCGATCGCCCTTGTAGCGGCACCCCGGCACGCAGCGCGCCGGCCACGGGGGCCGCGCCCCCCCGCAGCCCCCCGCCCACCAGGCCTCGTGCGGGACCAGCGCGGCCCGCGTCGCGGCCACCGTCGCGTAGACCTCGGCCACCGCGCCGTCGTCCGGGTGCACGAGGTGCTCCGCGAGGGCCCCCACCGCCGCATCGGCCTCCTTGCGCACGTAGAGGAGGCGCCCCCGCGCGCACCCCGCCCAGGCCATGTACATCCGCACCTGCAGCGTGTGCTCGCGGAACGGCGCCCCGCCCACCGCCGGGTCGATCATGGCGAAGGAGCGCGGGCTCACCGTCTTCAGCTCCACGACCTCCGTGGTGCCGTCCGCCCACTGCAGGACCCCATCGCAGTGCCCCGTGAGGCCGTGGACGCGGTCCGCGAAGGCCAGCTCCACGTAGCGCCACCCCGCCCCTGCGGGCCGCGGGATCGCCGCATAGGGCAGCGGGCCCGCCTGCGCGGGGCCCCGCACGGTCTCCACGCAGCGCACCTCCGGGAGCGCCTGGGGCACCCGCCCCGTCGCGAGCGCGGTGTCCCGCTCCCACCACCCCAGCAGGGTCACCCCCGGCAGCAGGGGCAATAGCTCCTCCTGCCAGGCCCGGTGGTAGGCCGTGCCCACCGCCATCGCCCATACGTCCAGGGCGTCGTCCACGCGGGCCACCAGCGGGGGGCCCGCCCCGACGTGCTGCGCCCGCGCGCCCTCCGCCGCGATCACGGCCCCCCGCGGGCAGAGCCGCCCCAGGCCGCTCGCGCGGAAGGGCCCCGCGCTCGTGGGGAGGGGATGCCCCTCGCGCCGCACCACGCGTGCGAGGGCGCGCTGCACCGCGGTGTCGGGGGTCGTGGGGCGGGCCCACGCGTGGTCCGTGAAGGTCGCGAGCATGCGGGCCTCCCCCTCCCCTACGCCTTGAAGATCTCGTCGATGCGCAGCGTGAGCCGGTGGACGGGCGTCATGTCGTTCATGGGGCCGTACATCTGTTGAAAGTGCACGTACCACGCGCGAGAATGCTCAAAGCCCTCCAGGATGGCCTTGCGGTCGTCCTGGCGGCGCTCCCCGAGGCCGGTGCGGTCCACGGTCGTGATGGTGGCGCGGGCCACGGGGACCTCGGGCCCAAAGGTGGCGCCGGGCAGGGGGGGGGCATGGGGGCTCGCGAGCATAACGACGGTACCCGGCGCATGGGGGCATCCTCCATCTTTGTCATATAAGCGTGAAATGGCGGTAGCTTCGCCGGCGAGGATCTTGCCGGTCTCAAAGCGATCGAGGGTCACGGGCATCGGGGGCTCCTACGGGGGGGAGGGGCATCGGGGCGCGCGGTCCAGGGCTCCCCCCCGAGGGGCCGCGGCCCGCCCCGCCGCACGCCATGCGCGGGGGGCCCCGAGACCATAGCGCACCCGCGGGGGATTTGTCAACCGTTCAGGGGGGGGCGAGGCTAGGTGCCACGGGGGAGGAGGATCGTATCGACTTCCGTATACCAGCAGAGGCAGAGCTGCTGGCCCTGGGGGGTGCGGCCGGCGGGGGCGCTCCCCGCGAGGGCGGGGTGGATCCGCGCGCAGGCCGCCTGGCACTGCTGCGCCCTGGGGGCGGGGAGGCCCGCGCCGCAGGCCACGGCCCCCGCGAACAGGAGGCCCGCGCCGGCGAGCCCCATCAGGGGTGCCCACTGGGCCCACCACGCGCGGTCACGCATGCGGCGCCCCCTCGGCGAGGGCCGCGAGGGCCCCCTCGGCCGCCATGAGGGCCTTGGCCCAGCGCCCCGCCTCTGGGCACGGGATGAACCCGTTGTCGCACACCGGGCAGAGGGGCTCGCAGAGCCGGCACCGGGGCGCCGGCGGATCTGGCGGGCCCTCGGGGCACGCCCCGCACCCCACGCACCCATGGGAGACATCCTGCAGGGGCCCCACGTACCCGCACGCCGCACAGGTCCCCGGCTCCGTGGTCTGCCCGTCGGGCTCCGCCCCGCGCAGGTGCCGGATCACCTCGCGCAGCGCGCACACCAGGATCGCCTGCTGATTCCGCCCCTCGTCCACCATCTAGGGCCGCCGCTTCCCATCGTGGGGCTCCACGATCGCCTGCACCTGCGCCTGGAGATGCCGCTCCTCCGCCACCGTCCAGCCCCGCGCGCGGGGCACCGGCACCCGCACCTCGCGCATGCGCGTGCGCAACGCCGCCGCACAGACCTGCTCCTGCCCCACGCGCCGCTCCAACTCCGCCGCCACCTGCCGGGCCTCGAAGCTCACCAGCACCAGCAGGATCGACAACACGACCACGAGCCCCGCCATCACCGCGAGCCAGAGGCCCCGCACATAGATGCTCGTATTCATGCCCCCCCCACCATCGTCACAAAGAACTCGACAACGCCATGGTGCGCCGTGCAGACGAGCCCCCACCCCGGAATCTGCACCACCTTGCCGTCCCCCGCCCGCGGGGCATCCGTGGTCTCGTGGAGCATCACCACGCGCCCACAAAGCCGGCACGCCCCCACCCGCATCGCGGGCTCCGCAACCCGCACCGCATACGCTTGATCCTCAAAAAAGGTGCACCCACAAGCACAACGATAGGCCAGCGAGCTGACCCCGTTGGCCAACATCGACTGTCGCGCGTCCACCGGAATCGCCCAGCGCCCCGAATCGGGATCGCGTACCGGATGGCCACAGCCCCCGCAGGTCCGCCCATCATCCATCAGCGCGCTGATTGTGGCAGCCAAGACCCCGTCTCCATCCGCGCACCCAAATAGCGCGCAATCGCATCCAGGGGGCTGCTCACCAAGCCCTGCACCTGGGGGCAGACGCCCGAGGGCTCGAACTTGGTCCCCCGCCACGCCGCCGTGATGTCGCCCAGATCCCAGGCCCCGATCTGCAACAGCGTGCTCGCCTGCCGGCAGATCACCTCGAGCTGCGCCCGCGCATCATCGACCAGCTGCGTCGCCAGCTCATTGGCTAGCGGAGACGTATACCCGTTGCCCTCGCGCCCATGCCCGATCGTAATGTCAATGTATACGGGGCGATCCGCCACGAACCCGACCTTCGCATAGATGTCATGATCGCCGATCGTCATCTTGACCGTGCGCCCCTCCGCCCCCTGTGCCAGGCCTTCCTCGGCCTGCGCCCACGCGTCCTTGTGCGGATATGCTTCCATGCAGGACATCCTACCACAGATCAAGCCCCACCCGCACACTTCCCGCACACACGCCGCCTAATCCCGCCCCTCTGGATCGGAATCCCCCAACAGGATGGCCACATACTCCTCCGCGATCGCCCGATCACTCGCGCGCTCCGCCTCCCCCAGCTCCACATAAGGGGTCTGCGCCTGCCGCGCCCACCGCTCGATGGCCGCCGTATGCATAGCCAGGGCCGCAGCCTTGGGCACGAGATGCACATGCTCCCCCTGCCACGCCATCCAGCGCGCCCACACCATGTGGACGTGGTCCGCCAGGGCCTCCCGCCGCTCGCGTACGCGCATGCGCAGCGTCGCGTCCGCATCGGCGAGCACTCCGATGGCCCACCCCACGTCCGCCCGCAGGAGGGACTCCAGGATCTGCTGCGCCCACGCCTGCATCCTGGTTGGCGCCACGCGCGGCCCCAGCCCCGCTTCACCGAGCAGCAACGTCAGCGCATCGTACACGGCAAAGGCCGCGGTCTCCTGCGCATCCGCCCGCAGCTCCGCATCGGGCGGCGGCGGGGCCCCCTGCGTGGCCCGCAGCGCCCCATAGGCATCCAAGGCCGCCTGCACGCGATCCGTCGTGCTGTTGATCCCCGGCCCATACGGGGGCGCCCCCGCCGCATCCAGCATGGCCTCCAGCCGGTTGATGAGGTCCCCTTGCACCTGCTGCACCAAGGTGCTGATCTTGACCGCCTCCGCCCGGCTGGCCGCCTCCCGATCCGCCTGCGTTGCATACGGCGCCACGGGGCCCTCGCACGCCGCCGCCATCCCTGTCGTCACGCGCACCCCGTGCCCCCGATCGTCGGTCCACAGGCCCCCACTGCCGTCCCGCACCACGCGGCGCACCACCAGATCCTCCGTGCCGTCCGCGCGGTCCTCCGCGAACCAGAACCATCCCGGCGCGCCCGGCTGCACGCCAGCGAACTTTTCCAAGACGGCCTTGTTTACCATGTCCTCGATCGCATCGCTCAGCTCGGGATCGTAGTAGCTCCGCGACCCATCGGGGTGCGTCGTCCACCCCGGCGTGGCGGGGGCCAAGGCCTCAATCGTCCGGTCCATCGCCTCCATGACCTGCTCCAGGGCCTCCGCCGCCACCGCTCCAGCTGGCGTCACCCCCCGTTGTTGTGCGCGCATCGCATCCTCCGCCAGCGTGGCCGCCATGCTCGCCGCGGCGACCTCCGCGCTGTGTTGCACCGCCTGTGTAAGCCCCGGTATCTTCTGCACCTCGATCACCTGGTGGCCCAGCGCCACGTAGTCCACGCACCCCAGCGCCTCCCGGCACGCGGGATCCCCGAGCAGCCCCGGCGCGTGGAAGGTCGGGGCCTCCGCCTGCATGCGCAACAGGCGCCGCTCCACGGCGTCGTCACCCATCGGCACGTCCACGTGCCGCACCCCCGCATCCGCCGGGGGCGCGTACTCGCAGGACAGGCGTGGCGCCAACATCTCGGGCGCGTACATGCGGACCGCCGCCTCCACCTGCGCGGGAAACGCATCCCCGTTGGCGTTCAGATGCAAGGCGCAATCCGGCCGCACTAATCCGGGGCCGCACCGCCCCGCGAGCCCATCCGCGTACGCCACCGCCCGCCGCACCGCCTCCTCGCGCACGGCCTCCATCGTCGGCTTCCCCGGCGCCCCATGGGGGTGCGTCCAGTTGACCACGATCCCCCAGTTGTGCAGGTTGCCCATCACCGCCTGACCGGCCGCATCGTGGTCGGTGTTGTAGGGCCGCACCTCCATCGGCGCCTTCACCACGCAGCACACGTTGATCGCAGTCGTCCGCGCCACCCGCACGGGGTCGCTATAGTCCCTGGGCTCCAGCACCGTCACCCGCCGTGCGGCCTCCTTCGCCTCCTCCAAGCGCTCCAGCGAGGCCGCCCCGTCCGCATAGGCCCGCGCCACAGAGATCGCAAACAGGAACCGCGCATCGGCGTCCCCCGCCTGGGCCATCGCCTGCTCGGCGAGGTCGCACGCGAGCAACCGGCGGCGGCGGTCATCTAAAAAGTACTCGATGATCAGGGACAGCCGGTCCCGCGCGTCCGCCTTGAGGGCCGCCACATCGTGCACCGTCAGCGTCTCCCGGCCCTTCCACAGCTTGGCCACCCATGCAGGGGTCCACGCGTTGGTGGGCCGACCGGCCAGCGCCATCTCCTTCGTGAGCCCCCCTGGGTGCGCGCTCATTGCCATCGCTCCTACTCCTCTTGGTACGTCTCGTACCACTCCAGCATGTCTGACGCAGGCCACTCGATGCTCGCATCCTTAGGGACGGCAATCCCTCCGTTAGCATCGCACCGAATCTGCTTGACTATTAGCAGTGCCAGATCGTTTGCCTCATCCTCGTCACGCGCCTCAACGCGCACCTCAACGTCCACGGTCGCCGTCGCTCGAACCTTAAACTTTCCCATGTCACTCCTCCTGTAGGCGCGGGGGTTGCCCGCAGCCCGGATAGCGGTGTGCGACCAGCCGCTCGATCATCTCGTCGTCGCGGGCCGGCAGTGCCGCCCCGTGCCCTTGTGCATGTTGATGGCCCGCCGCAGCTCCGTGCGGTAGGCCTTGGCCACCTCGGTCACGCCGGGACCGCGTGCGAGTTGACCGTGATCCGCAACTCGCCCGTCTCCCCCCACGGCCGCTCGTAGGGCTCCCCCTCGACCATGAACGTGTCGCTCCCGTCCTTGTCGACCACCCGCTCACCGATGGCCTCCCAAAGCCGGAAGCGATCCCCGTTGTGCAACGCCTGCAACGGCACGACTACCCACGCCTGGGTGACGGCGTCCCACCGTTCGACCCGCCGCAACGATCGATCGACCGTGATCATCAAGGATCAACTCTTTCTTTTACGATCGCCCCCGCTGGAAGGGGCTCACCGCGAGGCACAAAAAGCAACCGCCCCGCGCGCGTCACGACCACAACTCCCGGCCGATCGGCCGACAGCACCAACGTCTGATCGCCCAGCGTTGTGACATAGGCAACACCAGATAACCCCCCTGAAATCCCCGTGCATCCACGCGTCCGCAGTCCTATTAACAACATGACCACAAGGGCCATCAACCCACCGATCATCCACATAACATCCTCAAGACACGCCCCGAACGCAAGCGCAACGGACCCGATCCCAGTCAGAACAACCGACATGATCGCAAACACCACATCTTCTATCTTCATCCCTGGCCCTCCCAACGAAAGCCCGGATCCCGGGCCGCCCACTCATGACCCGCCGCGCACCTCGCGACTAGGCGCTCTGTTAGCCCCTGGCCCCCTTCGATGAACCCCTGGTGCCGCGCCGCGGCCACCCGCACCCCACAGCGGGGGCACACGCCCTGCTGGAGGACCGCCTCGATGTCCGCCGCCTGCTGCGCGGCGATCTTCTCCATACACGTACTAATTTCACTCAAGAGATTTTGCATGTTGATCATGACTTGATCCCCTTGATCAACTCGATGGCCCACAGCGTGGTTCCACGCGCGGGTCTGTCGACCATCTTTCCCAACCGATCTTCCAACAAGTCCACCGCCTCGACGATGGCCGCCACGCGCCCCGAGGCGACCCCCTCGGCCCGGGCGTGCAGCACCTCGGACTTCAGCTCGCGCACCTGGGCGCGCAGCGCCGCGATCCGCTCCTGTAGGCCCGCCGCCTCCCGCCGCGCCGCGTCCCGCTCCGCCGTCAGGCGCAGGACCACCGAGCGGTGCAGCTTCTGCGACACCATGGACTCGGGGGCATCCGCTGCCTCCTCCCACTCAAACTGGTTCCTCGGATCGCACCGATCCGCAAACTCCTTGTCCTTAGATTTCATGGCGTCTCCGCATCCGGGGGGCAGATGCAGTACGAGTTCCGAAAAACCCCCTCGGGCCACCGATCCCGGCAGCCCGGGCACTGGCGCTCGTAGGGCCAGCCCACCGCGCAGAAACACCCCGTCACACCGTGATTGCAGTACGCCCCCGCTAAGCGCTTCCCCTCGTCAATCTCAAAACTCATGGTTCCTCCTCCGCATCCAACCCGTACTTCGCCAGGATCTGCTTGCGCAGTGCCCGCGCCGCCCGAATCTGCTCATTGACCTCGACCAAGACGGCCCAATCCTGGGGCGACACGCACGACGGGATCATCGGCCACTCCCAACGATGCGGCCCACAGGCGTGCGGTCCGTCATGCCCCTTATCAAGGTGGCACCAGATGCTTCGCCGCAGCCCCCCTGGCCCCAACGGGCCGCCCGAGATGTGCCCCGGCGCCACATCCCTGCACATCTCGGGGGCTTGCAAGTCCCCACTCATGGCCCCACCTCACGCTCGATCGCGGCCTCAAAGCGCATCAGATCATCCTCGTCAAGCACGCAGTCGTGACAGTGCCGTGGTGCCTCGGGCGGCAGCAGAGCCGCGCCGCAATGCCCGCACGTCTCGTAACGCAGCGCCATCATCGCAAGGGCGCACTGATCCGCCGGGGGCGCATCGCCAGGCTTGACGCACCAACCCTCCACCTCCCGGATCCGCCGCCGCAGGTGAGGCACGCAGGCACAATGCTGCGCCACGAGCCCCCCCTCGCCCATGCTGCACACCTCCGCCATCGTCGCCCGGTAATCGTCCTCGAAGGCGGCAACCCGTGCCTTCAGCGCCGCGTGCTCCCGCCGCAGGGCCTCGATCTCGTCGTTGTTCATGGCTGCTCCTCCTGTCCCTCGGTCAGCGCCCGCCAGCCCCACACGGTGATCTCGTAGGCCGGCCCCTCGTGGGGCCGCGCACACGTCTGGCAGTCCGCCCAGTCGTTGTTACAGGCGATGAACGTCTCCCGCTCCAGCCGCCGGATCGCGATCCAGTCGCGCGCCCCGTGGGGCATGTCCCCGCCCCACGTCTTCATCGCCGTCGCCGCCGCCTGGAGCACCCACCGGTCGTTCGCCGTCAACCACATGGTTTCACGATGCCCTGCTCGCGCGCCGCCATCTCGTGGACCGCGTCCCCCGTCACGTCCTCGCAGAGGGGGTCACCGGGGTCCTCGCCCGCCAGGCGCCAGAAGTAGCAGTCGCTCTCGGGGTGCAGCCACAGCCGGTATGCCCCAGAGCTTACGACCTCCCACCCGCGCTCCCGCAGGTCGTCCTTAATTTTCGCGATCAGCTTGCTATGGTCTGTCATGGCTTCACCACCAGCACGGCGAGGCGGTCCATGGCCTCCCCGACCACGTCCGCGGGGCCGAACTTCCCGAGCACGCGGTAGGCCTCCGCGCGCTTCTGCAACGCGGCCAGGGCCTCGCGCCCCCGCTGGAAGGCCCCCTGGGCCACCGCCTCGTGCAGCGCCATGGGCACCCAGCCCGCGTCCCGGAACGCCTCCGCGCGCTTGGCCGCCCGCATGCTGGCGAACTCGCGGCAGGCATAGGTATCCAGGTCCTCCCGCGCCTCCGGCACGACCTCCGCCAAGAACTGCGCATCGACGTGCGCCGCCATCGCCGCGGCGGTCTGCGCCCACACCTCCTCCATCAGCGTCGAGCGCGCACGCCGCTCCGCGTCCTTCGCCAGGAGGCGGCGGCACGTCGCGCAGGTGTGGTCCGGCGTCGGCACCAGCACCGCGCCCTCGGCCTGGCCCATGCCACACCAGCTCCGTGCAATGATTTCCTCCGAGCCGTCCCCGCCCACGCGGCGGTCGTGCCAGTGCGCGACCCCACGCCGGTACACCATCCAGACCCCGTCCGGCTTACTCATAATCGAACTCCCAGGTGCCCCGCGCATCCTCCGTGATGTTGCAGAGGAGCTTCCCCAACCGCAGGGCCTCGGCCTGCTCCGCGAGCTGCCCCCCCGTGAGGGCCGCCCCCCGGCGGAAGACCCACACCTCGTCGCAGACCCCCACGAGGTCCAGACACAGGTCCATCGCCCGCGCCCGCTCCGTCGCGTCGTCCATGAACTGCGGCAGCGCGAGCTGCGGGGCGATCGGGTTGTGCCCGATGCCCACCACGCGCCGGCAGACCTCCCGGATGACCCGCACGTTCCCCTCGGGGTCCGCGCTGAAGGGGTGGCAGATGTACACGCGCTTCATTTTCATGGTCCCACCTCCTAGTCAAACGTCTTCGCCACCGCGCACCCGACGACGAACCGGCGCAGCCGACCTTCCGTATGGAAACTGTAGTGCGTGGTGAGCCCCCTCCCGAGCTTCATCCGCGCGTAGAACGCCTCCCGCGCCGTTGGATCGTCGCAGCCCACACCAACAACCCCTCGAGCTTCTTGTGCAGGTACTCGACCCGTTCGGTGAGGTCGCGGATCTCCTGCCTCTCCGCCTTCCGCAACCCGTTGATCTCGTCCACGTGGGCCGCCATCCGCGCGACCTGCGCATGACATTCTTCACACGCCATTTTTATGGGGCCTCCTTGTAGGCGCGCTCGACCTCGGCGCCCATCGCTTCGCGCATCTCGCCCGCCAGGCTCTCCAGGAGCCCCCGCAGGTCGTGAAAGTGCCCCGGCGCGATCTGCGCCGCATGGGCGTCCAGCCACGCCGCACAGGCGCGCACCGCATGCCCCGCCGCCGCGTGCGAGGCCCCGCGCGCCGCCGCCCGCACCTCGGCCTCCGTGTAAGCCCGTGGCGGCGCCAACATCGCCCAGGGGATCGTGCGCTCCCGCGCCGGAGTCAGCGTCACGCGCGGTGACCACCGATCCCACAGCTCGTAACAAGGGGGGCAGAGATCCGCAGTACACAACGCGTCCCCTGCCCCGGCAACCTCCAAGGTGAAGGCCACGTGGCGCGTCGCGGGGGCCACACACCCGTGCCCCACGGGGTCCCCGTCGATGGTGCGCCCCTGGTCGATCAGGGCGTCGCACACCACGCGAGTGCTGATGGGAAGGCCGTCTGCCCCCATGATCATCACGCGGCTCATGGCCGCACCACGCGCTCTAGGTAGTCGGCATCGTCCAGCATGATCCCCCCGCCCTCCGTGGGCGCCATCGCCCCGCGGCGGCGCAGAACCGCCACGCACACCGCGATGGTCTCCGCCCGCCCCCGGTCGTAGGCCGCCTTCTGCTCCCGCGCCCCGTCCTCCCGCTGGGCGACGGCGTACGCGCACTCCGTCGTGTTCAGCGCCCGCGCGAGGTGCCGGATGCGCTCGACGAGGGGGGCCGCCGGGACGCCCTGCGCATCCAGGAGGCAGTGCGCGGTGGACAGCTCGTTGACATACCGCACGGTGTCCTCCGCCGCCTGCGCGAGGCCACGCCCCACCACCCACCCCGCGGCGTGCCCCTGCCGATAGCAGGCGTCCGCGAGGGCCTGGATGTGCTCCGCCAGCGGCACCTCCGGCGCGATCTCCGTGCGCCCAGGGAAGGCCATGGCCACCGCGGCATAGGCCTCCTTCAGGCCCCCTACCGCCGCCTCATGGCCCTCGCGCCCCGCCACCCACCCCGCGGCGTGCCCCACCCGCTGGCAGGTCCGCGCCAGAGCGTCGATGCGCTCCGCGAGGGGCCGCCCCGCGTCGGCCTCGGACTCCGCCCCCGTCGGGTAGTTCCGCGTCACCGCACGGTGGGCATCCATGAGGGCCTGGTGCTCCGCCGCCCGCGCCTCCAGCGCGCCCTTGCAGTCCTGCACCAGCGCCTCTAAGCGCTCGACGAAGCTGCCATGATCTCCCACCCCCACCTCCGTCAGGATCGTGTTGGCCTCTAGCAGCATCGCCGCGAGCCCCTCGTATCTATCTTGCCAGTCCGTCATGCGCCCTCCCCCTCCTTGCTCAGGACGCGCACGCCCCCGATCACCCGCATGAGGCTCTGTTGATCCTCCAACGACATGGCCTCCACGTGCCCCTCCGTGAGGCGCGCCAGCCACTTGCCCGCCTCGTGCGCCCGCAGGCACAGGATCCCTACCGCGATCCGCGCCCGCACGGCCTCCGTCACGGGCCGCAGCAGCGCCTTGTTGGTCCCTGTCTCGAATATCTCGAACCCCGTTAAGCGGTTGAAGCGCTGCGAGGGCGCCATCTCGTTGCGGGACTCCAAAATGATCTGCGTCTTCGTGATCCGCGCCACGCGGCGCACCACGATCCCATCGAAGGAAATCACCCGATCCACGTAGACCTCGTCGCCCGGCTGCAGCGCCGCCAGCCACGCGCCATGCTCATTTTCCGCTTGCATCAGTGCCATGCTTCACCCTCCTTGTTCAGGACGCGCACGAGCGTGCTCATGCGCGCTCCCGCTTCTCCATCTCCACGATGGCCGTGTCGCGCCGCACCCGCAGCGTCTCCTGCACGGCCCGCTGGCACCCCGGACACAGGGCCGCGAGGGCCTCCGCCGTCCACGCCCCCTCCGTGAGCCCCACCGTCGTGTGCATGAAGCCGTGCGCCGTGCCGTGGGGCCACGACACGCAGACCGCCGTCAGCGGGGTCAGCCCCGTGGCCAGGCGCGGGAGCTGGAAGACCGCCCGCTCGCGCCGCTCGTGGCCCCCCTCCGCGGAGAACGGCTCCCCGCACACATCGCACAGGTAGGTCGTCGACAAGGGGTTACTCATGACGCCACCCGGATGCGCGAGGGGCGCCCGTCCACGACGTCCCGCAGGGGGTGCAGGGGACTCACGTCCACAAGCTGCACGAGGTGCCCCAGGTCGCCCCGCCGGTCCCCGTAGTCCCCGTTGGCGAGGTCCACGTGGGCCATGTGATCGTCAAAGACCACCCCCACAGTTCCGTCAAGGGCGACCAGCAGGGTCCGCAGCCCCCGCGCCTGGCCGTCCTCCTCCGTGACCCAGACCGCGAAGGTCGCGGGCGCCCGCAGGGCCAACACCGCCCCACGCAGCCGCTCGATGACACTCCGCAGATCCGCCCACGATGCCGTCGTTGATTGTGCCATGTCGTCCTCCGGGCGCAGCGCCCAATGGCCGGGGGCGCGCCATGCGCACCGGGCCTCCTGGCAATATGCGCACGCTCGTCACGGTTTGTCAACAAAAAACTACCGCGTGCTACACACTCGCTCCGTTGGCACTAGACACTCCATTGGCACTAGACACAGGGCGCGAATCCGCCCCTTGCCATCCAAAGACATGTCAAAGAACCCAACATCTACGGCAAACACAGCCCGCGCGGTCTCTCGCGCAAAGACCTCCCGCTGCGCCTCCCCAGCAATCCCACGGTACACGCGCATCAACCGGACGGCCCCCACCCCCATCATGCCAGGAAGACGAAGTGCACGCCTTGCTTCCGATATCGACGACATCAAAACACCATCGTGCACTACCACTCGCTCCAAGATAATACAGAACGATGTCATAAAATCGCGCGATGGTGTTTGCATAACCACGCTATCTGCTACCATCAGCATCTTCCCATCCGA
>Ga0315276_10001609_pt1 | contig 20277 bp, 15 predicted proteins | sample YL17G05_0_MG_FD_204542 | JGI IMG/M metagenome (GOLD analysis project Ga0315276, IMG submission 204542) | Sediment microbial communities from Yellowstone Lake, YNP, Wyoming, USA - YL17G05_0 | ecosystem: Environmental > Aquatic > Freshwater > Lake > Sediment | place: USA: Wyoming | collected... | reverse complement strand
CCAACATGATCCGGCGCTTTATTTCATTCGTAATATGCGGAATCACTTGAATGGTTCCACCAAGATAATCACCCCGCCTTTCCTTGGAAATCACTTCAGCATAGACCTGACCACTTGTGAAGTTGCATACCTTGCTCAAGCTGGTATCTATAAAACGCTCATAATGGCCTAAATCCAGATCAGTTTCTGCTCCATCATCCAAGACGTAAACTTCACCATGCTGGTATGGGCTCATTGTTCCGGGATCGACGTTTATATACGGGTCCAACTTTTGTGCGGTTACATTAAAACCACGTTCCTTTAATAACCTGCCAATGGCCGCGGCTGTCACGCCTTTCCCGACTGAGCTGACCACACCACCGGTGAAGAATATATATTTGGTCGTCATTGTGCCCTCCGGTCTGTTACCGATAATAAATATTGGAATTCATATTACCGTGAATTGTATAAACTGGCATTAAAGGCAGTGGGGAGGGCCGTTTGACGGTAACCTCCCCACTGAAATCTGCTGAAACTCCCGGTTTTTCGGGTATGATCATCCTACCACCTGCTCCAAATCCTCCGCAGCACGCTGCATCTCCAAGAAGATCAGGCCAATTTTTGAATTTTTGCGTGCCAATGCAGTGAGAACAGCTTCCGAACCAATGGAGGTCAGGATCACGAAACCTTCACTCCCTTTGATATATACCTGTTCAAGGCTACCGCGACCCAGCTCAGCCGAGATGCGCTCACCAAGGCTAAGCATGGCAGCCGACATGGCTGAAACACGGTCTTCTTCAACCTCATTTGGTAGGGCAGAAGCAATAATGAGTCCATCTACCGAAACAACAGCCGAAGCTTCTATATCCGGTGAAGCCGCCTGCATCTGGCGCAGGCGTGAAACCATCTGATCGGTACGGGATGAAGGCATCCTTTATCTATTGTCCTGGATTGAGGATAAAATTACAAACTATGAGTTTACCATATATTTATTAATATAGAAGGCTAGTAGCTCGGTAAACAAAAAATATTGAAGCACCCGATTCACACCGGGTGCTTCGGATTACACAAGATCAAGACGCCAAATTCATCGATATTTACTTGTTCATGAGTGGCAAGAACAAAAAGTCGGTGATTGATATAAAGTTCAATCGCCCTTCAATGATGGGTGAGATCGTCCCCATTGCAGTTATATAGTTGATCACCGAATCGCGAACATAGTACTGGGTATCATGAACAATCTGATCTAATGGCCATAAGGTCTGACCGTTATTGTTGAAGTTGCATGATCCCGCTGCCAGGTAGTTAACCGTGGCAACATGATAATATGTAGCTGCGTCGGCAAAGTCAATCGGCACAGCATTGATCGCCAGCGACAGGACGTTGTTGCCATCCGGTAAGAACGGATAGGCGTCACGATATGTGATCTTTGCCCCAGAACTGACGCCCAACATGCAGGTGGTGTAATATGAATATCCACCATACCCAGGGATATATTTGTAGTAGTAGTAGTTGCGGTACCCACGCTCAAGCAGGGTTTTCAACTGAGGCCCATTGAGCTCCATGGTAACCAGCGAGTTCTCATAAGGCATCAATGTGAACATATCAGCCACTGTCAGCGTGATGGGGTTGGTGATCGTGGCTCCGTCTGCTACTTTCCGATTCGACATTGCACCGGAGAGATAGAAATCCACAACTATTCCTTTTTGCGCCAGCTCCCACACGGCAGAGTCAGCCTGCAGGTTGGCGCCGTTGGTCTCCTGTGTGTATGCTTGCAGGGCGTCGATTGGCTCGGTGGTCTGGCCAAGCACTGTGTTGTTGTAGGCAGCCAAGAGGTCGACATACGGTTGGGCTATGGCCTGGATGCCCGGGTCCTCTGGATCACCGATGACTATCGATATATAGCGACCAGCTCGGCTGGCAACTTCGTAGCCGCCATCCCCATCGGGACGCATACCCAGGACCACTTCGCCCAGGGTGTTGTTGTAACGATAGGCCTGGTTGATGAGCACCGGCGTGTTGTCCGGGCCCTGAACGAAGGTCGGCAGGAACTTGTATGGACTGAAGCCACTAGCGGGGTTGGTGTGGCTGTGAGCACCGATTATGGTGTCCAGGCCGGTGACGTTCGCCGCCATGTATGTATCGACGTTGTTGTCAATCTCGACGCTGCCTGGATTCTCGGTAAAACCAATGTGCGTCAGCGCAAGTACCACATCGTTAATGGGTCGTAGCAAGTCCGACAATTCCTGGGCTTTGTCGATGGGATTGGTAAAGGTCAGGCCAGGGATGTTGCTCGGTAGCTCATAATTGGGCACGCGATGGTTGCCGATGCCCATGATGGCAACCTTGATACCCTCCGGGCCGACCACCTTTTCGACATAGGGTTCCACGGGTACCTGGTCGATCCCATACTGGCCGTCATCTTCCAGGTTGGCTTGGAGCACGGGGAAGTCGGCCAAAGTGAGCGTGCTGGTGAAGATGTCATTGCCAAAGTTGAACTCGTGGTTGCCAAGTGTCATGGCGTCATAGTCCATGTAGTTAAAGGCGGCTATGAGCGGGTTGATCTGGAGCGAAGGATCCAACGGTGTGCCGTCTGCCGCATAGCCAAGGGCAGCCGACTTGAAGTAGTACATCATCGAGTCGCCCTGAAAGCTGTCACCCGCGTTGAGCAGCAGCGTTCGATCCGGGTTGTGGGCACGTTCCTGGGTGATCTTGGCTGCTAACTGGGTATAGCCTACGTAGGTCCCTTTTACCAGATTGCCGTGCGAGTCGTTGTGGTGCAAGATTGTAATGGGCACAATACTTCCACCAGCATCGTTGCCATCACGGGTGATTCGCCCGTCAAGCGTCCCGTCATCATCGGGTCCCTGGTAGGGATTGTCGATGGTGTAGTTCGCTTCGACCCACGCATTGACCGAGTTGAGCATATCGCCCCAGTAGCTGATGTTTTTCATATACTTGAACTGGACGAAACCATCCTGCCCGGCGGGGGCCAGGAACTCGTTGGTGCCAACACGGTAGGTGCGGGCCAGGTCCAGCGGTTCACAGACGCCGGTATTGCGGTCGGTGACGCATATGTCATACCCACCCCAAGCCCAAGGTTGAGGGCCGGGAAGCGCGTCCGAGTAGCGGTAGAAACTGAAACGCATACCAGCTGGCTGGATGGCTCCCTTGAAAAGAGAGGCGCTCTGGTTGATTAAGTCCAGGATCTGGGCACCGGTCATGTCGCCAACCACTGTGGCATTACCGAATGGCAGGATAGTGAACATCTGTCCGTAGGTTAGTAGCATCGGGGCGTGTGCCCAGAGGCCCTCCGAGCAGTCAAGCGGGTCGCTGCTCCAGATATACTCACCGGGATTGGCTGGGTCTTCCTTGTCGCACCAGTCGATGCGGATTCCGCCGGGGTTGTTAAAGAACATGTCCACGTCGTTCAGCGGCTCGGCATCGGCATTGAGCTGGTTGTAGATTGCGTCGTCGATGAAATCGCCCATCATGGCATCGCCGTTATAGTTGCGCAGCAGGTCAGTCTGGGCGTAGCCGATTGGTTTGTTGATGAGCTCCAGATACCCGGGGTCGTTGGCCCAAATGTTGATTTGGTCCACGGTACCAGGATCTTCTGGATCACCCGTTCCGACAACGATTTTCTGCCAAGCGATCGTCACAGCATTCGTTTCTGTATCCACTGTTATATCAGCCCGACCCACCTTGCGACCAGCATAATGGGCTTGAACGATGTACGTATTGCCTATTACAATAGGCGTGGTTACATCCGTATGACTATGGCCTCCGATGATTAGGTTTACTGGTGTTCCAGCAGTGTTCAATCGTGTAGCCAGGGTTTGGTCGCCATAAACTGGAAAACCGTAACCATATCCGCCATCGTTGATGCCAAGATGGGAAAGCACCACAATCACATCTGCACCTGCATCGACCACATCCTGATAATAGTGGCTGATGGAGGTGGCAGGATCCTTGAAGCATAAACCAGCTGTGTTACCCGCCAATGTGATATAGGGTGTTTCTTGAGTAGTAACAGCCAGGATACCCACAATAGCCGTGTCTGGTGCTGTACCAACGGTTTTCGTGATCCATGGTGTAGCAAAGGTTGGTGTTTGCCAGCCAGCAGTGTCACAATTACCAGTGTCCGATATGACAATGTTGGATGAAATAAAGGGGAATTCAGCCTGCAAAGTCCGGCTGATCAGTGTATCCTGGTTCCAGTCGAACTCATGGTTACCGAACGTGGCTGCCTGGTAGCCAACGTAATTATAGACATCGATTGTCGATTCACCATAGAACAGGTTCGAGAGCAGCGAACCCTGCATGATATCCCCGGCATCCAGTAGAAGCACGTTATCCGCACCAACTGCAGTACGAACATCGATGACTTTTTGGGCGACACGCGCCATGCCGGGATTGCTTCCTGCGAGCTGTAGATTGCCATGGAAATCATTCGTGTGCAAGATCGTAAAAGCTACAGTTGCATCGGTATTGGATGCGGCTTGCCCTTGCGCAGCTCCCATCACCCCCGGTGGGATGGCAATCGCAATCAATGCAAATACTGTTATTAATGAAACTAATACACTTTTCCTCATGAGACTTCCTCCTCATTTTGAGTCTAATTTAATGAAATATTTTATACCCTACATAATGATAAAAATACCATTAATCTGGTCGGAAATCTTTACATGATTACTACTGCATCACCTCCTTTGTGTTAATTCACCTGATTATAATGCCCCTATCAGCCTATTAATCTAGTATTAACTATAATACCAGATATTTAAATTTTGTACCAAATTTTTAAGATTAATATTGTCATAATTTTAATATTTTCAGAAATGATCAATGTTAAATCACTTTGACTGGGTCAAAATTGCGTCTCGATTATTTTTATGTTATAGTAGGAGATTGCCATGCGCCATCTGTCGCTTATTCTGACCTTGTTGGTCATTATCGTTCCCCATCCTGTGATGGCAGAGTTGAGGTCTTCGCCACATCCGCAGACGACTACATTGAGTGCCAACATTGATACTCCAGTGGCTGGGCAGGTTGTCCAAGGGAGTGTGATCATCCGTGGTAATACCAGCACAGATGGCTTTCAATCCTATGAAGTTGACTTTTCCTATGTAAATGATCTCACTCAGACTTGGTTCCTTATCCAGGAGAGCACCACTTCCATCGAGGATGGAGTCCTGGCAGTGTGGGATACTAGCACCATCACAGATGGAGAATACTCGCTACGTTTGTTAATCAACCAGATTGATGGTACACAGCTGAAGGCGTTGGTTACTGGCGTACGGGTTCGTAATTACTCACCGAATGAGACAGATAAACCCAACCCCACCCAGCCTTTCAATACCCTTGTTACGGGTTCGGCTACAATGTCACCAACGCCTTGGTACACACCCACCCCGACGCTTATGCCTCATCCTATGACGCCCACGCCATTACCGACCAATCCTGCAGAGATCACCTCCTCTCAGATGGTACTTTCCGTAGGTAAAGGAGCTGGATTTTCAATAGGTTTGTTAGCCATTTTAGGTGCCTATGTGGGTCTTCGTACTTATCTTCGTAACCGCAGGTATAAATGATGCTGATGACAGAACCGGAACTGAATCTCGAAGCTCAACCTGAAAAGCGCCAAGGCCCCTTCCTGATCGTTGGCCTGGGTAACCCGGGGAGAAAATATGAGCTTAACCGACATAATGTTGGTTTCATGGTGCTTAACCACCTATCCATTAAGCTTGGGGAGAGTTTTGGTAAAGTCGAAACGAAGGCATTGATAAGCAAGACCACCTACAAGGGAGAGCGGGTCATCCTGGTTAAACCGCAGACCTACATGAACAATTCAGGGATGTCAGTAAGCTCGCTGGCGCGTTTCTATCAGGTCCCTCTCGATAATCTTCTTGTGGCATATGATGATGTGGACCTGCCCCTGGGAATATTGCGACTTCGCCCTTCAGGTGGTTCTGCCGGTCAAAAAGGGATGCAATCCATCATAGAACGCCTTGGAACGGATCAATTCCCACGCTTGCGTATCGGCACAGGCAGGCCTCCAGGCAGGATGGATGCTGCCGATTACGTACTGCAAGATTTCCCGGCTCAAGAGACTGATTTATTGAATGAAACGTTAGACCGGGCAGTTGAGGCTGTCTTGATCTTCATTCAGGATGGTCTGGATAAAGCCATGAACTTATATAATGGGTGATCTGGCTCCTCTCTCCCATTCTTGTTAAAATAACAACGAACTGACATTATGGACCTTGAAACAATCATAACCAGCATTTCTGCAGCTTCAACTTACTTGACCCAGTTGGTCAGGGATGGACGAAGCATTCCAGCTTTAGGATTACGGCGCTCTGCCAGGCTGCCATGGTTGGCTGCCCTGCACCAATCTCTGGAGCGACCGCTCCTGTTGATTACCGACCGTAATGACCATGCCTTGACGCTAGCCGATGAGCTGGCTTTATGGACGCCAAAAGTACCTCGGCTGTTCTTCCCCGAACCAAGCCCACTTTTTTATGAAAATGCCCCATGGGGCTTGAATACCAGGCATGACCGGTTATTTGTATTATCCACCTTGGCTGATTATCACATCCCCGGTTTACAAAAACCACAACCACCCCATGTGATCATTGCCCCTATCAGGTCAGTGATGGCACGCACCATCCCCAGGCGTGAATTCCTAAAAGCATTGTGTACCATCAAAATTGGGCAAGTCATCCAGCCGGACGAGTTACTGCGTAAGTGGGTGGCGTTGGGATATGAACATGCAAATATCGTAGTCAGTCCCGGGCAATTCGCCCGCCGTGGTGGCATACTCGATGTGTGGACTCCTTCCGCCAATCAGCCTGTGCGCATTGAGTTCTTTGGAGATGAGATTGATACGTTACGCCGCTTTGACCCGGCTACTCAGCGTTCATCAGGTTCCATCGAACGATTACCAATCTCACCCGCCCGTGAATTCATAACACCGGAATTTGCCAGGCTGCAGGAATTAAACCTGGATGTCTCAAGCCTGTCTGAATTTCATATTCCACTGCTTCACCCAACCCCAGGCAGCTTGTTGGATTATCTGCCACCACAAGGGCTGGTGCTGATTGATGATATCCAGACTGTTCGGGAAACCGTAATGGAAGTGGAAGAACAAGCAGTCGGGCTGCGCAAGGATTACATCGCTGACAAGGAGTTGCCTGCAGATTTTCCTCTCCCATACCTCACCTGGGGAGAGATTGAAGATACCCTGGCAGGCAAACAATGCATTGATCTGGGTCAGCCTGTTGAGCAGGAAACCATCCCCACCGGCTCAAGGGATATCTCTTCACAATTCCTACCTGGTGCCCGTTTTGGTGGTCAGCTCAAACCATTAATGGAGCATATTGAAAGAATATCCACCCAGGGGGAAGCCCTGACCATCGTTTCGCGCCAGTCTGCCCGTCTCCAGGAGCTCTGGAAGGAACACAGCCCATTTGCCTCGCCAGATCTTCCCCTTACGTTCTATGATGCCAGTTTATCTGAGGGCTTCACGTTTGCTCCCCCCACCAGAAAACCGCTTCACTTGCTAACGGATGGGGAAGTCTTCGGCTGGCGCCGCCCTGAGCTGCGCCAGCGCCCCCACCCGGTTGCTGAAGCCCCTGAAGCTGCTTACGCTGACCTGGAGCCAGGAGATTGGGTGGTTCATGTGGACTATGGCGTGGGACGCTTCAGCGGTTTGGTACAGCGTTCGGTGGACGGGATTGAGCGAGAGTACCTATCGGTGGAGTATGCCGAAGGTGACCAGCTTTTTGTCCCAGTGTATCAGGCAGACCGGCTAACCCGTTATATCGGACCAGACTCCCACCCACCCACTCCCACCCGGCTAGGAAGCCCTGAATGGCGCACGACCAAATCACACGTCAAGGAGGCCGTTGAGGAGATTGCCCAGGATTTATTGGAACTATATGCACGGCGTAGTGTGGTAGAAGGACATGCATTCGCAAAGGATGCCCCCTGGCAAAAGGAGCTGGAAGCCAGTTTCCCTTACATTGAAACCCAGGATCAACTGCGAGTCATTCAAGAAGTTAAACTGGATATGGAAGCGCCAAAACCGATGGACCGCCTGATTTGTGGAGATGTGGGCTATGGTAAGACAGAAGTGGCTTTGCGGGCAGCCTTCAAAGCAGTCATGGATGGCAGGCAGGTGGCAATCCTGGTACCAACCACCGTGCTCGCTCAACAACACTACCATACATTCTGCCAGCGCCTGGCGCCTTTCCCGGTGGAAGTGGAGATGCTTTCACGCTTCCGCACACCCCAACAACAAAAGGATATTCTGTATCGGCTTGGGCTCGGTAAAGTGGATATCATCATCGGTACTCACCGTTTACTCCAGGGGGATGTGGTATTCAAGGACCTCGGCCTTTTGATCATCGATGAAGAACAGCGCTTTGGAGTAACCCACAAGGAGGCTCTGAAGAAAATGCGGACCGAGGTGGACGTGTTGACCCTCACCGCCACCCCCATCCCACGCACGCTCTACATGACCCTCACAGGAGTGCGGGACATATCCACAATTAACACCCCGCCCGAAGAGCGCTTACCGATCATTACTCACGTGGGTCCTTACTCACCATGGCTGGTTCGTCAGGCAATCCTGCGTGAGTTGGAGCGCGGTGGACAGGTGTTTTTCGTGCATAACCGAGTCCAAACCATTGAAGCAATGCGGTCCCATCTGGAAAAGTTGGTCCCTGAAGCACGGGTGCTCGTGGCGCATGGTCAGATGAAGGAAGACCAGCTCTCCCAGCGGATGGAAAAGTTCACCGCCGGGGAGGTGGATATCCTCCTAAGCACTTCAATCATCGAGTCAGGTTTGGATATCCCCAACGCCAATACCCTCGTCGTTGACCGCGCAGATACCTTTGGTCTGGCTCAACTCTATCAGCTGCGAGGCCGGGTGGGCCGCGGGGCGCAACGCGCATTTGCTTATTTTTTCCGCCACAAACACCTTTCACCTACACTTGAGGGACGCCAACGGTTGGAAACGATTGCAGAGAACACCCAGCTTGGGGTAGGTTACTCAATTGCAATGCGCGATCTCGAAATACGAGGCGCAGGCGATATCCTTGGCACCCGTCAGCATGGGTATATTGCTTCCATCGGATTTCACTTGTACACCAGGTTACTGTCTGATTCTGTTCGGAGATTACGCAGTGATAAAAGCATGCCAACCGTATTCGAGACTCTCCAGGCGGAACATTCAGCCCCTGCATTTCCAGTTTCAGTGGACTTACCCATTCCGGTCAGCCTTCCTGCCTCGTACATCCCTGAGCGCCAGACACGCACGCGCCTGTATAGGCGCCTGGCTGACCTGCGTTCACATTCTGAGATTGATGCGCTCACCGAAGAATTCGTTGATCGCTTTGGTCCGTTGCCTGAAGAGACCCGTAACTTGTTTTACCAGCTTAAGGTCAAGTTGTTAGCTGAACAGGTTGGCCTGGTTTCTGTAAGTTGTGAGGGTGGTCAAATCGTCCTGCGTTATCCTCCATTACCCGAGCGTCAGACAACTCGCCCACTCCCAGAATTTGGAAATGACATTCGGACAGGGAAAAATGCATTCTGGATGCCTCTCAACGAAGCAGGGGATTGGCAGGAAAAGTTATTGAATGTTTTGGATCAGTTGATATCTGGTGACCGCAAGTTGTAACATTTTTCGAATAGTTAAGTTAAAATATATACTAATATTATGCTCGAAGCTATCTAATGGCATGGATACTTTTGAATATGTGAACGGATCGCTATTATGGGTACTCGAGGAGGAATCTAATGGACTATAAGGATTTCCAAAACCGTGTTGATTATGCAACACAAATGTTCGATTCCGGGAATATGCAAGCTGCGCTTGAAATTTTCACCGGCTTGTTTAGTAGCGATATTTCTGATCTTGATAAATCCTCGATGTGCTTGAATATCGCCGTGGTGTATGACAAATTAGGCAATGTGCAACAAACCCTTGAATGGTATTCGAGAGCAGTCCAGCTTGAAAAAGCGCATTGCCATTTCGAAGCTCAGGAATATCTGGCTGCTTATCTAAAACAAATCAGCCGACCACGCGATAGCTTGAAAATCCTTGAGAGCCTGCTTGCTTCCACGCACTTAACCGAGGCTGACAAGGTGCGAATTCGGAAAAACATAGAAGAACTCAAAGTTGAAATCAACAAGCCAGTTTACCGCCGTCCTGGTATCCAGGAAGAGGGTACCGGCTGATTAATTGAGTGGTTCGCCCACATAATTGGATCACCTGCAACCAACCGGTGAACCGTGTAAACCTACATGCAGTCTGTTCTTGAATCTTTAAACTCCGCTTTACACCAGGCATTTACTGATAATGAGAACGTCTATTTATTAGGTGAAGATATCCTGGACCCATATGGGGGAGCATTTAAAGTTACGCGTGGTTTATCGACCAATTTTCCAGGACGGATGCTGACCACACCCATCTCTGAGGCGGGGTTTGTCGGTGTGGCTGCCGGTATGGCTCTACGGGGTTTACGCCCTGTCGTGGAGATTATGTTCGGTGATTTCATCACTTTAATTGCTGACCAGTTGATCAATCACATTGCTAAATTCCGCTGGATGTATAACAACCAGGTGTGCCTGCCCATGGTGATACGCACTCCCATGGGTGGTCGTCGAGGGTATGGTCCAACCCACAGCCAGACATTAGAAAAATTTCTCCTGGGAGTGCCCGGATTACAGGTTGTCGCGCCAGCTGCCTTATGCTTCGCGGATGGATCAGGCAGCCCGGGAAACTTGCTCTACCAATCGATTATTAATAACAATAACCCACTTATATTCATTGAAAATAAGCTTCAATATTTACTTCCAGTTCAAAGCCAGGCGGAATTGAAAGACTTTACTCTCTTATCCCAGGCAGGCTCCACAGGTCTGAAACTCCCTATTTACAGCCTCTCAATCAAAGGCGCGCCTTCTGCCTCTTTGACGATTGCCGCATATGGTTATATGGCAGAGCTGGTAAAGCAGGCTGCGATTCGATTGGCTTATGAGCATGAGATATTTGTAAATCTGGTGATACCCTCACAGCTAGCCCCATTTGAGGTTGGTCCTATGATCTCTTCCGCCAACCAGACGGGTTGCCTGATGGTCGTAGAAGAGGGTAACCTGTCCTTAGGTTGGGGTGCTGAAATCGTCGCCCAGGTGGTCGAAGCGCTTGGCACTCAACCATTAAAGATAAAACGTTTGGCTGCAAAAGATCTACCTGTACCAGCTTCAAGTTCCCTTGAAGCGCAAGTTTTACCTGATGTGGACCAGATCATCGAATCTGCTATCCTACTTAACCAGAGACTATAATCAGCAATGCATCTGAAGCGAGAAATCCATGAGCGATGAGTTTTACAAGGCGCAGATCTTGGAGTGCCCTTCCTGCGGAGCCAATCTTTCCTTACCCGATGCTGATTCCTTTCAATGCGATTATTGCGGTAAGATCATCATGGTACCGGCGGAACTGCGTCCCCATCACCCGAAACCGGAACCCCTGCCTCCCAGTGGAGGATCAACCGAACAGGACCGATTGGAATGGCAAATAACTGCATCTCAGACTACAGCCGGAGGTCCGAAACAGCAAAAAAGAACCTCATTGCTGCTTGTTCTCTCAATGGGTGTTTTCATACTGATCATGGGAGTAGTTGCTTATTTACTTACCGCTATTCCGCCTCAGGATTCATCCCTAGCAATCGAGCCTTCTGATACCATGGTACCCATCACTCCTTTGCCTACCCTGGTACAATTTGCCAGGCTGGCAATGGTGTTTGGAAGCCAGGGTGATCAGCCAGGTCAGTTTAAGGATGCCCGTTCAATCGCGGTGGATGATCAGGGAAACATCTTCGTTGCAGATTACACCACAGGCCGCATCAACAAGTTTGACCAGCTGGGTAATTTTCTCCAATTGATCCAGGTGAACTCAGTTAACGGGAATGCAGATGTATACATTTATGGCATTGCTGCGGACGCGAGTGGGAATTTATACGTGGCATGCGATGGAAATATCTTGAAATATAGTACCGATAATGGGGAATTAATGTTAACCATCCCAGACCAGTGGCCGGATATTTATTTTGAGTCGGTCGTAGTTGCACCAGATGGCAACTTGTATTCCACCAACGGCATGGCTGGCTCTGACGAAGTGATCATATTAAATCCACAAGGCGAAGTGCTTGCTCACTGGGTGGATGTGATTGAAAGCGTGAATCACGATGACCCGGCGATCGAGGTGGCTCTCGGTGTCAACCATACTGGCATGGTTTATATATTAAGCCCATTCGGAAACATGGTTTATGGATATAATCCAGATGGTACCTACAATTTTAGCTTTGGAGAGGAAGGCGACCGTGCCGGAAAATTCAGTCTCTCCACAGGTATGTTGGCAATTAATGAACAAGATTACTTAGTCATCTCCGATGTCTACCGTGTGGACCTCTTTGATGGAAATGGAAATTTCCTTGGAAAATCATTCACAATTGACTACCAGGATGCAGGCGGATCAATGTTCGGCATGACCATCGACTCTCAAGGAGATCTCTATTACATCAGCAGCGGAGGTAAAGTGCTGAAATTTAATATGAACTACCCATAATTTATGAGCGAAACTTACTCAATCATCATTCCACTTTTAAATCCTAACGAACCAGGGGCGCTTTTAGCAGCCTTGCATGTCGCTCCAGGGCAGCATGTCTTCAGCGGTGACATTCTTTGCACATTGGAGACAACCAAATCGACCGCTGAGCTGGCAGCTGAATCAGAGGGGTTTGTAGTTGGGTTGGCATCAAAAGCCGGTCAGACCGTTCAGGCGGGAGATATCCTGTGTTACCTGGCAGGATCTCCCGATTGGTCTCCACCTGCACCCATGGAGACGCCGAGTGGGAAAGCAGCTACCACTCCAGAGGGGATGCGCATCAGCCGACCCGCCCTGCTCCTTGCTCAGCAACACAGATTGGATTTGACTCAGCTGCCGGCGGATGTTTTTATCACTGAGAAAATGGTCAAGGAATTGATCGATCTCTCCGCCAAACCAGTGACCCTTCTACCTGACCAATCTTATGATCCAAATGCCATTATTGTTTATGGTGCAGGCGGGCATGGAAAGGCCCTGATTGACCTAATTCGAACGCTTGGTGATTACCCCATTGCTGGGATTGTGGATGATAATATCTCAGCCGACTCATCCATCATGGGTGTACCTGTTTTTAGCGGAAGCAGGATATTGGGGCAGCTGATCGAACGGGGTGTTCATCTGGCAGTCAATGCGGTGGGCGGTATCGGAAATATCCAGAGCCGGATCAAAGTATTTGATCGATTATCAGAGGTAGGGTTTACATGCCCTATACTCGTTCATCCAACCGCTTTCGTTGAGCGGAGTGCCACATTAGCTGAAGGGGTCCAGGTGATGCCGCACGCTTATGTAGGTAGTGAAGCCCTGGTTGGATTTGGTGCCATCATCAATACTGGAGCCATCGTCTCGCATGATTGCAGGTTGGGTGATTATGCCAACCTATCTCCCGGAGCTATCCTGGCAGGCGAGGTCAGTATAGGCACCGCAACGCTGATTGGTATGGGGGTCACAGTCAATCTGAGGGTAAAAGTTGGGGCGCGTGCCCGGGTTGGTAACGGTTCCACAATCAAACAGGATGTACCCGAAGGTGGTATCGTCCAGGCTGGCACCATCTGGCCAGCTTAAGCAAGTCTACAAAGAATTATTACTAGATAAGGATATTACACCACTCCCATGTCATCTGATCATCTCCCAACTCTTCCTCCCATAAGCATGTCATCACCTGACCTGACCGACGAAGATCGCAAGGCAGTAGCAAAGGTGCTCGAAACTCCCAATCTGAGCATGGGCAACCAGATCAACAGCTTTGAAGACAGCGTTAGAGCATATACCGGAAGCCAGTATGCTATCGGTGTCAGCTCGGGCACCGCAGGTCTCCACTTGTGCGTCCGAGCAGCTGGCATACAACCTGGTGACCTGGTCATTACCACACCATTCTCTTTTGTAGCCTCTACGAATGTTCTATTATATGAAGGAGCTGTGCCCGTATTTGTAGATGTGGAACCTCGCACAGGTAATATTGACCCTCACCTCGTTTTCGCGGCTGCCCAGGATATCATACACGGAGGCAAGAATGCGCAGGTCTGGTTGCCACCCAAAGGTGCAAGCGCAGAGTCAAAATTAAAAGCCATCCTGCCAGTGGATGTATTTGGTCAGCCGGCTGACTTGGAACCGATCCTGAACACGGCTTGGAAGTATAATGTAAAAGTAATCGAGGATTCTTGCGAGGCGCTTGGTGCAACCTACAAAGGAAGACCAGCCGGCACGCTGGGAGATTATGGCGTATTCGCTTTTTACCCGAATAAACAGATCACCACCGGTGAAGGGGGCATGGTGATCACTGATGATTTGGATGCAGCAAATATCATGCGCGCTTTACGCAACCAGGGTCGTGCCCCCGGAGACACCTGGCTTCAACATACCCATCTCGGTTACAACTACCGCCTGGATGAGATGAGCGCTGCTTTAGGAGTGAGCCAGATGCGGCGATTGGATGAGCTGGTTACAAAGCGCAACCAGGTTGCAGACTGGTACGACCAGCGCATCCATGAGATCCCAGGTGTTGAAGCTCCAACCATTGCACGGCACACTACCCGAGTGAGCTGGTTTGTGTATGTCATCCGCTTTGCCCAGGGGCTGGACCGAGATAGAATAGCCAAGAAACTGAGCACTTTGGGGATCCCTGCCCGTCCGTATTTCCTACCAATTCATCTACAACCCTATATTATGGAACGCTTTGGATATTCAGAAGGCATATTCCCCGTCACTGAGGACTTGGGTCGGCGTGGGCTGGCATTGCCTTTCTCAGGAGTAATGGAAGAGGGACAGGTGGAAAGAGTGTGCCAGGCTCTCAGGCAGGTGATCCAATAGCTACGTGCATCTTCGTGCCAGATTGATCGGCTGATAACCCATTCTAACCGAAAACCATCAAGGGGCTTCTACCAAAGCAACCTCCGATGGTGCTATTGTTCGGAATGTTCTATGTATGATCCTGGAATACTAACGATCAATCCCTGTTTAATAAGAGTTTATATATTCATCCCTTGACCCTATCATTTTTAACGGTATACTGTGTCGTCATTTCTGCTTCAGGAGTAAATTATGAATCCTTCTATGTGGCTGAAAGCCTTACAAGTCATCCCTCACGTCTCGAATGACGAGTGGAAAAAGTTAGATGTGATCTCCAAGTGGTTGATCTCCACCCGTGCAGCGGTGTTGATCATGACCTTTCTTTCCGCTGCATTTGCTGGTATTTTCGCTTTTCGGGATGGCAAGTTTGACCTGTTGAAATGGGTCTTGCTCACCCTTGGGTTGATCTTCTCACATGCCACCAACAACCTATTGAACGATTATACTGATTATAAACGCGGGGTGGATCAGGACAATTATTACCGAGCGCAATATGGTCCCCAACCCTTGGTGCATGGGTTGTTTACCCAAAGCCAACAACTCACTTATGCCGGAATAACAGGCGGAATTGCCTTGCTTATTGGGATCATCCTGGTGTTAATCACCGGTTGGTGGACATTGGTCCTGTTGCTATTGGGAGTCTTTTTTGTGGTGTTTTACACCTGGCCCCTCAAATACATTGCGTTGGGAGAGATTTCCGTCTTATTGGTATGGGGACCTCTAATGATTGGCGGTGGGTATTTTGTGCTCACGGGTAGCTGGAGCTGGACGGTGGTGCTTGCCAGTTTGCCTTATGCCCTGGGTGTGACCGGAGTAATCTTCGGTAAGCATATTGATAAATATGAAATGGACAAAAAGCTTAAGATCCACACCCTGCCGGTGGTGATCGGAGAAAAACCAGCCCGCTACACCCTGGTGGTCATATTGGTATTGCAATATGTGCTTACCCTGATATTAATCATCATGGGCTATTTCACATTAGTCATGGCGGCAGTGGTCTTGGCGATCCCCACAATGCGTAGGATCTGGCCGATGTTCAAGGCACCCAAGCCAGCAGAAAAACCAGCGGATTACCCGGATGTCTGGCCGAATTATTTCGTTGCGGCAGCCTTCATCCATAACCGCAGCTTTGGAATTTGGTTCATGCTGGCTTTGATCGTTGACTCAATCTTGAAGGTGTATATCCTCAAATAAGAAATTCAACTCGCTGGGAATACCAGATCTTCCTTGCCGGTCAAACGGTCGTGGATACGCTGGACAACGATATCCAAGTGCGTGGGTTTGTGGACGAAATCCAGGTCATCGGACCGGATGGTTAAAACCGGGCAGACATCAAAGATCTTTATCCAATCCTCGTAAAACGATTCAAGTAGGGATAAATATTCATCCGATATGCCTGTCTCAATGCTACGAGCCCGGCTGTGGATACGATTCATCAGCACGGGTACCGGTGCTTTTAAATAGATCAAAAGGTCAGGGGGAGGTAATTGTGAAGTGACCAGGTCAAACACGCGCCGGTAGGATAAAAAATCTCGCTCGTTCAAATTACCCATGTGGTGCAGCGCTCGGGCGAAGATATATGCATCTTCATAAATGGTCCGATCAAGGATGACAGACTGGGGGTCGTGTGCCATCTCAAGGTACTGTTGGGCACGATGACCCAGGAAGAATACTTGCAAGTGAAATGAAAACTGATGCATATCTGTGTAAAAATCAGCCAGGTAGGGGTTGTCAGTTACCGATTCAAATGCACAGTGCCACCCCATGCGCTCGCTCAGCCGTTCTGCCAGCGAAGTCTTACCAACACCGATATTTCCAGCCACGATGATGAGACGTTTGGTCATATTTTATGGGATCTCCTCCAATATTTTTATAATAGCAGTGTGTAAAGGGGGTAACTTATTCTGTATAACATCCCAAATGATTTCTAGGGAAATCCCATAATATTCGTGAGCAACGATATCACGTAAACCAGCGATTTTTCGCCACTCAACATCAGGATATATTTTCCTTACATCATCGGAGATATGCTTTGCAGCTTCTCCGATAATTTGTAAATTGTATAGGATTGCATCAAGGACTAAATTACTTTCGCGTAATTTTGGGAATGTAAAACCTTTTTTATATTCTTCAATTTTTTCTATCGATTGGATAATATCTTCGAGATATAACTTATCATCCCGAGGCATAAATGACCTCCTCAAGAATATAAGGACGTAATCGAGGTTTTAGTGTTTCTTCCAGAACTAAATCAATTTTACATAGGAAAAGGTCTTCCAGGAAAATCTTAAGGTTCATATAGCCATCAAATGTAGGGTGAGTAATTCGAACTAAAAAATCCATATCACTGTCTATCCCTTGTGAACCATACTTATATGAACCAAATAAACCTATCCTTTGGACTCCTAAGGTTTTCAGCATAACCCTATTTTGTTCAAGGGTTTGTAATATTTGATTGGTATTTTGTTGTTTTCTTGTGTTCTCTTCCATATTCATATTCTTCTCTCTTATTTATTATATCCTGAAGTATTTAATCTTACTTGAAAACTGGAACAATCATCGTATAATTTACGTCATTATTATTGAAATTTAAATTGAAAAATTAATGATCATGAAACTTTTAATTTTCCGAAAGAAATTTATATGAGGGAAAACGCAATGAAATCGTCATCACATCTGACACTATCCATTTTGGCAATCTTTGTATTGTTATTGGCTGCCTGCAACTTACCCACCTCTGGTGCTCCCACACCCGACCCGGGCTTGGTTTATACTCAGGCTGCCCAGACATCAACCGCCCTACCCACGAATATACCTCCCACAGTACCAGCAACGATAATCGTTACCCAGGTGCCACCCATTCCGACTGGAGGGATCACATCAACTGCCACACCCACCACGCTGCCAACAGCTATCCCTACTTTTACTGCCACACCCAACGGGACCGCATGCACTGATCAAATCGAATTCGTGAGTGATGTTACCATCCTTGATAACACAGAATTGTTAGCCGGGCAGGATTTTATCAAAACCTGGCGTATAAAAAATATTGGTACCTGTACCTGGACTCCCCAATATGCGCTCGCATTTGTCGTTGGTGACCAGATGAACGGCGTCAGCCCGCTACCGCTGACCAGCTCCACCGCACCAGGCGGGACTTTAGATGTCTCCGTTAATTTAAAAGCTCCAAGTACAACGGGTACATACAAGGGTAATTGGAAGCTGAGCAATGCCAGTGGGATTTTATTCGGTTCTGGCAAAAATTCTGACCAGGCATTTTATGTACAGATCAAGGTGATTGAGGGTGTATCAGCGCTAAACCTGGGTACCCCCACCTGGGTTGATACGATGGATACCTCTACGAACTGGTACCTGCTGGACACTGCCAACACGAAATTTACCATGGACAATGGAAAACTTGTGATGACATCTCTTCATGCGGGGGGTGGTGAAGAATGGGGCTTATCCAACCGCCCAGCCTTACAGGATTACTACCTGCAAGGGACCTTCATCACCGGAAGTGCTTGCTCTGGTCTTGACCGGTATGGATTACTTGGGCGTGCCCCAGACCCCAATAAAGGCTATGTTTTCGAGTTCTCTTGTGATGGGCATTATCGCCTTTATACCTGGGATGGTAAGACATACGCTGCTTTGCAGGAATGGCGCACAGCCGCATCCATCTTGCCAGGTGCAAACCAGACCAATGTGATGGGATTATGGATGAAAGGCGCTACCATCAGTTTGTATGCCAATGGATACAAGCTTGCAGAATTTACTGACAGTACCTATGATCAAGGACAATTTGGGCTGGTTATCGGGTCGGTAAATACTGAGAATTTACCGGTCTTCGTCGATAAAGTCGAGTATTGGGATTTGAGCCAATAACCAATGTAATTTAATAATTAATCCATACATACCCTGGCAAATGCATCTAGCCTGGGTATGTGTTTTTTTTATATCAGCTGATGGGGGTAATAATTGAATATTAGTAATAAGATTCACTTTTAAAAACAGGACACCAAATATGATGCCCGGTTAATATCAACGAATCAGATCAACATTCAGAGTAACCGCATGCGTAGCATTTACGGCAGCCTTCTTCATTGACCACTGCTGCCTGACCGCATTCTGGGCATAAGTCACCAATTTTTAAGGTTGATAATGGGGAAGCTGATGGTTTTTCAGGGATATCCGATGGACGTATATGGTATTTCCCATAAATACCACTATCACCATTGGCAGCAGCCTCTTGATATTCCTCAGAATCATCAAGGTATTCTGCCAGGGTTTGGGCAACCCCATCTGGCAGTGAGCGTACCCGGTTAGGTCCAAATCCAAGAGGACGCCCACCCCCTATGCCTGAAAGCTGCTTGACGATCTCCTTGAGCCGTTCGCGTGGCAATACCGGAGAAGCAATGCGCAACAGATATGAGATCAGCCGCCCGATTGCCTCAGATACTGCTGCGGTTTCAGAGCCAGCCTTGGCTGTGCTGACAAACACCTCGAACGGATGGTCACCTCCGTTTTCATTGATCGTGACAAAAGCCTTGCCTACTGGTGTGCTAATGTTATACGTGTAGCCTCTTAAACGCCGGGGGCGTGGTTTTTTGGAACCTGGCCAAACATGTACATCTTCAGGCATATGGTCTGCTTGCAATCCAACCTGACTAGCCTCGCTGAGAGCTAAAGCATCCTTCTCCCGGGAGGTCGCTTTTGTTTCCAGGACGACCTTCTGACGTGAACCAGTTACGTAAACAGTAATTCCCTTGCACCCCAACTTCCAAGCCAACAAATAAGCAGTGGCTACATCTTCTTCGGTAGCACCAACAGGAAAATTCACCGTCTTACTCAGGCTGTTATCCACAAATGCTTGCATGGCGGCTTGTGTGCGTACATGCTCCTCGGCCGTGATATCCTGTGAAACGACGAATACATGTTGGACCTGCTCCGGGACTTCTTCATTTCCCTGGCATGATCCACTTTCCATTACTTGTTCAATAATTGATGTTCGGGTGAGATCGTCAATGCCTGCATCTATCATTGCAGATTCAAATTGCGGGCTGGTATAGGTAAGCTGTAGGTCTTTCCCATTGTCGTTGACATGCCTGACATAAGCCAACGCAAATACCGGCTCGCACCCATATCCTTCACATCCGGCAACAGTCGCAATGGTACCAGTTGGAGCGATCGTTGTCTGGGCTGCATTCCGAATGCCATGGTCCTTGATGCCCTGGATAACTTGATCCCAGTCGACATCTGGTCGGTTAAAATCGCGGTCAAAG
>Ga0315276_10001601_pt1 | contig 20309 bp, 15 predicted proteins | sample YL17G05_0_MG_FD_204542 | JGI IMG/M metagenome (GOLD analysis project Ga0315276, IMG submission 204542) | Sediment microbial communities from Yellowstone Lake, YNP, Wyoming, USA - YL17G05_0 | ecosystem: Environmental > Aquatic > Freshwater > Lake > Sediment | place: USA: Wyoming | collected... | reverse complement strand
GCGTGATGATGTACGCCTGAATGTCCCGCACGTCCTGCTCGGTGAGCAGGTCGCCCATCGTCGGCATGCCCGCACCGTGGATCACGCCGTCGTACACGATCTCCTTGAAGATCGCGTGCTTCTCGGGCGGCAGCATGCGCAGGTCGGGCACCACGCCGCCCGACACCACCAGCGCGCCGTGGCAGACGAGACAGGTGGAGCCGTACTTGTACCTGCCATTGGTGACCTGGGCGTCCGTCGCATCGATCGCGGGTGGCTCGGGGATCGCTGCGTTCTTCTCCGCCACGTGCGGCATCGCCGCCTTGCCGCCCAGCTTGAATGCCAGCACATAGCCGTCGTTCAGGTATTTTCCGGACGCCATCGTGCGCGGATCGCCGACCGTGACGGCACCCGCGCCGCCATAACCCGCCATCACGGCAACGTACTGTTCGCCATCCACTTCATACGTGACCGCCGGCGCGACGATGCCGATCATGGTCGGCACGGCCCAGGCGATCTTGCCGGTGTCCGCGGTGTAGGCGACGAACTGCCCGTCCCCAGTGCCCTGGAACAGCAGGTTGCCCGCGGTCGTCAGCAGCCCGCCGTTCCAGAAGGCCGGATGCTCGATCTCCCACACGGTTTTCTTCTGGACCGGATCCCAGGCCTTCAGGTACCCACGGTCCGGCGGGAGCGCACCGTTGAATTGCTTCAGCAGGTCCTCGAGCTTGTCGTTGAAATTGTTCCAGTCGATACCCGGATTCCAGAACAGGTCGCGCCGCGTGTACTTGCCGGTCCTGAGGAATTCCTGCGACGGCGGATAGATCCCGAGCGGTTGCATCGCGGGGATGTATACGAGTCCCGTCTGCGGGTTGTAGGCCATCGGCTGCCAGTTGTGACCGCCGATCGCGCCCGGGATGATCAGCCGCGTTTCCTTGCTATAGGTGGCCTCGGGCGTCTCGACAGGACGTCCCGTCTTCAGGTCGACGTGGGTCGCCCAGGTGATCGGGATGTACTTGTCGGCGGACAGCAGCTCGCCGGTGACGCGGTCCAGCACGTAGAAGAAGCCGTTCTTCGGCGCCTGCATCAGCACCTTGCGCGTCTTCCCCTCGAGCACGAGGTCCGCGAGGATGATGTGCTGCGTCGACGTGTAGTCCCAGTTGTCCGCCGGCGTCACCTGGTAGTGCCATTTCAGCCGGCCGGTGTCCGGGTTCATCGCCAGGATCGAGGACAGATACAGGTTGTCGCCGCCGCCGGGCGAGCGGATGTCACGAGCCCAGGGCGAGCCGTTGCCGGTGCCTACATACAAGGTGTCGAGTTCGGGGTCGTAGGCCATCGAGTCCCACACCGTGCCGCCGCCGCCGCCGACCCACCATTCGCCGTGCCAGGTCTTGGCCGCCGCCTCGAGTTCCGGGTTCTCGAAACCCTTTTTCGGATCGCCTGGCACGGTGTAGAAGCGCCAGACGAGCTTGCCCGTGACCGCGTCATACGCGGAGAGATAGCCGCGCACGCCGTATTCCGCGCCGCCGTTGCCGATCAGCACCTTGCCTTTGACGATGCGCGGCGCGGCGGTGATCGTGTACGGCTTGGTGCGGTCGATCGTGTTGATCTCCCAGCGTTTCTTGCCGGTCCTGGCATCGAGCGCGACCAGCCGCCCGTCCAGGGTGCCGACATAGACCGCGCCCTTCCAGATCGCGACGCCGCGATTGACCGCATCGCAGCACGCGTAGCGGCCCCATTCGCGCGGCACCATCGGATCGTATTTCCAGAGTTCCTTGCCGGTCTTCGCGTCGAGCGCGTACACCACGCTCCACACGCCGGTCGTATACATCGTGCCGTCCACGACGATCGGCGTTGCCTGCAGGCCGCGCGTGGTGCTGGTGGCATACGACCAGGCGAGCCCCAGCTGCTCGACGTTCCCGGCATTGATCTGCCGCAGCGGCGAATAGCGCTGCTCGTCGTAGGTGCGGCCGTGCGCGAGCCAGTTCTGCGGCTCGCTGTCGGCTGCGGCGACGCGTGCCCCGTTGACGGTCGCGGCGCCTCCGGCCGCCAGCGCGACGTCGGCGAGGCAGAGGGCGAGCAGGATGATCGTCGTGCGCGTGAGTGTGGTCATGGGCTGTCGAACAGGTGTTGCATGGGAGCGCCGAGTGTCGGCGCGCGGCCGGATGATGGCAAGAGGGTCGATTTCCGCCGGCGGTCGGCCCATCATCGCCACTCGAATCATTGCCCAGGGGAGCACGACATGGCATTCCGTGAATACGGCCAGTACGACGCGGTGGGTCTCGCCGAACTGGTGCGAAAGCGGCAGGTGAGCCCGACCGAGTTGCTGGATGAGGCGCTGGCGAGGACGGCGGCCGTCAACCCGAAGATCAATGCCGTCATCCACCTGATGGAAGGCCGTGCCCGCGAGGCCATCGCGTCCGGCCTGCCCGAAGGACCGCTCACCGGCGTGCCGTTCCTGATCAAGGACCTGATGACCGCCTACGCGGGTGAACCGATGCGCAAGGGTTCACGCCTGTTCGAGGACTACGTGCCGGCGGCGGATGAGGAACTCACGCGCCGCTACCGACAGGCCGGCCTGGTGATCTTCGGCAAGACCAACACGCCGGAACTCGGCGTCACCAACGTCACCGAGCCGGAACTGTTCGGGCCAACCCGCAATCCCTGGAATCTCGAGCGTACGTCGAGCGGCTCGAGCGGTGGGTCGGCCGCCGCGGTCGCGGCCCGCATCGCTCCTGCGGCCAACGCGAACGACGGCGGCGGTTCGATCCGCACCCCCGCGTCCAATTGCGGACTCGTCGGCTTGAAGCCGAGCCGCGGCCGCAATCCGACGGGGCCGCTGGAGCCGGACGTCTGGTGGGGATTCATCGGCGAGCACGTCGTGACGCGTACGGTGCGCGACAGCGCGGCGATCCTCGACGCCACGGCAGGGGATTACCCGCAGCAGTTGATGAAGCTGCCCGCCGCCGAAAGAGCGTTCCTGGACGAAACGCAGCGGTCGCCCGGCCGGCTGCGGGTCGCGTACACGTTCGACCCGGGTCTCGCGAAGACACTGCACGCGGAGAACCGCCGCGCGCTCGAGGCGACGATCCTGGCGCTGCAGGGACTCGGCCACGAGCTCGTCGAGGTGAAACTGCCGTTGCCGCCCGAGTCGTTCGTCGCGAGCTACTCGGCACTGATCGCAGCCGACGTGGCCGCGACGTTGCGCACGGCCCCCAGGCTAGTCGGCCGCGAAGCCTCGAGCGACAACGTCGAGCTGGCCACGTGGGTGCTCGCGAGGATGGGTGAGGCGCAATCAGCGGCCGATGTCACCGAAGCACTCTGGACCATGCAGACGTTTTCCAGGCAGTGGCTGCAATGGGCCGCCGGCTTCGACGTGCTGCTGACCCCCACGGTCGGTGTGCCGCCGCTGCCGATCGGCGCCTACAAGATGTCGACGATGCAGCGCCAGGGTCTCAAGTTGCTGACCGCGTTGCCCGGCTCGGCGCTGCTGAGCCAGCGCGCGAAGGTGATCGAGGCCTTCGAGCCGGTCCTCGAAGCAGCTCCGTACACGATGGTCGCCAACGTCACCGGCCAGCCATCGATGTCCCTGCCGCTGCACTGGACTGGCGACGGGCTGCCGATGGGCATGCTGTTCACCGCCAGGATCGGCGACGAAGCGACGCTCTTCCGCCTCGCGGCCCAGATCGAGCAGGCCATGCCCTGGCGCGAGCGAATTGCGCCGCACGCCATTGCTTGACGGGAGCAGCACACACCTTGCAGTGACGGAGGCCCAATGAGCGTCGAATCAGTGATCCGTGCTTACTTCGCCGGTGAGAAGTCCGAGGCCGCGTTGATCCTGCTCGCCGGCGTGTTGTGCCTCGCGGCCGCACTCTGGTCGTGGTTCTGGGTGCGACAGCCGTTCGCTCGCGGCCTTGCGGCGGCGCTGCTGCTGTCGGCTGCACTGGGACTCGCAGTCGGCGGCTCTGTCTATTTCCGCACGGACTCGCAAGTGCGCCGCCTGCTCGAGTTGCAGGACCGCGATCCGGGGCGCTTCGCGGCCCAGGAGGGTCACCGCATGCGGGAGGTCCTGACGAGCTTCGGCGTATATCGCCTCTGCTATGCAGCCGCGGTGCTTATGGCACTCGTTTGTGTCTTTCTGCTCGGCCGCCCCGCCTATTACGGCGTAGCCCTGGGCTTGTCGGTGCTGGCCGCCCTGGGATTCACGATCGACCATTTCGCCGAGGCGCGCGCCGTCGATTACGTGAAGTCGCTACAGACGGTGGGCGCGCTGCCGGTAAGGTAAGCGGCGGCAAGGAGACGTCCCGATGAGCAACCGCAGCTACCGTTCCGCCCTGGTCACCCAAGGTCGACTCGCGTCCGGCGCCCGGGCGCTGTGGCGCGCCACGGGCATGCAGGAAAGCGACTTCGGCAAACCGATCATCGCCGTCGTCAACTCCTTCACGCAGTTCGTGCCCGGTCACGTGCACCTGCGCGAACTCGGCGCGCTGGTCTCGTCCGAGATCGCGCGGGCGGGCGGCGTCGGGCGCGAGTTCAACACGATCGCGGTCGACGACGGCATCGCGATGGGTCACGACGGCATGTTGTATTCGCTGCCGTCGCGCGACCTGATCGCCGACTCCATCGAGTACATGGTCAACGCGCACCGCGCGGATGCGATGGTGTGCATCTCGAACTGCGACAAGATCACGCCGGGAATGCTGCTCGCCGCACTGCGGTTGAACATCCCGGCGGTATTCGTGTCCGGCGGGCCGATGGAGGCGGGCAAGGTGCGCTGGAACGATCGTGACATGTCGATCGACGCGGTGAACACGCTGCTCGTGTCCACGAATCCGCGGGCCAGTGACGACGAGGTGCTGGCGGTCGAGCGCTCGGCCTGCCCGACCTGCGGTTCCTGCGCGGGCATGTTCACCGCCAATTCGATGAACTGCCTGACCGAGGTCATCGGCCTGTCGTTGCCCGGCAACGGCACGATCGTCGCGACCCATGCGGATCGCAAGGAGTTGTTCCTCAAGGCGGGTCGACTCATCGTCGAACTTTCGAAGCGTCACTACGTGGACGGTGACGACACCGTGTTGCCGCGCTCCATCGCGACGTTCGAGGCTTTCGAGAACGCGATGCGGCTAGACATGGCGATGGGTGGCTCGACCAACACCGTGCTGCACCTGCTCGCGGCGGCGCACGAAGCCGGTGCCGGCTTCACGATCGACGACATCGATCGCCTGTCGCGCGTGTCTCCCTATCTCTGCAAGGTCTCGCCGGCGACGCTCGACGTCCACATCGAGGACGTGCACCGCGCAGGCGGCATCATGGGCATCCTGGGCGAACTGGATCGTGCTGGCCTCATCCATCGCGACGCGCGAACCGTGCATTCGCCGTCGCTCGGCGCGGCGATCGACGAGTGGGACGTGCGTCGTGCATCGAGGCCCGCCGTCGCCGAATGGTATCGGGCTGCGCCGGGTGGAGTGCGCACCACGGAGGCGTTCTCGCAGTCGCGCCGCTACCCCGAGCTCGATCTCGATCGCGCGCACGGCTGCATTCGTGACGTCGAGCATGCCTTCGCGAAGGACGGCGGACTGGCGGTGCTGCGCGGCAACCTCGCGGAGGACGGCTGCGTCGTGAAGAGTGCCGCCGTGCCGCCGGGCATGGCGTGCTTCCGCGGCACCGCTGTCGTTTTCGACAGTGAAAATGACGCCGGCGCGGCTATTCTGACGGGACGGGTTCTGCCCGGGCAGGTCGTCGTGATTCGTTACGAAGGTCCGAAGGGCGGGCCGGGCATGCAGGAAATGCTCAAGGCCACGGGGGCACTGATCGGGCGCGGCCTCGCGACCCAGACCGCGCTGATCACCGACGGCCGATTTTCCGGTGCGTCGGCCGGGCTCGCGGTCGGGCACATTTCACCCGAGGCAGCGGAGGGCGGCTTGATCGCGTTGATCCGCAACGGTGACACCATCGAGATCGACATTCCCGCGCGCAGCCTGCGGCTCGACGTCGGTGATGCGGAGATCGAACTTCGGCGTCGCGCCGAGGCGGATCGCGGTGCGGCGGCTTACGCGCCCGGTGAGCGATCGCGCGAGGTGTCGACGGCGCTGCGTGCCTACGGCCTGCTGGCGACGTCGGCGTCGAAGGGCGGGGTGCGCGACGTTAGGCAGGTCCAGCCAGTGCTCGCTGGTCGTCGTTAGCTGCCGAGGGGCGGATTGATCACCTCGAAGGCGCGTCCAGGAGGCTGCTATTCCCGACTACCGCAACTACTTCATGGACTATGACGCGGTCCACCCGCCGGAACGCTACTTCTGGTCGGCGAGCGCGCGCTCGAGCAGTTGGCGGATAAAGCGCTGGTATGGCACGCCCGTCTCCGCAGCGGCATCCTTGACCGCCGTCAACAGGTTCTCCGGCAGGCGCATGTTGAGCCGCGCTGACTTGGGCGCGAACTCGAACCGAACCGGCCGCAGGACGCTCAGGTCATACCGCGACAGGTCGGCGCGCCCGACGAACGACGCGGCGCGCCGGTCAGTCCTGACGACGGGCAACTTCCGCCTGATAGTGTCTGATTTCCTTGGCATGCATGTACCTCGCACTGATCGGTCGGATCCACCGCTCACCGTCGCGCACCCGCAATGTAAAGGCCACGAACACGAACCGTGCCGCCGCGGTTCGCCCGATGCCGAGCAAGCGGGTTTCCCGGTCCGAATGGGCGACGTCCGGGAAGATCCAGACCTCGCCCTGGAAAACACGCTCGATCTCCTCGATCGACACACCGTGCCGGGCGCACTTGGCCTGATTGCTTTCGTCCCAGTCGAATCCGGCGACACGCTCGACCATTGCCAGAGTGTAGCTGTTTGTGTGTACATCCGTCTACACTAGGTCTCCTCCTGATGCCCTCTCCATCCACTCAGGCGCCGCCGTTAAGTCCGAGTTCCCCTAACTGGCCGCGATCTCCCAGCGCACGGTGTATGGCGCGAGCCGCTGCGCCACGGCCCCCGCGAATTCCGGCGACGCCACGTTGCCGTCGAGATGGATGCGCGCGAGATCGCCGAAGCGTGCATGCGGCAGCACTTCGATGCGCAGCGGCGAGCCCAATGGTGCAAGATCGGCGAGGGCATCCTGCAGCGCCCGGCGGATGGCTTCGCGGCGCAGCTCCGGCTTGAAGATCTTGCCGACGGCCGTCAGCGGCAATCGCTCCACGATCCAGACCTGCTTCGGAATCGCCGCGCGCTCGGGAATGCGTGCCGCGGCGAACGCGGCAATCTCGTCGGCCGTCGCGCTGTGTCCCGGGCGCAGCTGCACGAACGCCACCGGCATCTCGCCGACGCGGGGATCCGGCATCCCGACCGCCGCCGCCAGCTGCACGGCGGGATGCTGCTGCAACGGACCCTCGATCAGCGCGGGGTCGATGTTGTGTCCGCCACGGATGATGATGTCCTTGGCGCGCCCGGCCAGCCACAGGTAGCCATCGCGATCGAGGCGGCCGAGGTCGCCGGTGTTCAGCCAGCCCGGCTCCACCCAGAGCGATCGATTGGCTTCGGCGAGCTTGTAGCCCGGCATCACGGTCGGTCCGGAGATCGCAACCACGCCGACTTCCTCCGGCTCGCAGTCGCGCACGCAGCGGCCGTCGCCGTCCACCTGCACGATGCGCAGTCCGCAGTGCGGCAGTCGCAGGCCGACTGAACCAGCGCGCCGCTCGCCGAACAGCGGATTGACGACCGACGCCCCGGTTCCTTCGGTGAGGCCCCAGCCTTCGAGGATCGAGAGACCGGTGCGGCTTTCGAATTCCCGGATCAGTGTCACCGGCATCGGCGCGGCGCCGCAGATCGCCGCACGCAGCGACGACAGATCGTGTTCGCCCACCGGCACCTGCAGCAGGGCGGCATAGATCGTCGGCACGCCGGCGAAGAACGACACGTGGAAACGCTCGACGATCGACCAGAAATTTGCGAGCACGGCCGGGTCGCGGTATCCGGACGGTCCGGCGAGCAGCAATTCACCGCCGCCCATGAACATCGCGAGCGTGGAGACGATCGCTGCATTGACGTGGAACAGCGGCAAGCCGCAAAGGCCGACGTCACTCGGCGACATCGCCGCGGAGACGCCGATGTTCCAGGCGTTGGTGACCTCCATGCCGTGCGTGTGCACGGCAAGCTTCGGCGCGCCCGTCGTGCCGCCGGTATGAAAATACGATGCGATGTCGGTTGCCGTCGCGGCTTCGCACTTGAGCGCTTCGGATGCATGAGTGCCTACGAAGCCCGCGAAGTCGTGCACGCCTGCCGTGAGGTGCGGGTTCGCTCGCGCTATGGCATCGCGATCCGAACGATGCAGTGCCCCGGCTGGATCCACGACGAGCACGCAACGCAGGCCTGGAACGTGTTCGAGCAGGCCGAGTGCCTTCTGCCATATTTCGGTGCCGGGCACCGGTCCCAGTACGACGAGTACCTTGGCGCCTGCGGCATTCATCACCGCCGCGATGTGCCCGGTCTCGAGCAGCGGGTTGACCGGGTTCGCGATCCCGCAGGCCTCCGCTCCCCACATCGCCTGCACCATCTGCGGCAGGTTCGGCAGCAGCAGCGAAACGGCATCGCGGCGCCCGACTCCGAGCGCACTAAATGCATTGGCCGCCGCGGTCACATGGGCCAGCAGTCCAGAGTACGTCCAGCTGACGGCGTCGTCGAGGCGATCGGCCGCGGGCAGGAACCGCAGCGCCGTGCGGTCCCCGACCCTGCGGGCCGAGCGCGCGATCAAGTCGTAGGTGCTGGCCGGCAGGTCGAGAGCGGCGAACGGCGTCGCCTCGATGCGCTCGATGTCGGCAAGCGTCGCGATATGGGGCAGGTCGGTACTCATCGGCTCACCCTGGGGCGCAAGTCCCTCCAATGGAACGGGGGGATTCTGCACGTTCGCGCTGCCGTTGTGGCCCGCCCCACGCTGTGGAGATCCCCACTTGGCAGCCGGCCTCGGCCCACGCATGATGCGGTGCACCAATACGCAGGGAATTCATCATGTTATTCCGACTCCGCCTGTTGGCGTATCGGCTGATCAAGCCGTTCATGTGGCCCGTCTCCCGCCTCGTTGCGATCCCGAGGCCGACGGCATTCGTCGGGTCGGGCTCCGCACTGCGCCTGTGCCGCACGCTCGGGGAGTTCGGCTTCAAGCGGGTGATGATCGTCACCGACGCCGTGCTGGTGAAGCTCGACCTGATCGAGCCGATCCGCCGAGCGCTGGCGGAGCAGGGCATCGACGTTGCGATCCACGACGGCATCACTCCCGATCCGACCTATCCAGTCCTGCAAGCCGGTTACGAGGCGGTGCGCGCGCACCACAGCGACGCGATCCTCGCCGTCGGCGGCGGTTCGGTGATCGATGCGGCCAAGGTAATCGGCGCGATGGCGGTGACCGGCAAGTCGCCCGCGAAACTGATCGGCATGCTGAAGGTCACCAAGCCGATGCTGCCGCTGTTCGCGATTCCGACGACGGCCGGCACCGGCTCGGAAGTGACAGTGGCTGCGGTCGTGACGGACCCGGTGCATCACTCCAAGTCGGCAGTCATCGATCCCAAGCTCGTGCCGCTCGCGACGGCGCTCGATCCGGCGTTGATGAGAGGCATGCCGAAACCGATTACCGCAGCGACCGGCATGGATGCGTTGACGCATGCGGTCGAGGCCTACCTCAATCGCTGGCCGCACGCCGAGACCCGCTTTCACTGCGTGTCGGCCGTGCGGATGATTTTCGCTAACCTGCCGCGCGCCTGCGCGAACGGTGATGACCTCGAGGCCCGTGAAGCGATGGCGCTGGCGTCGTTCTATGCCGGCCTCGCCTTCACCAAGGCCTACGTCGGCTACGTGCACGCGTTCTCGCACAAGATCGGTGGCATGTACGGCGTGCCGCACGGGTTGGCCAACGCAATCACGCTGCCGTACGTGCTCGATTTCAACCTGGACGCGCCGCTCGCCCGGCAGCGCATGGCGGAACTCGCCGTGGCGATCGGTGCGGGCGTGGAGTCGGAGCCGCGGGCCGCGCTGGCACAGCGATTCGTCGATCGCGTGCGCGAATTGAATCGCACGGTCGGCATCCCGGAGAAGATGGAGTCGCTCAAGCCGGCGGATGTGCCCGCGATCGCGCGTGCGGCGATGATCGAGGCGTATCGCGATTATCCGGTGCCGAAGAATATGAGCACGGCCGATGCTGAAGGGCTGCTGCGGCGTCTGCTCGCTGCGTGACGCTGGGCAGCTCGAGCGGAAGAGCCACCGGCCCTTCTGCGGCTCCCGCCCAATTGTTGCAATGCAACGAATCAATTCGCGCTAGGCTTTCTGGGCGGCCTTGCTCAAGCCAGCCGCCTGACACGACCAGTTCGCCTCAGTCTCGAACCTTCGGACACGGGCCGACCACCTGAATACGGAAAGCACAACACGATGAAGACCACCCAAGGACGAAATCTCCTCGCTGCGGCGCTCGTGTGCGCGCTGGGCGCGGCTATCGCGCTACCGGCAGTAGCGCAGGACGTCCTGCCCAGGCCCGAACAACCCTTCGGCGGCAGGATCGGCCGCACGACCAAGGATTCCGAGAAAGACTTCCCGAGGATGGTCGAAGCGCCCAAGGGAGCGCCGAACATCCTGATCATCCTCACCGATGACGTCGGCTTCGGGGCATCCAGCACGTTCGGCGGACCGATCCCGACGCCGACCATGGATCGCCTCGCCCGGGAAGGCCTGCGCTACAACAACTTCCACACCACGGCGCTCTGCTCGCCGACGCGCGCCGCGCTGCTGAGCGGTCGCAATCATCACAGCGCCAACACCGGCGTCATCATGGAACTGGCCACGGGCTTCCCCGGCTACAACTCGCTGATGTCGAAGAGCAATGGGACGTTCGCCGAAATCCTCAAGCAGAACGGCTACAACACCTCGTGGTATGGCAAGAACCACAACGTTCCCGACTGGCAGAGCAGCCAGGCCGGGCCGTTCGACCTGTGGCCGACGGGGCTGGGCTTCGAATACTTCTACGGCTTCATCGGCGGCGACACGAGCCAGTGGAACCCAGCGCTGTTCGAAGGCACCAAGGCCATCGAGCCGCCGCATGACGCCAAGGACTATTTCTTCGACAGGGACATGGCCGACCACGCCATTCACTGGATCCAGATGCAGCATGCGACTGCACCGAACAGGCCGTTCCTCGCCTACTACGCGACGGGCACGGCCCACGCTCCGCATCACGCGCCGAAGGAGTGGATCGCGAAGTTCAAGGGCCAGTTCGATCAGGGCTGGGACAAGGTGCGCGAGGAAACGTTTGCGCGACAGAAGGCGCTCGGCGTCGTCCCGGCGGACGCGAAGCTGACCGCGAGGCCCGCGAGCATTCCGGCCTGGGACAGCCTGAACGCCGACCAGAAGAAGGTCTTCGCCCGCATGATGGAGGTCTATGCGGCAGCGCTCGCGCACGCCGACAGCCAGATGGCCCGCATCCTCGACGCCATTGCCGCCGAAGGCGAACTCGACAACACGCTGGTCATCTATATCCAGGGCGATAACGGGGCGAGCCCCGAAGGCGGTGTGCAGGGGCTGCTCAATGAATTGACCGCGTTCAATGCCATCCCCGAGGACATGAAGGAAGTCATCCGTCGCATGGACGAACTCGGCGGACCAACGACTTTCAACCATTACCCGGTCGGCTGGGCGCACGCGATGGACACGCCGTTCCAGTGGACCAAGCAGGTGGCCTCGCACTTCGGCGGAACGCGCAATGGCATGGTCATCTCCTGGCCCGCGCGCATCAAGGATAAGGGCGGCCTGCGCAAGCAGTTTTCCTCCGTCATCGACATCATGCCGACCATTCTCGAGGCCGTCGGCGTGTCCGCGCCGACCAGCATCAACGGCGTTGCGCAGAAACCCGTCGAAGGCACGAGCCTGGTCTATACATTTGGTGATGCGAAGGCGCCGTCGAAGCACACGACGCAGTATTTCGAGATGTTCGGCAACCGCGCGATCTACCATGACGGCTGGGTGGCTGCCACGACACCGGGGTTTGTTCCGTGGGACTCGTCGGCCGAGGTGCAAGGCCGAGTGCCGGCCGTCCTCGACTACAAGTGGGAACTCTACAAAGTGAGCGAGGACTTCTCCGAAGCGAACGACCTCGCGTCCAGGGAACCGGCCAAGCTCAAGGAGCTGCAGGACCTCTTCTGGACCGAGGCCGGGAAGTACCATGTGCTGCCGATCGAAAACAGCCGGATCGACCGCTTCGACGTGAGCAATCGTCCGAGCCTGACTCGTGGCCGCGACGAGTTCACGTACTTCCCTGGCCTCGTGCGCATCCCGGAAGGCGCCGCGCCGGATCTGAAGAACAAGTCGTACCAGATCAAGGCCGAGGTGGTGATTCCCAGGGATGGAGCGGAAGGGATGCTGCTCACGCACGGTGGACGCTTCTCCGGTTACGGGCTCTACGTGCTCGGCGGCAAGCCCGTGTTCCTCTACAACCTGGCGGGCGTGGCGCGCTACAGCGTGGCGGGCCCGGAAGCGCTCACGCCGGGAAAACACACCATCCTGTTCGATTTCAGGTACGACGGTGGCGGGCTCGGCAAGGGGGGCGACGGCACGTTGCAGGTGGACGGCAAGACCGTGGCTACCGGCCGCATTGAACGCACGCTCGCGTTCCGCCTCTCACTCGATGAAACGCTGGATTGCGGCGAAGACACCGGCACTCCCGTCAGCGAGGACTACCGCACGCCGTTCAAATTCACCGGCGAGCTCAAGAAGGTCACGGTGTACCTGAAGCCCGCGCCGTTGACGGCGGCGGACCAGCGGCAGCTGGATGCAGGCCAGGGCGCCATCGCCGCCGCGCAGTAGGAGAAATAGTGCTGCGCCCGCCATGCGCAGGCTTTCATGTTGAGACGTACGCGGCTCACGACACTTCTCATGCGAGTTCGAGGCCCGCTCGCTGCGGCTGATGGCGCGCCATGGTCACGTCGATCTCGACGACAAGTCCGTTCATGGCGGCGTCACCGGCAATACCAGGACGTGGCTGTCGCGCATCCAGTGGATTTGCTGATTCCCGATCGGAAACAATTCACTCGTTGTCCTCCCGGGGCCGGACCGGGAGACGTTGGCGTAGTATGGTGGCACAACCTTTCGCTGGTGACCGGAGACTCCGATGACCCACAAGAATTCCGTTCGACCGTTGGCATGGACGGCATGCGTCGTCGCCGGGCTTGCGCTCGGCTATTCCCAGGCGCTGCTCGCCAAGGACGAGCCATTGCCGGAGGTCAGCCCGGAAGGACTCCAGCTGAAGCACGATTCCAAGGATGCCCGTGTCGTCTACCTGAGGCCCGGCGCAACCTTCAACCAGTACAATCGCGTGGCGATCCTCGATTGCTATGTGGAATTCGACAAGAACTGGCAGCGCGACTACAACAACGATAGGTTGGGACTCCAGGGTCGCGTCTCCACGGCCGACATGGACCGGATGAAGGCCGCCGTCGGCGCGGAGTTCAAGAAGGTCTTCACGAAGGAGTTGCAGAAGGAGGGCGGCTATGAGGTGGTGGACACCGCTGCGCCGGACGTGCTCGTTCTGCGACCGGCCATCATCAACCTGGTCGTCACCGCGCCGGACCTCATGACGGCCAACATGTCGAGGTCGGTGGTGTCGTCTGCGGGACAGATGACTCTTTATCTCGAGTTGTGGGACTCGGCCAGCAACACGATCCTTGCGCGCATCCTGGACCCGCAGGCCGACAATCGCATGGGTGGCATGGGGCAGATGGCCAGCAGCGTGACCAACACGGCTGCGGCCGATAAAATCTTCAGGGAGTGGGCACAAAAGCTGCACAAACACCTCGACGCGGTGCGTGGCAAGCCGGCGGGCTCCTGAGGGCGCGCCGTCCAGGCATATTCCGCGGGTAGTTCAGCGCGCCATAGGCCAGTGTCGTCGCTGAGCCACTGAACCCGCCGTCGTCCGCGAGCAGGAACGAGGTCTGGTCGAAGATGCCGTCCGATTCACGCTTGGGCTTGACCATGCCCGGCGAGCAGCGCGAGTCCGAGCAGGTGGGCGGTCTTCGATGTGTTCATGACGAAATCCCTACTGGAACCGATTGTGTGGCGGACGGCGCATCGACTCGACTCAGGCACTCGTGCCCTGCATCAGTACCTGTCCGAACCTGTCGCGCAACTCACGCTTGTTGATCTTGCCGGTGCCGGTGAGCGGCAACGACTCGACCACCAGCACCTCGTCCGGCAATTGCCACTTGGCGAAATGGTTGGCGATGTGCGCGAGCACCGACTCGCGCTGCGGCGTGCAGCCCGGTCGCGGGACCACCAGCAGGATTGGTCTCTCCTCCCACTTCGGGTGGCGTACGCCGATCGCGGCGGCCATCAGCACGTCCGGGTGGCCGCACGCGCAGTTCTCGAGGTCCACCGAACTGATCCACTCGCCGCCGGACTTGATGACGTCCTTGGCGCGGTCGGTGATCTGCAGGTAGCCATCGGGATGAATCAAGGCCACGTCGCCGGTGGCGAACCATCCGTCTGCGTCGTGAGCGGACGACTCATCGAGGCGGAAGTAGCCCTTGCACACCCACGGACCGCGCACCTTGAGTTCGCCGGACGACTTGCCATCCCAGGGCAGCTCACGCCCGTCGTCGTCCACCACCTTCATTTCCACGCCGAAGATGCCACGCCCCTGTCTCGCGCGCAGCTTGAACTGCTCCTCGAGCGGCAGCGCATCGGCAGAGGGTCGCAGCGAGCCGACCGTGCCGAGCGGGCTCATCTCCGTCATGCCCCAGCCCTGCAGTACGTCGACGCCGTGCTCGAGCTGGAAGTCGCGGATCATCTGGAGCGGCACCGCGGAACCCCCGATCAGCGTGCGCTTCAGCGTCGTCAGCTTCGTGCCGGTCAGTCGCAGGTGATTGAGGAGCATCGTCCAGACCGTCGGCACTCCGGCAGCTAGCGTCACGCCTTCTTCGTTCATCAGTTGCGTAAGCACGGCCGGGTCGCCCATCTTCGGCCCCGGGAACACCAGCTTGCTGCCGACCATCGCCGCGTTGTAGGGCAGGCCCCACGCATTGGCATGGAACATCGGCACGACAGCCAGCGTCACATCCCGACCGCTGAGGCCGACGGCATCTGCCATGCAGCCGGCATAGGCGTGGAGCACGGTGGAGCGGTGACTGTAGAGGACACCCTTCGGGTTACCGGTCGTGCCCGAGGTGTAGCAGAGGGAACTCGCGGTGTTCTCGTCGAGTTCCGGCCAGTCGAACTGCTCCGGTTGGCCGGCGATGAACGACTCGTAGTCCGGCAGCTTGCCCGCAACGGCCGGCGGCATCGACGCCGCGCTGGACATGACGATGGTTTTCTCCAGCGTCGGCACCTTGCCTTGCAGCGGTGCGAGCGCTGCCAGCAGTGTCGGGTCGATGAAAAGGACCTTGTCTTCGGCGTGGTTGATCACGAACTCGAGCTGCTCCGGGAACAGCCGCGGGTTGAGCGTGTGCAGCACCGCTCCCATGCACGAGACGGCGTAGTAGATCTCGAGGTGGCGGTAATCGTTCCACGCCATCGTCGCCACGCGATCGCCCGGCCGGATGCCGGCCTTCTGCAGCGCATTGGCGAGTTGCCGCGCGCGGCGGAACACGTCGCTCAGCGTGCAGCGGTGGCGCGGATTCTCGAGCGTCACCGAGACGACTTCGGTGTCCGGAACGTTCCTGTCTGCGTACCGCATGATCCCGGTGATCAGCAGCGGCGTGTCCATCATCAGTCCGCGCATGCGCATTTCCCTTTATTGGTGACCGGTCTATAGCACGTGGACGGAGTGGTCAGCGCCGTCCACGGTGATTCGGGCGTACTCGCAACGGCCTTGGCCGCGCTGGTGCAGGCTGAGGGCGATCAGCCAGACGCGGACCACCGAACGGGCCGGCCCGCCGATGATCCGCCGGTAGTCCTCGAAGAGGTCGCGCTCTTCGTCGAGCCACTGGCCGAGTTCGGAGGCGCCCGAGCGCACGACGACGTGCGTCTCCTTGTCCTTCCAGGTCGGCAGCGGGCATCGGTAGACGCGGCCCACCGGCAGCGACGAACTCCAGTAATACGAGATGTCCTTGCCGTCGTCGAACTCTACCGCGATGCTCAGGTAGTCGTGCGACGGCAGCGTGTCTTCGGGCAGGTCGGCGGGCAATTCGTCCACTCGCCACGACCAGCGCAGCCGCGTACCGGGTTGCAGGGGCGCGGCGGCGTCCTTGCGCAGGATACCGACGTCGCCGTGGGTGTCGCAGCAAATCGCCGCGTGGCCGCCGCTGGTCACCGAAGACCGATAGATCTCGCCGGGACCGAGGTACCAGAGGTACTCCCAGTGATCGGGAGTCGGCACCGGCTCATCGAACCGGTGGGCCTCTGCGAGCACCAGGCCCGGCACGCGCGTGTCTCGCGCCCAGTTCCGGAACAGTCCCGGCACATCGGCATCCCGGCACCATTTCAGCAGCAGCACCGACATCGCGCCGCTGACGTTTGCGTAATCGCTGGCTGGCGTTGCCAGGCTCCCCGTTCGGTCCGCCCACTCGCCCGGGAAATAGCTCGCGAGCCACAGGCGACCGGATCGTTCGGCGGTGAACGTATGGGTGGCCCGCGTGCCGCGAAACACTGGCCCGTCCTCACCGAGCCGGCCCCAGAGCTGGAAGGAGGGCCCGACCCAGATATCGAGCAGCCGGGAGAGATACACGCGGCCATCGGCCAGCCAGGTGACGGTATCGCCTTCGACGAGGTCGAGGCCGGAGTCGTACCACGGCGCCTGCGTGGCCGACAGCGTGTGGAAGCGATGGGATTCGACGATTCCCGGCGATAGTCCCGCGAGCCACGGCTCGAGCGTGGCCCGGAACGACTGCACATCGACTGGCTCGCTGTCCGCCCCGTTGAATCGTCGCCGCAACGCACGGCCCGCCACGCGTGCCGCGACGTTCAGCTCATGGGCGATGCGACGTACGTCGGCCACTGGGTCTCCCCCGGACCGGCGTCTCAGCTCGAGCTCTTCAGCACCTTGAACTCGTCCTCGAGGTTCTTGTTGATCTCCTCGCCGGCGAACGAAGCGATGATGCCGCCGAGCAGCGGGATGCCGCTGGTCACGTCGAAATTCCACTCGACGCTGCAACCACCCTTCTCGGGCTGCAGGCTCTTGGTGCCCACGATCCTGACCGGGACGCCCTTGATTTCGACGGCGATGCGGGACGAGAAACCGTCGCCGTCGGCTGCCCAGTCCTCGGTGTGCGAGACCTCGTTGGTCGCCGGCACCAGTCGACGGATCGCGGCGGGCGGATTCGCCGGCATTCTGCGCGAGATGCGCAGCTTTACGTTCGGAGCCCTTCCCTCGCGCTTGATCTTGACGTCGGATCCCGGGAGCCTGGCGTACACGGCCTCCTGGCTCTTCTGCTCCGTACAGATCTTGAACGCGGCGCCGACGTCGGTCTTCAGCGTGCGCTTGACGTGAACTTTCATGATCGTTGACTCCCCTCGCGCCTTACACCCCGAACAGATGGCGCAGGAACAAGGATACCGCCTTCACGATCGCAAATATCACCCCCGACGCGACGAAGAATGCCACCCCGGCCGACACCAGTCCGACGAGGGTCGCCAAGCCGTCCTCCTCGAGCATGGCAAGCGCCAGGATGCAGATCGCCACCGCCGGTGGCATGTTGCCGAACGGGATCGGCAGCATCAGGACCAGCGCCAGGACGGCGCACACAAAGCCGATCACGCGCTCGACCGGACCCCGGGCCATGATTCCCAGCCGTGGCCGCAGCAGCCGCTCGGCACGGCGAACCCATGGCACGACGGCCGTCGCCGCACGGGCGAAGGACTGTCGCCGTATCGAACGCCGCGCCAGGAATCGCGGAATCCACGGCGCATCGAAGCCGAGGATCATTTGCAGCGCAAGAAACAGCAGCGGAGTGCCGAGCACCGTCGACACTCCCGGGGCGCTGACGGGCACCGCATTGGGCGCCGCAAAGACCAGCAGCAGTGCGCCGAACGCTCGGTCGCCCATCGCGTCGCGCAGGTCCGCGACGTTGATCGTCGTGCGCGACGGATCGCTGGCGATGTCGGTGAGCACGTCGGACAGTCGTCGCCCGGACACGCGGACCGTGACGGTGGGATCGGGTTCGCTCATGCCTGCGGCAACAGTACCGCCGCTCCTGACAGTCGCCCGTCCCTGAGCTGGCGCAGCGCGTCGTTCGCCGCGGTCAGTGGAAACGTCGTGACGCGCGTGCGCACCGGCACGTGGGGCGCCAGCGCCAGGAACTCCTCGCCATCTCGCCGTGTCAGGTTGGCCACGGAGCGCAGCACTCGTTCGCCCCACAGGCGCGCGTACGGAAACGACGGGATGTCGCTCATGTGTATCCCGGCGCAGACCACGGTGCCGCCCTTGCGGACTGCCCCGAGTGCGAGCGGCACGAGCTCGCCGACGGGCGCGAAGATGATCGCGGCGTCGAGCAAAGCCGGCGGACTCTCCGAACTGCCGCCTGCCCAGGCGCATCCCAGTTGACGGGCAAAGGTCGCGGCTTCCGCATCGCCGTCGCGGACGAATGCATGGCACTCGCGGTCCTGGAACTGCGCCACCTGGACGACGATATGTGCCGCGGCCCCGAAGCCATACAGCCCGACACGACGCGCGTCGCCAGTCATCATCAGCGCACGGTAGCCGATCAGCCCGGCACAGAGCAGCGGGGCAGCGAATGCGTCCTCCAGCGTGTCGGGCAGCGGCAGGCAGTAGCGCGCGTCGGCAACCGTATACTCGGCGTAGCCGCCGTCGATCTGGCAGCCGGTGAACTGCGCAGTGTCGCAGAGATTCTCGTGGCCCGAGCGGCAGAACCCGCACGAGCCGCAGGTGTTGCCCAGCCAGGGCACGCCAAGTCGGGTGCCGATCGGGACAGTGACTCCGGCACCGCACGCCACGACTTCGCCGACGATTTCGTGCCCGGGCACGATCGGGTAGCGGATGTCCGGTAATTCGTCGTCCATGACGTGCAGGTCGGTGCGGCACACCGCGCAGGCACGGACCTTCAACAGCACCTGGCCGGGAGCCGGCCGCGGGATGTCCCGGTGTTCCGCTACGAGCGGACCCCGGCGCTGCTTGAGGACCATCGCGAGCATGACGGCACTATACCGCCCGGGCTACTGCATTTCGCCGCGCAGTCGCCGTGCCATCACCCGCTCGTACCACGACGGGGCGAGCCGGCTCATCCACCACGCCTGTCGAGCCGTCTTGCCGATCAGCAACAGGTGCTGCCGGCGCTCCGCGCCGCGGAATATCCGGTCGGCAACGAAATGCGGCGTCAGGCGCCTGCCGAACACCAGCTGCGCATGTCGCGCGGGTTGGCCATCGGCGCCGAGCGCGTTGCGATCGATGTCGGTAGCGATGAACGACGGACAGGCCATCGTTACATCAACGCCCAGCAGCGTGACCTCGGTGCGCAGGCTCTCGAAGAAACCGTGCATCGCGTGCTTGCTGGCCGAGTAGCCGGTGCGTGCGATCAGCGGCGAGAAGCCCGCGACGCTCGAGACCGCGATGATCGCGCCCCGGCTCCTCAGCAGGTGGGGCAGCGCGGAGTGCGTCAGGTTGACGGCGCCGAAGAAATTCACTTCCATGACTCGTCGCAGCACCACCGGATCGGTGCCGGAAAACGCGCTGCGATGGCTGATGCCGGCATTGTTGACGAGCACGTCAATGCCGCCGAATCGGTCGGCCGCGGCTTTCACGGCTTGTGCGCAGGACGTCGCATCGGCGACGTCACAGGCGCGAGCCAGGCACTGGACGCCGAGTGCCTCGACCTGCGCCTGGGTCGGGCCCAATGTGATGGCGTCCAGGTCCAGCAACACCACGTTGGCCCCGGCCGCTGCGAAACGCAGTGCAATCGCCCGGCCGAGGCCTCCACCTGCGCCGCTCACGATCACCGTGGCCGCAGTGAACTGCCGGCGGCTCACGATGCCCCCGGTCCCAGCCGGTGGGATCGGCAGTACAGGTCGAACACCTCGGCGGACGTAAGCTGCGGCCGGTAGCCGAACACTTCTTTCAGCCGTCGGTTGTCGAGCACCGGCCGGTAGCGCAGGAAATTGACCTGCTCCGGGCCGTATTGCGACAGCCCGAGCGGATGCAGCACGGACAGCAGGCCGCGCAGCAACGACGGGGGCAACGTGATGCAACGCTTGCCGAGGCGTGCCGCGATCTCCTGGATGCTGAGCGCACCGTCGCCGGCCACGTTGTAGATGCCGGCGGGTCCCGCGAAGAGCGCGCGCTCGATCGCGCCGACGACGTCGCGGTCCCAGATGAACACGTACGGACTGGCCGAGCCGCGCAGAGCGAGCAGGCGGGGCCGCTCGAACAGC
>Ga0315276_10001600_pt1 | contig 20325 bp, 18 predicted proteins | sample YL17G05_0_MG_FD_204542 | JGI IMG/M metagenome (GOLD analysis project Ga0315276, IMG submission 204542) | Sediment microbial communities from Yellowstone Lake, YNP, Wyoming, USA - YL17G05_0 | ecosystem: Environmental > Aquatic > Freshwater > Lake > Sediment | place: USA: Wyoming | collected... | reverse complement strand
GTGATTCAGTCACTAATCTTTCATGTGTCACGGGATCGGGTGAATGCCTGACCAAGGTAACCAGATATTCAAACGTGGAGGGCGGTAATGATACATTACCTGCAGGTAATAGGACTGAGCGAGTATGTATATCCAAGACTAATGAACCGCGTTTTAAGTAACGCGTTGGATCATTAAGAGTAGTGCTCGAGGCAAGCTCTGTTTGTGGATCTTCTTCAAGTTCGATATCTCGCAATTCGTCTAACAATTCCTGAATTAAACCAGTGATTTCGCGTCGTCTCTGGGGTGTTTTCTCCTCATCCAATATCTTACTTACCAGGGTGAGAATCGCTTCAGGATCGATGGGTTTCAATAAATAATCGCGCGCACCTGCTCGCACCGCTTCAATTGCCGTATCTAACGTGGCATGCGCAGTCAGGATCAGAATCGGCATATTCGGGTATATATCCCTGATTTGAGGCAGGAGTTGAATGCCACTTTGATCGGGTAGTTTGATATCCAGAAATGCCAGATCATATGCTCCAGCTTGTAACATATGGAGTGCTTCCTGTGCAGTCCCGGCAGTCTTGATTACATACCCCGCGTGCTGTAAGATAAGCCCCAGGCTGTATGCCAACTTTGGCTCATCGTCGATAATCAAGATGGATTGATTTGTGCCCATCTATTAACCTCCTTTTTCTTCTGCAACTAACACAAGGGGTAACCAAACCGTGAAGCTTGTGCCTTCACCAGGCTGGCTATCCACCGTGATCTGACCAGCATGTTTTTGAATAATTCCATAACAGATCGATAACCCCAAACCTAATCCGTATTCCTTGGTCGTCATAAACGGCTCAAATATATGAGGCAAGATTTCCGAGCTAATGCCTGGACCAGTATCCCTGAATATTACACCCACCTTACCCTTAGCAGTGTTGAAATCCATATCCACAGATAGTTCCCCTCCAACGGGTTGCATCGAGTCGATGGCATTCGTGCATAGATTAAGAAAAACTTCGATCAATTGATCTTTTGCACAAAAGACCTTACAATCCTGCAGACCTGGTAATTGTCGCCAGGCCACTTTTGAATTGATCAGATGAGGGATTATCAAAGCGTGGGCTTCTCCGATGATATTAAGCAATTCATGGGCGACCATCGTCTGGCTAGCTTGTGGTCGATAAAGCTGGCGTAATTGACCGACGATATTGCCCAGGCGTTGAGTCTCTGAGAGCGCCATATCCAGTGGTTCCCGATTGGGTGAATCGGATCCGGTATCCTGGCTAATGAGATACAGGCAATTCTTGATCGTCTGTAATGGATTATTGATCTCATGGGTCACCGAGCCGACCATACGACCGATAACAGCGTGCTTTTCAGCTTGAACCAGTTGGTTTTCAACATTCTTTTTCTCGGTGATATCGGTGCAAGTTCCAATCCAGCCTGAGATATTTCCATTCACATCTTTCGTTGGCACACCCCGTACTCCGAAATAACCGTACTCCCCCGTATGACTTCTTATTCGATACTCTGTATCGTAGGGAGTTTTTGTTTTCACCGCATGGGACCAAATCTCAGCCGTCCGTTGTTGGTCGGCTGTGTGTAAAGCGTTGATCCAGCCCTTTCCGAGGATCTCTTGCTTGGTTTGTCCGGTAAAGTCTCTCCACATTGGTAGATCTTCAACTACATCTCCATCTGCGTTCGCTTGCCAGACAATCTGAGTGGAAGCTATCACCAGAGAGCGATATTGCTCCTCGCGCTTTCTGAGCGCATCTTCCGCCTGTTTATGTTCAGTAATATCCTGTCGAATAGAAATGAAATTGGCAATATTTCCGCTTTGATCATAAACAGGAGTGATGGTTTGATCTTCAACATAAAAGCTGCCATCCTTACGGCGGTTGATTAATTCAGCATGCCATACTGACCCGGCAAGGATGGTTTCCCACAAATTACGATAAAATTCTTGATCTTGCATCCCAGACTTGAGGAAGCGAGGATTCATATTCTTCACTTCTTCAAATGGATAACCGGTCATCGTGGTAAAGGCTGAGTTTGCCCATTGGATTTCTCCCTGATGGTCGGTGATAACAATGGCGTTCGCGGCTGCTTCGAGGGCGATGTTCAAGATGGCGAGTTGCATATCAGCTTGCTTGCGTTTGGTGACGTCGCGGTTACTGATGCGTCGGCCGAGGTATTGGTTATCTGATCCGAATAGAGGTCGGCAAATATGTTCGATCAAATGCTCGCTTCCATCCCTGGAAATGATGCGGTATTCCATCATCATCGGGCCTGCGGTTGTATCATGATTTTCTTTTTGGTGATCTTCCATGACCTCCTTATCGTCAGGATGCACGATGCGTAGCAGCAATTTGGGGTCTGCGATAAATTCCTCTGGTGTATAGCCACTAATGCGTTCGGATGAAGGCGAGCTATAGGCAATATTTCCTTGTTCATCCAGCCAAAGCTCCCAGTCATACGTCCAGTCCACGAGTGTGCGGAATTTTTCCTCCCTTTTATAGATGGCGTCAACTGACAGCTTGTGTTCTACGATATCCCATGCAAAATCGGCAAAGGTGGAAACAACCCCCACATCGCTGGTTGTGTAATCTTGCGGTTTGTTACCCAAACCAAGGATTGCCACCACTTTATTATCCCGCAGTATCGGAACAACCAGCTCTCGGATAATTTGGGCATGTCCTTCGGGTAGTCCTTTCCGGTTTGCCAGTATTGCATAATTGTTGTGGATGATGGGTTTGCGCTGGCGGGCTGCATCTGCCCAGACACCCGCTTGCTCCAGGTCATAATGACTGCCTTTACCCTCTGCCTCACACATGTTTTTCAGCGTATTGGTGGACCAGGCTTGCAGACTGATCGTCTTTTGGTCACCCTCAAGGAAATGGAAGAAGCTGACCCTACTTCCGGTTATGGTTTCAACTTCGTTCAGAGAATATTCAAGTAATTCTTCCAAAGGGTGCTCGTTAGCATATTGCATCAGTAGCAGGCGAGATTGGATGATTCTTTCGGATTGTTGTCGCTGTTGGATTTGTTGAAGAATCGGCCGAACGGAGAAAAAATAGAGTATAGGGATAGTTATTATGGTGATGATTGCGATATCTAATATTACTAGAAGATAATAGGGCAATATCAAGTTGTAATAAACAATGACCATGGCTATTACTTCTGCAGCTACAATCCCAACAATCAAGACGATCAGCATTCGTAGGGGCACGAAACTGCCCAGTATCTGAACGGGATCGTCAGGAAATTGTCCTGTAGGTGGAACATGACCATCCCGGTGTTGGGATTGCGATTTGCCCGTGTTGGTTCCGTAAGAAGTGTTTTTCTGATCCTCTATATCCATCGATTACCTCATCAGCTTATATATTTTTACGGATTACTGGTTTTTTGTCAATCAATGATTTGTAATATTCACGACCACCAATGTGTTTGTTGCTCTCTTCGAAATACAGGTTTTCATGGGTCGATCTATGTTGAACTAGATCGGTTCCAAATGCAAAACCATCTCTTTATGTCGTTGGTATCACCTGACTCATTGCAATGTTCCTGCCAGACCATTGCATTCCTACGATTCTTCCCTGATGGGTTTTGAAAGAAAGCCATGAATAATAATAAAACCTGCGCCATTCAATAGCACCATAGTCACAAGATGTGGGCATGGCTCAAGCGATTTCTAGCCTCATTCCCCATCTTTTAGATACCGGTCAAAGAACTCGATCGTACGCTGCATTGCAAGGCTGAAATTACCTGCCAGGTTATGGTCATCGCCCTCATATTCGTAATATTCGATTGGAATCCCAGCTGCCAGCATCTGTTGGTAAAGGGCTTGTGAAAACTTGATTGGCACTTCTGTATCTCCTGTGCCGTGATGAAGCTGGATTGGCCCCGAGAGCTCATTCACATATGAATTTGCAGAGATCCCCAGCCAGAATCCTGGGTTTTCATCAGGAGAGCCATACAAATCCTGCCAGCCTGTCCTCCAGCCGGAGCGGAAATTGGCATTGGGGGTGGGGGTTGGAACCCCCGGTGTGGGTAAACGCCAACAGCATAATAGGTCAGGATAAGACCCCACAACCCCAGCCCATATTACCCCGGCTTTAATTTCCGGGGAAATGACCATCGCCCTTAAGGTCAAAAAGCCTCCCATGGAGTGCCCCCACATGCCTATCCGCTGAGCATCTGCCAGCGGAAAAGCCTGTAGCGATGAAACTGCGTTCAGCACATCGGTCGTGTATCCAGGGCTGCCGTATGCCCCAGTGGCTTCCCCATCAGACCGGTCATGACCACGGTAATCAATCTTGTAGACAATATAACCATGGCGTGCCAGGCTATCCACATAAGCAATATATCTCTCGGTCGACTGGTAAATATCCGGAGCGATATACCCATGGTTGAAGACAATGGCTGGCCATCCAGTAACAGGCATCTCGCCAAATGGTACGGTCAGCAGACCGTAGATCTTTAAACCATCTGATTCATACCAGGCAATATACCGGTAATAGTTGGCACCTGGTTCCAAAGTTTCATCGATTGTGATAATGCTGCCTGGATAAGCAGTTTCTCTGGCTGCCAGGATGTTCATCGGGTGCAGGGTCGGGGTGCTGGTCGGGATTACTGTCGCCAGCGAGGTTGCTGTGGGTTTCGGTGTATTTGTGGGAGATAGCGTTTTCGTGGGGGTTTGGGTTGCCCTGGGCTGGTTGACCGTTGCAATGGGGAGGGTGCTAGAGGCTTCTATTATCACCGCGCCTCTCTCCAGGCTGCAACCACTGATTATGTACGTCAGGATCATTCCCAGGCATAAACCTGTGATCAAACCGATTGTCTTTCTTCTCTTACCAATAATCAGTTTCATAATGGATCACTACCTATATGGTTATCATTATAGCCAGTTTGTTTCCTGCAAATGTAATTAATTGGTGAGATTCAGCGGTGGCACTTTTGCAACTGCTCTGCAGGCTTCATTTTTATTAGCAGATCTTATATAAATTCTATGTAAATCTACATTGTAGAAAATAGCATCCTCTGATAAAGTTGCATGTACCTTTTGACACAAGCGCAAACATGATCTTCAAACGTATCCAACTCGGTCTGATCCACGTAGCTGTCGCCATGACATTGGTGCCCATCAATAGCACACTGAACCGTGTGATGATCAAGGATCTGGGGATATCAGCCACCCTGGTGGCGGTGTTGGCTTCTCTGCCTTACCTGATCTCACCCATCCAGGTTGCCATTGGCTCTTTTGCCGATCGGCATGCTGTCTTTGGATTGCAGCGCACACCCTATATCGCACTGGGCTTGCTCCTGTGTGTGACCGGTGTGATCCTTTCACCCTACGCAGCTTTCCTCATTGTAGATGACTTCTGGATTGGGTTGGTGGTTGGTTTGATCGCCTTCGGTTCCTGGGGAATGGGCTACAACCTATCTGCAGTATCCTACATGTCACTTGCTTCAGAGATCTCTGGCGAGAAAGGCCGTTCCCGCACCATCGCAATTATGTTCACCATGATGATCGTTGGGATCATTCTCACTTCCATCGCTCTCAGCAACATGGTCGATCCGTATTCGCCGCAGGCTCTAATAAGTGCATTTCGGGTGATAGGGTTGATTGCGCTGGTCTTGGGGATGCTGGGACTTGTGCGCCTGGAAAACCGCCACGCTCGTAACGACCTGCCTGCCTCAGATAATTATACCTGGGCGGAGATGTTGCATCAGGTGGCAGGCAATCGCCAGGTGAAGACCTTTTTTATTTACCTCATCATCCTGCTAGCCGCAATCCTTGGGCAGGATATCCTGCTGGAGCCGTTTGCCGCCGAAGCATTTGCCATGACGGTGCAGTCAACCACACGGATCACTTCTATCTGGGGCACTTGCTTTTTAGTAGCAATGGTGATTGCAGGCATGCTGGAAGGAAGAGTGCAGAAGCTCACGCTTGCCAGGTTAGGTGGATGGAACGCCCTGGTTGGTTTTGTGTTAATCGCTGCAAGCGGTTTGCTATCCTCGCCCGCAATCTTTTACACCGGCCTGGTGGTGTTGGGCATCGGTACCGGCTTGTCGACGGTCTCCAATCTTTCCCTTATGCTGGATATGACGACTGCTGGTAAAGTCGGTTTGTATATCGGAATCTGGGGAATGGCAAATGCCATCTCACGTTTGCTTGGCTCCCTGATTGGCGGTGTGTTGCGGGATACACTCACATACATGTTTCAGGACCCTGTAGTGGCATATGTGACTGTGTTTACTGGTATGGTTCTACTCATGCTCATTTCGTTGTGGATACTCTCCCGCATCGATGTGAGCTTATTTCGCAAACAGTCAGAATCTCAGTTGGGTGTGCTGGAACGCGCTACTCTGGTTGACTAGGCCGCGGCAAACCGCTGGACGTGTCCCTGCCCAGCAGTAACGCGTCACTGCCAAATAGCTCGTCCAGCTTGAACTCGCCGATCTCAACCCTCCAATATGGCAAGGTACAGCCTGCGTTCTGATAGGGGTCATCCGGTCCAGGACCTTCGATGACTCCATCAAACGATATGAATTCTGTAACAACCAGTCTCGTCCTGATTTTCTTCTCTAGAATGCACCCAATCGATTGGGTGAATCGAATGGTATCGATTGAGCGATATCCCACATTTCCACGATTTTTCCAGCCTCGAAACGAAAGATATGTACGGCAGCAATACCAGGCTCACCCGGTATCATGACGATGTTCGAATGGACTGCAACAAGGTGAAAATCGCCCAGCACGTTTTTCACCATGATCCGCTTGTTTGGGAATTGCGTAAAATTCTCGACCATCCCTTTTTTCAATGACTCGAATTCGGCTGAGAAATGCACATTATGGTGTTTTCCATGCATGTTGACATAATCCTCAAAGGCTTCATCAATGGACCCAGCTATAACGAGCTGTAAGAAATCCAACGCGATTTCTTTTTGGACCTCAACATTACTTTTATTTGTCATCATGATTAATCCTTGGGCAGATTGGGGAAGTGGAAATTTATCGGTGAACGGTTGGATCGGTGGATCTCAGCCCGCGTTCCCTTAGGGGTGAGCTGGTTTCCAAAGCGGCAATGAGCCTGGATGAGACGGCAGTAATTTCATCGACTGCAGCGTTGAAGGCTGCCTGATTGGCTTTCGATGGCTTGCGGAAGCCACTGATCTTACGCACGTATTGTAATGAGGCTGCCTTGATCTCCTGATCGGTGACAGGTGGATCGACATTATAGAGGGTGTGGATGCTCCTACACATAATTCACCTTAGGCATTCGGCCAGCTTGTCAAAGCATTCGTTCCAGCCTTGCCTGGTTTTCTCGTTCATCTCATCATCGGTAAAACCGCAGTGTTCCAGTGTCATCCTGGTCTTACCCCCGATGTCCTCAAGCACAACATTAACTTCCATCTCCAAAGGCATATTGGCAGTCATGCCATAATGAGATGCAGGAACTACTTTGGCGTGTTCATCCGCAAAGGAATCACTGTAGACAAGCCGGCTCGGTTCAATGATCTCTCTGTAGACGCCCGTGCTCCAATAATCCTTTCCATCAGGTCCACGCATGCAGTTTATATACTTTCCACCGATGCGCAGATCAAACTTAGCATAGGGTGTTGTGAAATCCTTGGGACTCCCCCAGCACATATACTGCTCAGAATCGGTCCAGTATTTCCAAACGCGCTCGCGCGAAGCATCAAATATCCGTGTGATAACCAGGCCTCCCGCATTTCCTTCTTGTCCATTATTTTGTGTCATTGTTCCTGCCCTGCTTTCTAAATGTTACTTTTCACTAGAAGCTCAATCAGGCGATTGGTCATCTTCCAGATGTATTGTAGAACCCCCGCGACTAAGTGTCAATATAAATACAATTAATATTTGATAATAGTTATCCGAAAAACAGGTTATTTTTAGGGATGTAACTGGTCTATTACAATTGGAAATCGCAGAGTCACTTAGCTCTACTTTCTTGTTATAGGATGGAATAAGAAACACCCTCCCCTAAACTCTGCGAGGACGAAAGTAGTAATGAAAATAGTTTGGCAGGGGAAAAATGCATAGCCAGAAGAAACGGCTAATCGCCATCATAGCCTTATAGAACGAGCAGGACCATTCTATCCAATGTGATCAGATTGGAGTGGGGGTATCTCCCAAACCCGCCGGATGGCACCATCTTCCACCCACCATATCTCATCAGCGATGAGCTGGATGAAGTAGCGGTCATGCACCACCGCCAGCACCGCCCCCTCGAAGCGGCTCAGGGCTTGCTCGAATTTCGTCCGGCTGGGGATGTCCAGGTGGTTGATCGGCTCATCCAGCAGCAGGCAGTTGCAGCCATCCGCGACCAGCTTAGCAAGCAGCAGGCGCGTGCGCTGACCATAACTGAGTAAAGACACTGGTTTCAGCGGTTCGTCACCGGTGAAAAGGTAATAGGCCAGGAAGCTGCGTGCTTCGGTTCCGTTGTAAAAATGGTCCTGGATGGTCTCAACGGCGGTATCATTAAGGTTGAGCCCAGCCTGGTCCTGGGTTAGGTACCCCATTTTCACTGTGCTGCTGAGGTGGACTTCACCTTTCAATGGCTGGATATCCCCGGCGATGGTGCGCAGCAGGGTGGTCTTGCCACAACCATTGGGTCCCGTCAGGACGATGCGCTGGCCTGAATGTAGGTCGAGATTTATACCGTTGATTAATGGGTGAGAGGGATGATATCCAATGCTCAAATCCTCCAACCACAAGACGGAGTGGCTGATGTGATTGCTTGTCCCAAACTCCAGCTTGATCGTGCTCGATTCTTTCGGCTTTTCAACCAACTCATCCGATTTCAGGTATCGATCCAGCTTTTTCTGGCGTGATTTGGCTTTTTTGGCGACCTTCTTGGCAATGCTCTGTTGATATGCTTTAAAACCCTTCTGCTTATATTCCTCTCCTCCAATGCGGATCGAGGAGGCCTCGCGCTCGGTGTGGGCTGCCTGCTCCCTGGTGCGAAGGATGTCCTGCCGCATGCGCTGGATCTCGGATTGCTGGTCGTGGTAAGCCGACCACTGGTGCTCGATCTCCGCTTGTCTCTGCTTGATGAAGTCGGAGTAATTGCCTGCATATGCGCGCACGCTGTGTTTGATCGGGTCCATCTCGAGGATGTGGGTGACGGTATGATCCAGGAAGATGCGATCATGTGAGATGATCAGGGCTGCGCAGGGGGAATTGACGAGCCACCCTTCCAGCCATTCCAGCATAGAGATGTCCAGGTGATTGGTCGGCTCATCCAGCAGGAGGAGTTGCGGGTCATCCAACAGCACCAGCGCCAGCGAAAGGCGTGTCTGTTGACCACCACTCAACCTGCCTGCTGGTATGTTTGGATCGATATCAGCCAATCCCAATCCAGCCAGGATATGACCCGTACGCCCGGTATCGTTTATCTGGATGCGCCGCAGGAGCTCATCATATTGTGATTGCAGGTCTGGATCAGATGGATGGAGAACCAGGGCTTGCGCGATGGCTGCCAGTTCATCTTCAAGGGCGGTGATATTCCAGGTATTCTGGCGGATGATCTCATCCAGGCTGAGTGTGGGGTCTGGCTCAAAGCCCTGAGGCAGGTAGCCTATGCGCAATCGCAAGTCACGGCTGACATGCCCGCTGCTGGGTGGCTCAAGACCAGCCAGGATGCGAATCAGGGTGGTCTTGCCACAACCATTCGGGCCCACGAGACCGCTGCGCTCGCCCGGGTTTAGGCTGAAGGATACATTTTCAAATAGGGTTTGTAATTCAAAGGATTTACTTAAACGATGTGCGGTAAGCATATTGCCTCGGTTCTGATCTGGAGAAAGAAACGAAAATCCCTGCCCTTTATGGTATCTCGGGCTGGGGGGTGAAAAAGATCAGTGAGAGGGGCTTACCGCGTCATTTTCGTTGAGTACCTGTGCCTTTTATAGGTAAAGGGATATTATCTCAAAGACTGGTGGGAGTCAAGAGGAGGATGGTTCATTAAGATTCCCACAGTATACAGGATCAGGAAGGACGCAAGGATAGGTTGTAGTAGGGTTGATAATGTCATTTGTAGATGTATGAGACCTCACAGTTTTCCAAAATCTGCGAGGTCTGCATGAAAAATGTTAGGCTCGATAATGCTAATTGGATTGGAAATGTAATAAGCAATGAACATACCAGGTTTAGTGTATGAAGATCCCAATCGCAACCAGCACCGGTGTCAGCAGATTCACCATCACATTTTTCCCCATGAAGGGGATGAGCTTTTGAATATCTTCCGCATTTGCAACTGAGCCTTTCAACAGCGGAATCGCCAGGTAGAGGGTAGCCAAACCCAGGAGGCTCCAGAAGGGCAGGATGGAGAACAACACCCCTACCACGATGGTTACATAGGTGAGCACCAGGAATGCGCTGAAGATATAGCTGCTCTGCCGCCTACCAATCAGGATAGGAAAATGCCTGCGCCCGACGGTCTTATCCGCTTCCACATCTGGGAACTGATTGAGCAGTAAAAGGTTGCTCACCAGGAAGAAAGGCACCAGCGAAGCGACGAATGCAGTGAGGGAGTACTGCCCGGTGAGGGCGAAGTATGTGCCCATGACCATCAGCGGACCAAAACCTAGGCCAGGCGCAACCAGGCAAAGCACGGGGCTGTGCGTGAGCCAGGGAGTGTATGCCAGGATCACAAAGATACCCAGCAGCCCAAGCGGCAGGAGTGCCAGACCATACAGCCAGGTGAAGTAAATTCCTGTTAGGATAATGATTCCCAGGCTGACCAGCGCAATCGCAAGCGCAGTCCACCTCATTTGTGGCTTGGCCGGTAGAGTGCCGCTGCCACCGCTGAAGGGGGTACGCTGTGTGTGCGTGTCCAGACCGGTTCTGAAGTCATCGTACTCATTAAAGGAATTCACACTGATGTGGGTACAAAGGGCAGCCACCAGCACCAATAGCACGTGCAAGGGATTTATGTTAGTGCCAGATTGGATAGCTGCTGCGACACCCAACAGCACACAGGCAGGGGTCAGGATCAAAAATGGTATACGCATCGGTCCGATGACATCTTTATTGATTTTCATGAATATCTCCATGGAGAAAATTAAACCAATCAGCATTGGATTGTACCTTGAAAACAAATTGTATGTGCATTCCTCATAAGATAACAGGCCGTTGAAAAAGTCGGTATTGGGTGGTAATTCAACTTCGAAAATGTAGATTTGAGAAAAGAAAAAAGAATACTGAGGTTATGCTTGATTAACCTTTTCAGGTTTTGCCTCGCTGCTATCATTACTCCTTCGATGTTCACCTTGAGTAAACGCCAAAGGCGAAATCGTCTCAAACGGTGAAACTCCTTGGCTTCCCCAAACAAAGGCTCAACCCACACACTTCGTTTGCGCATGGCCTTCTGATACGCTTCAGTTTGGCGATAAGCCTCCGCTTTGTCGAGATAGTCCTGAAAGAATGAGCGAAAAATATGCCGTCCGCTTTTACTGCCAGTGCATTCCCCTTTCATAAAACAGGCATTACACACACTAGCTTTGGCCCGATAGAGAATAACTTGCTCCGCCTTTCGTCGAGAATGAAGTGGGAGCTGTTGCCCCTGAGGGCAAACATATTGATCCTTTTCACAGTCATATTGAAAGAATTTAGCCGGATAATATTTGGTGCGTTTACTGAAATCCGATGTAGGGAGATAAGCCTTGATCCCCCGTTCTTCCAGGCCAACAATATTGGGCACGGTGCCATACTTGGCATCGCCAGCAGCAAGCTTTGGCTCTTTCTTCCATCGGGAACACACCCAATCCACCAAATCCAGGATGGGCGTGTTATCCATGATCGAAGCGGGAGTCACCAAGGCACTTAGAATGATGCGTGCCTTGCCCCCATCCACAACGTAATGGTCATGGTAACCTAAAACAGCACTGCCTCCACCGGAAGGATGCATTGGAGCAGCATCCGGGTCGATGGGACAGACCTGGTCATCTGTTATGCGCTGGTAATGTGGTTTACGAATACCGATGAGACGTTCGCCATTGTATTTAGCAACCAACTTTCCAAAGGCAGACACACCTTCTCCATAGCGTTCAAATAATTGTTCGAGATGATGCTGGGTTTCAAAGTCCGCTCTATTAATCATCCCCCTGATATTGGCATTGACCAGCACTTTGGTGCTGTCGAAGTACAGTTCTTCTCCCCAAACCAACCCTGCTTCATTGCACAATTCCACAATGTGTTCAAAGAACTGCTGAAATACTTCCAGACCATAACGCTCCCTGATCTTGCTCAAACTGCTGTGATCGGGCACAGGCTCATCCAGGTCATAGCCAATGAACCAGCGCTGAGCCAGGTTTAGATTTACTGATTCCATCAATTGGCGTTCAGAGCGAATTCCTTCGAAGAAGGCGATTAGTTGTAGCTTGAAAAAAAACCGGATCAACCGAAGGACGCCCGATGTTTGAGTAGAACTCACCTGCCAGGTCACGAACAAAGCTGAGATCAATACTTTGTTCCACCTGGCGATAGAAATTATCGTTGGGAACCAGATCGTCTAGTGAAATGGCAACGTGTTGCCTGAAGTCCCTGGTTTTATGACCAAGCATGATGCACCTCCGTCACAGATTCAAACGCTGCGCCACTGCCTGAAGTTCGTCATCTGTAATGCCCAGATAGCGCTTGGTATAAGCGATACTTTCGTGGTTGAGCTTATGCATGATAAGGTCCAAATCTACACCTTGCATCCGGGCATGATAGCCCCAGGTCTTTCGAAGACTGTGTGTGCCAAAATTACCGGATAAGCTTACATCTAGACAGATCGAAGTGATGGATTTCCAGGCTTGTCCTCGTTTTATTGGTTGAGAATAGTCTTTTGCTTTGGAATTGAAGAAGACAAAGTTGTCTTTGTCATCCCCAATATCTGGATATGCAACCAAGTATTCATCCAGCGCTTCTCGGATGCTGGTATTGATTACCACCTCTTGACGTTTTCCCCGCTTGCGTTCTTTGATCCAAAACCTGCGCTTGATCCGTCCCTGCTCATCCAAGAAATGGTTGATCCGCAATTGCAGTAAGTCTGAGACGCGAAGTGCTGCATTGATCCCTACCACAAAGAGCAACAGATCACGGAAACGTTTCTGTCCTCGCAGTAGGTTTTTGATTTGGGCGATCTTTTTTCGGTCGCGAATGGGCTCAACAAAATTCATAAAATCTTGTGAACACAAATCGTGTCAGTTTGCATTGTGTCCACTAAGAACACACTAGCAGATTTGGAGATAAGAAACAAGTGCCGTGAGATCGGCACTTTTCTAAGTCAAGTGAACTCGATGGTTATTATGTCTACCTGAACCCCTTTCATTCGAATAGCTGAGGTTTTTTGCTAATTAGTAGGACAACAAACATTTTTCTGGGCTATTCTTCCCAGATAACCGTGGTGATTTTTCCCCTCCAAACTTTGCCTGTCGCCCTACTAGAAATAGTCTTATCCTATCAACTTATTCAAACGCATCAAAGTTGTGGGGTGCGAATGATAGTTCCTGACTGATTGCTGCGAACTTCATACTGCTTTCCGTCCACATCAAAAAATACTTGCCAGCCTGGTGTTATCTCAACCGCACAACTTTCAGCCGGGCCTCCTAGGCCAAAGCAGGAATCAGTCCACTCTACCTCTTCAAAGCTAACAATTTTCATTTCTTCCACTGGCACATCCAGCTGCTCAGCCAGTAAAGATTGTGCTAGAAGCACTGGTTCAGGTGGGTTCCCGGCTTTCGTCCCACACGCTGTCAAAGCCAGGATTATAACTAAAAGACTTGCTACTTTCAGAAAAGCTAAATTATTCATTTTTTCTCCTTAGAATTGGATCGTATTCAACCTTCTTTATGGACGAATAATAGTGAAAATAGTTCCTAATTATAATGCCTCATTTTTCAACGGCCTGATAAATTGTGCGATAATGTGACAGAGATTCAACCATCTTCTCACTGCTAGTTTGAAAAGACGTTATCCAGCAATTGGATCAATAACAAATACAATAAACCATGAGCTATGGATTGAACCATCCAAACAGGAGCGTGTGAAATGGAGCATTACTCAGAAGAAACTTATGGAGAACACCTCTCGGGGGCGTTTATGATCAGTAATATTCCGAGTTTGACCCGGTTTCCATCGAACTCCTGGGGGAACTTGCCAATTTGGAAAAATGCTTTCGAGCTTGTCATCGGCAAAGGCTGGGGCAGTTGTCTTGGGCATTGATACCTCAGAGTCAATGATTGCCAGGCTTCATCCATAAACATCTTGAACGAAAACAGATCTGCTAGACTTGACAAAAATACTCATATTTGGTATATTTACGTGTTTTCCACCATATTAGTTGATTAGTTATTTAATAGGTTCCTCGATGACTGATTTCCGACAACTTACCATCCCGATTACCGGCATGACTTGCGCCAACTGTGTTGCAACGGTCGAGCGTAACCTCAAAAAATTGGACGGCGTTCAAACCGCAGTGGTTAATCTTTCCTCCGAGCGTGCCACGGTTGAATTTAATCCGGCGCAACTGGGGTTGATCGATATCATTACTCGTGTTCAGCGTACAGGCTATGGGGTGGCTACGGGTGAAGCGGAGCTGATGATCAAGCGCCTGGCGGATGATAACGATGCCCGCAGGCTCGAATCAGCATTGAGTAAAATCGAAGGCGTTCTCGAAGCGAATGTATCTTATACGACTGAAAAAGCACGCGTTCGCTATGTCCCCACGATTGTAAGCCAGGTTGAATTGCGGAGAGCGGTTGCCAGTATTGGCTTCGAAGCCATTGAGCTGGGTGGTGGGGCAGAAGATGCCGAAGCTGTTGCTCGCCAGCAGGAGATTGATTCCCAACGCCGGTTGCTGATTATCGGTTTGGTGTTTACCATTCCGCTTTTCCTGCTATCGATGGGTGCAGGTTTTGGACTCCTCCCGGATTTCTTTTACGATACCTCTGCTGGCGTTCAAATGGGCGGGATGCCGGAGATGCAGTGGTGGTTCAACTGGCTTTTGCTTGCCCTGGCTATCCCGGTGCAGTTCTATGTTGGCTGGCAGTACTACGTCGGTTCCTACAAGGCTATACGCAACCGGTCAGCCAACATGGACGTGCTGATCGCATTGGGATCATCAGCCGCCTTCTTCTATAGCCTGCCGATCACCTTTGGCTGGATCGAGGGACATGTCTATTACGAGACAGCCGCAGTCATCATCACCCTGATCAAACTGGGTAAATACCTGGAAGTCAAGGCAAAAGGACGTACGAGCGAGGCGATTAAAAAACTAATGAGTCTGCGTGCCAAGACTGCCCTTGTGATCCGGGAAGGTGTCGAAAGCGTGGTGCCTGTTGATGATGTGCGTGTAGGTGACCTGGTCATGGTCCGACCGGGTGAGAAAATCCCGGTCGATGGTATTGTCATAGAAGGTCGCTCCGCTGTGGATGAATCGATGCTGACTGGAGAATCTCTCCCAGTTGAGAAGAAAGCAGGCGATGCTGTCGTAGGTGCCAGCCTGAATAAACTTGGCTTTATCAAGTTTGAGGCCACCAAAGTGGGTAGGGAAACCGCCCTGGCTCAGATCGTCCGCCTGGTGGAAGAGGCTCAGGGATCGAAGGCACCCATCCAAAAATTAGCTGATCAGGTCTCGGAGGTTTTCGTGCCGGTGGTCATTCTGGTCGCTGCCCTTACTTTCCTGGGTTGGTTCTTCTTGGGACCCCCACTTCCGATCAATTCTGATATCACCACCTTCACCCGGGCAATGATGAACATGGTGGCGGTGCTAGTCATTGCCTGCCCCTGCGCCATGGGGCTTGCCACTCCGACGGCGGTCATGGTTGGCACAGGGAAAGGTGCGGAGATTGGGATCCTGTTTCGCAATTCAGAAGCCCTGGAAAGGGCTGGTAAGGTGACGGTAGTAGTTTTAGACAAGACCGGTACCATCACCAAAGGTCAGCCAGCCGTCACCGATGTGATCAGTGATGGCGTTTTCGACCATGAATACTTGCTCCACCTGGCAGCATCGGTCGAAAAAGGCAGCGAGCACCCATTGGGTGAAGCGATCTGGGCGGAAGCCACCAATCGCGGCATGGAACTGTATGACCTGGCAGGCTTCCAGGCTGAGGCTGGGCTTGGGGTTGAGGCTGAGGTGGATGGACATCGTGTTGCGGTGGGTAGTTTGCGCCTGGCAAACTTGCGCTCATACCCGCTCAATGGCCTCGAAGAGGCGCTTGGACGCCTGCAATCAGAAGCCAAGACAGCCATGCTGGTGATTGTCGATGAACAGGTTCGCGGGGTGATTGCTGTAGCTGATACGGTAAAAGAAAGCTCAGCCGATGCCATAGCGTACCTGCATCGCTTGAATCTGAAGGTTGCCATGCTCACCGGCGATAATGCCAGGACCGCAGCTGCCATTAATAGTCAGGTGGGCACGGATTTGGTGCTGGCGGAAGTGTTGCCGGAAGGAAAAGCGGCTGAGGTTAAAAGACTGCAAGAACAGAAAGCTGTGGTTGCGATGGTCGGGGATGGGGTTAATGACGCCCCTGCTTTAGCCCAAGCCGATGTTGGCATGGCAATTGGCACTGGTACAGATATCGCAATGGCGGTTGCTCCGGTCACACTCATGAGCGGCGATCTGCACAGCGTCGCACGCACGATTCTGCTTTCCCGTAAAACGGTTGGTACGATCCGGATGAACCTCTTTTGGGCATTTATTTACAACATCATTCTAATCCCGGTTGCCGTGCTGGGTTATCTAAATCCGATGTTGGCTGCTGGGGCAATGGCTTTCAGTAGTGTATTTGTGGTTACCAACAGCCTGCGTCTCAGAAGGGTTAATATTCAGTAAGCAAAGGTGAAAAAAATGAAATTCAGATTTGCATTAATGTTACTGATACTACCAGTTACTATCCTGGCATTAAGTGCCTGTACTTCAAAGGGGAAAGAGATGCCAACAGTTGTATTACCAACTGGAAAGGCATTTGCAGAGGGCAAAGAGATTTATTTCATTCATACCGAAGTGTCCGATGCTGAAATTGCTACGCTTTTAACCAAGATGATGTCTTCACCGGTCCTGCTTGTTCCAGGATTGGCTGAAAGCCCAGGGAGTGCATTAGCTGAAGTCTATGTTTTTAGTAATGGACTTGAAGGCACGGGTCCACTTGGATTTCAGATGGACGTGTTTGATAATCCCCCCGGGAGCGAAGGTTATTCACCCCTTCGCCGACTGAATCTGGTTACCTGGACCGATCCTACCAAAGCAAGACTGCTCAAATCATCTTCTGAGGTGCAGGCAGCTCGAGATGCTGGCGAGGTCAGCATTGAACAGCCAGGCGTCGTGGTCAACATGCCTTTCGTGGTCTGGGATGGCGGAAAACGTTAAGGAGTCAGGAGAAAAATGGCAGATCCCATTCTAATCGCTTTTATCACTGGTCTGACTACCGGGGGGTTGAGCTGCCTGGCCGTCCAGGGTGGACTACTGACTGCTTCATTGGCAAATCAACTCGAGAAGGATATGTTGAAGCAGCCGGTGACTGGCGGTAAACAATCTGGATCACACCGGACAAAGGCTTCCTCAGCTAAACGCACCCATGAAAAAATCGGTGTGCAGAAGCAGGTCCATCCGAACACCGCCCTACCGATCGCCCTTTTTCTGCTGTCAAAACTGGCAGCATACACCCTGCTGGGCGCTTTGCTTGGTTGGGCTGGTTCGTTTCTCACGATATCACCGCTTAGCCGGGCGATCCTAATGCTGTTCATCGGGATTTTCATGGTAGGCAATGGACTGAGAATGTTGAATGTTCACCCAATTTTCCGATATTTCAATCTCGAGCCGCCCAAGTTCATCACCCGATATATCCGCCGGACTGCTAAAAACGGCACGGAGCTGTTCACACCGATTTTCCTGGGCGCTCTGACAGTTTTCATTCCTTGCGGGGTAACTCAGGCTATGATGGCTGCAGCGTTAGGTACCGGCAGTGCGGTTGGGGGCGCAGCATTGATGTTTTCCTTCATACTTGGTACAAGTGTGTTGTTTTTTGTGGTGGCTTATCTGGCAACTCAGTTGGGTGCCCGTATGGAAAAATTCTTTATGACATTTGTTGCCATCGTGGTGTTGGTATTTGGTTTTATCACGATAAACAGCGCTTTGAACCTGATGGGCTCACCCTTATCATACGAGAATATCACCCGTCGAATCTTTGCTGTCGATGAAACTCTCGCATTTTCCGCTCCAACCGGCGGTAACACAAGCGCGGCTGCCAGTGATGAAGCTGGTGTGCTCGAGTTGGCCGTTAAAAATCAAGGTTATTTTCCGAAAATCCTGCACGCGAAAGCCGGTTCAGCTCTCACCCTGGCGCTGATTACCAATAACACTTTCTCATGCGCTCGGGATTTTGTCATCCCTGCACTGAAATATAACGTTCTGTTACTTCAAACGGGGCAGGAGCTGGTCGAGATCCCACCCCAGGAGCCAGGTACGATCATGCGCTTTACCTGTTCGATGGGAATGTACACCGGCCAAATTCAGTTCGATAATTGATCAGGATCTCCTATGCTCAAGAAAACATTCCGCGTCAGTGATATGCATTGCAGCAACTGTGCCATGAAAATCGAAAGCCTGGAAGATGACCTGCCTGGTGTGAAAAGCGTCTCTGCCAGCTACCAGAAAGGCCAGGTGGTGGTCGAATTCGACGCGATGCGACTGACCACTGAGGAAATCATTCAGGCAATTAAAAAACAAGGTTATACTGCCAGCTTAAATCAATAAATTTAGGGAAATTAAGCCAGACCCAGATCTGACGACGGAGACGTTACAGGATTACAAACTCTGTGAGGTCTTGGAAGGCATTTTTCTTGATTTATCCATTCAACACCAGCAGAAAGTAAACGCTTGATTTTTAACACCAGGATCGTTGATCCTGGTGTTGTCTATTCCGACATCCCTGATGGCGGCAACAACCTCCTTATTCACCGGATTATTTAATACGAGACTTCTATCATCGACTGTGGCTATAAAAACCGTAATTACTCACCCATCCCCCCTTTTTCCCCCCTTCCCAAAAATTTTTGGGAAGGGGGGATAGAGGTCAGAAACAGTAAACTCGATCAGTGAGTAGTTACTAAAAACCTATCTATACAGTCGTAACTGGGTTGGTTAATAAAATAATCGCACACGTGGACAAGTAATTGCGCGATAATTAGTGGTTTAGGATAATTCGACTACCTTGTTTTTGATAAATAAAGGGATTTATGAAGGATCCCAGAAAACCAATAAGGCTATTGATCATTTATATCAAAGGATTGGAGAGTGTGTCATGCCTGATTATTCAGAAGAGACTTATGGTGAACGCATCGCGGGTGTGTATGACCAGTGGTATTCCGAGTTTGACCCGGCTACCATTCAGGTGCTTGCAGAGCTTGCCCACGGGGATCGGGCACTTGAGCTAGGGATTGGGACGGGAAGGATTGCAATACCGTTATTTAATAGCGGTGTGACAGTCCATGGTATCGATGCTTCAGCATCGATGGTGTCCAAACTGCGCTCCCAGCCCGGAGGCGAAAGTATTCCCGTCATCATGGGCAACTTCGCAGATGTGCCTGTTGACGGTCAATACTCCCTCATCTATGTGGTTTTTAACACATTTTATTGTCTACTCACCCAGGATGAGCAAATTCGCTGTTTACAAAATGTTGCCAGGCATCTGGCTTCAGATGGAGTATTCGTCCTCGAGGCTTTCGTCCCAGATCTGACCCGTTTCTCTGCTGGGCAAGCCATGCGCGTAACCCGGATCGGTGATAATGAGGTCCAGCTGGATGCCTCTCAGGTAGAACTGGATAAGCAGGTGATCACCAGTCAACATGTGGTGCTCACTGAGCAGGGTACGCGTTTTTACCCGGTGAAGATCCGCTACGTTTGGCCATCTGAGCTGGACCTTATGGCGCGTCTGAGCCAGCTACGGCTGAGAGAGCGTTGGAGTGATTGGGGGAAAAGCCGGTTTGCAACTGAGAGTAGGATGCACGTTTCCGTGTACGAGCATTGGAAATAATGTGCCCAAATAGATGGCTTAAATAACCTTGATGTGCAAGATCTACCTGGCAGGGGGCGGAGAAAACCATGCCTACCTGCAACCTGAGATTTAAAACCGGGTGTAGGTTACACACCTGATGCTTTGACTGGTTAGCAAAAAAACAACCTCACAGATTTATTGAAACCTGTGAGGTTGGGTGGTTGAGAGTTCTGAGTACTACTACCTGCTCATCAGCGGCATAAAGTTGTATCTTGCTGCCAGCTCGATGGTGAACCCGCCTACCTGCATGCCATCCAGGAGGATAGCCACTTCCACGCGCTG
>Ga0315276_10001599_pt1 | contig 20325 bp, 11 predicted proteins | sample YL17G05_0_MG_FD_204542 | JGI IMG/M metagenome (GOLD analysis project Ga0315276, IMG submission 204542) | Sediment microbial communities from Yellowstone Lake, YNP, Wyoming, USA - YL17G05_0 | ecosystem: Environmental > Aquatic > Freshwater > Lake > Sediment | place: USA: Wyoming | collected... | reverse complement strand
GGTTCCTGCCAGCCGGGATAGTAGTAATATTTGGGTCCCCGGTAGAATTTGTGATGTTGATCGTTAAAAGGTCCCTGGCAGATAATGGCATCGATTTCTTTTCTTTTAAAAGCGTCCAGGGATTCAGCGGCAACCATCCACTTTTCTTTTGCCCCTGCTTTTTCGTATATTGTTGAGCATACCCCGGACATACGAATAACCAGACCTTTAAAATCCTCTATCTTTTCAATCTTTCGCTCGAACCAGCCGCCCATGGCGTCGCCGGTATTCCCCACTGGAAACGGCAGGATATTATACGGTTCAAACAATTCTTTCCATAATTGAAGGCCGCCGCCGCTGTATAACCATGCATGCATACCCGCTGCATCCAGGCCAAAGGGGACCGAATACATAAATATACACTCCGGCACTTTATCGGCCCAATAACCAGAAGCGCCAAATCCCATTTCCACTGTTCCGTTGGAAACAGCGTCAAAAACATCGTATGGTTCTAAGGATTTATTTATATCTTCGATCGGTTCCCTGGCTGCATATACCTGGATATCCAGTTGGCCATTGGTTTCAGTTTTAATATCCCGGGCAAATTTTTCAATACCGTTATTAAAAATAGGAACATTCGCAGGATAGACGCTGACTACTTTCCATTTAGGTATTCTCCGCTCTGGGTATTGCGCAATGGCAAATGGAGCGATCAATCCAATAAATACGCAAAAAACTATAAAAACATAATATTTTTTAGTCACGATTCATCCTCCATATTTTAATTCCCTGACTACACGAAAGCCGATATATGGTGAACGTTCACTCGGATACCCTACTTTTCGATGGGATACCCGGCACTTCTTAGGCTCCTCATCCCAGGAGCCGCCACGGCGAACAACCGCTTCCCCGCCGTTTGTGATTTTATCCAGGCATCTGGTTTCTTTCCCATTATATTCATCAGTGTATTCGGAGCAGGTCCATTCCCAGACATTTCCGACTGTATCGTAGATACCAAATGGATTGGGTATGAATGATCCTACCGGGGCTGTTTTCCTCTCTGCATCCCAACCCCATTGGGCGCTGCAGCCATAACAACTGGCATTTCCACGACCGATTTCATTCCCCCACCAGTAATTTGTATCTGCACCAGCCCGGGCGAAATGCTCCCATTCGGCCTCGGTGGGCAACCGATAAGTGAAACCTGTTTGTTTACTCAGCCATTCTGTATACATAACCGCATCTTCCCAGGAGACATTGATAACCGGTCTATTTCCTCGTCCCCACCCATTGTCGTCAGGTTTTTTGCGCCCAATCGTATCGCAGAAACGGTCATATTCATAAAATGTGGCCTCATAACGGCTTACGGCAATACCTGAAAGGTTTACGCGATGCACCGGTTTTTCATCATTAAAACCCCCACCCTGTAAGTCTCCCATCATGAAAAAACTATCAGGTATTTTAATCATTTCAGGTCCTTTACTTTCATCGCTTAGATTATCCCTGAAATAATCAAAGGATTTATCCTGTAGTAAAAACACAAACTCTCCCTTATCAGAATCTTTAAGTCGGCCATTTTGTGGCTCCTGTTTTTTTCCCAAGGTTGTTCCCGCCATTTTTTTTTTAATGAACGAGCCGATCTCACTGGCAGTAAGATAATTATCTCCATTGGCATTGGCTTTGACCTCATTTTGAAGGACCTCGATAAATATATCCCGGAAAGCGCTGTTGCCCTGCAATTGTGGGCCGGATGTACAAGAACAGAAATATTGGCGTGCCGGGTATTTTAACACCGACGCAATCGGTATTTCAGATGAATCAACACTCTCATTCACAAATATCTGGCTGGATAAACATGCATCGAATACCATATAGACATACTTCGCTTTTGTCAGTTTCGATAACTCATCAAAACGTCTGACCGGAAATGCTTTCATTTTAAAATCGGGAGCATATGCCAGGGGCGCATCAGACGGAACCAGGAAACCTTCGCCGTCTATCGCTTGACCATGGCCGGAATACCAGATAAATAAACGCGATTCATTATCGATCTTTTCATTGTAGAAGAATGTCTTTAGGGCCTTTTCAAGTTCGCTTGAATCAAGGTCAGTACGATGGATAACATTAAAGCTCAATTTTTTTAGCTCATTCCCCACCAATACAGCGTCGTAAACAGCTTTACCAGGAGAAGGCCAGTTGTTGTAGTTTTCGATGCCGATAATCAGGGCATAACTCGTTTTGTAAAGAGTATTATTCTCCTTATCCTGGGGATCAGCAACCCCTAATACTGAGAAAAGACTCAAAAAAAATGATAGTATTGCCCAAAATACAAATTGTTTACGATTTATACTATTGCAGTGTAACATTATTTGAACCAACTTTCCCTTGAATTTTTACTCTGCCTCATGCCTGCGAAAATAATAATCATGAGATGGTACAAGTTACGCAAAAAAGTATTATCTATCATTTTTAGAGGGTTTCGGGACACGGATATATTGAAGCAACCGGTCGGTATCGGTCCCAGGTATTTTATCGTTTCCCTGGATAAAATTTTCTATCTCTTGATAATTCCAGCTTTTCTCATAATTGCCGTGAAGAGATTCACGAAAATCATCCATAATTTTCAATTGTGCATCGGCTTCATTTTTATTGCCAAGGAACAACAAGGATGAAACAGCGATGAAATAGGCGGCTAATTTTTCCGCTGCCGGGGTATTTGTTGTTGCCGATAACTCCTTTCCAAGAGCATACGCTTTTTCAAACTCTTCTGCCAGGAAACAATTTTCAGTCAAATTGATTTTAGTGGAAATATTTTCAGGGTCAAGGTCAAGCGCTTTTTGAAAAGCCGCTGCGGCTGCTTTATAATTTTTAATTTTATAATATTGATAGCCAAGATTTAAGTACAACGACGTTCTCTTTGAGCCGCTTCTAAAGGCATATCCATAAATTTTTTCAACCAATTTATTTTCACCTTTCTCCAGCAACGCATCGGCTATATTTCCATAAATATAGGCGCATTCAGGATCGATATTTACTATTTGCCGGTAAATTTCCACTGCCTTTACAAGGTCTCCATTTTTTATATATTCGAGCGCTAACTTTTCAAAATCCTCTACACTGAGTTTATTGATTAAATCCGCCAGGTCTTCCTGTTTTTTTTGAGATTCTCTTATAGGAGCAACAAGCCTATCGTGACTTAATTCATAATAAATACTGTTCCCCCATGGTTCGGACCGTATTAGCCTATAATCGATCAACTGGGCCAGTTCCCCTTCGGAAACATTGAACCTGGATTTAATTTCTGCCTGTGGCTTTCGCACCCCGATGTCTGAATCGATTAAACCTTCTTCACATAACCTGCGGATCCGTTTACGGGTCTCTTCCGATTCAAATTTATCAAGAATGTTCTCATAGAACTGCACCAAAATTTGATGCAACCCCTTATCGCCGCCCAGATCAGCCGACTCGATAATAATATCGCTTTCTCCAATTCTTACCTTTTCCTGGACTTTGTTTTCTTCAATGTGATGACACAACACCTGGAGCAGAAACGATTCCACTTCATCCGCTTTTATGGTTATGCCTCTCTCGTTTCGCCGGCAAAGAAAATCCAACATCATATCGACGGCTTCGGGGGTAAAAGTAAAAGGGTGGACTTTAATCAATTCATGCTTCACTCTTGACGGTTCAACGATCGCCTGCCTGGCCTGATCCATATCCAAAGGCAGCAATCGGTACCGGTAGTCTAAAATACCGGGGATATCGGCCAACATTTCATCCAGGTAGCCCAGGTAATCTTCCCGTATCGATATAATTATTTTTACATTGGGCGGCCTGTCGCTGTAAGGAAAGGGTTTCCCCTGCTGGACGGCATTTGACACTTCAGCCGGGATATTGTTGTTGACAAGATCGGCCATTTGTTTTATAAACAATCGCCGCATCTTCGGTGAGTACAGCATAAAAAATTCTTCGAATTGGTCCAGGATTAAAACCGGGTCCAGGAGCGTGTCCTCCGGGGTCCAGAAAGCGACCGTTTTGAAATACTGCCAGAGTGTTTTCTCATCTCCTTCTTCGTAGTCCAGGTGTTCTTGCTTAACAATTTCTTTTATTCCCCGGTAAAGGCACTTTATGGGGGCCATGTCATCGTCATTCTTGCTGTCGCTGTTGGGTTTATTCAACCGGAGCATTAAAGGGATATATCCTTTGTCTCGCAGGGCCTGCTTTAAACCGGCATTAATCAGTGATGTTTTTCCCAACCCCGACCTAGCATATAACACCGTCAGGCGGTTTGCCAGTACTTTATAAAAAAGAGATTTTTTTTCTTTTTCCCTGCCAAAGAATAAGCAACGGTCGATTTCATTATCCTCAAAAGGGCGGGAGCCCGGATATCTGTAACCTGGAATTGTTGGCGGTATCTTACTCATTGTTTATTGCCTCAATCTCTTTGCAAAATCCCGTTTAATAATGTTAATTAATGGGGTTATATCAGTTTCTACGGTCAAATCCATGGAGTGGATATCTTTCAATTTTTCCAATATCGGGCATTTTTCTATTAAAATCGGGAAGATAAAACATTTTTCCCTTTTGGATTCTTCACGCCTGACAAGGGCCAGTTCAATTTCCCGTATCGCGAAACGCTGCATCCCGTTATTGAGGGCTTCACTTACCAGTACAACAAAATAATCTACTTTGTTGATTGCTTCTTCAATGCATTTTTCCCACTTCTCGCCCGGTTCAATGTTCTTATTATCTAACCAGGGTCTTAAACCGGCTGCATCAAATTTTTCATACAAATCCACGGCATATTTCTTATCTTCATGGGCATGACATATAAACACTTCCGGAGACTTTTTTTTCCCTACCTGCGGGTATTTGATCAGGGAATCCGTAAATCTCTGTCGCAATTCTTTTGCAAAGTGCTGGAAATCCTCTTTAAAAATATGTATTTTGTGGTCGCTTTGCTTGAAAAAGAATATGGTCTCCTGTAATTGTAACCTGGAAATGTTTTCCGATTCATATTGTTCCAGGGCAAATGAACGGCCGCTTTTCGGACATTCTCTCAGTACATGAAGAAGAAGGCGCAGATACCAGTGCCGGAATCCAAAGCCAAAAAAAAGAAAAACCTTATTGTCACCCTGCAATTCAAAGCGTATGTTATCCTGGAGACCCGGCTTCCCTCCCTTTATCAGTGTTTTCAAGAAATCCAGCAGGTCATTTTCCGTCAATAATAACGACTCTTCTTTTTTATTAGAATGGTCATATTCTTTTTTATAAGGATAGCCGTAGAGATAAAAAACCAGGGGATTTTTTGGGTCTCCAATATCAAATTCTTTTTGCTCTTTTTGGTTAAAATCATACCATCCCATATTTGGAAGCTTGTTTTGATTGCTCAAGGCTTCAAGAAACATACTGTCAAAAGCAGTGGTAATGATAAAATGAAAAGGCAAGTCAGCCAGGTCATTGTACAGCACAGGAATAATCGTTTGATGTCCCTGGTAAAACCTCTTGACTTTCGACAAAAGATCGTTTTTACTAAATTCCTTCACATAATATTGTGATACCTGGCCCAGGTCAGATATATCTATATATGGTTTAGTTTCCAGGCTTAGCTTTTCTGCTAATTTATTAGCCAGTATTTCCGTAAGTGGCCGCGGCTTTCCATTATCTTCGACCACAGAAGCATCCGGCCCCAGCATCAAAATGCAATTTCCCTCCCGGATAGCATCAATCAGCGTATCGTAGTTTTCTTCATCCCATTGACAGTAGGTATCCGTTATTGAAGCAGCCATGGGTACTGACCCGGATTCTTTCGTATCGTTCATTTGTTCCTTAAACCTTTAAAATGAATTGAAGGATATTCTAACAGAATTCACTCAACTTTTCAAATCAAAACAAAAGCCATTGATAAAAGGCAAAGTTTCCAATATAATATCCTTATGATTAACAGAAATACTTTTATTAAGCATATGTCGCCCTGGTCGCCGGTGATGTGGTTGAATCAATATTTGCCGGCCGCTCCGGGTAATCAATGTCGTCGCATCACAGCCGGTGTTGGCGCTGGAGGATATATGCATTGGGAGTCGAATGATGAAAGCCATTAGCTTGTATGACTTTTATAAAAAAATTGAAAAAGGAAATATTAGTGAACCTGTATCGGTTAAAAATCCATATACCGGGGTTGGTGTATTTGAAATTCTTGAGACCCTTGGCTCAGGTTCAAGTGGGTATGCTTTCCTGGCTGCAGGGGAAGGTGGAAAACTTGTTGCTCTCAGGATAAGTTACGGAAAGGATAATTTCAAAGAAAATGTTGAAACTGTAAAAGTGCTGATGGGAGAAGATTATAAAAAATACTTCCTGGAACTTCACGATTCGTCCCGTCCTGTAAAATATGTTTTTCAAGGTGATGAACAACTCTTTTTTGACAAAGATATTTTTATGAGCGCCTGGGAGCCGGCGGACTCCACCCTTAAAAGTAAACTGGAAGAACGCTTTGAGACCAAACTGGAATGGTTTATCCAGTTTTTAAAAGGCTTAAGGGGGAGCCACTCAAGGAACCGTATACATTTCGATTTGAAATTGGAAAACCTGTTCCTGGTGAAGAACCGCTTAAAAATAGGTGGTTTTGATTTCTACTCAAAAAAGGAAGATTTTTTGCAGGATGGTCCATTAATTTGTGGAACTCCCGGGCATATCGCACCGGAGCTTTTTTATGACCGGGAAAATGTATCCGCTAAAAGCGATATTTTTTCCGCCGGGATTGCTTTTTGCCAACTCTTTTCCGGCAGTAAGCCGCCCGACGACCTGCTGAAAGAAACGAATGAACTGTCGAATGAAGGACAGGAAGATTTCCAGGGCCTGTTTGGAGACAGGCTCCTGGTTATAAGAGATCAAGATATATTGGCCCTCTTTATAAAAAACTACCGGGTTTTTAGTTTTTTCAAGCATGAAGTGAGAGAGAAATCAGGCTCAAGATGGATATCGGAAAAGGAACGTAAAATCCTTGAACTGATTTTAACAATGATTGAGATCGACCCCGAAGCGCGTCCCGATGTCGATAGACTTTTATTTAAAGTACATGAAATAGAATTTGACCCGGAATCCTTGATCGGTCGGACACTCCTGGGCAGATATACTGTCCAGAAACTTATCGACGGTGGGGGAAGAGGAATCGTTTACAAAGTTTGGGACCCCATGGAAGAGGTGGCAAAGGCAATCAAGTTATTCCCCCCCCAGTTTAATTTTATCAAAGATGGGTTCGAGCAAATAAGGAATGAATTGAGATATATCCCCCATCGGAATATAGTTAATTGCTACGGTTTGCAAAGGGAGGGGGATTTTAATTTCATTTTGATGGAATACATCAAGGGCTTTAATCTTAAGAAAAAATTAGAGGCCGAGAAGGGGAAAAAATTAAGAGAAGTGGAAGCACTTGCTATAATGAAGCAGGTGGCGTCGGGTTTAATCGAAGCCCACCTCAATGGGGTGATCCACCGGAATTTGAAAGATACCAATATTATGCTAACCGCGGATGACAACCGGGTAAAGATAATCAACTTCGGCCTTTCCCTTAAGATAAAAAAAGCCATCTCGGAAATCGCGGGACAGGACGTCATGGGGTCTGCATCGTTACTGGTTGCAGCCCCTGAGCAATTGCATGAAATAATGTATGAAGAAAATGAGCAGATCGATGTTTGGGGTTTTGGAATACTTTTATACCAATTGCTTATGGGAAGCACTCCATTCGCTGGAAAAGATTTGCTAAGAGACCCGGCAGCGGTCCCCGACATTACCGGGGTTTCCGAAAGAACAAAAGCCGTCATAATGAAATGCCTTGAAAAGGAAAGGCTAAGACGGTATCAAAATATGGAAGAAGTTTACAAAGCATTATTTGAAGAGCAGCCCACATCCGGTTATCAAGGGCCGGGGAACCGGGAAAGCAGCCGGAAAACGTCAGGGTTCTTCCAGCGCTTTAAGAAAAAATGGGGACTGGGTTTTATTCTCGCTCTATTCAATTTGTACTTCTATCTTCTATCTATATATAATCTTAGCGCTTCTCTTTCCAGGTTTCGATGAAATGGCGTAACGGCGGCCTTTTCAGATTCCCAGTTTTTTTTGGAACGGACAATAACGTTGAAAACGACATCGTTCTTAAGCCCGATATCAAAAGCAAGATCGATAATTTTTATTTTCAGCCTTGTATCTAAACCCTGATTAGTATAATATTATCCTGGTAAATTGTCAATGGTCAATCGCGGAAGATTATGGGATAGGCCGAAATTCAAAAAAAAGCAGGATGCCACGGACGAACACGGACAATAAAGACGAAGTTGAGAAAGTGAGAAGGTGAGAAGGTGAGCAAAAACAGGGAAGTGAGGAAAAACGGAAAAGCGTAAGAGTTGCACTTTGCTTTTGTTTGGAATTTTGAGCTTCGAGCTTCGTGCTTTTAATGGACTGTTTCCGCCAATTTTTCAATTTTCCTTTTGGGAAACCCGGTTGCCTCTGCAATAATATTCATATCAATTCCTCTCTTTATCAATGTCCTGGCTGTTTCGATTTTTCCCTCCTCTTTTCCCTCTTCGATTCCTATTTTTTCTCCTATCTCTATTCCTTCTTTTCTCATTCTGTCGCCTAATGTTTGCATGATGCCACCTCCTTCTATTTTACTATCCTCTAACATTTTTTTTAATTGATCCCGGCTTATATTCTTAGTGTCAGAAATGTAGATGAGAAAGAAAACGACATCTTCGATATCTTCAGTAAACCCTTTCTCATACCAGAATCTAAATATTTCCTCGATGCCTTCCGTTTCATCGGTATAAGCATATTTCATCAGTGCCAATGCCGTCAATAGAAATACATTATCTTTTAACTCTTTATTTCTTTCGGTTCGGAAGTCCCACGGTTTGGCATCGAAAAGGAAATACCTGTAATTCAGTAAAAACTCTTTTACTTCGTCTTCGACTTCAAATTGATCAACGAAGAATCGAGGTATTGTCCACTTCCTTTCTCCATGGTAAAAGACGATGGGAATAATGATGCGCAACGTCCTCTTCTCATCAATGTCTTTTTGCCATTCTTCTACCATGTATTTCAGTATCTGGATGAAAATCTTTTTTCTTCCCTCTGTTTTGTGTTCTACTATGAAACAGATATCCGTAGGGATTTTCCCGCCGTCTTTGGACTTCATTTTTACTTTGACCACGATATCTGAGTAGTATTCCCCGAATTGCTTGGATACATAATCGGTGTCCTCGATTTCGATGCTGGAGTAATCGATTCTTTTTTTTAATTTTTCAGGCAGTACTTTTTTTAAAAGGACTTTTGCGTTGTCCACTTTTCCAAAGACACTGGTGAACATTTTATCGTGGATCCTGTCTATTTTCTTCATAGTATTATTATATCCCAAGCGCCGGGATTTTTCAACTTTCTTCTTTCTTTATCCGTGCATTTCGTGTGTTCCGTGGGCCTTTGTTAAGAATAATGATGAATGATGAGTGATGAATGATGAAGAAAACGAAAAGATAGGTGAGTAATCGGTGGACCTTGTTTTTTCTTACCAATCACCAATCAGCCCTCACCAATCACCCTCTAATTCGTGTTAATCCGTGTAATCTGTGGACAACTATTTTTTAATTTTATTAATGACCGCATCAAGGTTTCCTCTCCAGCCGAAATTGGTATTTTCTTTCTTAAATTTTTTAAAGACTTCATATACCTTTTTGAATTGCGGATTGTTTTTGGCCTCATCTTCTAATACTTCCCGGGATAATCTTTCTAATTGGTCCAGTACCGCAGGCGGAAATTCCACTAAGGTTACTTTTTCTTTTTCCACCAACTCTACAAGGGCTTTGGAATTCATACTATCAAATTGGTTAGTAATAAATTGGTGTGTTTTTTCCCTGACCGTTTCTATCTTTTGCTGGAGAGCGGGGGTCAGGCTGTCCCAGGCTTTTTTATTAATGATAATTGAGAGCACGCCGCCAGGTTCCTGCCAGCCGGGATAGTAGTAATATTTGGGTCCCCGGTAGAATTTGTGATGTTGATCGTTAAAAGGTCCCTGGCAGATAATGGCATCGATTTCTTTTCTTTTAAAAGCGGCCAGGGATTCAGCGGCAACCATCCACTTTTCTTTTGCCCCTGCTTTTTCGTATATTGTTGAGCATACCCCGGACATACGAATAACCAGACCTTTAAAATCCTCTATCTTTTCAATCTTTCGATCGAACCAGCCGCCCATGGCGTCGCCGGTATTGCCCATTGGAAACGGCAGGATATTATACGGTTCAAACAATTCTTTCCATAGTTGTAAGCCGCCGCCGCTGTACAGCCAGGCATGCATACCCGCTGCATCCAGCCCAAAGGGGACCGCATACATTAACGCACACCCTGGCACTTCTTTGGCCCAATAGATGGGGGCGCCAAATCCCATTTCCACTGTTCCTTCGGATACAGCTTTAAAAACATCGTATGGTTCTAGGGGTTTATTTATATCTGCTATAGGTTCCCTGGCGGAATATACCTGGATATCCAGTTGGCCATTGGTTTCAGTCTTAATATCCTGGGTAAATTTTTCAATACCGTTATTAAAAATAGGTACATTAGCAGGATAGACACTGACCACTTTCCATTTATATATTTTCTGAACCGGGTTTTGAGCATGGCCAAATGGAACGGTCAATAAAATTAATACCCCCACCACTAAAAAAGTAAATTTCTTCGCAGACATTGTGAAACCTCCTTAAACCTATGAATTATTTTTTTAAAACTCGATTACGATCTCCACTCTTCGATTTATGCGCCGCTTTTGTTCGGTATCATCAGGAGTGATTATTGGATAGTTTTCCCCATATGCGATCACTTTTATTAAAGACTTATCTATCCCATTAGCGGTCAATATTTCCGCCACCGCATCGGCGCGTTTCTTTGATACCTCCAAATTCTTATTTTCAAAGCCATCAGTGGCTGCGTGCCCCTCTACAATGATCGATTTTATAGAAAAAGAGTTATCTAGGATGATTTTTGCTATATGGGCAATTTCATCGGAAAAAGCCGGCGTTGGCTGAAAAGCCCATGATGCAAATAAACCATCTCCACTAAAAGAGATAAAAACGTTGTTTTTTCCAATTTGACGGGCTTTAGCGAGTTCGGAATCAGACAATCTTTCGATGAATTTTGATACCGTCGTTTCGGAAATATTTGAAGATGCTGGCTCCGAATATACAGTCTCATCAACAATCTTGCTCCACCCGGAATTTACGTTATCTTCTTTAAATTTTTTAAATGCTCGATAAATTTTAGCGAACTGTGGACTTTTCATTGCCTCTTCGTCTAATACTTCTTTCGATTTTTCCCTGAATTTATCCAGCACCTCCGGCGGAATTTTTTTTAACAGCACTCCTTCCTTCTCTACCAATTCTCGAAGGGCTTTGGAATTCATACTATCAAATTGGTTAGAGATATACTGGTACGTATTACCACAGGCAATTTCAATTGTTTTCTGAAATTTTAGCGGTAACCTCTCAAATAACTTTTTATTGATAATAAGAGAAATTACCCCCCCGGGTTCCTGCCAACCCGGATAATAGTAGTACTTTGTGCCCTGATAAAAATGAAATCCCTGATCAGAAAAAGGTCCCAGACCTACAATAGCATCCAAATTTCCATTATTATAAGCAGCTAAAGCATCAGCAGCCTTCATACTTTTTTCTGGAATGATGGCCTCAAGTTTTTTATATACTTTTGCAGTAAGGCCTACTGCACGAATTTTAACACCACTAAAATTAAAATCTCTTTTAATCTCACTTCTAAACCAGCCCCCCATGGCGCCACCTGTATTTCCAATTGGAAACGGTATGACATTAAATGGCTCAAACATTTCTCTCCATAGTTCCAGGCCGCTTCCCCTATACAACCAGGCATACATATCCTTTGCGCTCAAACCGAAGGGAACCGCGTACATAAACTCGCTCCCAGGCAATTCATTTTTTTCTTTCCAGAAAGTCGAATTACCAAAGCCCATTTCTACTGTTCCTCGCGACACGGCATCAAAAACATCATAGCGATCAATCTCTTTATATTCTGGTGCAGCAAAGTATTCGATTTCAAATAGACCGTCACTTATTATTTTAACATCTTCTGCAAATTTCTCCATACCATTTTGATAAATAGAAGTATTGCGAGCAACCGCACTTAAAACTTTCCATTTAATTTTTTTTACTTGTGTCTGTTCTTGTGAATACAGAAATATGCCGGTCAATCCAATTAATATGCAAAAAACTATAAAAACATAATATTTTTTATACATGATTCATCCTCCTTATTTTAATTCCCTGACCACACGAAAGCCGATATTTGGCGACCGCTCTCCCGGGTACCCTACTTTGCGATGGGATACACGGCATTTCTTAGGCTCCTCATCCCAGGCACCGCCGCGGAGAACAACTGCTTCCCCACCGGTAGTGATTTCTTTTAAGCATTTTGTTTCTTTACCATTATATTCATCTGTGTATTCGGAGCAAGTCCATTCCCAGACGTTTCCGACAGTATCGTAAATGCCAAACTTATTAACTCCGAAAGATCCTACTGGGGCTGTTTTCTTCTCCGCATCCCCACCCCATTGGGAGCCGCAGTCAAAACAATTGGCATTTCCCTCATCAATTTCATTCCCCCACCAATAATTTGTATCTGTACCTGCTCTTGCGAAATATTCCCATTCGGCCTCGGTGGGTAATCTATATTTTTCACCTGTTTGGTCACTCAGCCATTTCGTATACTTAACAGCATCTTCCCAGGAGATATTGATAACCGGTCTGTCACCACGGCCCCACCCGTTATCGGATGGTTTTCTGGGTTCCTTTTGCGGGTCATTATTGGGATTTTCCACATCACAATAGCGGTCATATTCCTCAAATGTAATTTCATAGCGGCTTACGGCAATACCTAAAACGATTACATTATAAACCAGTTTTTCATCATTAAAGCCATCCCCCTTTAAGTCTCCCATCCTGAAAGAACCACCAGGTATTGCAATCATTTCAGGCCCATTCTTTTTGTTTTCCAAAAGGTCACTAAAATATCCAGGTTTAGTTAAATATCCAGTTATAGGGGATTTGTCCGGCAGTAAAAATATAAATTCTCCCACATCATAACCTTTAAGCCTCCCGTATTGTGGCCCCTGGTTTTTTCCCCAGGTTGTGGCCGACATTTTTTTTTTGATGAAAGAGCCGATCTCACCGGCAGTAAGATAATTATCCCCATTGGCATTAGCATTGACCTCATTTTGAAGGACCTTAATAAACATTTCCCGGAAAAAGTCATCGTCTCGAGCATTTTGACCTGCTGTGCAGGAACAGAGATATTGACGCGCTTTGTGTTTTAACGTCGATGCAATCGGTATATCTGATGAATCATAACTTTCATTCATAAAGATCGGGCTGGAAAAACAGGCATCGAATACCATATAAACATACTTTGCTTTTGTATTTCTGGATAGGACATCGAAGAGTCTGATCGGAAATAATTTTGTCTTAATATCAGGATCGTCTTTCGGGGGAGCGTCCGAAGGGACCAGGAAACCTTCACCATCTATCGTCTGCCCATGACCGGAATACCAGATGAATAAACGCGATTCATTGTCGATCTTTTTATTGTAGAGAAATTTTTTTAGGGTCTGTTCAAGTTCGCTTGAATCAAGGTCAGTACGATAAGTAACATTAAAACCTAGCTTTTTAAGCACTTCCTCCACCAATTCAGCATCTTCAATAGCTTTACCAGGAGGAGGCCAGATCTTGTCGTTTTGGTAATTTTCGATTCCGATAACCAGGGCATAACTCGAGCTATAAGGGCTTCTTGTTTGGTTCGATCCTGGTTTTTCCTGGGATTCAACGGTCTTTAAAACCACGAAAAGACTTAGAAAGACCGATAATCCCCAACAAAAAACACATTTTGAAAATGTTTTACCTTCCATTTCGACTCCTTCTTATTACGGGGCGATCAATTAAGCACCCCATTATTCCACCGATCATACACACAACGAAAGGTAATACACGCCTATCTTTCGTAACAGGCCGGCAGGGCTTAAAAAAAATAATCTTACAACCACTCACAGAACTCATCTTGTTCATGGCTGTATTTTAGCGGGAATACTTTGCGATGTCAATATTAAAATTGAAAAAAAATTTTTCCCCAAGGAGTTGCATAAAAAAATAAGATGTGGTACCATTGCCTCTTATGAAAAAAAAATTTTTTACCTATGACGGGTTATTAAATACGGCTGCAAAAAAATTAAATAATAAACTTGTATATACACAGTTTTTCATTCAGGATGAGGAGGAAAAGTATGGAATCTATAAGTTTAAAGAAATTCTATGAGAAAGTAGGTAAACTAGGGAAACTAGGAGAAGATAGATTTAAGGACCCGATATTTTTAGACAGGAGCGAGCCTGATGGTGTTTACTATGAAATACTTAATATCCTTGGCGAAAATAAAAATTCATATTTTTTTTCTGCTTTCAATGAACAAAAGAAATTTGTTCTCAGGATGAGTTATGAAAAAGAAAAGGAAAATTTCAAAGAAAATTTTGAAATTGTAAAGGGGATGATAGGGGATGATAAAAAGTATCTTCTGGAACTTCATGAATCAGCAATTCCAATTCAACATATTTTAGTAGGTAACAGGTTGGGTGACATAAAAATTGCCTTCGATGAAGTTATATGCATGAGCGCATGTGATCTTGTAGAGACAACTCTTAAAAATAAGTTAGAAGAAAGCTTTAAAAATAAACTGGAATGGTTTATCCAGTTTTTGAAGGACTTACAGGCGATCCATTCAAAAGAACGCCTGCATCTTGATATAAAATTGGCAAACCTATTCCTGTTGGATAACCGGTTAAAAATCGCAAACTTTGCACCTACTTTGACAAAGGAAGATTTTCTGAAGAATGGCCTGCATATCTGTGGAACCACCGGGCATATAGCGCCGGAACTTTTTTATGACCGGGAAAATGTATCACCTAAATGTGATATTTTATCCGCAGGGATTGCGTTTTCCCAGCTTTTTACCGGCAGCCAGTTGCCCGAAGAACTTCTTAAAGAAGAAAATGAACTGTCGGCTGAAGAACAGGAAGATATCCAGCGTTTGTTTGGGGACAGGTGTCTGTTAATAAGCGATCAGGATATATTGGCTCTCTTTATAAAAAACTACCGGGTTTTTAATTTTTTTAAGCATGAAGTGGAGAAAAAATTAGAAGCAGGAAATTTATCGGATAAGGAGCGTAATATCCATGAACTACTTTTAACGATGATTGAGATCGCCCCCGAAGCGCGCCCCGATGTTGATAGGCTCTTATTTAAAGTACATGAAATAGGATTTAACCCGGAATCCCTGATAAATCGAAAACTTAAGGACAGGTATATTGTTCAGGAACTTATCGACGGCGGTGGAAAGGGAATCGTTTACAAAGTATGGGACCCAATTGAAGAGGTGGCAAGAGCAATCAAGTTATTCCCCCCCCAATTTAATTTCATCAAGGATGGATTCGAACAAATACAGAGCGAATTGAGATATATCCCTCATCGAAATATAGTCAATTGTTACGGTTTACATAGGGAGGCGGAGGATTTGAATTTCATCTTGATGGAATACATAAAGGGTTTCACTCTAAAAAAGAAATTAGATTCTGTGCGGAGAAAACGATTAAGAGAGGTAGAAGCGTTATCTATAATGAAGCAGGTAGCGGCGGGGTTAATCGAAGCCCACCGGAATGGGGTAATCCACCGGAATTTGAAAGATACCAATATTATGCTGACCGCAGAAGACAACCGGATAAAAATAATCAACTTCGGCCTATCTCTGAAGATAAAAAGAGCAATTTCTGACACTACTGGGCAGGACGTCATGGGATCTGCAACATTACTGGTTGCGCCCCCTGAACAATTACAAGATGTGATGAATGAGGAAAATGAACAGACCGATGTATGGGGGTTTGGAATACTTTTATACCGGTTGCTCATGGGAAATATCCCGGCCAAAAATGACCTGGAAAAAATCCGGGAAACTCTTTCCCCTATCAGCGGGATATCGGAAAAAACAAAATCCATCATAATGAAGTGCCTTGAGAAGGACAGGCTAAGACGGTATCGAAATATGGTGGAAGTTTACGAGGCATTATTTGAAGAGCAGCCCACACCGGATTATCAAGAGTTGGGGAAACAGGAAGGCAGCAGGAAAATTTCAGGATTCTTCCAGCGCTTTAAGAACAAATGGGTACTTGGTTTAACGGGTTTAACCTTCGGTTTGATCGCGGCAACGTTTTGGCTAATTCTGGGAACCAATATAATGAGCGGAGGCAAAAAATATGAAATGTGGTACAGCGGTAAACCGGGAAATGCCGAACCCCTGGGCGGTAGCATCGGTTACGCGGTTTCAGGCAACGGCATTAAATGGAAACGGGATAAAAACAATCCCATCATTCCCCATGGAGAAACAGGAAGTTTTAATCAATTCGAATCCGGTCAGTCGTATGTTGTCCATGATGGGCAATATTTTCATATGCTGTTCAGCGGTAGTATCAAAACAGGAAATGGGTTTGAGTATCAAATAGGTTATGCGCGTTCTGAAAATGCCGATAAATGGACTAAATACAATATTGAGAAAGTGATTTTAGACAATGAGAAAATTAAATTTCCAGGCCCCATGCTTTACCTGGATGGCTATTATAAAATGTGGTATACCGAGAATGAGAATATTTATTACGCCTGTACAAAAGCACAGGGTCAACCGGTATCGGCAATGGTAAGATATAGCGACAGCCCGATCCTTTCTAGGGGAGACACCCAGGCATGGGATAAAGACGGTGTTATCATCGGATCCATCTTATATGAATGGGGTATGTACCGGATGTGGTATACCGGGAAATCGGGAGGCGAATCCAAAATCGGTTATGCAACATCCGGTGATGGCATTACCTGGAACAAATACCCGGGTAACCCGGTATTCGACGATCAAGATGTCACGATGGAAATGACTCCCTGTGTTATCCACGACTCCACCGGTTACAAAATGTATTATACGGCAGCCACCGCGGGAATCGAATATTATCCTGTCCGTTTGGCCACGTCCCCCGACGGCATTAAATGGGAGAAATACCCGAATCCCCAGGTGCTTGACACGGGCAGCGCGGGTTGGGAAAAAGCGAAAATTTTCGTAACCGCTATAATATATAATGGTAAATAGAAAAAAACATGGAACAAATGAAAGAGGATGAAGCATTAAAGAGCGTGCTGCAAAAATTAGGCCCGAAGTATGAATACATGGGATTCATCGGCCAGGGGTCCTTTTCCAAAGTTTACCTTTTGCATCACAAAATCCTGGGGCAGAAACATGCCCTGAAAATAATGGACTCCCATTATATTTTACAGACACTGGAAAAGAGCGACGCCCGGGATATCCCACAAAAATTTGAACTGATAAAAAAAAGATTTACCAATGAAGCAAGGTCGTACAGTAAAATCGATCATCCCAATGTGGTGCGCATATATGATGTAGACGTATTGGAAGATAAAAACGAGGGACTTGATATTACCTATATCATCATGCAATTCGTGGAAGGCATGAGTTTAAAAAACATACTCCATGAAACCGCTCCCCTGGATATGGATCGGGTAATGAATATATCGAAAGATATACTCCATGCCATCGCCAGGATACATGAAGCCGGTATTGTTCACCGGGACCTGAAGCCGGCCAATATAATAATCGAGAAAGAAAGTAACCGGTCACTATTGATCGATTTCGGCCTTGCAAGAGATATAAATATATTGGAAAGTGCGTCGATGGCCGAAGCCGATAAATTGTTGGGGACCCCGGTATACATGTCGCCGGATCAATTTCAAATACATGGCAAAATCGGTCCGGAATTGGATCTGTATGCTTTCGGTATTTTGCTGTATGAAATGTTGACCGGGGATGTTCCTTATAAGGGGACGCTTGCTGAAATTGTCCGGGGGCATTTACTGACCCCTGTTCCCGACATAAGGGAGAGAAATCCGTTAGCTCCGGCCGGTATCCAGGATATAATCAAAAAGGCCCTGGCAAAAGAACCGGAAAACAGGTACCGGAAGGCAAACGAACTATTGAGAGATTTAGAAAAAATCGAACACGATCTCGTTGCCGGAAAAGCACGTAAAACAAAAGAGAAAGAAGATAACCTGACCGTGGCCAAAACCGGGGCACAAAAAAGAAAAAACCACAAATATCTCAGCTATCTTTTCATGGCGTTAGCGGTTCTAATTGCCGCCACGGTTATTTATATATTTATCCTTTCTCCCCGGGGTACCAACGAGCCAGGTTATAATGAATATTTTGAAGATGCCGGAAGGTTTTATGAGGCCGACGATATGGGAAAAGCCGCTTATAATATAAATAATGCCAGGAAGATAAAAGATACCCCCGAAGCAAGGGAACTCGCCGCCCGGATCGAAGCAAAAACACAACTGAAGTCAATGAAAAAGGATTTCGAGGCGCTGGAAGCGTTTTCAAAGATCAATGTTTCAGCGGATACGAAAGTCGCGGAGTACCGTAAGTTTCTGGATAAATATGGGAATACCCCCCAGAACGACGTTTCTAAATCGATTATTTCAAAGATCCAAGGATATATATCCCAGTTGGAGGAAGGGCTAATAAAGCAAAAACAATACAATAAGTCTATTGTAGAAGCAGAAGAGTATTTTAAGAATGATGAATTCAAAAAAGCCTATGACAATGTAAAACTGGCAAAAAATCTGGGAGAGACGGCAAAGACAACAGAACTGGAGAGCAAAATATTTACCGCCAGTGTTTCCGCCGCTGAAGCCTATTGTAAAGAAGCGAAACCCAAGGAAGCAGAAGAAAATTATTCACTGGCCAGAACAATAAAACAGGGCAGTAACCTTCAAGACCTTTATAAGACCATACAATTTTTGAAATCCATGCCGGAGGGTGTAAGAACAGTTTATAAGGTAAATAAACAGGTAAAGCAAAACCAACAGAAAGCCTGGGAAGCCGATTTTGGAAATGGGATCATCATGGTTTATATCCCGTCCGGTAAAGGCCTTCCGGGGTACTGGATGGGGAAAACGGAAGTTTCGGTTACCCAGTACCTGAAATTTGTAAACGAAACCCAGACCAATGAACCCGAATGGCAGGAAAAGGGCAGTAAGTTTAATCTCGAAACCGGGGATGATAATTATTATAGGAATCAAGCGGGTAATGATTTTCCAGTAGTCGGAATATCCTGGGAAAATGCAAAAGCATATTGCCAATGGCTCTCCAGGAAAACCGGGATGACTTTTAAACTTCCTTCTGAGACGCAGTGGCAGAAAGCAGCGCAGGGTACGGACGGTCGCCTCTATCCCTGGGGAAATGAGAAACCCGGTAATCAATTAGCAAACTTTTCATCTCTTGCTGCGAAAACAATTAAAGTAGACGCCAATCCCCGGGGCGCTTCCCCGTATGGGTTATTAAATATGGCCGGAAACGTGGAAGAATGGTGCGATAATCAATTTGCCCGCGGCGGAAGTTTTTACGATAACGAAAAATTTATAACGTGTTCTTCCCGCAGAAAATACGAGCCTACGGAGCGCAATAATGCGTTGGGGTTTCGATTGAGCATGGTCAATAAAGAATAAGAAGTTAAGAGGTTAAGAGGGTGAGAAGGTGAGAAAAAACACGGGAAGCCAGGAAGTGAGGAAGAGCGGAAGAGCGGAAAAAGCAGAAGAGCAGAGGATAAGAAGAAAAGAAGAGAAGAAAAAAAATCAGGGATCGGGAGGCGGGGGTCATTGGTCATTTGTGAAAAAATCTGTGTGAATCTGCGTAATCTGTGGACATTTTTTTATATTAAATGATGAATGATGAAGGTAAAACAGGAAGAGCGGAAGCGAGGAAGAGCAGAAGAGAAGAAGAAAAGAAAAAACCTTCGCGTCCCTTCGCGTTCTTCGCGGCTAATTTTTTTGTGTTAATTCGAGTAATTCGTGGGCATTTTTTATTTTTCTATACTTTCAAAATATAATTTTATCCCCCATTGATAGCTTTTCCCCTGGGGATAATATACGGCTTCGGTAGGATCAAAATAGAGGATATTGTTTCGAACTAAATTCTGTAATAACCGATCGATTTCAGCCGGGGCAATTCCCTGGGAAATAAAGTCCCTCAGGCGTGCGGTTTCTTGTTTTAGAAATACGTGCAGTACTTTTTCTTTTTCCATATCGGCGCCGATATAGTATTCGATCATTCCTTTAATTTTTTTCTTATACAGGTGGAGTACTTCATCGATGGGATTTTCGAAAAGTTCAGTCAATATATCCTGGATT
>Ga0315276_10001598_pt1 | contig 20329 bp, 17 predicted proteins | sample YL17G05_0_MG_FD_204542 | JGI IMG/M metagenome (GOLD analysis project Ga0315276, IMG submission 204542) | Sediment microbial communities from Yellowstone Lake, YNP, Wyoming, USA - YL17G05_0 | ecosystem: Environmental > Aquatic > Freshwater > Lake > Sediment | place: USA: Wyoming | collected... | reverse complement strand
GCAGTAATGCTCCCGGTTTCGCGTTTGCCGGCAGCCGCGCCGGCCACGCCTTGACGTTGCACGCTGCGCGGCATTCTGCTATGCTAAAAATTCACCCTTAAGGAAGAGGTGGGAAGGCGTGCGCTGGGTTTCAGCGATGGGGCAGCTTGCCGGGGCGCTAGGTGCGCTGTTGCTGCTCGCGCTGCCCGCCAGCGCCCAGCCCGGCGTGGACGTCACCATCCACTTTGCCAACGACACCGTTTCGCTGGCCACGGCGGCATCCACCGTCGGCGGCCTGCTGGAAGAGCTGTCGATCAAGCTGCCTGCCACTGCGCAGGTGGACCCTCCGGCCAATTCCGCCCTGACCGATGGCCTGTCCGTCTATCTGCCGCAGGTCAGCGTGACACGCGGCGAGAGCGAGGCGCCGATTCCCATCGCGGTGCAGATCGAGGAGAGCTGGCATTTCGGCCCGGAAATGATCAGCGCGGTCAAGCCCGGCCAGGAAGGCCTCAAGCTCGTCAGCTGGACGGTCTTTCTCAGCGGCAACCGCGAGGTCGGCCGGCGCCAGCGCGTGGAGGTGCTGCGCCCGATGCGGCCGCAGACCGTGGTCTACTTCCACGAGCTGACCAGCTCCGACGGCCCGAGCACCGAGCAGATCCTCAAGCTGCGCGCCAAACCCGGCCCCTACCAGGATCCGCCGACGCACTACAAGCGCATCGTCACGATGGAATCCACAGCCTACGAGCCGGGGCCGACCAGCTGCGGCGGCGACACCAGCGGCAATACCGCCTGCGGGCTGAAGGCGGGCTATGGCGTGGTGGCCGTCGACCCCGACACGATCCCGCTGGGCACGCGGCTGTTTATCGAGGGTTACGGCTACGCCGTGGCCGGCGATACCGGCGGGGCGATCAAGGGCAACATCATCGATCTGGGTTTCATGACGCTCGACGAATGCTACGCCTGGGGCCGTCGCGACGTGCAGGTCTACGTTCTGTACTGAGCAGCGGCGGGGCGGCCGGCTGAAACATCTCCACGGCAGGCAGCGTCCTCTGATACAATGCGGCGCCGGAGGCTAAGCGTGAATCAGAAGTGCGAGTGCGGTAACGAGCAGTGCTGCCCAGCGGGGCAGCAGCCGGCTGCGGCTGAGCAGCTCAACCGGCGGGGGGCGCTGGGCCGCCTGCTGGCGGTGCTGGCCGGACTGGGCGGGCTGTCGTTCCTTGCTGGCTGCCCGGGCGGCACCGTCTGGAGCCGCGCGAAGAAAAGCGCCACGGCCACGCCGCCGCCGGCAAACGAGCTGTGGTTCGACACCTATTCCGTGCCGCTCAACGTTGTGCGCGAGTTTGACGTCGCCGGCCAGCCGGCGTTCCTGGCGCACTTCAACGACGGGCGCAATACCTACTGGACCGCGCTGAGCCGGCGCTGCACGCACGCCAACTGCAAGCTGAACTACTACAGCGGCGGCAAAGTGCTCAGCTGCCCGTGCCACGGCTCGATCTTCGACCTGCACGGCAATCCCATCTCCGGGCCGGCCAAACGCCGGCTGACGCGCTGGGCGGTCGAAGTCCGCGGCAGCGGGGTGCATATATTCGCGGACCGGCCACTGGACCCGCAGCAGCAGGATGAACCGGTGAATAAGAGCTAACCGTCCTTGAAGTCGGACGGCGAGATGTTCTTGAGGAAGTCCTGGAAGCTGCCCTCGTCGCTGGGCGGGGCGTTCTCCTCATCGTCTTCCTCTTCGTCGCCCTCCAGCGCTTCCTCGCCCTCGGCCAGCTCGACGAACTTGATGTTGTACATCAGCCCGTCGTCGACGAAGATCATCGTGTTCTCGCGCAGCGCCATGGCGATGGCGTCGCTCGGCCGGCAGTCCACCTGCACGCTGCCGCCCTCCCAGACCAGGTGCATCGTGGCGTAGTAGGTGCCGTTCTCCAGGCGATCGATGACCACCTTGCTTAGGTGCACGCCCAGCTCGCGCAGCACGCTGGCGAACAGATCGTGCGTCAGTGGACGCGGCGCGGACTTGCGGATCACCGCCAGCTCGATGCTGCTGGCCTCCAGCTCGCCGATCCACACGGGAAGATACTTCTCGCGCTCGGCATCCTTGAGGAACAGCACTGGCGACTTATGGCGGTGATCGTACCGCAGGTCAAAGAAGTCTACCTTGGTTAGCGACATTGCCCCATCGGATTATACCATCGCCAGCGTGCGCTTAAGCTAGATGTAATCATGGCTCAGCGGCGCGCCTGCACGCCCCGCTAGCGCATCCACGCGCCGATCAGCACGCCGATGCTCATCAGCATGCCGAAGGCCATGTGCAGCTTGGCGGTGTTCTCCACCGAGCCCAGCAGCAGCTCGCTTTTCTCCGCGCGGATGCGCCAGAACAGCTGGTGCAGCTTGAGTGCCAGCGGCAGCGTCAGCAGCGCCACGAGCGCCGGCCACGGCACGACGCGCGTGGCGGCGAGGATGACCAGCGTGATGTACGGCGCGAAGTACAGTGCGCTGAGGAACGAGCGCGCGCCGGTGGGGCCGAAAATGATCGAGGCCGTGCGGATGCGCGCCTCGCGGTCGTCGGAGAGGTCGCGCGTGTCGTTGGCCTGCAGGATCGCGGTGACGATGAAGCCCACCGGAATGCTAACCCACAGCGCGCCCCAGCTTAAGTGGCCGGTCTGGATCAGGTACGTGCCCAGCACGTAGCCCGGACCGAACATGATGAACACCAGCGGCTCGCCCAGCGCGTGGTACTTCGCCGACAGCGGCGTCGCGGTGTAATACACCACGCCCAGCAGGCCCGCTGCGCCGATGGCCAGCATCGTCAGCGCCGCCCCCTGGCCGTACGCCTGGTACAGGTACCAGATCAGGTACAGGCCGAGCAGCGTGCCCAGCGCGATCAGGCCGGCGGCGACGAGCAGCGCCTCGCGCGGCTTGAGCTGGCCCGAGAGCAGCGTACCGCTGCCGCCGTAGGTGCCGGCGCGGTCCACGCCATGCTTGTAGTCGTAGTAGTCGTTGATCAGGTTGCAGGCGCTGTGGTAGAAGTTGCCCGCCAGCAGGCTGAGCACGAAGGCCAGCCAGTGGAAGTGCTGCGTGGCGTAGTAGGCGTAGGCGCCGCCCAGCACCACCGGCACGATGCTCGCCGGAAAGCTGTAGGCGCGGAACGCCTGCGCCCAGAAGCCCGGGCTCCTCAGATACTGCCGTCCAACCATCGCTGCTGCCGACATGGCAAACTCCCCGAGACTCAATCTCAGTATTTTCACTACCGCAACCGCGCGTAATCTGCCGGGCTGGGGTGGCGGGTATTGTACGCCATGGGCGGCGCTGCATAAAAGCACCGCGCGTGGCATAATTCCTGAACACCGTCTGCGACCGCGCGTCGCAGCAAGAATAATCAAGGAGTGAATGATGCTTTACCGCCGTCTTGGATCATCCGGCTTGCAGGTCAGCGCGTTGTCGCTGGGCGCCTGGGTCACCATGGGCGCGCAGATCGACGAGGAAGTCAGCCTTACGTGCATGCAGGCGGCCAGCGAGGCCGGCGTGAACTTCTACGACAACGCCGAGGCCTACGGCAGCGGCAACGCCGAGGTCGTGATGGGCAACGTCATCAAGCGCCTGGGCTGGAAACGCAGCGACATCGTCGTCAGCACGAAGATCTTCTGGGGCGGGCGCGGGCCCAATGACCGCGGCCTGTCGCGCAAGCACGTGCTGGAGGGCACCTGGGCGGCGCTCAGGCGCCTGCAGCTCGACTACGTGGACCTCATCTTCTGCCACCGCCCGGACCCCGAGACGCCGATCGAGGAGACGGTGCGCGCGATGAGCTTCCTCATCGACCAGGGGCTGGCGTTCTACTGGGGCACCAGCGAATGGAGCGCCGAGCAGATCCACCACGCCTGGGACTTCGCGTGCCGCGAGCACCTCAACCCGCCGCAGATGGAGCAGCCGCAGTACAACATGCTGCACCGCGAGCGCGTGGAAAAGGAGTACAGCGAGCTGTACAAGGGGATCGGCCTGGGTACGACGATCTGGAGCCCCCTGGCCAGCGGCATCCTCTCGGGCAAGTACAACGATGGCATCCCCGCCGGCAGCCGCTTCAGCCTTGAGAACATGCAGTGGCTGAAGGGCGCGATCGAGAGCGAGGAGGGCAAGCGCAATCTGAAGAAGGTGAAGAAGCTCGCCCCCATCGCCGAGTCGCTGGGCTGCACGCAGTCACAGCTCGCCATCGCCTGGTGCCTCACCAACCCGAATGTAAGCACGGTGATCACCGGCGCGTCGCGGCCCGAGCAGGTGGTGGAGAACATGCAGGCGCTTAACGTGCTGGAGAAGCTCACGCCGCAGGCGCAGAGGCGCATCGAGGCAGTGCTGGATAACGCGCCCGTACCAGAGCGCAACTGGCGGAAGATGTAGGGCGCGCTGTAAAGCGCGCCGTCTCAGCATTTCCAGCCACGCGGCTAGTCGCCGGCAGCACGAAGAGCGGCGCGATTCACATCGCGCCCTACGAAGACGGCGGCGTGCGGCCGCCGCCACTGCTAGGCGGCAAGGCCCCTACTCGATCTCCAGGCTGATGTCCAGCGCGCGGTAGCTGTGGGTCAGCGCGCCGATGCTGATCACGTCAACGCCGGGAAGCAGGTAGGCGTCCAGGTTGGCCTCGGTTACGCCGCCTGAGACCTCGATCAGCACATCTCGTCCCGCGAGGCTCGCTGCGTCGCCGACGAGGCGCACCGCCTCGGCCACCTGCTGCGGCGCGAAGTTGTCCAGCAGCACGACGTCCGCGCCGGCCTCCGCCAGGGCCAGGGCCATCTCCGGTGTCTGCGCCTCGGCGATCAGCTTCATCGTATGGCTCAGGCGCGCCTTGACTGCGCGCACCAGCCCGGCTGACTCGCCGCCGGCCACGGCGAAGTGGTTGTCCTTCAGCATCACACAGCTGTCGAGGCCAAAGCGGTGGTTGAAGCCGCCGCCGACGCGCACGGCGTACTTCTCCAGCGTGCGCAGCAGCGGCGTGGTCTTGCGCGTCTCGACGACGCGGATGCCATGGGGCGCGGCGCGCTGCGCCAGGCGGCGCGTGAACGTGGCGATGCCGCTGAGCCGCTGCAGGAAGTTGAGCGCCGTGCGCTCGGCGGACAGCACTGCGCTGGCGGGCCCAAAGACTTCGCCGCAGCGCGCACCCTCCGCCAGCTCAGCGCCGTCGGCCAGTTCCAGGTGCACGGTACAACCGCCGTCCAGCGTGGTGAAGCAGCGCGCGGCCACCTCGGCGCCACAGAGCACGCCGGGCTGCCTGGCGAGAAACGCGGCACGCACGGGCAGGCGCGGTTCGGGCAGCAGCTCAGTGGTGATGTCGCCGTGACCCAGGTCTTCCACCAGGGCGGCGCGGATGATGTCGTCGACGGCAAGCCAGTTCATAGGGCGATTGTACCGCCCGCCCGCTTGAGCGCTGCGGTTGGCAGCTGCAGTTTGGCGGCCGCGTCAGGCCTGGCCTGCAGTGCCCATCACGCGCGCGATCTCCTCACGGATCTGGCTGATGCTGAAGGGCTTGGGCAGATAGCCGTTGAGGCCCCCGGCGCGCATCTCGCTGATCTCGGAGTCCGTCCCGGCGCCGCTGGCCAGCACGGTCTTGGTCTGCGGGCAGCGCCGCTTGAGCTCGTTGAACAGCTCCTGGCCGCTCATCTGCGGCATCGCCATATCGAAGACCACCAGGTCGACTTTACCGCCCCGGCTGTCCAGCGCGCTCAGCGCTTCGAGGCCATCGGCCGCGGAAACAACGCTGAAGCCCAGACGCTTCAGCATCTCCTCCAGCACCCGGCGCACCAGCGCCTCGTCCTCTGCCACTAATACAGTACTTCCCAGCCCTGGCAGTTCACCGGCTGGCGTCTGTGATCTCTCCAACGTACTCACGGCAATCCTCCCGGCATCACCCGCTGTTGTGCGCAGTTTCGTGGGCGATACCTAGGGCTCGCGCCCCTTAAGCAACTCCGTGCCTGAATCCCTCCCGCAGTGATATTAGCGTCGCTGCGCGGTCCTGGGGGTGGTTTAACACGGAGTTAGCCGTGATCCAACCGCCCGTAAAGCGACCGCATGTGACATAATCACGCCATGGGAGGCGATCGCGCTTACATCACGACTCTGCTGGTCGCCCTGGCCGTGCTGTGCCTGGTGGTAGTCGCCGCGCGCTGGGTCCAGCTGGCGCGCCGCGTGCCGCTCGACCCATTGCCAATCAGCGCCGCGGCCCCAGCCAACCGCGCCGTGGGCGATCCAGCAGGAGTAAACGGCAGCGCTGCCGCTGACCACCGGGCAGCTGGCGGCAAGGAGCGAGCCGCCGCCAAAGAATCGGGCTCGCAGGGCCAGGCGGGCCAGCCTGTGGCATCTTCCGGCAGCCCCAGCAGTCGCGCTGGTTCTGCGGACAGCAGGCCGGCGAAGCTGCCGACGGCGCAAAGCAAGCTGGAACTGAACAGCGCCACGGCCGCGCAACTGGAACTGCTGCCGGGCATCGGGCCGACGCTGGCCCAGCGCATCGTCGACTACCGCAAGCAGCACGGGCTGTTCAAGCGCGTCGAGGAGCTGCTTAACGTCAACGGCATCGGCGAGCACAAGCTGGCCGAGATTCGGGAGCTGGTGTATGTCAAGCCCGCTTAGTGAGACGCCTGAGGGCCTCAAGCTGGCGCTGCGCGTGACGCCGCGCGCCGGGCGCAACGAGATCGGCGCCGTGCGCGACGGGCGCCTGCAGGTGCGCGTCACCGTGGCGCCGGAGGACGGCCAGGCCAACGCGGCGGTGATCAAGCTGCTGGCCAAGGCCTGGCACATCGCCGCCGGCAGCATCGAGATCGTCAGCGGCCATACCTCGCGCGACAAACTGCTGCTGCTGCGCAATGTCCGCGCCGGCGACGTGCCGCTTTAGCTTTTCCCCCGCCCGGACAATAAAACACAACCTGGCCGGGCCGGGTTAGAATTGAATAGCTGTGTTTTCGAAATTCACCGCCATCTCCGTGGTGTTCCTGGCGCTAACGGCGTTCAGCGCCGGCGTGGCGCTGGTGTTCCGTAACCCGCTGCTGGTCTATACCGCGGTGTTCCTCGTGGTGACTAACGTCGTGCTGTTCATCTGGGCCCAGCTCTCGGTGAGCGGGCTGCAGCTCAAACGCAAGCACTCCAGCCTGGCGGTGGCCACCCATCCGGTGGACGTGCGCCTGGAGCTGACCAACGAGCGCCGCAACACGCGCTACGGCACGCTGGGCTTCGACCTCCACCAGCAGATCACTCCCGGCCAGGACTATACGGCTGTAGCGTTCCTGGAAGCGCCGCGCGGCGTGCCGGTTGGCGCGGAGTATCAGGCGATACCGGCGCGGCGCGGGGTGTTCCGCCTCGGCCCGTTCTATCTCTACGGCGGCGACCCGTTCGGGTTCTACAAGTGCTGGGCGCGCAAGGATGAGTACACCGAGCTGACCGTGCTGCCCAATCCCGTGCCGTTCCGCTTCACGCGGCCGGCCAGCACGTCGATGCTGGCGCAGGACGAGATGGAGACCGTGCCGGTCTCCGGTGAGAGCACCGAGTTCTTCGGCGTGCGCGAGTACGCCGAGGGCGAGAGCCTGCGCCGCGTGCACTGGCGCAGCACGGCGCGCCTGGGCAAGCTGATCAGCCGGCAGTACGAGCTGAACGTCGCCGCGGCGATCAGCGTGCTGGTGCTGGTGACGCCCGAAATGCTCGCCGGCTCGCCGGTGGACAACGCGCTGGAGTACAGCCTGCGCATGGTCGCGGGCCTGGGGAACGCCACGACCCACGAGCGCTACCAGCTCAGCTTCCTGGCGCTGATGGGCGACAAGCATGTCACGCTGTCGGGCACCGGCCGCCGCTTCTACCAGCAGCTGGCGGTGACGCTGGCGCAGCTGGAGGGCTCGGGGCCCGTGGCCTGGAACAGCCACGCCAAGGTGATCCTCAACTACCTGCCCGCGGGCTCCAGCCTGATCGTCTTCACCAGCGATCCGTCCGAGGAGACGCGCCAGCGGCTGCGGCAGCTGGCCGTGCACTTCCGGCGCCTGGGGGTGTTCAGCTTCGACCGCAAGAGCTTCGAGCGCGCTCGCCGCCCGGAGACGCCCGGGCCGAAACTGGCGCTCGGCGAAGGCTACGCCGTGTGCGAGGTGGGCTACGGCGACGACCTGAGCCAGGCATTGATGATGCTACTCGGCGCGGCGGGCAAGATGAGGGAGCACCGATGAACAGCGTCCGCACCCTCAGCAAAGACCTGACCTCCGCCATGGCGCTGGATAACGATCCGGCGCACCGCCGGCTGCTCTACCTGTTCGCCTACCTGGCGTCGCTCGTTTCGATCCAGATCCTCTACCTGGCGCTGGACGACCTGCAGCTTAACCTGGCACTCTCCGGCGCGCTGACCGCGGCCTTCGTCTTCAGCTATTTCCTGCAGCCGGTGTACCGCTCGATTACCACCTACGTTGTTTCAGCCGCGGCGGTGTGCCTGTTCACGTACTACTTCTTCAAGCTGCACCAGGACGTGCTGATGTACGGCAACTACCTGGGCATCCTGCTCGGGCTGCTGACCGTGCTGCTGGCCTTCAAGGCGTTCTCCCCCGGCGACCACCGCTTCATCCTGATGGTCTGCGTGGTGTTCCTGCTGTTCAGCTCGGTGGCCAGCTACGACCTGAAGTTCATGCTGCTGCTGCCGCTGTTCCTGATCTTCGCCGGCATGGCACTGCACATCGCCAACCAGATCGACGTCGCCGTGCGCGTGGCCAGCACTACGGGCAGCCAGGTCAGCATCCGCTTTGCCGTCGGCTTAAGCTTCCTCTCCATCCTGGTCAAAGCCATCCTCGGCATCATCGCCCTCTCCGTGGTGACCTACACCGTCACGCCGCACTCGGCGCATGAGAATCGCAGCCTGGTGCTCAACTCCGCCCCCAAGGTCGAAAATCCCGACACGACGCTCCTGCCCGCCAACGACCCGCAGGATAAGAATGGCAGCGGCGATCAGGCGGAGATCGGCGTGGGCAGCGACTTCGACCTGACCGACCAGCGCAAGCTGAGCGGCGACCCGCGCCCCGTGCTGCGCATGAAGAGCCACAAGGCGGGCTACCTGCGCGCGCAGGTCTACGACGTCTACACCGGCTCCAGCTGGGTCAAGTCGGAGCAGCTCGAGGCGGAGCGCGGGCACTGGCTGCTGAACCTCTACGCCACCGATCTGCCCAGCCAGCCGCTGATCAACGCCTACACGGTGCCGTTGATCGATTTCCCCTCGGAGACCGCGGCGCGCGACCTGCACGAGAAACACAAAGTCAAGATCACCAAGAACAACGTCTTCTCGCTCAACGAAGCTACGGACCTCATCTACGACATCAACCGCCAGGAGATCCAGCTGCTGGAGTCGCAGCCGCCGTTCTACTTCGCCACGTACCAGCCCTACCGCCTGGAGAACATCTCGCTCACCGAAGGCGACACGCCGCTGGACCAGCCGATGGTCGACATCGCCTCCACGCTGCGCCCGGCCAGACTGGACGCGCAGCACCCGGCCAGGTTTACCTACACCGTCTTCTCGCTGGAGCCGCGCGTTGGCGAGCAGCAGCTCGCCGAGGTGTTCACCAAGGGCCCGCAGGCGATCCTCAACCGCTACACGCAGCTGCCGCTGGAAGCAACCCTCAGTCCGACGGAACTCACGCGGCTGCACATCGATGCCCAGGTTTACCGGCAGATCAGCAAGCGCATGCGCACGTTCGCCGGGCAGTTCGGCCAGACACCGGAAGGGCAGCCGAGGCCGGTGTGGGACACGGTAATCGCCATCCGCGACTACCTGCTGGACCCGAAAAACTTCACTTACACGCAGGACTACACGCCGATCGAAGGTGCGCAGGAGCTGACCGAGGCGTTCTGCCTCGGTACGCAGCAGGGCTTCTGCCGCCAGTTCTCCAGCGCCATGGCCGTGCTCTGCCGGCTCAACGGCGTGCCCGCGCGCGTCGTCAGCGGCTACTCGCCGGGCGACTTCAGCATCGTCGACAACGCCTACATCTATCGCGCGGACAACGGCCACGCCTGGGTCGAGGTGTACTTCGACGGCTACGGCTGGATCACCTTCGATCCCACGCCCTCGGCGCCCGGCGGGCCCGCCGAGCGGCGCACGCTGGCCCAGACGCTGCGCAGCGTGATCGACTTCCTGCAGGAGCTGTTCGTCATCGACCCGGCCAGCACGCAGCAGAGCATCATGACGGCGCTGGGCGAGGCCTGGGTCTTCATCACGGATCACGCCGCCATCATCGGGCTGGCGCTGGCCGCAGTGCTGCTGCTCAGCCTGGCAGTCTGGCTGCTGGCGCGGCGGCTGCGCCGCCAGCGCCCGCAGCACTTCACGGCGGAGAACAGCGTGATCGCCGCCTTCGTCAGGTCCGCCGCCGATCTGGCAAGGCTGGGCCTGCAGCGCCAGCCCGGCGACACGGTGCGCAGCTTCACCACGCAGACCGTCGAGCAGTACAGCTGGCTCAAGCCGCCGCTGGGCGGGTTGCTGCCGCTTTACGAACAGGCGGCTTTCGCGCCGGGCCAGCCGAGCGCCGAGCAGACGGCGGCGGCCCAGGAACTGGCGCGCGAGCTGGAAGAGCTCGTGGCTGAGGAACTCAAGGCGAGGAAGCGTAAGTGAGACGGCGTCTCATCTTTAACGCCGACGACTATGGCCTGACAGCGGGTGTGAGCGCCGGTATCCTGCAGGCGGCGCGCGGCGTGGTGCGCTCGACCACGGTGCTGGCCAACGTGGTCGCGCCGGAGGAAGCGCGCGAGCTGGGGCACAGTGGCATCTCGGCGGGCGTGCACTTGAACCTGTCCTACGGCCCGCCGCTCACCGCCGCCTATCCGCCGGCGCTGCTCAATCCCGACGGCAGCTTCGACAAGCGGCGGGCGCTGGATGCAAGGAACTGGCGCAGTGCGCAGTACCGGCAGGCCGCGCGCGCCGAGTGGCAGGCGCAGATCGAGTGCGCCGGCGAGCTGGGCCTCACGCCTGATCATCTCGACAGCCACCACCACGTGCACCTGTTGCCGGCGCTGTTTCCGCTGGCCCTGGGACTGGCGCGGGAGCGCGGCTTAAGCCTGCGCGTGCGGCAGCAGCAGGTGGCTGAGGCTCGCGGCGCCGGGGTGCGTACACCCGAGACGCTAGTTGAAGGGTACTATGGCAGGGGTAATATTGCTCAGGGGCGGCTCTTGGAACTGCTCAGCGCGGCCAGCGGCGACGTGGTGGAAGTGATGTGCCACCCCGGCCGCGTGGATCAGCAGCTGATGCAGATCTCGGGGTACGCCGGGGAGCGCGCGGAAGAGCTGGCCTGCCTGGGGGACAAGCGACTGGCCAAAATGCTGGAGGAAGCCGGATGGCAAATCAGCGGTTACGTCTGGGGGTAGCGGGGAGTCGGGCGTGGCGGCTCAGCTTAGGGCTGCTGCTGCTGCCGGCTTTGGTGGCATGCGGTGGCGGCGGCGGTCTGGGTGACGTACCGACGGCGCAGCCCATTTCCGGCCCGCTGCGCATCAGCGCCGAGTGGCTGAAGCAGCAGCCTGGCCGCAGCTTCGGCGATGTCAGCTTCCACCTGCTCGATGCGCAGGGCAAGCCGCTTGCCAGCTGGGACGGGCTGCGGGTCGAGCCTCTGGATCAGGGCGCCGCACCGCGCTTCAGCCTCACCGCCGGCCGCGCTGCGCCTGATGACATCTACCTCTATGTGACGTACCCCAATGAGCGTCTGGCTTTCGCCGCGGCGCAGCTCAACGCTGCGCGCAGCGACGATTACCTGATGCTCGCCGTGCCGCAGCGCATGGCCGATGTGCTGGTCGTCGGGCTGGCAAGGCTGGGCAGCCGCCGCGGGCAGCCGCCGGCCGCCGGCCCGCTGTGCGAAATCGACTTCGCGGCGGGCGCCGAGATGACGTACCGCCAGATCAGCGCGGTGAACATGGACGTTAAGAGCGCTGTGCAGCTCAGCCTTGCCCAGGCCAGCAGCGAGGGAGTGACGCTGGCGTGGGACGAGCGCAACATCGGCGACTACAACAACAACAGCCAGGTGGAGATCGCCGACATCACGCCCGTCGGCAAGTACTTCGGCCAACAGGTGGCCGGCGCCGCGGTGCCGGCGGAGCTGGTGCTGGTGGACGGTGACGAGAACGGTGAGATCAACCTCGCCGACCTGACGCCGATCGGCCGCAACTACCTGCACTACATCCAGGGCTTCACGGTGTACTACGCCACGGGTGCCAGCCCGCAGCCCGGCGACTTCACTTCGATCGCCGTGCCGCCGGTGTCACGCCTGGCGGTGTGGGATGCCGCCACCCCCGAGCAGCGCAAGCAGCGCCTGCATTACGAGTACAGCGCGGGCGTGACCGACGGGCCGAACCACTACTACGTGCGCGCCTATTCCGAGGACGACGGCGCGCCGAGCGAGGGCCCGCCCAGCAACGTCGTCACCTACACCGCGACGCTGGGCAACCAGCCGCCGTACTGGGAATCCACGCCGGGGCTGCTCAGCGCCGTGGGCAGCGGCCTGGACGGCATCCGCCTCAGCTTCGGCAAGGCCATCGACCCCGAGAGCGGGGCGGTGAGCTATATCCTGCGCTACGTCCTCGGCCAGCAGCCGATCGGCAGCCCGGGCACGCTCAGCGTGACGATCCCTACCGGCGAGCTCGGCCAGTGGCCGCCCTACAGCTGGGTGCTGACGGGCCTGACGGCCGGCCAGACCTATACGCTGAACCTCAAGGCGCAGGACCCCGAGGGGCTGAGCACGGAGAACGACGAGGAGCTGGTGGCCACCGTGCCGCTGCTGGCCTTCAGCGATGACACCTGGCCCTACCAGCGCTTCGACGCGGCGCATACGGGCACCAATCCGGCCTGCACGCTGACCGAGCCGCTGACGCCGGCCTGGAGCGCCGACCTGGGCTGGGAGACGGTGATGACCGTGCCCAACGAGCCGCTGATCAGCAGCGCGGGCTGGATCGCCGCGGGCCTCGGCGGCGACTCGGGCGTGCGGCGCTACGACCTGGCCACCGGCGCGGTGCTCGACACCAAGACCGGCCTGACCTCGGCCAACGGCTTCAACGGTGCGCTGTTCGGCGCGCGCTGGGCCGCGGGCGATCCGAGCGGCGCGGCGCTGTTCCGCGACACCTATCCCGCGGCGCTGAAGTACAGCTTCGGCGCGGCGGTCACCGCCGGCACGCTGCTGCTCGGCGATTACCTCTACGCCGCCGACCTGCAGGGCACAGTGCACTGCGTGATGGCCGCGAGCGGCGAGGAACTGTGGCACTGGCCTCCGACGCCGCCAGGGGTGGCGTACTATCTGTCGCCCGCCGCCGACGCGCAGCACCTGTACCTGGCGCGCTACGACGGCCAGCTGGACAAGCTCGACCTGCTGACGGGCGAGAACGCCGCTACGGCGCAGCTCGGCGCCAACCCGCTGGGCGACAGCGTGGTGCTTGACGTGCAGCACGGGCGGCTGTTCCTGGCCGCCGGCGGCGACAAGCTGATCGCCCTGAAGACGTCGGACCTCAGCTTAGAGAAGAACTGGCCAATGGGCGGGCTGGAGGAAATGGCCGGCACGCCGTGCGTCGTGGCCCAGGCCAGTCCGCCGATGGTGGTGCAGCTCTTGGCGCGCGCCATCGGCCCGACGCAGCGCTGGACGCTGCAGGCCTTCCGCCTGGATGACCTAAGCGACCTGTGGACGTCGAACGGCAGCTCGATCCGCGGCGGCGCGGCGCTCACCGCCGGACAGTCGCGGCTGTTCCTGCTCGACCAGGACAACCTGCTGAACATCATCGACTTCGCCGGCAACCTGCGCCAGAGCGTCACGCTGTCCTTCCCCGTGCACTCCGCGGCGGTGCTGGCGCCTGACCGCCTAGCCGCCGTCACCGGCACCTCGCTCAGCGTGTTCAAGCCCGCCGAAAGCGACGGCCCGCCGGTGTGGCAGGGCACAGAAGGCATCCGCGAGCTGGAGGGCAGCTACGGCATCGACGCGGGCACGGCCAAGCTGACGGTGAAGTGGGACTATGCCGTGGACGACAACGCCGAGCCCGTGCACTACGTGATCTACTACGCCGCCGACGCGCCGCCGGAGCTTGACCCGCCGTACACCGGCACGACGCTGATCACCGGCATTCCCAATACCGGCACCACCAACGAGTACGCGATCTACAACCTGGATCTCGGCACGCGCTACTACGTCACGGTGCGGGCCTACGACGGCAGCTGGGACGAAACGCCGAACGTCGACAGCAACACCCGCTGGCTGGCCGTCACGCCGCCCTGGAACCGCGAGGAGCTGCTGCTGGGCCAGGACCTGCCGGCCGGCGAGGTGTACTTCATGCGCGGCGCCTACGACCCGCAGGACGCCGGGCTGATCAACCTGGTGTACAACGATGCGGTTGACGAGCACCTGACCTACGTCTTCGGCTACACCGGCAACTGGCAGTACGAGATTACGCAGCTGGCAGACCACCCGGCGATCGCCTTTGACCCGCGCTGGAGCGCCGAGCACGACAGGATGTCGGTGGGGATGGTCGGCACCGACGACAAGCTGGCCCTGCTGGTCCGCACCGGCGCCAACATCTGGGGGTACAGCGAGATCGACGACGCGCTACCGCTGGTCAATCCCCAGGTTACGCTGGCCTACGCGGACGCGCCGTTTTTGGCCTACACGCAGTACATCAGCGGCGAGTTGCCCACCGCCAACCTGGACTACTACTTTACGCGGAAAAGCGGCGTGAACTGGGATCCGGTGGCGGAGCTGGATAGTATCAACTACTGCGGGCGCGACCTGGACGTGCAGCTGACAGCGCTCGCCGCGCCAGTGGTCGCCTACCAGCGCGGCATCCAGCCGGATCCCAACCGGCCGACGCCGATGACCGGCAATCTGTGGCTGGCGAGCGACAACGGCCTGGGCGGTTTCAACTTCGATCCCGTCGACAGCGGTGCGCTGCCGGCACAGGCGGACTGCGGCAAGCGCGTGCGGATGGCGATCGACAGCGCGGGCCGCATCCACCTGGCCTACCTCGATCTCAACACCAGCGAGAGCGATCCCACGGGCCAGCTGAAGTATGCCTACTATGATGCTGGCAACTGGCATATCGAGGTTGTGCACACCTTCGACCTGTCCTTCCAGACCGGCATGGCTCGGCACTTCACCTACAGCGAGCTGAGCCTGGGGCTGTCCAGCACCAACCAGCCGCGCATCGGCTTCCTGGGCCGCGAGAGTGCGGGGGTCACGGCGTTGGCGCCGCACGAGGATGTGGCCTACGTCTGGGTGCGCGACGAGCCGAACCTGTGGCATGGCGAGCGGCTCACCGACATGGAACTGGCCTTCCCGCAGGACCGTGAACCCTGCGTGCTGGTCGTCACGCCGGCGGATGAGATGCACCTGTTCTTCGCCACCGGCCGCGACGTGCTTGTGCCAACGGCGAACCGCATCGTGCATCTCTGGCGGCCGCTGCCGCCTGCGTAGGGCACGATGTGAATCGTGCCGTCTTCCGGAGCGCGGCTTTTCAAGCCGCTCTTAAGAGGCGGGTTACAAACCCGCGCTCCTCCAGCTAGTTGATGTTCACTTCGAGGAAGTTGCTGACGCGCTTCTCGTCATCGAACAGCGTGACGTTGTCGGTGCGCGGGAACTCGCAGGTCACGCGGATCTGCGCGCCCGAGGTGGCGCCCGTCGTATCCAGCACGCCCGCGTTGGTGTTGATGCTGTAGCTCGTGCCCGCGGGGTCGACCAGCGCCGCCCAGTTGACGAAGCTGGTCAGGTCGGCGTTGTACTCATTGCCGTTGGCGACGTTGTCGAAGTCAAACGTGCCCGTGGCCTTCAGCGGCACGGTCTGGCCGGCATTCACCGCCAGCGGGCCACCGCCGCCGGCGGTCAGCTCCAGCACCAGGCTGTCGATGCTCATCAGCACGAAGGCGATCGACTTCTTGTTGTTGAAGTTGCCCGGGATCTGGGCCTCGACGACGACGCGCCCGCGGTCGCCGTGCACGTCGTTGTTCTGCGCGTCCTTCCAGTGGAAGCTCAGCAGGCCCTTGGTGCCCGGCGCGTTGCTGACGCTGGCCATGCCCGCGCCCTCGGAGATGTACCAGACCAGGTTTTCGCTGCCATCGATCGGCGCGGGATCCTGGTCCGTGGTCACCATGCCCTTGAGCTGCAGCTGCTCGACGACGCCGGGCATGTTCTCGGCGTTGCCGGCGATGGCATCGACGGACAGCTCGGTGAGCAGGATCGTGTAGTCGGTGCCGACGTTGTCGAACCAGGTCGGCGCTTCGTCGAAAGTCACGGCATCGATGCCGGTGATCACCGGGATCGGGTTGTTGAAGATCAGCTGGACGGTATTATCGCTGGCCTGGCCCAGCGCGCCGGTGGCGTCGTAAGGCTGGACCTGGAAGAACGTATCGCTGGTGATCGCCGGCCCGGTCCAGACCCACGTCAGCTCGCCGCTGGCGGCGTTCAGCACGCCGGGGAACATCGTCGTGCGGGCGAAGCGCAGCTGCTCGGTCAGGCTGCCCGCCGTCGGCCCGGAGAGGATGACGAAGCCGGTCAGGATCGTTCCCAGGTTGCGGCCCAGCGGCGTCATGTCGGAAATGTTCACTTCGCCGTTCTTGTCGTAGTCGGCGTCGCGCGCCTGCGAGTCGGCGGGCAAGGTAGGACTGGGCGTCTTGCCGAAGGAGGCGCCCAGCGGCGTGATGTCGCTGATGTTGACTTCGCCGTTGTCGTCGCCGTCGCCGGCGTTGGCCTCCAGCCAGGTCAGGGTCGGAATGTTGGTATCGGGATCACTCGAGCCTTCGAGCGTGAAGTGGTTGTCGCCGCCCTGGGGCGCCTTGGCCGTCACCTTCACTACCTCCGCCGCGCCGGAGGCGAAGCGCAGCGTGCACAGCTCGATGTCACCGCTCAGGCCGGGCTTGGTATCGTAGTTGGCCAGCACCCAGCCGAAGTACACGCGGCCCTCCGCGGGTTTGTCCACGCAGAGCAGCAGCGCGTCGTCGCTGGTCAGCTCGGCGGGCAGCCCGCCCGCCAGGTGGAACTGCCGCGCGTCATACTCCACGCTGCCGATCAGCGCCTTGGTACCGCTGAGCTGGCCGGCGTGCAGCGTGAGCGCCAGCGTCCCTTCGGCGCTGGCCGCAGGTTCCAGCGTGACCTGCGCGCTGGCAGCGCCGATGCTGGCCTGCTCATCCAGCGTCGCGCTGAACGCCAGCCTGTCGTTATCCATGCTCGATGAGGACGCGTGTGGGTCGCAGGAGGCGAGCAGAGCAAGCGCGAGCAGCGTGATCGCAATCAGCGTGTACTTGAGCATTGTTATACCTGGCTATCGAGATTCTCAGGCCTGCACTGGCAGTCCTATGATTATATACCCGAAGATCGCGCATCGCGCAGCGCAAGCACCGCATCGACGGCGCGCCTGGCGCTGCCGCGGTTGGCCAGCGTCGCCGCCTGCGCCGCCTTACCGATCGCCATGGCACGCGCTTTGTCCGCCAGCAGACTGCTGGCAGCCTGCGCCAGCGCCGCGCTGCCGGGCACCTGCACCATGCCATCCACCGCTTGCAGCAGCTCCAGCTGCGACATGATGCCGAAGGTGCTGGGGCCGACGATCACGGGCTTGCCCAGCGCCGTGGCCTCGAGGATGTTGTGCCCGCCGACCTTAGGGCTGAACGAGCCGCCCAGCACGACGAGATCCGCCAGGCGGTAGAAGTCCGTCAGCACGCCGTAGCGGTTGATCACCAGCACGTCCCAGGCTGCCCCCGGCCGGTGCTCATCCAGCCGCAGCGCCACATAGCCCGCCTGGGCTGCCAGCTGCGCCACGGCGGCGGCGCGCTCGACATGCCGCGGCGCGAGGCACAGCCGCAGCTTAGGCCACTGGCGGCGCAGCTCGGCGAGCGCGCCCAGCAGCAGCTCCTCCTCACCCTCATGCGTCGAGCCGGCGGTGATCAGCAGGGGCGCAGGCGACCCGCCTGCGTCTTGGGTAGCGGCGGCCTCTGTGCCGCCGTCAATTGCGGCGCCAGTGACAACGCCGCGACCCGCTGAAGCGGGCGACCTGCCGGTCGCCCCTGCGGACGGGCCGTCGCCCAATCCGAAGCGGGCCTTCTCTGCGGCGAGTTTTGCCGCGTCCCACTCTGGCAGCTCGAAGTCGAACTTCGTGTTGCCCGATACCGCCAACCCGTCCGCCGCGATGCCGAACTTGCGGAAGTTGCCCTGCTGGCGCTCGTCCTGGCAGACGATCAGGTCGCACAGGCTGTAGAGCCGCCGGACGATGGCCCCGCGCAGGCCGCGCTTGTTATGCAGGTACAGCCGCGCGTTGACCAGCGCCACGGGAATGCGGCGCGCGCGGCACTGGCTCTGGATGTTGGGCCACAGCTCCGCCTCGGTCGTGATGTAGACGTCCGGCCGCAGCCGGTCGAGATAGCGCCGCACTATCCATGACAGGTCGAGCAGCGGGAAGTAGGCGATCAGCCGTACGACGTCGCCGAGCTTGTCGCGCGCCATGGTCTGGCCGCTTGCCGTGGTTGTCAGCAGCGCCACCTGCACAGTGGGCACGCGGGCGGCGAGCTCGCGGATGAACGGTGCGATGGCCACCACCTCGCCGGCACTGACGGCGTTGACCAGCACCTTCAGTCCCGCCTTGGCGGGGTCGTAGGCGCCAAGCTCAAAGCGTCCCTGGCGTAGCGCCACGCTGCCGCGGAACGGGGGGTAAAGGTAGATCAGCGGCCACAGCAGGCTCAGCAGAATGTTCCAGCACAACAACACCACCGCGATTATAAGCGCCGGTAATGGCAGCGACCGGTAGCACGAAGATGGGCGAAGCATGGCTTCGCCACTACGGCTTGCTGTTACCTGTAACCTAAAACCTGTAACCTGCTTTACAGGTCCAGCGCGCTGACGCGCTTGGCGTAGTCCTTGGGCTGGGCGATCAGGTAGATATGGCGCGGGCGGTCGCCGGTGGCCAGCCAGGCGCGCACGACGTTGCGTTCCACCGACTCGCTGTGCCCGAAGAGCCGGAAGGCCACCATCTCGCGCACCGAGACGCGGTAGGGCACCAGCGGCTGCGTAATGGCGTAGGGCGTGCCGCTGAGCTCCGGCACGTCGCTCATCACACTGCGCACCCATTCGTTGGCGCGCGAGTAGTCCACCCCCAGCAGCCCGAGCTCCAGGTAGTAGCTGTTGTCGCTGCCGATCTTGTAGTCGACGACGAGGCTGTGGCCGCCGGATTTACCCAGCTCGGCGGCGTGGTTGGCGAAGATCGCCACCCAGTGCGGGTAGGCCGCGGGCACGAAGTCGGCGGGCAGCTGGAGCGTGATGCGCTGGCCGTCATCCCAGGACGGCAGCTCGAGCCCGCTGGCCCAGCCGCCGAGCACGAACAGCGCGGTGACGAACGCGGCGACCTTGATCGACGTGCGCACCAGCCGCTGCTGCTGCTGGCCGCGGCGCTGCTCGCGAGCCGTGCGGAAACGGGTTTCAAGGTGCAGCCGCGCCATCGGCACGTCGGCTTCGGCGGCTCGTCCGGCGAATACCTCGGTCACCAGCCGTTCGGCGCTGCTGCTTGGATTGCGGTCGAAAGTGGTCATATCAGTCATGTTTGCTCACCCCCGGGGCGGGCGCTTTACTGAACTGCAGCGCGCCCTCGGGCAGGATCTTCTGGAGCTTCAAGCGTGCGCGGTAGGCCAGCTGGATCACGGCACGGCGCGAGATGCCCTGCATCCGCGCCACTTCGTCCACCGTGAAGGCCGCCGGCCCCAAAAGTAGCAGGGCCTCGCGTTCGCGGGGCTTAAGCCGCGCCAAAAGCTCCTTGACTAAGGTCAGCTGGTAGCCGAGCTCAGCGGGGTCACCGCTAACTCGTGCTGTGGCTTCCCAAAGATAGCTGTCATTGAACTCGGCTACCAGCGTGAGTGGATGCAGCCGTTTCCGGCTGTGCAGGTTTCGGAAACGATTCAGCAGGATGGCAAAAAACCACTCGCCGAACCGCTCGCGGCTACGGAGCGAATCGAGCCGCGAGTAAGCGGCCAACACCGCGTCGCCGACCAGATCCTCGCCGTCCATCAGGCTTCCCGTGATGGTTTGGGCGTAGGCCAGGATCCGCGGGTACAGTGGCATCAGCAGATCCAGAAACTCACGCTGGCGGACAGCTTCCTGCTCAGTGAGCACTTGCTCGTGGCGCCGGCGCAAGTCGGCACGGTCCTGCGACCGTTCCGCTGCCTGCTGCTTCCGAAAACGCGCGGAGAGGGCGGTTGGTTCAGGCCGCCGCTGCGCCTCCGCGGCGCCTTGCGGCATCGCGGCATTGCGGCTGTCCTGTACCTCAGGTCCATCTGGCATGCTGTTTCCGGTGTGGTCGCCCACGAGTAGTAAGACAGTTTACCCCCGCGCCGGTAACGATGTTGCGGAAAAATCGCGATCACCCG
>Ga0315276_10001597_pt1 | contig 20345 bp, 41 predicted proteins | sample YL17G05_0_MG_FD_204542 | JGI IMG/M metagenome (GOLD analysis project Ga0315276, IMG submission 204542) | Sediment microbial communities from Yellowstone Lake, YNP, Wyoming, USA - YL17G05_0 | ecosystem: Environmental > Aquatic > Freshwater > Lake > Sediment | place: USA: Wyoming | collected... | reverse complement strand
CCCAAGCCCGGTCTCCCCACGAACATGGTTAGCGTCCCCGGCCACATCCCCTGCGTCATCGCCGTCATGATCGGCCACGGGTAGGGTACCCCCACATACCCCTGCAACATGCGCTCGTAGGTCGCGACCACCTCCCCGCCCGCCGCGAACAGCGTCTTGGGCGGGGTCTGCTCCTGCACCACACTGCTCTCGACGAGCGCCTGCAGGTTGGCAAGGGCGCCCCCAGGGTCATTGCCCCGCATCGCCCCCATCGCGCTCTCAATGCCCTCGCGCAGCTGGCGGAAGAGCTTGCGGCTCCGCACCTCGGCCAACACATAGCCGGGGTCCGTCCCAGGATCCTCAGGGGCGAGCCCGCAGAGGTCTACGAGGGCTGCGGCCCCCGGCAACGTCCCATAGTCGCGCACATGGTCCACGATGAAGCCGAAGGCCCGCCGTGCCTCGGGGGCATCACAATCCATCGGGCCGATGCCCGCCCCCACGATCCGATCGTAGTGGTCACGCGACGCCAGCAGGGCCCACAACACGTTGCGGTCCAGGTCCATGATGCCCCCCTTAGCGTTGCTTATCGCCCGTGAAAATCATCTCAACGACGTCGTCGAGCGCCCCTTCGCGCAGATCCGCGCCTACCATGGCGATCGACACCGAGGTCTCGCCCAACATGTGCATCGTGCTCAACTTGAGGTAGTCCTCCAGCTGGCTCTTGTCCCCGCGCCGCTTCGCAATGGCGCTCATGTTCGTGGTAATGAACGTCGCACGACAATAAGCCCCGCGAAAACGCAGCAACTCGTCCAGCAGGCGCTCCTCGGCCCCCGTGCTGTCCTGGACCCCCTTCCCGAGGTCATCGAGCACCAGCACGTCCACGTCGAGGATGCGGTCCCAGAGGCGCGTCTCCCCCTCGAAGCCCTTGCTCGCGAACTTGATGTCCTTGAGGGACGCGGCCTCCACGAAGAGCCCCGTGTTCCCCCGCCGCCGCGACTCCTTGAGGGCGATCACCGCTACCGAGGTCTTGCCCGTGCCGTTCTTCCCGTGCAGCACGAGCCCCACGCCGCGCGCTAGCATCTCATCCAGCGCCACGAGGTAGTTGTACAGCTCGACCTTGTGCGGTCCCGCGCTCACCCCATCGAAGTGCGCCTCGCGATAGCGCAGGGGGATCCGCATCCGCTCCATATCGAGGAGGGTCAACTGCCGGCGAAACTCCGCCCGCGCCTCCGCTACCTGCTCCAGATCCTGCTCGTCAGTCATGGCGCCCACCGCCCTCCGGGCCATCCCACTCGTCAAAGTTCTTCTTGCGCTCGCGCGCCTCCTCCTTGGCCGCCCCCTTGCGCGGCGCCCGCAGCACGGGGACCTCCCCCCGCAGCTGCCACGCATCGAAGACGCGCCCCCGCGCAGCATATAACATATCGATCGTGGGGGGATCCCCCTTGGCCGCACGGGCAAAGACCGCCTCGACCACCGCCTGCACGAGATCCCACCCATACTCCTGCACGAGCAGCTTGGCCCAGCGCTTCTGCACGACCGTCCACGCCGGGGGCTGGTAATCCTTCCCATGGCGCTCCTGCATGGCCCCCCGCCAGACCCGCGCTACATCCCCCGCATGCCGGGGCCGCGCCGCCGCCACCTCCGCATCCGCCACTAAGGTCGCGGCCTGCGCGCCCGTCATCGCCGCCCGCTCGTCAGGCACACTCCGCACGGGCAGCTGCGCCTTGCGCACCGCCTTCAGGGCCCGCGCCGCCAGGGACCGCGCCTGCGCCTCAGCCGAGATCGCCTGCAGGTCCGCGAGCCCCGGCCGCCGCCGTAAGATCATTGGGTCGTGTATCATCCTCAGCCCTCAACTGTTCGCCGCGGTGATCCACCGCAGCCCTGCTTGCAACAATGACAAACTGCGGGACCTCCACCACGAGGGCCCGCCCACTCTCTAACCGCACGGCGATCCGCGCCCACCGCGCGCGCCCCCCATGCAGCCGCATCCGCCCATCAATCCGCGCCGTGAACTCCCGCGCCTCCGCCGCCCGCATCTCCTCCACGCAGTCGCGCCACGTCTCCACAGCCTCGACCACGCCCTCCTCAGGACGGAGATCGTCGCCGATGATCCGCACCCAATCGCCACAATAGGCAGGCCGCGTGACGTTCACAACGGCACCAACCGCGCCCATAGCCCCGGACACACCCGCTCCACGGCCCGCGGGAGCACACTCTCCGCGCCCAACCACGCCGGCGCCCGCAGCTCCCGCGCATCCCACGCCCACCCGTCGATGCGCAACACGCGACGCCGCACCACGTTGCGCGAGATCCGGTGCAGCGAGGCCACGCCGTCCGCGCACGCCACGCTATCCCGCAGGCGATCCTGCCACGGCGTCCCAAAGCGCCCCGGCGCGATCTCCACCGCGACCCCCGGCGCCACGAAGCCCCGCTGCACCGCCCGATCGGCGACCAGCACCAACGCCCCGGTCGCCTGGCCCATGGCACGCAGCACATCGCCATCCAGCGCCTCAAAGAGCCCGCGCCGCGCCATGGCCGTCGGCAGCCGCCTGGCCAACGCGCCGATCACGCCCCGCGCCTCGCCATGCCGCCCGCACTGCGGCGGCTCTTGTTCTCGCTCTCCGTGATGTAGTCAAGATCCATGTGGACCCCCGCCTTGCCCTGGAACGCGGCCACGAACGAGCGCAACGAGCAGATGAGGTGCGCATTGCGCCCCACAACCTGCCCCACGTCATCGGGGTGCGTGTGCAGCTCCGCGATGAGCCGGCTCGCGCCGGGCACCACATCCACGACCACCTTCTCGGGATGGTTGACGATCGTCCGCACCACCACCTCGATTAACCCCCGCAACTCCTCGATCACGCCCTGCGGGATGCGCGCCCGCCGGTCCTCGGCCTGCTGTTCCACGTGTTGCTCCTGCATCTTGCCACCGTTCCGCCGGCCTAGAAGCCCAGCTCACTGTCGGCGCGCTCCCGCGCGGCCACCCGCTCATCCACGTCCTGCTGAGAACACCCCGCCCGCCGTCGCCCATTAGTACACCGCGCGCGCTCCCGCGCCGCACGCAATTCCCGCAGCTTGCCGCTGTAGGTCCGCGCTAGGCGCCGGATCCTCGCACCATCTGCCGCGGCAAGGCCCGCGCCCGCGCGCAGCCCCGCACGGATCCCGAGAAGCCCCCGCCGCGCCTCTGCCTGAACCTTGACGCACAGCAGCTCATCCAACAGCATCACCACATCCTCGTAGCCGTCCACATTCAACCTGCTTTCTAATTCTTGGAAAAATTTCCGTTTTCCAAGGGGATTAGTTCCCGCTTCACCGAAGCCGGTTTCACACGCCTCAGTCTGCGTGCCAGCGCCTGCTTCTCCACGAGCGTTACTTCGGACGTAGCCCGCCCTAGTTTTTCCAAATTTACAGCGGCATTGATGTCTCGATCATGTGAAACGCCACACGCTGGACAATCCCATTCACGGGTGCCGAGTGACAAAATGTCCAACACAAACCCGCAATCCGAACACGTCTTCGACGACGGATACCAACGGTCTGCTACGACCAACCGCCCGCCACGCACCGCCATCTTGTACTCAATTTGTCGTCGAAACTCGCCAAACCCCACGTCGGCAATGGCCCGTGATAGATGCCGGTTCTGCACCATGCCACGCACGTTCAAGTCTTCAATGACGATGGTGCCAAACCGCTCTACCAGCCCCGTCGTCAGCTTGTGCAGCGCATCGTTGCGCACGCACGCCACTCGATAGTGCAGCCGCGCCAGCTTCTGCTTGGCCTTCCACCTGCGATGCGACCCCTTCTGCTTTCTCGACAACTGCCGACTCAACCGCTGCAACTTCTGCAAAGATTTCTTCAGCGGCTTCGGGGCCGCGAACTTCTCACCCGTCGAAAGTGTCGCTAGGGCTTTAATTCCAAGGTCAACTCCAACCACGGCTTGGTTCTCGCTCGTCGTCAGAATCCTTGGAACGTCTACCGCTATCGCCACAAACCACTTGTGCGCTGTTCGTGACACCACCGCTGAAAGGATCTTTCCCTCAAACCGTAAGGCCTCGTGCATCCGCACCCATCCGACATGGGGGATACGAACACGCTGCCCATCAACTCCAAACTGGTCATTCGCTATGTAGAAAGAATCATGAAGGCCCTTCTTCTTAAATTTCGGGTACTTCCCACGCTTATCAAAGAAATTCTGATAAGCCCGCTGCACGTTCACAAACGGCTGTGCCGTGGCGTCCCGCAACACCTCGCCCGTCCACGGGAAATCGACATGCCGCAGCGCATTAAACTGCTTTTTTAAGGCGGCTCCGCTCGGCTTAGACCCCGCTGCGTACTGTTTTTTCCATTCAGCCAAGGCCCAGTTGTACGTAAACCTAGACACTCCACAGCACCGCCTAAAGTACGCCTCTTGGCAGGCTGTCGGATCGAGTGCAATTTTATGCGTGCGGTTCAACCGTGCCTATCCTTCCCAGACTTCTCTAATCTTTTCCAACTTTATCGGAAGCTGCTTCAACCTCGCAACACGGGCACAGGGGCCGTGCCCTCAGCTTACCCGCGCATCTACCTACCGCGCAAGATCGAGGGTCGCCCCGATCGCGAAGGCCCCCAACGCCCGCGCCCCAGCCCAGCGTACCGCATGCCCTTTATCTAGCACCCGCATGGTCGCCTCTAGGCCCCCATCGCGATACCCCACGCCCGTCAGCACGCTCCCCGCCAGATCCTCGGTCAGCGGCGGCCCCAGGGGCCCTGCCAACACATAGGCAGCCTCCGCCACGACCCACGCGCCGCCCTCCAGGGTAGCGAACCACCCCGGCACGTCTGCCGCACGCTCGCCCCACCCCCCCACGACCAGCCCGACGGCATGCCGCATGAGCCCAAAGGCCAACCGATCAAAGTGCTCTAAGGGGGCCAGCACCCGCGCTACCGTCAGCGATAGGGGAATCTCCCCCAACAGGGCCCACTCCGGCAACGTCCGCAGATCCATGGGGCGCCCCCGCGCCACCTCCTGGCCGTCCGGCCCCAAGCGCACCCACGTCGACCCCTCCCAAGCAATCCGCGCCTGCGTCTCCACTAAGATCGACGACGACACCCGCCGCGCCCGCACCCACAGCCCCTCCGGGCTGCGCCCCCAATGCACGCTGGGCGGCGCCACAGACGGCCCGCTGACGCGCCAGTGCGGCCTCATAGCTGCCCTCGGAGATCAACAGATCCGGCCGCACATAGGCCACGATCCCATGCACCTCGATCGGCACGAGATCCCTGCTGCCCTTGTCTCGCTTGGCTACCCCGCGCAGATGCCCCCGCACCTCGGGGGTATGTTCGGCCAGCCGCACCCGCGCGCCCTCGGGCAGCACATAGAACCCCACGGGGCCCGCATACCCCGCACGCTCCGCCATGTAGCGCGGCACATGCCACGAAGAGGGGCGCCGCGTGCGCACCCACGTGCCCGCCTCGCTGGGATCCGCCACCGATCATTATCCCTTCGCCAGTTCGGCGCGCATGGCCGCCAAGTCCGCCGCCGCCTCGGCCTCGGCCGCCGCCACTACGGCGGGATCCACCTCGGGCTCCGCCTCGAGCGTGGGCAGCCCCAGGGCCTCCGCCGCGCTCGGCGTGAGCCCGCCCTCGGGGCGCGCCGCAACCTCGGCCGCCAGCTCCTCCGGCGTGAGCCGGTGCACCACGAGGTTGCCTTCGGGATCGCGCTCATCAGGCCGCACCCGCACGTTCTGTGGCACGAACCCCAGGGGAAACTTCATCCCCTTGGGAAACGCCCAGAGGTGGCGCTCCGTGAGCCCCTCCATCACGCGGTCGGCCGCGGGATACAGCTCGATGGCCTCGATGTCTGCCCCCAGCAGCTCGGTCTTCGCACGCTGGGCCTCGTCCCACGTGAGATCCGTGCGATCCTTCGTGCCCACCATGGCGAGGTGCATGATCATGATCGCCTGCCCCTCGTGGTCCTTGAACAGCGCCGAGGGCAGGGAGTGCGCCAGCACCATGCAACGATCGTTACGCCACACGCGCTCCACGAGCACCCCCAGGTTCTCCCGCGCCACCGCAGGATCTAGCTCCTCCCATGCCCCCCAGACCTCCCGCGTCAGGGCCTGCCCGTTCGATCCCACGAGCGTCAACTTCCGATCAACCGTCCTGCGTCCCATCGCCCATCTTCGCTTTCCCGGCCCGCTGGCCGCTGGCCATCACCGCCGCGATCCACTGCGGATCGCATAGATCATCCACCTCGATCGCCTGCATCTGCCCATCATCGTGCAACAACTCGGCCGCGATCGCCTCCGCCGCCTGCCCCGCGTCACGTTGCCACGCGATCACACGCAACGCCGCCTGGTAGTGCCACAACAGCACCCGCGCGATCTGTTCTACCCCCACCATGCGCTCCCGCGCGTACCGCAGATTGTGCACGATCTCGTATAATCCACGAATGTCAGGCTGATCGATCCCCAACAGCCGCGCCTGCGCCAAGCTCAAACACGCGGCGATCTCGCTCTCGCGCGTCGCGCGATACCCCTCGGGCGTCTGCCGCATCGCGTCCGCCTGCATCTCTGTCATGGGGCGCCCCCCTGCGCACGCGCGTGCGCAACTCAGGTTAATATGCGCCGTCGTTGTCCCATAACCATGAATGGTTTGTCAACCAGAAAGATCACACGGCGTCGAGCGCAAAGGGCGCCCGGCGATCCACGGCCCACCGCGCCCACGCCTGCGTCGTCGCTTCAGCAGCCGGATCGCTGTCATGATGCCAGCAATGGTAGATCCCCCGATAGCGCTTGCCGCGCCGCGGATCCGCCTGCGGCCGGTGACACCCCGGCACCTCGCACGTGGGCCGCGCTAGATAATGATCTAGGCAAATCGGCCCCACGTCCGTCAAGCGCACCTCGACATCAAACTCACAGTCATCGTACTGGCACAGGATGTCCGTCTCCTCGCTGCGCACCCAATCGAGGAGCCGCCGATCCACGCCACGCGGGTACCGCCCCTCGGCATCGTCCATCGGCGCTGCCGTTGGCAGATCCACTGGCATGGCGCCCTCAGGGCCAATAATCGTCGGCGACACCGCGCGGCGGAGGTGCCGCAAAACCGCGATCGTCTCTGGGGGGAGGATCGGCACTGTAGGGAGAGGGGGCTGCGGAAGGGCGGGCTGCGGTTTCAGCGTACTTGAGCCAAGGCTGGTCGAAATCACGATCGGTGTACATCGGCGTGGACCTCCATGCGGTGGCTTGTGAGCAATTTTCATAATGCCTCCCTTGACAGCGACACGCAACAAACGCGCATCGCGCGCGGCCATACAACGCAAGGGTTCCCACTCGCGTAGCGCGCACCGCGCCCGCCCTATCCCACCACCACCATTGACCACTGCGAAGGGATCCTAATGCTGAACATGCCTCCAGCGCTACCACCTGCCCCCACGCCCGTCAACCCCCTCAATTACAGTGCGATCATTTTTTTATTGCTCAGCTATAATAAAAGTCACAAAGATTCACTCGCTGCGTGCCCCTGGCGGCTGCACGATCGACGCAAAACGCCTGTTTTTAGTCAATCCCGAACGCTCGAACAGCTTCATGCGATAGACCGTTCCACGCTGCTTAAACGCCATCCCCTGCCAGGCTTTGTCGCTCAGCGTGCCCTGCTCCGTGGGGTAGGCACACTTGCCGATCGCATAACAAGTGAGGGTGGCCTCTAGGCCCCCACACCCCCGACGACACGCCACCCAGATCGTCAAGCCCTCTCGCAGCTGCTCCTCCGAGGTCACGCCCGTGCCCCCATTGACCTGCATGAGCCCGTGATCCCGCCCGTCCTTCATCCCCTTAAGCCCCCCCTCTTGAAACCCACTCTCCATCCGGCAGATCACCGTCGCCACACGGTAGTCCACGTCCATCTCCCGCGACACGTCCACGATGATCTTCGCCAATACGGGCGCCCGCTCGACCACCACCTTGTTCGGCAGGTAGTCCGGATTCGTCGCGGCCCAGCGGCGGATGTACTCTGCCACCCACGCCACATCCCCCTCATAAGTATTGGTCTCCCCCTCCTCGTCCATGGCCTCCAACCGTTGCAGCGCGGCCTCCATCCGCACCCGCATGTCCACGGGATTGCCCTGTGCATCCACCACGCCCCCGCCCTCCCCGCTCCTCCGCGTATCCCTCGGTGTATTGGCCCCCGCACGCCCCGCCCCCACCATCAACGCTACCGCACACAACACGCGCATCAACTGGTTCATCTCGGTCCTCCTTCTCTGGGCCCCGCACCGCCTGCTCTCATGGGGGGGCATCGAGCCGGTTGCGCACGCGCATGCGCAGCCAGAAGATGCCCCGCGGCTCCGCCGGGGCTATGTTCGTTGGACCTAGGCTAGCGGTACTCCTAGGCGACTGTCAAACTCGTTTCGTTTCGCTATGCGTTCAGCCAACCTTGCGCGTGACATCTGGGAGATGCACGCCATCCTAGGGCATCTCGGGGAGAAACGCCCGCCACTCCGTGGGGCCCCCGCACCGCGGGCAGAGGTGCTCCTGCCGCTGCTCCCACGACTGCACCTCGGCCCCCAGCACCGCCGCCCACCCGCAGGCCTCGCGCGTCACCGCGAGGTGCGAGCACCGCTGGCGAAACTGGAACGCCTTGCAGGGGCACCGCGCCTCGCCCATCCCCGCGCGGAACCACCCCGCGACCTCGTGGGCCTCGCCGGGGTGGCTCTTCGAGGGCACGCGCAAGCTCCACCGCACGATCGGCGGGGCCATGCAGGCCTGATACTGCCGCATCTGTGGACGTCTAGGCTCTACCACCGCTCATCCCCGGCATGCCGCCACCAGATCATTCAAGGTGCTCGTCATCCCCTCGATCTCGGCGTGCATCCAGGCCCCAGCGTCTACCACGACGAGACTCCGCCGCGGCAACCGCGGCATGACGCGCGCGGCCTCCGCCAAGCTCAACACGCGCACGCGCACCACCCCCACATCAAAGGCATGGATCGGACTCATCAGCTCATAGACCGCCCCCAGGAAGGCCGCCTCCGCACGGCACCAATGGGTCACGCGCTCCGCATCGCCCTGCCCCAGCACGATCGCAACCACCGTGCAGGGCTCCCGCCGCGCGGTCGCCACCTCGCACGCCCGCATCACCTCGTCAACGAACGGCGTCACGCACATGGGTTATACCTCCACGCCGATCTTCCGCCCGCCCCCGGTTGCCTGCAAGTTTGTGGATTCCGTCCTCACGGCAAACGTACACCCTGCTTGACGCGATGATAGGACATGATCCCCGTGCCCACGTACTCCACCTTGCCGCTGAACCGGAAGGAGTCCCCCTTGCTCACCTCATCCGCGATCGGCTGCTTAAAGGTCACCGTGGCGTAGTTCCCGCTGTCGAACTTCACCGTCAGCACCTTGGCACTCACGATGTCCGCCACCTCCCCCTCAAAATTAAAGGTCTTGCCCGTGACCCCCTTCTCGCACTGCTCCTTCGCGTAGGTCGTCTCCGATCCATCCGCGCACTTGATGAGGGCCGCATCGCCCTCGCCCGCCCGCACGGCCCCCGCGCACACCACCGCTGCCATGAACACCGCAAACGCGACTGCTAGCTGGATTCGTTGCATGATTCCACCCCTTGGTTAGTGGGCCGTTACTCGGCCCCGTACATCACGGCCACCCCCACCATGGCCTCGACCATCACGCCCAATAGGAACAGCAGGGCGTTGCCCGCCCGGCCATTGTGCCGCCCCACAAACAGTACGCCCCCGAACACCATGAAGATCGCCCCGACGAGGGCCACGACGATCAGCGATAGGAGGCGCCCCGGCGTCATGCGAGCCCTGCCCCGCGCGCCTTAGCCAGCGTGGCGAGGTACTCGCGCGTAAGGCGCCGGCCGCCCGGCAGCAACAGCGTCGCACGGATCGCCTCGCGCCCCGCGTCCTTGCCGCACCCCGCGCACGTGGCCACGTGGACAAGGGGATCGACGGTCAGCGCCAGCTCCGGCATCTCCACCCCGCACGCCTGCGCCCACTGGGCCACTGCGGCCTCCGCCGCCTTCAGGGCCGCAAAGCCCTCGGCGGAGAAGCCCCGCCCCTCCGTCGCCAGCTCCACGTGGTAGTCCACGAGCATGGCGTCGGCCTCGAACCCCCGACAGGTCCCCGTCACCGTGATGCCGTGCCGCACATCCCGCGGCCCCATCTTGTGGTAGCGCTCAAAGCGCCGCTCTAACGCCGCAAAGGCCCAGTTGCGCAACAAGCCGTCGCGCTCCTCGGCCTTGAGAAGCCCGCGCGCCTGCCGCTCCCGCGCCGACGCGGCCTCCGCCTCCATTGCAGGATGCCCGCACGTGGGCATCCACGACAGCACATATCGCAGGATCATATGCTCGATCTCGGCGTCATCCTTCAACATCGTCCCGCTCCTTCCAGCCCCCCGTCAGGCACGCCGCGCAGCGCGCGAACGAGGGACGCACCTCGTCGTCCCCCCCATCCTCGACCACCAACGCCTCCTTGTTCAAGCCGCAATAGTACACAACGCCCTCCAGCGTGGGGCGCCACGCCAGGGCCTCGCAGCGCCCACAACACCCATCAGAAGGAGAAGGCATTTTCATCTCCCGAGGGACGGCACGCGTTACGCCCCTCAACCGCGCGGGGCACTCCTCGATCGAGGGGGCCACCGCCATCTCCGCCTGCTCCTCGTCCGTGGGGTACTCGGGGTGGGGCACGCCCTTCCCGTGACAGGGGCAGCAGTGCCACGTGTCCACCTCGGACAGCCACCAGCCCCGGCCCCGGCACCCACACCGCGCGGCGTCCGCATCGGCCCACGTGCTGCTGTTGCAGGCCACCTCTTGATAATAGTGCGTGTAGAGATCGTACATGGTTCAGAACCCTTTCCGGCGCCAGGCGCCTGTTGTTTCCGTGGAGCGCATTGCTCCACCGAACAAGTTAGCGCATCGCGCTCGGTTTGTCAACACACACCGCGAGATCCCTGATCGCCACGTGCCCCCCGCCGCCCAGGCAACAACCGCACGACGGACCGATCCTCGACAGCCTGGACTTCAAACCGCTGCACCACGTTCATGGGCGCCAGCCGCGGCCCGTGCCCCTCAACGAGGGGCAACCGCTTGCTCACGCACACCGCCGTCACCTCCCCATACCGCGCCATCCACAGCGCCGCTGCCAGCTTGCGCGCCTGCTGGGGCCCACAGGCGATCACGTCCATCGTCTGTCCTGGCCCCGCGCCACACCGCCACAAATGCCACTGCTTATCGTTCATCTAACACCTCGCTGTACCGCGCCAAAATGGATCGCACTTGATCAATGCGCGCCTGCATGCGCACCATAGGCGCCTGTAAGGGGCACAGCATGTCGCGATCCCCCCGGCACTCCTGCGGGGCAATCAGCATATCATGCGCTACGCGCACCACCTTCTCGGCGCCGACCAAAACCGCAAGCACGCTGCGCCACTCCTCCCTCACACGTGCTGCCCCACCGTTCGTGGCGTCACGTGGAAACACCGGGGACACTCGCCCGGCGCCATTTTCCGTTCACTCGCCCATTCCGTCACCAGTGCGGTCGGCGAAGTCACCCCCATCGGTCCATACCCTAGGGTCAACCCCGATGAGAAGACCGCCCCGCACCACTCACACGTCGTCATCGTCGTCGTGGTCATTGGCGTAGCACTCCACTGCTTGCGCGGCCGTAGTTTGCGTCTGCCCATCGCTCCCCTCCTGTGGATCCCGCCCCCGGATCGGCGCCGTATAGAACCGCAGGGCGTCGACGCGCACCTGGGATTGGCAACTGCCCCGCCGTTGCGGCGGCCAAGAGTGTTCGGCCGGGCGGACCTGCACCCCGCGCGAATCCATCCCCTGGAGCTGCCGCGCGATCACCGCATCCATGATCTGCAACTGCTGACAGGCCGGACACTCGCACCACTGCTCGCCTTGCTCATCCATCAAGCCCGACCTCCCGTTCAATCCGCAAATTGGCCCGCCGTAGGGCGGCGTAGACCTCCTCTACGCACCGCAACCCCTGACTGGCTGCCGCGTGGTCCTCCAGCACGAGGATGTTCTGACACGCCCGCTTCGCGTCCGCGACCCCCTGTCGGAACGCCTCATCCATATCTGCCCGACTGAACGTCTTTGCTTCCTGCGTCATGGCGTTGCCTCCGCACTGATCGGATGCCCCCGGCCGAGGATGCCAGCGATGTCCTGCTTCACGTCCTGCACGAGCAGGTAGCACGAGGAACAGAGCGAGCCGCAGTGCTTCGCGATGTTCGCCTCCGTGCGCTGCTCGCACTCCAAGACCTGCTTGTTGCACGCGGCCCTCTCCCGCTGCCCCCACGCCGTACACTGTTCCAGTCTCTCTTTCACCACCGCGAGGCGTTTTTGCATCACGGTGAGGCGTTTTTGCAACGCCCCGTGCTCCGCCCGCATCGCCCGAATGTCCCCCGTCTCTAGGATGCCCACCCCGAACAGCAACAGCAACAGCAACAGCAACGCTGCAAGGCAATACACGATCAAAGGCCAGTAGCATCTCATGGCTTCCCTGCTGTCGTGTACCGACTCACAAAGCGGGCATCAAGCTTGTCAATAATTTGAGTTGCTGTCAGGCATGACTGCCCATCCCCCAAGATCTCAGTGAGATCGGCTTACGCGCTTCTGTAGCCGCGCAGTCTATTTTGGAACACCTCACTCCCCTCTCTGCGATACGCACTGCGTTCTGCTACCCACGCAACGGTAGTGATCACCCACATCACGCCAAATATGAGCATCAAACCGACTAAGACCCAGATCTGAACGGTCATGGCTTCCCTCCTGTCTCCTCGACTATTTCGCCAATAGGGAGACCTTGACACGTAGCTATCCATATTCCTGGAGTAGTTAAGCAGGTAGCTCCTGAACCAACATTTATACGATCTTCATCATATCTAGCACACCAAGGCCCACAATAATCAGGATCATCAGTAAAGGATGAGAAAGGGCAACAAATACCTTTCCATTCTATCGTAGCATCAATCACCATTTCAGTTTGAAGATGAAAACAACATCCCGGAGTTCTGAAATGCTTTCTCACTTTCTTCATGGCTTCCCTCCTGTCTCCTCTGGCCTGCCCAAGTGTTACTTCCACCGCGCTGTCCAAACACCTTTAGGGTCGTTACAGATGGTACAGCGTTTCATTTTACTCATTGCAGTCCGCCTGGACCTCACGCCAGTTATGGATACCGTCCCTTTCGTCTGTTAGTACCTCCAGGTGCCTACCCACCTCTTTTAAATAGAATCCATCCATGTACCCAACGTTGTTAACCCTTGTATAGATAATGTGACACCTTGAGTTCATCACGCCTTGGTAGTACATGTCGTTGATTTGCACGACGAGCCAGGTGTAGACCGTGATGAACATTGCGAGAGCACAGAGCCACCCGATGGCGACCGCTGGCGACAAGGCCGGCCGCGCGTACAGCGGGAAGAACAGCGGCTTGGGCGAAGCTGGTTCCGGCATGTCCGACATGTCCGGCAGCGGGGGCAAGAGATCCGTCGGATAGCACGCCGTCATGGCACCACCAACCCCGACAACTGGTCGAGCAGGATCCGCACCACTTCAGCCTTCTCCCGTTCGCCCTCCAGCTCGTACCGCTCCATGCGGAGTCGGACGATCAACAGCGCCCGTTGTCCGAACGCCTGGATGACCGGGCGCGCGGCATCGGCCAAGGATTTCTGCGCCGCCAGCCATTGCTTCTCGACGACGTTCCGCTGTTCCGTCCGATGAACCAACAGCGCACGGGTCTCCGCGAGTTCCTTTTCCACCCCCCGCATCGGGTGCTTGGGGCAGACCGCGATGTGCGCCCCGATCTGCGCCGACAGGTCCGGCGCGTCCAGCGGGAACCGTTCGCTACAGTACGCGCAGTACGTCTCCCCCTTGATCCGCGCCATCTCCGCGACCAGGGCCTCGACCGCCTCCCCGTGAGCCGTCGCCCCGCAGGTCGCGCACAGGGCGTCCTCGTCGATCTTCACGTCCCACCCGCAGCACGGGCAAAACGTCCGGTCTTGCATCGTCATGGCTCCTCCTCCAGCAGGGCCCGCACCTGGCGGTCCATGTCGGCCATCGCGGCCGTGTGGTCGCTCAGCCAACCGTCCCCGCAGTGCGTCTCGCGGTGCGCCATCAGGTTCTCGTGCTCCATCCAAGCCAGGATCCGCCGCGCCTCCACGATGCGCCGCTCGTGCGCCTGCGCCGCCGTCAGCGCGACCCGCGCGGCCCCCCGCCGCCGCTCGTGCTCCCGCGCGCGTGTCGCCGCCCACCGGATGATGTCGGGCGTCGAGGGCCCCTGCAGGTCCGGGCCGTCGTAGCTCTGCCGGCAGGCCGCGCACACCGTCTTGTCCGGCTCCACGTCGCGCTCGGCGCAGACCGCGCAGGGCCGCCCCGTGGGCCAGCCGATGGCGCTGGGGTTCCACTCGCCCCGCGGGACGAACAGGTTGCAGGGCCCCACGGGGCGCTTCCCCTCGCAGAACGTACGCCCGCGCCCGCACCGCGGGCACTCCTCCGCGCTCATGGGGCCACCTCACTGCTCATGCACTTCCACCCCGTCCGCTCGTCGCCCGCACAGGCCCCGCCGCACATCAACACGGTCCCGCCCGCCCCCTCGGCCGTGACGCTCGTCGGCGGGCACACCGGCGCCGCACACTGGCAGGTACACGGGGCCGCCGCGCAGACCACCGGGGTCACTTTCGCCGAGGGCTCGCGCATGATCGCCCACGTGAGCAGCACGCCCATGGCGCAGCACCCGATCCCGTAGACGATCGTCTGCAAGGTCTGCTTCCACGTCATCGACGCCATCACCCGATGCGCCACCATCTCATCCCACGTCATGCTTTTTTCTCCTTCTTTCGTCGCACCCGCGCCCAGTTCACGTGGCGCACACAACTCCCCCACGTCGCCTTAAACGCCCATGGCACCGGGGCGCCCCGTACGCGCTCCGCCCGGCGCCGCGCCACGCACGCATCGAGCGGCGCCTGCTCCGCGAACTGCATCCCGCACATCGAGACGCGGGCCGGCACCCCCGCCGGGTCGAGGGCGTGGAAGTGCAGCATCGGCCCCGTGTCGTACCAGACGCCCAGCAGCATGCCCTACGCATCCCCCTCGCCCACGAGGGCCCCACAGCCCACGCAGGGCTCCTCGCGGTAGATCCCCCCATCGCTGTACACGCGGGCCCACCGCTGCCGCCCATCCTGCGCCTCCTCTAGGCGCCCGTGCTGATGCAGGCAGTCCACGCAGTAGAGGGCCCCGTGCGGGTCCACGTAGGCGCAGATCGTCCGCATCACCACGCCGCCCGGAGGTCGTAATAGATCTCGCCCACCACGGGAACCTCCTCGATGTAGCCCTCGCGGGCCGTGACGATCATGCGCGCCCCACACGCGGGGCACGCGTAGACGTCCCCCCGCAGGCAGTGGCCCGTGCTGCGCGTGCGCACCACGACCCCGTTCTGCTGGCAGATCATCTCCACGCAACACGTCGCGCACACCTTCAGGGAGCCTTCCCCCTGGGGCCCGGGCCCCGATGCGGGACGCCCGCCACGCTCCACCGGATGATCGCCGGCATGATCTCCAGGATCAGCGCCTGGACCGTACGGGTCCACGCCTCCACCTCGCCCGCGCGCAGCTCCAGGACCCCGACCTGCGCCTCATCCACCAGCATCTTCGTCAGATCCCTCAGCTGCTCCACGTACTCCGCGAGCAGCTGCAAGCCCGCCGACATGGAGGGCTCGGCCTGCCCCACCGCGGCCATCGTCTCGTCCTCGGTCATCGCTTGTTCTCCTTGAGGGCGCGCTCCACGGCCCGCAGCCCCTCGGCCACGTCCCGCAGCGCCCCGTTGATGTCCTTCAGCGCACTCACCACGTCCCGCAGCTCCGCCGGCGGCCCCTCGGAGGCCCGCACCGGGGCGGGGCGGAACACCAAGGGCCCCGCACACAGCACCGCGATCAGCGCCAGCCCGAGGATCCGCGCACGGTAGCACGCCCACAGCCCACGCCATGTGATCAACATGTGGACCCCCTAACCCCGAAGAGGCCGAGGAAGGCCCGCTGCTCACGGGCCCACGCCCGCTGGTAGTGCTGGCACATGGCCCGCGCCCAACAGTCCATCCAGGCCGCCCGCGGGCGCCAGTAGCGCCGCAGTGAGGTCATCTCCGTGAGGTTTTCCGCGCAGATGTAGTCCCAGATGTCTGCCCACACCACCCCGAAGTGCGGGCCGCGCCCCGCGCCCCGCGGCATGCGGTGCGCCATGGCATCCCCCTCGACGACCACGAGGCGCGTCCCCCAGCGCTCCCGCAGCGTCGGCGCCACGAGGGCAATCACCTCGGGGGCCCGCTCCACGACCGTGACGCCCGTCACCTCGGGCTTCTGCAGCATGGCCTCGACCACGAGCCCCAGCCCGAGCCCGAACACGAGGCACGCCCCCGAGGCCCGGCGCACCGCCTCACGGTGGTCGCGCGCCTCATCCGGCGTGTCGCTCATCACGAGGATGCCCCCGCGCATGAGGCGCGTGTAAGTGCCCGCGGGGACATAGCGGCCACGCCACAACTGCATGTCACGCCGTGCATCACCCACCGACACCGTGTAGCACTCCACGCACCATGGGCCGACCTGCCCCTCGGGGATGTTAGCCTGCCACTGCATCGCTCCACCTCCACCCTCTGCGCGGGGCGCCCCGCGCGCAACCTACAACGCCTCAACGTGGGATCCCGATCCCGTGCGCCTGCGCGTATGCCAGCGCCTTCGCGCCGATGGCCAGCACCACATCGAGCTGCGCCCGGCTCATCGGGTTCGTCTGCCCGCAGCAGCGCCCCTGGAGCGCCCCCTGGGCCTCCACCATGGTGCGCCGCTCCTCGGGCGTCAGGGCCCCCGCATACCCCCGCACGGCCTTGTAGACCGCCAGGGCGTCCTTCCAGCTCAGCACGCGGTCCATCACGCGCCTGCCCGCGCCTCGGACGCCCGCGCGATTAGGGCCCGCCCCGCCTCGACCTCGGCCACGAGCCCCACCGGCTTGTCCCCGTGCTCCGCCGCGAGGAGCCCCACCCACACGGGGCCGCCCCGCAGCACGCATGCCCGACACCCCAGGAACGGGGCCTCGTACTCAAACAACGTCTTTTTCGGTGTCACCATTGTGATCTCCTTGCTGACCCCTCGGGCCTCCGCGTGGACTAGCACGCCCCCGCCCGGTTTGTCAACCGCTAACGATCGCTAGCATCCATGTACCGCGCGGCGAGCCCCGCAAACCACGCCACCACGTCTTGGGCCGCCGCCGCGCCCTCCGCCCCGATCACCGCCGCGTCGGCCACCGCGCGCTTGCTCTCGATCAGCTCGATCATGTCCGCGTCGAACGTGTCCTCGCCCGCGAGCCAGTAGCTGTTGATGCTCTCGGCCTCGCTGCCAATGCGGTGCACGCGCCCCTCGGCCTGGTTCATGTCCGCGGCGTGCCACCCGAACTCCACGAAGGCCACGGTCCCCGCGCACTGGAGGTTCAACCCCACGCCGGCGGCCTTGAGCGAGCACACGATCACGCGGCACGCGGGGTCCTTCCAGAAGCGGTCCACGGCGTCCGCGCGCTCGCGGTCCGTGCTCTCCCCGCTGAGGGCCACGGCCCCGTAGGGCGCGAGGGCCTCGAGGAGCTTGCTCTGGATAGCCTTGTGGTGCGCGAACACCACGAGCTTCTGGCCCTCGGCGCCATCGAGCCACGCCTCGATCCACTCGGTCGCGCTGGCGAGCTTGAACTCGGCGGCCATCTGGCGCAGGGCGTTGATCCGCACGAGGGCCTCGGCGTGGAACGCGCGCTCCGGCAGCGTGCCCCTGGCCTCGCGGAGCCACGCGATGGCGTCGCGCATGGCCCGCGCGAAGGCCGCCTTGTCCTGGATCTCGCAAGGCACCACGGTCCGCTGGAGGGCCGGCAACTCCTTAAGGACGTCCGCCTTCTCGCGGCGCACCATGCAGGTCGCGCGCAGGCGGCGGTTCAGCTCGCCGAGGTTCGAGGCCCCGCTGAGGTCCCACCCGTAGCGGCCCTGCGTGGCGGCGCAGTACCGCTTGACGAACGGCCAGAAGCCCCCGAACTCGCCGAGGCGCCCGAGCACGTCGAGCTGATGCACCAGCTCCACGGGGCGGTTCATGATCGGGGTCGCCGTGAGGAGCAGGCGAGACTTAATGCTCTTCATGAGGGAAAGGCCCTTGACGCGCCCCGATTGAATCGACTTGCTATCCTTGCATGCCTGGCACTCGTCCACGATGATCGCCTGGAACCCACGCGCCGCGACCTCGGGGGTGGGCTCGTACACCGTACGCTGGCTGCTGCCCCGCCCTGGCACCTTGACGGCGACCGTGAGCTTCGACAACTGCGCGTAGTTCACGACCACGAAGTCGCCACTCATGTCGATCATGCCGTTGACCTCGCTGGAGGTGCGCCCCGCCAGAAACTTCACGATCTCGCGGCGCCACTGGCGCTTGACCGCCTTGGGACACACGATCAGGCACGGATAAGCACCGAGCTGCTCAACCGCAAGCATAGATTGCGGCGATTTGCCTAAGCCAACATCGTCAGCAATTAAAACACTCTTGTTAGCCACGGCATACGCGATGCCCGCCTTCTGGAACGGGTAGGGGGTCACGCCGGCGGCCAGCCCGGTGAGGGCCACCTCGGCGTCGGCCGCGCGGCTCGCCTCGACGTTCGCCAGGGCCTGCGCCACCGCCGCCTGGCCAGCCGCCCCCACCGCCGCCCCCACGCGCCAGTTGAAGCGCCCCGCAAGGGCTTGGACCGCCGTGCAGTTCTCCGCCGTTGCCGTGACCAGCCACACCTTGCGCTCGCCGTCCCAGCGCCGCCCCTGGAGGGCCTTGATCGCCGCGGTGGCGTCCGCGCTATAGGGGGTGCGGAGCACGAGCTGGCCGTCGGCGAGGGTCACGTGGTCGGCCTTGGGGGCCTCGGCCTGCGGGGCCGCCGCGTCCGCCGCGTGAGCGACGAGCAGGGCAATCGCCACGCTCGGGCACGCGACGGCAAACTGCTCAAGAATCGCGAGGAGGGCCGCAGCGTTGGCGCGCATCGCGACGATCCAGACGCGGCGCATGCCGTCCCAGCGGCGGCCGTTGCAGGCCTTGACCGCCGCCGTGAAGGCCGCGTCATACGGCGTGCTGAAGAGCAGATCCTGCCCCTCGACCCACGCCACATAGGGCGCAACCTTCATCTCAGCGAGGGCACGGCGATCAGATGCGGTGCCCGCGCTGGCCGCGTAGGTGGTAAGGCCGATGGTTCTGACGTTGGCGGCAGTCACCGCCGCCGCGCGCCGCTTGAAAGCCTGGAAGTTCTCGTGGCGGTCCACGGCGACGCGGGGCAGGGCGTCCACGTCGATGCCGAAGCCCGTGAGCTGCCCGTGATAGGTGCGGCAGAGGGCCGAGACGCCCGCCACGTCCTCGGCCGTCCAGGCCTCGGGGGCCACGGCGGCGATGGCGCGGCCATAGGCCGTGTCGCTGGCGCTGAAGCCCACGTCGTCCCGCTTCTTGGCGCCGTCGCAGACGCCGGCGAGGGCGCGCACGGCCGCGTGCAGCTGGGTAGCGAGGGCGCACATCTCGTCGGTGGTGAGGGCGCTCAGGGCGGCGAGGGTGATGATCGTATTGGCTTCCATTGAGGCCTCCTGGCGCCAGGCGCCGAGTTGTCGATGGGACCATGCCCATTGAAAGCGTAACCCCGCCGACCGGGTTTGTCAACACAAAATCAACGCACCTTTTCAGGATCGTGTCAGCCCCAAGCCCACCTGTTGGTGCGCTGGTCCCAGAACCACTCCGCGTCGCTCATCACGACGACTCTCCGGAAGGAAGACAACGTGCATCCAACATTGGCGTCCAGGAAGGCCACCAGATCCGCCTCCATAGCCACGTGGGCCGCCCCCTCGTCATCGAAGCGGCGCTCGTCTTCGCCCCCGTTGAACCCGTCCACAATCTTCCAGCTCTTGTTTGCCATGAGGCCTCCTGGCGCCAGGCGCCGGTTTGTCGATGGGACCATGCCCATCAGAAACGTAACCCTTTCGACCGGGTTTGTCAACAACCAATCGGCGGGGGCCGCGCGCAGCTAGGCCGGAGACATCCCAATGGGCTCCCACGCCGCAGCGCTGAGGCGCACCGTGGGGGCATGGGTCTCCAGCCACGCGATGGCGCGCCGGCTCGGGGTGTGCGCCACGCCGCCCCGCCACGCGATGCTCGCCGAGGCCGCCAGCATCCGCGCCGTGACCGCGACATCGCTCGTCCCGCACCCGTAGGCCAGCAACTTGGTCGCGAGCACCACGGGATCGAGCTTTCCGCCGTCATACCAGAAGGCCATCTCGAGGTTCGTCGCGTACGCCTCCGCCTCGTAGCGCGCCCGCGCCGTCGGATCGG
>Ga0315276_10001596_pt1 | contig 20349 bp, 9 predicted proteins | sample YL17G05_0_MG_FD_204542 | JGI IMG/M metagenome (GOLD analysis project Ga0315276, IMG submission 204542) | Sediment microbial communities from Yellowstone Lake, YNP, Wyoming, USA - YL17G05_0 | ecosystem: Environmental > Aquatic > Freshwater > Lake > Sediment | place: USA: Wyoming | collected... | reverse complement strand
GCCCGCTTGACAGCCTGACCGTCCGACCGTCTGAATCTGACCATCGGACCGTCCGCCTCTTGTCTAGCGCCTGGCCCCGCGGCGGCACATCTTAGGGCAGGCCCCATGTCATCCATTCCCGAGGGTCTCGCCGCTGCACTGAGCCGTAGCTACCGGCTGGAGCGGGAGCTTGGGGCCGGTGGGATGGCCACGGTCTACCTGGCCGAAGACCTCAAGCACCGTCGCCAGGTGGCGGTCAAAGTCCTCCGGCCCGAACTGGTCGCCTCGATCGGGGCTGACCGGTTCCTCCGCGAGATCGAAGTCACCGCCCATCTCCAGCATCCCCACATCCTGGCCCTCTACGACTCGGGCCAAGCGGATGGCTTCCTCTACTACGTCATGCCCTACGTCCCGGGCGACTCGCTCCGGGCCCGCCTCCAGCAGGAAGGCCAGCTGCCGGTCGCGGACGCGCTCCGGATCACCCGGGGCGTGGCGGCCGCCCTGGGCCACGCCCACCAGCATGGGATCGTGCACCGGGATATCAAGCCGGAGAACATCCTGCTGGCGGGGGGGGAACCGGTGGTGGCGGACTTCGGCATCGCCCGGGCGCTGGTGGAGGCCAGCGGCAGTGCCCTGACCTCGACGGGGCTGACCATCGGGACGCCGACCTACATGAGTCCGGAGCAGGCCTCCGCGGCGAAGCTGGACGGCCGCTCGGACCTGTATTCCCTGGGCTGTGTGTTGTACGAGATGCTGGCGGGCGAGCCACCCTACCTGGGAGCCACGGCGCAGGTGATCACCGCCCGGAAGCTGCAGGAGCCGATGCCGTCGCTCCGGGTGGTGCGGAGCAGCGTACCGGCGGGGGTGGAGGAGGTGGTGCGGCGGACGCTGGCCATCGCGCCGGCGGATCGCTATGCCACGGCCGAGGAGCTGATCGGGGCGCTGGACCGGGCGGTGTCGGGCCCACAGGGTGCCACCGGCCTGACCGCGGCCCGCTCCACGCGGACCACCCGGACGCTCTGGGCCTGGCGCACGGCCACCATCGCACTGGTCGCGGTGAGCCTCTGGCTGGCGGTGCGGGGGCAGCGGGCATCGGGCAGAGACGCCGAACCCGCTGACCGGTCCGTGCGCTTCAGCATTCCGCTGCCGCCGCGTCCAGAAGGTCAGGCCCCCGATTCGGAGCGGAGCTATAACGAGCTGGCCATCTCACCGGACGGCCGCCGGATTGCGCTCACCGTGATAGGGCGGGCGGGTGCACCGGCCGAGCCGATCTACCTGCGGGAGACCGGCTCGGAAGAGGTGCGGGCGATCCGCGGGACCGAGGGAGGATCCTCCCCCTTCTTTTCCCCGGATGGAGCGACCCTGGGGTTCTACCTGCCAAGCGAGCGGGCGATCAAGCGAATCCAACTGGCCGGCGGTTCGCCCGAACTGGTTTGCACATGCAGCGGCTTCGGAACACGAATGACGTGGCTGCCCGGTGACACGGTGGTGTTCTTCAGCGGGGAGCTCTACGCCCTGGCCGCCGTACCGGCCTCCGGCGGCGTTCCCCGGACCCTGGTGGCCATGTCCGATACCGTCATCGGGCAGGACGTCCGTGACGAGGCCGTGGAATCCCCTGACCGGAGGTTCCTGCTGTTCACCCGCTGGAATTCGAAGACGCTGTCCAGCATCTGGATCCGCAACAACCGGTCGGGTGAATTGCGGAAGCTGATCGATCGGGCGCAGACGGCCGTGTTCATCGGGCCGGACCTGATCGGATATAGCGGCCTGCGAGACCTCTGGGGCCCCGAACTCGCTCCTATGCACGTTGTGTCTTTCGATCCGACCGAGGGTCGCTTACGCGGTACACCAACGATGGTAACCGGCCTGGGCAGTCAACAAACCAGGTTCGCAGTTTCGGGACGTGGAGACCTTGTGGTCCTCGATCATCAGGGAGAGCGCAGCATTCCAGGGCCAACGCTGGCGGAGGTCAGTCAATCCGGGCGGGTCATCCGCACGATCGAACTGCGGGACGCTTCCGATCTGAGCCTTTCGCCGGATGGTCGCTCCGTCGTGTCAACCATGGGGACAGCTGGTTCACCGGCCTCTGAGGTGTGGGTGACTGATCTATTGACCACGTCGGCTACCCGCCTCACCAATACCCGCACTTTCTCGGCCTGGCCTGTCTGGTCCTCTGACGGAAGCCGCGTCGCATACTCCCGCCTGAATCGAGGGGAGCGCGGAGGGCAACTCTATCTTGTACCAGCCGACGGGAGCGCCGAACCGCGTCAGTTGACGCATATGGACGTGCCTCACGTGAATGTCGAATCCTGGGCCCCGGACGGGCGGACGCTGGTGATCCAGACCCCGGAGAACTCCGAATCGAGCACCAAGGCAGACCTCTTCACGCTGGACGTGGATGGCGACCTGACACCGAAGCCACTCCTGGTCACACCCAACAACGAGGTGCAGGGGGCGGTGTCCCCTGACGGCCGGTGGCTGGCCTACGCCTCGGACCAATCGGGCACCATGGAGGTGTATGTCCAACCCTTCCAGCGACGGGGCGGCGCGGTGAAGATCTCGAGCCGGGGAGGCTGGGAACCGCTCTGGCGACCCGGCGGGACTGAACTCTTCTATCGCAGCATGGATGGTAGGCAGGTCTGGATGGCTGATCTTAGCACCGGCACGGCGGGCGCCCCCAGACTGCTCTTCGAAGGCCCCTTCCTCGGGAACGTATTCCCCCACGGTCGGATATACGGGGTCTTTCCGGACGGCCACCTGCTCCTGCCGCTCCCCATTCCCAAACCCGTGTCGCGAACCGCGACCGTCGTGATGGGCTGGGGCAGCGAGGTCGCGAAGAAACTCGCAGCCGGTCAGACCACCAAGCCATAGCGCTGGACTCGATCTCCGCCGCCTGGTCAGCGCGACCCGGTCTGCACCCCCAGGTTGATCCTCAGCACCACCGTGCGAGGCTGTGCCAACGACCAGGCATTGACGCTTCCGAAGGCGTCCCCTGATGCCCCCACCGTGGCATAAGAGGCCAGCTCGGGGTCATACCCCGTATAGCCGGTCCAGAGCGCCAGGTTCCGACCGCTCAACGTGATACTGGCCGAGGCCATGCGCAGGGCACGCGCCCACGAGGCGGGAAGGTCGTAGGTCACCGCCAGCTCCCGCCACCGGACGAAGTCTCCATCCTCAGTCCACCCGGTGTTCGTCCCGTCGTTGAGCGCCGCGACCGCGCGGGCCTGCTCTTCGAGGGACGCACTGGGGTCGTGCAGGCCGAGGCAGTTCTGGTCGGCCCAGCACTGGAACGCATTGATCCCGTCGGTCGCCACGAACCCGCCCTTGTAATCGAAGAGCGTGAGGACCCGAAGTCGCCCGCGGAGCAGGTTGAACGATGAACTCAGCGAGAGCGTCCTGGTCGGAACCGAACTCCCCAGCCCGACGGCCGTGTCCGATAGGACGATCTCGCTCGGCACGATGATCCCGTCCCCGTTGGCATCTCTGAAGCTTTCGATCCTGCGCCCCCGGGGTGAGAACAGCGGCTGGCCTACGACGCTCTGTGTGTAGAGGTTGATGAGCGGGGCAACGCCACCCAGGTCCTCGAGACGATTCCGGTTGAAGGCCGCCTCGAGCCCGAGGTCCCAGCTGAACGCCTGTCCCTCGACTGGCCGCGCCAGCACCGACAGCTCCACTCCCTCGTTCAGCACCTCGCCGACATTTTCCGCCCGGGATGCCGTCGCTCCTGCGGACGGCGGCAGCGGCCGGACCACGATAGCGTCGGTGGTCCGTTTGCGGTAAGCCGTGGCTTCGAGGGTGACCCGGTTCTTCCACGCGGTCAGGTCAAACCCCAGCTCGATCTCGGCCGAGCGCTCGGGCTTGAGGGTGGTGCTGCCGAGCCCGCCCAGGATGACGGCGGACTGGGGCGCGGCGCTCCGGGTGGCGACGACCGTGGGCGAGAAGTAGGTGAGTGCCGACAGCGCGCCCGGCTGCTGGCCCGACTGCCCATAGGCAGCCCTGAGCCGGAGCTGGTTGATCCCGTAACGCTCCGTCGGTCCTTCCAGCGCCATCCAGGAAGCGGACACTTTCGGGTAGGTCGCGGCCTGGTTCTCGGCGCCGAAGGCGCTGTTCTGGTCGATCCGGACCGCCCCGGTCACGTAGAGGCGGTCGTCGAGGCCGAATTGCTGCTCGAGATAAGTGCCCAGCGTCCGATACTCGGTGGTCTGCTCGCTCGATTCCTTGCTGGAAGCGCCGGTGAAGGTCACCCCCCCGGGCGGGAGATCCCGGCCGGTATTGTAGGTGCCGGTGGTGCGGTCCTTGTTGTATTGGGCCCCGAGCGAGGTCCTCGAGGTGAAGCGGCGGCTGATCCCGAAGCTGGCCGTGGCGCCCAGGTCCACCGAGTACTTGGCCGTCTTGAGCCGGTTGTAGGTCCGGAACCCAAGCGGGTAACCGTAGTATGGTGCGGATTCGCCGTTCTTGGCCAAGGCCTCGTCCTGGAAGTTGACCAGGTCGGCCCCGACAGTGCCGCGCAGGTTGAGCCAGGGGAGCGGTGTGTACTTCGCGTTGAGGCCGTTGATGAAATGGTCGCTCGACCGGGTGATGGTCGTCATGAACGCGTAGGCCGGCCGCCCGAAGCTCCAGGGGAAATCGGCCCGACGGGGATCGGCGCTGGCATCAACGAAGAAGCCAACGATGGCCGCGAGGTTGTCGCCGGCCTGGGCAATCGTGTTCTCGCTGTTGACGTAACCCACGCTGACCTGGACGTCGGCCTGGCTCCCGATGGCCGCCGAAACATTCGCCCGGAGGTTCACGCGCCGCAGGTCGGCTGGGTCGAGTTGCGCGGGCCTCGGGTCGGTGATCAGCAGCGAGTCGCTCAGGAATCTCCGCTCCCGAGGGGGAAGGGTCTGGGTCCCGGCCAGGTCCTCGAACTCGGCCGACAGGAAGTAGTTCGCGAAATTGTTGCCCCCGGTCACCTGCATCCCGTATTGCTGCCGGAACCCAGTCCTCACCCAGTTGTAGTCGGCTTCCTTGGACAGGTCGCGGACATAGAGCTTGTCCACCTGGCAGGTACCCTCGGCCTGCTGGAACGAGAAGCACGACTCATCGCTGCCCTGGGCTTTCGCGTAGTAGACGGGTCGGTAGTGAGTGACGTCGTTGACGACGCCGAATTCCCCGTAGAAGGTCATCCGGGCCGGGCCTGCCTTGCCCCGCTTGGTGGTGATCCGGAGCACGCCGTTGGCGGCCTGGGTCCCGTACAGCGTGGCAGCCGAAGGACCCTTGATGACCTCGATGTCTTCGATCTCCTCGGGATTGATGTCGTCGAAAAACGAGGGCGATTCGCCGCCGTTGCCGAGGGTGAGCGGAACGCCCCGCTCGTTGACCCGGATGCCGTCCACGTAGACCAGGGGATCATTGGCCAGCGAGGCGCTGCTGATCCCGCGGATACGGATCCGAGTCGCCGAACCGGGGGCGCCTGAAGACTGCAGGACCGTCACGCCCGCGACCCTGCCCCCGAGGACGTCGGAGAGGTTGTTGACCGGGGCCGTGGGCACCAGGTTGGCGACGTCCACCTTCGACACCGCATTGCCGAGCTGGCGGGACATCTGTTCGCCGGTGGCCGTGGTCACCAGCTCGTCGAGGGAGAAGGGCACCGCCACCAGCGACCAGTTGAGGGTAAGCCGTTGGCCACTTTCGACCCGGACGGTCTGCGCCTGGGAGGCATACCCGAGCATCACTACCCGCACCTCCCGGGTGCCCGGAGAGACATCGCGCAGGGTGTACGTGCCCCGGGCGTCCGTGACAGTGGCGAGCGTGGTCGCGATCACCTGGACTCGGGCCCCTCCCAGGGGCTGGCCGGAGTCACGGTCGGTCACGGTACCGGTGATGGTGCCGGTCTGCGCCTGCAGCGCGCCCGCCAAGGCGAGCACGGCCAGCGCGGAAAGCAAAGAAGCGCGTCGCATCGTGTCCCTATGGTTTGGTCGGGTCGCAGTCTGCCGGCGAATAGTTCGGGTTGTTCTCCTCGGTTTGCGGCACCAGGAGCGCGACCTGGACCCCGCGCTGCAGGTTGTCCTTGTGGTAGGCCCCGGTGGGGAAGACGGCTTCCGCGTTCCGCCCGTACTGCCGGATCAGGCGGCGGAGGTCACCGAGTCGGTGGGCGGTGCCATAGAGCCCGAAGGCTCGCTCCCGGAACATCAGGTCGACGCGGGCGGACGGCCCGGGATCGCCGAGCGGACCGAGGCCCGCCTGCACCCGCGCCCGGTTGAGGTGCTGCAGCCACCGGACTGGATCATTACCACGAAGAGCGGCCTCGGCCTCGATCAGTCGAGCCTCTACTCCGCTGGCGAGCACCACGGGCGATGAGGCGGAGTTGTATGGAATGAACCGGTAGACCGGCGTCTGGAGGTCGAGTGCCGAAATGCCGGCGTACTCCGACGCGGTCCTCGGGTCCGCGGCAGTGACGTAGTCGAGCCCGTTGGTGCCTTCACGGTCTGCCATGCCCAGGAAGAACGTGTCCCACATCCAGCCATTGACTGCGTTACGGGTGGTCGCGCTGGCCGTGGAATGGGGGTTCTCGAAGCGGAAGTCGTCAGGCACCGAGGTGACAGCCTGGCCGGCGTCCGCAAACCGGCCCAGGTCGAGAAGTACCCGGCCACGGCCCACCCGAACCAGGTTGGCGACGTCCGCATCCCCGGCGGTCCGTGTCGCGGCCGCATCGAGTCGCCGCAGCGCCTCCTCGAACATCTCCTGAGTCGAGAGCGGACTCCCCGGCTCGATGGCTCCGTTCACGGTCTGCGAGAACGGCACGCCGGAGCAGAACGTCTCGCCAAAGAGTGCGTAGGTATAGCCGGCGAGTGCCGATGCTTCGGCCAGCCTCGAGGAGGAGTCACGAATTTCCGTGAGGGCAGCGACGGCGCGGTCGGCCGCCGTGCGGGCGCGGTGCAGTGCCAGGAACTCTCCATCGATGAAACCATTGATCGGTGTAGCGTCGCGGCGGTCGACTGAGACTAGGTCCGGCGGCGTGGCGGGGAAGAGGAACTCGTCGCTGAACAATCCGCTGGTGATCACGAGCCCAGCGATGGAGGCATAGGCGCTAACCGCGCCGCCGTCGTGCGCGGTGATGAACTCGGACCGGGCGCCCTCGAACAGCGCCTGGGCCCCGGCCTGACCCTTGAGATCACCCGGCGCAATGATGTCGGGGTTCTGGACGTCGAGGAGGCGGTCGCCGCAGGCGGCGGCGACCAGGAGCGTGATGAGCCGAGCGTGCTTCAGGCAGGCGAGGCGCATTCACCAACCTCCTGTGGGAGGCGGATGGGACTAGGGAATCCTGCCCCTAGGTTACGGCTTTGGCGGGGATGCGCAAGACGTGCGTTTCGGCGCCAAAAGCCGACTGATGTCATCCCACTTCTTGCACTAGACTGGCGTCGGACTGTCTCTAGACGCGGGATGCAGCGGACCGCATCTTTGCCAATTGTTCAATGGCTCCGAGTGCAACGGCCGCCCGCCGTTCACTCGGGAACCCTGATCTGCCAGCAATCGCTCTTCAGGACCACGTGCCCGGCCGGGTCTACCAAGCGGAAGATCGCTTCGACAGCGGTCCCCGCGGCCAGCGCCGCCGCTGCCTGAGGGAGCGCTGCCACTGCATGTCCGTCGCTCCCGGTCGTGATGCCGCCGAGGCTTGCCCAGGTCCCCCCGCTGCAGGCGTTGTCGAAGATGCCATCCACGGCCGTCTGGACCTGGAAGGTCGTGCCGGGCTCGAGGGCGTCGACCGTGACCTCTGCCTTCACCTGGCTCGAGCCCTGGGCCTGGTGGGTCAGCACCAGCGTCCCCGATCCTTCCTGGCGTGCGCTGAGCGCAATGGCGACCCGGAATTCCGGGGTGCGCGGTGCGGCCGGTGCCGAGGCCGAAGGCCCGGTGGCAGGATCGGAATTGCATGCCGCTGCCGTGAGCAGGGTGACGAGAACGGTTAGATTGGCGCGGTGTGACATGGTGCCTCCCAGGAGAAGGTGTGGTACGCTTCCCAATCTGGATTGCACCCGTGACCCCGACGCGAAGGGACCGTGACCTGACCGTGCGGCCAGCCTCTTTGGTCAGCGAGTAGCTCTTGCCCTTCCGCCTCGTGACCCTGGGTGGAACCGATCTGACACGGCCAGACGGCGTCACCCTCGACGCCATCCTCAGTCAGCCCAAGCGGTTAGCGGTGCTGGTCTACCTCGTGCTTGCGCGCCCCGCCCGGTTCGTCCGTCGCGACCTCCTGATTTCGCTCTTCTGGCCCGAACTGGACCAGGAACATGCCCGGGGCGCGCTTCGCCAGGCGGCGCGGGCGATCCGGCGGGAAATGGGGGAAGCCACCCTGGTCAACCGGGGTGACGAAGAGATCGGCTTGGCAGAGGGCGCCGTGGTGTGCGATGCGGTGGAGTTCCGGGAGGCGGTGCTGGCCGGGCATCCGGAGGTCGGGCTCGCTCTCTACAGCGGAGACTTCCTGCCGGGCTTTCACCTCGAAGCGGCTGCCCCCGAATTCGGGGCCTGGCTCGACGACGAGCGGGCCCGGCTTCGCGCGTTGGCGGCCAACGCCGCGTCAGGGGCTGCCAACCTGCGGAAGGCCGCGGGCGATACCGCCGGGGCGGTTGGCTTTGCCCGTCGTGCCTGCGAGTTCGCCCAGTATGACGAGGCCCGGCTCCGGACCCTGATGGGTCTCCTGGATGCGTCTGGGGACCGGGCGGAGGCCCTCCACGCCTATGAAGACTTCACTAGGCGGCTGGCGCAGGACCTGGAGGTGACACCTTCGACACAAAGCCGGATACTGGTCCGTAACATGCGCGCCCGGGCCACGCCGATCGATCCTGCCAGGAGCAAATCTGGTGTTTCGCCCTCCGGCGACCATGTCCGGATCACACTTCCAGTGGAGATCGTGCAGGGGCTGCGAGGTCTCCTCGCCACCAACACCCAGATCCAACGGTACCGGAGGCTGGCGGTGGTTGGCGTCGGTGCCGTTGCCGTCATCGGAGTCCTGGCGGCAGCCTATCTCACACTGAGACGGTTGGTTACGGTACGTGCCAGCCCTCGCGTGGTGGTCGCGGTCTTCGAGAACCGCACCGGCGACGCGTCACTCGATGGAATTGGCGATCAGGTAGCCGATGGGCTCACACGCAGCCTCGCCACTGCCGGCGGCATGACGGTCGTGGACGCCCGGGCGAGGCTGGGGCGAAACAGCGCCCGGGAGACCCAGGGCGCGGAAGGCGCCGCGGCGATCGCGCGCGTCGTCGGCGCGGACTTGATCATCTGGGGGAACTACTACTACCAGGACGCGGAGCGGCTTCGCATTGAGGGGTGGATCACCGAGGGGCTATCGGGGGCCCTCCTGAAGGCCCTCGACCCGGTAACGGGCACAAGCGACTCGGTCGGATCGCTGGTCGCCAGGCTTGGCGGACAGGTCGCGGCGGCCATCCGAGGCCAGCCGAGTCGTTGAGGCACCTCGTCCGCAAAGGTCCGGGGTTTAACGCTCGCCACTGCCCACGAAAGCCGATTGACTTCATCCCATTACTAGCCAGGCCGACTTTGGGTTTCTGCCTCTAGACGCGGAGTGCAGTAGACCGCATCTTGGCAATGAATCTTCCATGTCCACAGTGCCCGTTGGTCTCGCCGCGGCACTCGCTGACCGTTACCGCCTCGAGCGGGAACTGGGCGCCGGCGGCATGGCCACCGTCTACCTTGCCGAGGACCTGAAGCACCACCGCCAGGTGGCGGTCAAAGTGCTCCGCCCGGATCTCGTGGCCTTCCTCGGCGCGGAGCGGTTCCTCCGCGAGATCGAAGTCACCGCCCACCTCCAGCACCCCCACATCCTGGCCCTGTTCGACTCGGGCCAGGTTCACCCCGAGGGCAGCGAGGGGCCGGGCTTCCTCTACTACGTGATGCCCTACATCGAGGGCGTCAGCCTCCGGCAGAAAGTGCGGCAGGAGGGGGCGCTCCCCATCCCCGAGGCGGTTCGGATCCTCCGGGACGTCGCGGACGCCATGGCCCATGCCCATGCCCAGGGCGTGGTGCACCGCGACATCAAGCCCGAAAACGTGATGCTCAGCGGCCGCCATGCCCTGGTGATGGACTTCGGGGTGGCGAAGGCGCTGGCGGTCGGCCAGGCGGCTGGCAGCGGGACCCTGACCGGTACCGGGTTGGCACTGGGGACGCCGGCCTACATGGCGCCGGAGCAGGTGGCTGGTGATAGCCGCATGGACCACCGGGCGGACATCTACGCGTGGGGGGTCCTGGCCTATGAGTTGCTGACGGGTCGGCCGCCGTTCGTGCGGGAGAACTCGCAGGCGCTGATGGGGGCGCACGTGAGTGCGACACCGGAACCGATCAGCGCTCAGCGGGCCGCGATCGGACCGGCCCTGGCACAGATCGTCATGCGCTGTCTGGAGAAGGCACCCGGTGCCCGGTACCAGTCGAGCGAGGAACTGCTCGGCGCGCTCGAGGGCCTGGCCACTCCCAGCGGCGGGGTGCCGGTTCACAGCCCCAGGTCGGTACTCGCAAAGCGGCTCGCCGTTGCGGCGGTCGTAATCCTTATCGTTGGGGGCGCCGCCTACACCTGGGCCACCATGAGGCGGGAGCGCCAGGCCCGAGCGGCCATTCCCCTCATCCAGCGACTCTTCGAAGCGGGCCAGACCGATTCCGCCTACGCGCTGGCGACGCGCACGATGGCGATGCTCCCGGGGGATTCCTCCCTCCGTGACGTCTGGAGGAAGTACACCGATCTCTGGCTCTTCTGTACCGAGCCCGCGGGAGCCCGGGTGTCTCGTGCGCCCTTCAGCGACACCACGCGGTGGCAGCCGCTCGGCACCACGCCGACCGACACCATCAGGCTTCCCGCCGCTGCCTCCCGGATTCGTTTCGAGAAGCCCGGGTATCGTCCCCGTGAATTGCTGGCCTTCACCGAACCAGTCGGTCTCGGGGTCACCTATACGAACTGGAGTCCACTCGACTCGACCTCGGGGATGCTCTCGAACCGTTGGTGCGGATCGACCTCGGTCCGACTTGACGCGATTGCCGATCCAGACTCGGGGTTGGTGCACATCCCCGCAGGACCGCAGGGGCTGGATTTCACCAACCTTCGTCCCCTGGGCGAGTGGGCCAGTGCCGGTACAGGGACTGCCACACTCGCGACGATCACGCTCCGTGCCTTCCGGATTGGCCGCTGGGAGGTCACCAACCGCGAGTATCGGGAGTTTGTGAGGGCGGGGGGGTATACGGACCGCAGCTATTGGGAGCACCCCTTTCTCCGGCAAGGCAAGCCGCTGTCCTGGGATGAGGCCATGCGTTTGCTGGTGGACCGGACCGGGGACGCTGGCCCCTCGACCTGGGAAGGCGGCGACCTGGTCCCCGGCAGCGAGTCTCTCCCGGTCGGCGGTCTCAGCTGGTACGAGGCGGCGGCCTACGCGAAGTTCGCCGGCAGGTCGCTGCCGACCATCTACCACTGGGTCGCTGCCTCCGGCATCAACAACGGCTCGCTGTCGTACACGGAAACAGGCAGCAACATGGGGTCGGCAGGCCCGCGCCCGCCCAGCACCCGGGATGGGATGAGCTTCACCGGGGCGTTCGACATGGCGGGCAACGTCCGGGAGTGGGTGACGAATCTGGACGCGGACGGAGACCGGTATATCCTCGGGGGGGGATGGACCGACCCCACTTGGGCCTTCACCGAGGCCATCGCCCTCGATCCGTTCGACCGGTCGCCGATGAACGGCGTCCGGTTGGCCGATCTTCCCAAGGACGACCCGGATCTCGCCCGCGCGGGCGGAATCATTCCTCGTCCTGCGAACCGTGATCTTAGCCAGGAACGACCGGTCCCGGACGATGTCTATCGCGGCTTTCTGCAGCTGTATGACTACGACCCCACCCCGCTCAACGCGGTCATTGTCTCGCGTGACTCCAGCCCGGAGGATTGGGTCGTGGAGAAGGTCGTCTTCGATGCGGCCTACGGTGGGGAGAGAATCCCCGCCTTCCTGTTCCTGCCCAAGCGGCACCCTGGCCCCTACCAGACGGTGGTGTACTACCCCGGTTCCTATGCCCTGACCGAGCCATCCAGCACGGCCATGGGGCTCTTCCACGTGGGATTCATGGTGCGGAGTGGGCGGGCCGTCATCTGGCCGGTGTACAAGAGCACCTTCGAGCGAGGAGACAAGGTCAAGAGCCCCTGGCCCAACGAGAGCGTTCTCCACCGGGACCACGTGGTGATGTGGGTGAAGGACGTCCGCCGCACCATCGACTACCTCGCCACTCGCCCGGACATCGATTCGTCCAGGCTGGCCTACTTCGGCTACAGCTGGGGAAGCATCCTGGGGCCGATGATGCTGGCGCTGGAGCAGCGCCTGCGGGTCGGCGTCTTCTTCGTGGGCGGGATCGTGCCCTCGCGGGCCCGTCCCGAGGTGGAGGTGGTGAACTACCTCCCCCGCGTGAAAGTGCCGGTTCTGATGGTCAACGGGGCCGGAGATCCCTTCTTCCCTCCCGAAACCACCCAGCAGCCGATGTTCCTGGCCCTGGGCACCAAGCTCGAAGACAAGCGGCACGTCGTGGCCGAAGGCGGGCACTTCGCGCCGAGAGCACTGCTGATCAAGGAAACGCTGGCGTGGCTGGACCGCTACCTCGGCCCGGTGCGCTGAGCCCTCGCCACCTCGAGGAGAATCGCATGCCGATTGGTTTCGCAGGTCACGCCGTCGTTGTCGGCATGGTGTGTGCGGCTCGGCTCGCTGCGCAGGACTCGGTGGGTATGATTCGGGGTCTGGTGGTGGATGCCTTCAACCAGAAGCCTCTCGAGGGCGTCACCGTCTCGATCGCCAATGTGGTACGACCGGTGCAGACTCGGGGAGACGGCAGCTTCCTCCTGAACGGGGTCCCTGTCGGGACCCACCAGGTTCAATTGTCCCACATCGGTTACAGTCCGGAGCGACGAAACGTGCTGGTCACCGCCGGCGCCACTGCCACCCTGCGCTTCGAGCTCGTGCCCCAGGCGCTCATGCTGGATTCGCTGGTCGTGACCGGCTATGGCAGCCAGCGACGGGAGGCGATTACCGGCTCGGTGGCGACGATCGACCCGGAGGTGGCCGGCGTGGGCGTGATGACGAACGTCAACCAGATGATCCAGGGGCGTGCCGCGGGGGTCCAGATCGTCCTCAATAACGGTGAGCCCGGGGCCGGGGCGCAGATCCGGATCCGGGGCGGGACCTCCATCAGCGCCAGCAACGAACCACTGTATGTCATTGACGGAGTGCCGATCCAGAACGTCGAGACCGAGCCAATTGGCTTCGCTGCCCCCGGTTCCGGTAACACGCCTCCTCTTCCCAGGAGCCCCCTCAACCTGCTGAATCCGTCCGACATCGCTTCAATCACGATCCTGAAAGACGCAGCGGCGACTGCCATCTATGGCAGCCGGGCTGCCAACGGCGTGGTCTTGATCGAGACGAAGAAGGGAAGCAAGGGAGCCACCACCATCGAGTACGATGGCTACGTAGCGACGGCATCGCCCGCCCGCCACCTGAACGTGCTCGACGGCGGCCAATACCGGCAGTTCATTACGGAACAGGTGCAGGCGGGGAACCTGACTCCCGATCGGCTGGCAAGGCTGGGGGAGGCCAACACTAACTGGGAGCGTGAAGTCACCCGCTCCGCGGTGGCCTACAGCCACAACGTCTCCCTCTCCGGAGGAGGGGAGAGCAGTCGCTATCGGGCGTCGCTCAATTACCTGAACCAACAGGGTGTAGTGCTTGCCAATGGACTCGAGCGCATTCAGGGAAGGTTCAGCGCAAGTAACCGGCTGCTTCAGAACCGCCTGCGACTGGAAATCAATCTGACGACGTCGCATGTCAATAACGACTACTTGCCGTATGAGAACACCGGGAGCTTCGAAGGTGGCGTCTTCCTGAACGAAGCCGTCTTCAACCCGACCTATCCGGTGAAGGTTGGAGACGCCTACTACGAGATCGGCACCGGCCGCCAATCGGTGCGCAACCCGGTCGCCATGGCCGAGCAGATCTCCGACTTCGGCACGACGACCGGCACCATCGGGAACGTATCAGCGGAAGTGGACGTCCTGGCCGGGCTCACGGGGCGCATCAACGTCGGGGCTGCCCGGTCTGATGGCTCCCGGCAGATCTACCTCCCCAAGGCGAGCCCCGTGGGAGCGGAATGGAATGGCCTGGCGCGCCAATCAGGCCGCCGGAACAATTCCCTCACTTTTCAGGGGACCCTGAGTTACATCCGCGCCTTCGGCAAGGACCACAGCATTGATGTGCTGGGCGGCTACGAGGCCAGCGACTACACGACCTCGGAGTTTGGAGCCGAGGGCAGGGACTACCTCACCGACGCACTCGGATCCAACAGCCTCAGTGGGGCGAGTGTGCTGGTGCCGCCCTGGTCCTGGCGGACCGACAGCAGGCTGGTGTCCTTCTTCGCGCGAGGCAACTACAGCTTCCGGAACCGATACTTCGTCACCGGTGTGCTCCGGTACGACGGCTCGTCACGGTTTGGCACCGACAACAAGTGGGCACTCTTCCCGGCCCTCTCCGGGTCGTGGCAGGCCATCGGGTCGGGACCGGAGTCGACGGGCCTCATCTCAGCCCTGCGGCTCCGGGCGGGTTTCGGCCTGCAGGGCAACCCCGCTGTGCCACCGTACGCCTCGCTCCTCCTGCTCGAGACCACAGGTGATTCGCGCTACGTCTTCGGCGAACTCCCCGTGACCGGCGTCGCCCCGGTACGGAATGCCAATCCCGACCTCAAGTGGGAGCAGACGGCCCAGTACAACGTCGCGATCGATTTCGGATTGCTGCGGGAGCGGATCGTCGGGACCATCGAGTACTACGTCAAGAACACATCCGACCTCCTCCTGGAGGTCCCGGTGCCCCAGCCTGCCGTAGCTCCGACCCGGCTGGAGAACATCGGGAGTGTCCGCAATCAGGGCCTGGAGGTCTCCCTCGACGCACTCGCAGTGTCCAAGCCCAGGTTCACCTGGCGGGCGGGGCTGGTCTTCGCCACGGCGCAGAATCGGGTCGTCGAGCTCGGCCGCAGCTCCTTCATCAGCACCGGCTATGTCAGCGGTCAGGGACAGTCTGGGCAGGTCTCACAGCGGATCATGCCGGGATACCCGCTGGGCACCTTCTTCGGTCCGCGCTTCATCGGCGTGAACGCGGAGGGCCAGCAGTTGTTCGAGCAGTACGAAGTGAGACGGGACTCGACGGGCAGGGAGCTCAGCCGCCAGCTCATCGGCCAGACCACCCAACCCGGGGGGGATGACTACGTCCCGCTCGGCACTGCCAATCCCGACTTCATCGCCGGCCTGACGAGCCAGGTGACCTGGGGAAGGTTCGACGGGAGTCTGTTTCTGCGCTGGGAAAGCGGTGGCGAGGTCTTCAACAACACGGCCCTCGTGTACAGCACCAAGGGCAATGCACTTCAGGACAAGAACTTCCTGGCATCCGCGTTGGACGACCCGACGGGTATCTCCGAGCCCTCGATATACTCTTCACGGTGGATCGAGAGTCGCACCTTCCTGCGGCTGCAGAACCTAACGATCGGCTATCGACTCGACCTGCCAACGTTGAGGAAAGCGGGGCGAAGCGCCCGAGTGTACCTGTCGGGCGACAACCTGCTCCTGTTGACTGGGTATTCAGGTCTGGATCCCGAGGCGCATGCCGAATCGGGCGTGGCGTCGCGTGGTATTGACTATCTCAGCTATCCGCGCCCCCGGACCGTGTCGGCCGGCCTTCAACTCACCTTCTGAGGAGCTGCCTGCCATGAGGAAGCCCTCGATGCTCCGGATCTTCAGAACCGCGCGTTCCCTCGCGCTGGTCCTGTTCACCACGGCCGTACTCCCTCTCCAGAGTTGCACCGACCTCACAGAGACCCCCACGAGTTCGATCACCCCGGGGAACTTCTTTCAGACCGAGGAGGAGGTGCTCGCCGGCCTGGCCGGCGTCTACTCGATCCTCAGGTCGTCAATCAACAACGCGTACTACTTCTGGCTGAGCGAGATCCCAACGGATGAGATCATCATCCCGACGCGAGGCCAGGACTGGTACGACAACGGCACTTGGCTGGAGCTCCATCGTCAGACCTGGGCCGCGAGCAGCCCCTCGGAGCAATGGCAGATCAACGGAGCCTGGGTGGACGGGTTCACTGGCATCGCCCGCGCCAACCTACTCCTTCAGGCGCTGACCACGACCAGCATCCCGGATCAGAAGGCCATCGAGGCAGAACTTCGGACCCTTAGGGCCTTCTACTACTATATGCTGATGGATCTGTTCGGGGGGGTCCCCATCGTCACCACCACGGAGGTCAAGGCCCGCCCTCGCAACACCCGCGCCGAGGTGTTCAAGTTCATCGAAGAGGAGCTGCAGGCAGCGCGGTTGGACTTGCCGGATCGCTGGCCGGCCACAAGCAACGGACGCCTTCCGAAGGGTGCCGCCGACGCCATCCTCGCCAACATGTATCTCAACGCCCAGGTGTTCACGGGGACCGTGAGTGGTGGCGGCCTCCAGCGTGGGACGGCGCGCTGGCAGGACGCCGTGGATGTCGCGGACCGCATTCTCAATGCCGGGGTGTACGTTCTCGCCGCTGATTGGCGCTCGAACTTCACCCCTAACAATGAGTCGTCGCCGGAGAACATCCTCGTCGTCAAGATGCTGGCTCAGGAGGGTCTGGGGCTCTGGATCACTATGTACTCCCTGCACTACAACCAGCTGAGCCCCTCACCTGCCAACGGGCCCTCAACCCTCGCGGAAACGTACTACGCTTTCGACCCTGATGATCTCCGCAGGCAGATCTTTCTTGTCGGCCCCCAATTCAACCTGGAGACCGGCGAGCCGGCGTATGACCGGTCCGGCCAACGACTGGTGTTCACCCCCGAAATCCGGGATGCGCTGCAAGCGACTGAGGGGGAGGGCGCCCGGCCCAACAAGTGGCCGCCGGATCCAAGCCACTCGGGCTACGATCATGGCAACGACTTCGCCTACTTCCGGCTGGCCGAGATCTATCTCATCAAAGCTGAGGCGCTGAACGAACTGGGGCGTACCGGCGAGGCGGTCCAGCTGCTGAATACCTTGCGCGCGCGTGTCTTCGACCCGCCGAAGCCGGTTACCGCGAGCGGCCAGACTTCGGTTCGGGAGCTGATCCTGCGGGAACGCTTGTTCGAACTGACGTTCGAGGCCAAGCGGCGGCAGGACCTGATCCGGTACGGCAGGTTCACCCTGCCGTGGTCGACCACGATGCTCAACGGGAAGGAACAGCGGGAACCCTATCGCATCCTGATGCCGATTCCGCAGACGCAGATGGATGCCAATCCGCTGCTGGTGCAGAACCCGGGGTACTGACTTCCTCTCATGCCCCCGGTACCCGATCGCCTCGCTGCCGTCTTGGCCGACCGCTACCGGATCGAGCGTGAGCTCGGTGCCGGCGGCATGGCCACCGTCTACCTGGCCGAGGACCTCAAGCACCACCGTCAGGTCGCGGTCAAGGTGCTTCGGCCCGAGCTGGTCGCCTCGATCGGCGCCGACCGGTTCCTCCGCGAGATCGAAGTCACCGCCCATCTCCAGCATCCCCATATCCTGGCTCTCTACGACTCGGGCCAAGCGGACGGCTTCCTCTACTACGTCATGCCCTACGTCCCGGGCGACTCGCTCCGGGCCCGCCTCCAGCAGGAAGGCCAGCTGCCGGTGGCCGACGCCCTCCGGATCACCCGAGGCGTGGCAGCGGCCCTGGGCCACGCCCACCAGCATGGGATCGTCCACCGGGACATCAAGCCGGAGAACATCCTGCTGGCGGGCGGCGAACCGGTGGTGGCGGACTTCGGGATCGCCCGGGCGCTTGTGGAGGCCAGCGGCAGTGCCCTGACCTCGACCGGCCTCACCATCGGGACGCCGACCTACATGAGCCCCGAGCAGGCCTCCGCGGCGAAGCTGGACGGGCGGTCGGACCTCTACTCGCTGGGCTGCGTGCTCTACGAGATGCTGGCGGGTGAGCCACCCTACACCGGCTCTACGGCGCAGGTGATCACCGCCCGGAAGCTGCAGGAGCCGATGCCATCGCTCCGGGTGGTCCGGAGCAGCGTACCGGCGGGGGTGGAGGAGGTGGTGCGACAGGCGCTGGCGATCGCGCCGGCGGACCGCTATGCCACGGCGGAGGAGCTGATCGGGGCGTTGGACCGGGCGGTGTCGGGGCCGCAGGGTGCCACCGGGGTGACCATGGCCCGTTCAGCCCAGGCCACCCGGGCACTCTGGATCTGGCGCATCGCCACTGTTGCCCTCGCGGTGCTCTCGGTCGCGCTCCTCTGGCTCTGGCGGGGCGCTCGCGCACCCACGGAGACGCCCAAACCCGCCGTCGTCGTCCGGTTCACCCTCCCCCTCCCAGCCCCGTTGCCTGGGGAACTCGCCGACGCCGAGCGCCGCTTCGATGAGGTGGTCTTCTCGCCCAATGGTCGGCTGATTGCCGCGACGTTGACAGGTACTGGAGCCGCCCAGCCGATCTATCTGCGCGACCTGGCGACCGACGAGTTCCGACCGGTGCCCGGGACCGAAGGTGGCGTCACCCCCTTCTTCTCGCCGGACAGCGAATGGCTGGCATACTACCTCGTGACGGAGACGCGGGTGATGCGGATTCGGCTGGCGGGTGGCCCGGCGCAGGAGGTCTGTCGCTGCTTTCTCTTCGGCGACAGCCGGTCGAGCTGGCTGGCAGGCGATACCATCATCGTCCCGAGCGCAGATCCGTATGAGCTCGGGGCAGTCCCGGCCAGCGGTGGCAAGGTGCGGGCGGTGGGGATCAAGCCAGACTCGACGGTGGGAGAAGACATCCAGGGCGGGGCAGTGTTGACGCCCAACGGGAGATACCTGCTGTTTCAGCGAACTCACCACGACGAGAGCAGCAGCATCTGGCTGCTGGACCGCCGGACCGGGGCCCAGCGGCGGCTCATCGAAGGAGGGCAGAACCCGGCTTTTCTGGGGTCTGACCTCCTCGTCTTCAGCCGTCCCTGGGGCTTCCCCCTCCCTGGCACCTTCATGGTCGCCCGGTTTGACCCGGAGCGGGGCGTGGTGGTGGGTGAACCGGCAGCCGTCAGCGGTCCCGAGTCCCGCCATTCCGGCTTCGGACTCTCTGCCGCTGGCGATCTGGTCTACCGCGACGACGGTGAACCGCCCAAGTTCGCAACCGAGTTGCTGGAAGTGGATCGCACCGGACAGGTCAGCCGCACCACGGACATGGGAAGGGTCTGGTCGATCCGCCTCTCACCGGATGGCCGACGGGTCGCCTACTCGGAACCTCTCTCTCCGAGTTCGCCCGCCAATGCGATCTGGGTGCGGGACCTGAACACTGGCTCCTCGACCCGGCTTACCGACGAGCGCGGGTCGGCGTACTGGCCAGCCTGGTCCCCCGATGGCCGCTCCATCGCGTACATCAGCACTCGCCGGGGCGAACACCGCTTCCAGATCTACCTGATCCCCGCCGACGGCAGTACGGAGCCTCGACAGCTGACGCAGTGGGACCTGCCATACGCCCACCCCCAGTCGTGGACCCCGGACGGGCGGACCCTGGTGATTCAGGCACCGGTCGACTCGGCCCGGAAGTCGGATCTCCTCACGCTCGATGTGGCCCCTGGCTCCGTGCCGGTGCCCCTTCTCGCGACCCCAGCCAGTGAAATCCATGGGGTCGTCTCGCCGGATGGACGATGGCTGGCCTATGCCTCGGACCAATCTGGCGCCTGGGAGGTGTACCTGCAGCCGTTCCGGCGGCCGGGGGGAGCTGTCAAAATCTCCACGGGCGGCGGCTGGGCCCCATTGTGGCGGGCCGATGGCCGAGAACTGTTCTACCTCAGCAAGGACAAAGAGGTGTGGGCGTCGCCGATGATGGAGGGCGTGTCGGGCCGGCCTCGACTGCTCTTCAGCGGCCCGCCCTTCCAGTCGAGCGAGCTTGGAATCACCTACGGCCTGCTGCCCAATGGCGGCTTCCTGCTGGCGCGGAACCAGGTTCCAGCCGGGAAACCAAAGATCACCGTGGTGCTGGGCTGGAAGGCCGTCGCGCTCCGGGCCCTGGCGGCCACGCGCCCGCAAGCCCGGTGAGCTACGCTGTCCCACGTCATGCCGGAACAGGATGCTCCAGTACCCCAGCCGCTTCTTTGTGAGTGGGTTCCGGCCCGCTATTCTTCACGCGGCATCGATCTTATAAGCCAGGGGCAAAGCCCCCCACGGAGAGCAATTCCGAATGCGTCCCTCACCACGCCTCCGTCTGATCACCGCGGCAGGCAGCCTCCTGCTGGCGGGACTGCTGTTGCCAACCGCTTCAAGTGCTCAGACACCTCGCCGCCAGGCGGTCGCCCCCATCTCACCCAACCTGCTGATCCCTTCCACAGGCCTGGGCCGG
>Ga0315276_10001595_pt1 | contig 20349 bp, 18 predicted proteins | sample YL17G05_0_MG_FD_204542 | JGI IMG/M metagenome (GOLD analysis project Ga0315276, IMG submission 204542) | Sediment microbial communities from Yellowstone Lake, YNP, Wyoming, USA - YL17G05_0 | ecosystem: Environmental > Aquatic > Freshwater > Lake > Sediment | place: USA: Wyoming | collected... | reverse complement strand
GCACGCTTACCCGAAGGCTTCAGCCATTTCGTTACCTCCATGACTGCTCCGGTAGCTTCCGGCTGGAGCATTCGCCGGGTGGGATTCGCACCCACTGGAAAGCGCCGCCTTATCACGGCGCACACCCGATGCAGACGTACGATCTTGCGTCCGGCTTCAGAGCTCGAGCTGGGAGCTACCGCCTTATCCGCACGCGGATCTCGACCAGGGCACCCACCGCGTCCGCATACTTCTCGATAGTGCTCAACGTCGGACGGGTGCACTTGCCGCTCTCCAGACACGACACGACGCTCTTGGCGGTCCACATTCTCGCGGCGACTTGCTCCTGCGTCATTGCCGTCGCCCTGCGTGCAGCTACGAGATCGGCCACGAGCTGTTGCAATGTGCGATCGGTCTTGAGCGTCCGTGCACGCCTTTTCTTGCGCTCTCCCGTCACTGAAGCGAGGTTTCCGGCCAGAACCTGGGAGCGCTCGTACATGGCAGCAGTAGGCGAAATGAGGGGTGGGTAGCAAAAATGCTAACTCCCACAACCAGCGATGGCCATTGGCCGTTCGGACGAATCGGCGTCGATTTAAGGCCGATTCCGCGCACTCTTGCACACCGTTCGCGGTTCGCATTATTGCTAACAGTGCCCAATCCGGCTCTGGCCCTCGAAAGGAGTAGCCTGAGATGTCTGCTTCTGGCCGACAGCCGACAGCCAGCCGGCCGATCTGAACGTCCGCTCCCGCACATTGCAGACGTTCACGCGGGAAGCATTGACTGACGGCGTCGATCGCAGCCGGTCGCTCGTGAAATCCGAATGCCCGCTTTCCAGGCTGAAGTCGCTACCCGGCCACGGCGGCTTGGCTGCGTCCGGCCCTATCTCCCATTCAATCGGCCGGCCCCGCAACCCGAGCGGCGCCGCGGCCGGCGATTCGCGGTGGTCAGGTTCCAGCAACGCGGTGATCAACTCGCGTAGCCTCGCCACCAGCGGGTCGTGCGAGGCGATCTCCGCTCTCAGTCCGCTCCGATGCCAAGTCTGTGCGCAGCCGCGCGCCAGACCATCCCGTCGGTCAGCGCGAGCATGCAGCGCGCCTCGGGGCACTGCCCCGGCGCCGTGCCCGGAAAGCGCTCGCAGCGGCGGATCCACGCGACGTCGCGCTTCATCGTGATGCGCTGGTCGCGGCACGGGAAGTCGGCGATCGTCAGCGCGGTGAACGGGCTGTCGCGCCAGAACGCGCCGGCGCCCGAGAGCAGCGCCGAGCCGGGCCCGAACAACGCGACGGTCGGGACCCCGGTGAGCCGCGCGAGATGCGCGACCCCGGTGTCCGGACACACGACGAGCGCGGCACCGGCGAGCAGGCGCCAGAGCTGCGGCAAGGACAGCGTCCCTTCGTGCCGCGGCCACTCCCGGTCGGGATCGACGGCATCGAGCAGCTGTGCTTCCCCCGGCCCGACCGACAGCACGACGCCGTAGCCGCGGGCAGCGAGGCGCGTTGCGAGCTCGCGCCAGCGCGGTGCGGGCCACTGCTTCAACGGCGTGCTGGCTCCTGGATGCAGCACGCAGTAGGGCGGCGTGGGTGCCGCGACCGCCGCGCCCTGCGGTGCCGGCCAGTCCGCGATGCGGTAGGGCGCGGGCGGCGGACCGTCGATCAACAGCGCGGCCAGATCGCCCCACGCAGTGGGCCCATCGGGATACGGGCGCAGCTCGTCGACGGGCCAATCCTTGTACCGCGGACTGTCGCCGGCAAAGGCCACGATCCACGCCGCGCCCAGCGCCCGCGCGAGCCACGACAGCCGGTTGTCCGCGGGGACGAGCGCGAGGTCGTAACCGGCGTCCGCCAGCAACGGCTGCAACGTTGCCGCGTCGCGCGGATCGTAGGGCAGCGCGCGCACGCCGTACGGCCGCCCGGCGTAGAGCGGCGCATAGGCGACGGGGCAGGTCATCGCGATGTCGGCACCGGGCCAGCGGGCGCGGCACTTGGCGATCAGCGGCGCCAGCATGAGCGTGTCGCCCAGCAGCAGGTGATGGGCGATCAGGATGCGCCGTGGACTGGCGGGCGCGCTGCGCCGGCGCCCCGGCAACGCGGCGGCCGCCATCCGCGCGCCGGCCAGCGCGAATACCACGGGGCGCGACAGTGCGCGGCTGCCCATGATCAGTGCTCCCCCGATTTCATTCCGCCGCGGCCAGCGCCGCGAGCTGCGCCAGCGATTCGTCGAGCAGCACAAGCTGCAGGATCTGTTCGGCAAGGCGCGCCCCGCCGTTGCGCCATGCGGCGACGTAGGCATCGACGCGCGCCGCGTCGAGGTGGCCCGACGTCGTGGCGTGGAGGCGTTGGCCGAGACCGTCGAGCCGCGGCGCGAGGTCGCCTTCGAGCCAGCCGTCGAGTGGTGGATTGAAGCCGCGCTTCTTGCGCGTGAACGGTTCGCGGTCGGCGAGCGGCGCCAGCGCCGGGGCGAGCAGCTGCTTCGGCGGCGTCGTGAAGCGCGCCGCGTCGGGCAGGCCCAGCACCGCCGCGTAGAAGCGGTGATCAAGAAACGGCGCGCGCATCTCGAGGCCGTGCGCCATCGTGCACAGGTCGGCCTTGCGCAGAATGTAATCGGGCAGGTAGTTGAGGCGGTCGATCTCGAGCAGCGTCGCCAAGTCGGCGCGGCCGGTGGCGGGCGGCATCCTCCAGTAATGCCCGGGGGGCGAGAAGTCCGGCGAGAGAAAGGCGCGCTCGCCCGGCGTCAATCCGGAAAAACGCAACGCATACGCGGCGCGCCAGTCGAGCCGCAACTCCTCGATGAAACGCTGCCAGCCGCGGCCGCCGACCGCCGCCGGCGCGCGCAACGATGGCAGCACGAGGCCCCGCCGCCAGCGGGTGCGCAGGTGCTTCGCGTAGCGTTTGTAGCCGCCGAACACTTCGTCGCCGCCGTCGCCGCCCAGCACCACCTTGACGTGCCGGGTCGTCTCGCGGGCGAGGTACCACGTCGGCACGCTCGACGGATCGGCGAACGGTTCGTCGAGATCGGCGACGATGCGCGCGAAATCGTCGGCGATGCCGCCGGGAATGTCGACGGCGAGATTGGGAAAGCCGAGCCGCTGCGCGGTGACGCGCGCCTCGTCGCTTTCGTCGAACGGCGTGCCGGGGAACGCGGCGGTGAACGACTGCAGGCGATTGAATCCCATCCCGGCCAGCCGGCAGGCGAGCGCCGACGAGTCGATGCCCGACGACAGGAACAGGCCGAGCGGGCGGTCGGCGACCGTGCGCATCCGGATCGCCGCGTCGAACGTCGGCAGCCACGGTTCGGCGGACGGTTCGGGTTGCCAGTATTCGCGGGTCGCGAGCTTGCCGGTGGCGAGATCGTAGTGGAGGTAATGCGCCGGAGGCAGGCGCGACATCGCGGCGAACACGGTGCGCGGCGCGGGAATCGTCCGGTGCGCGAGGTACGCGTCGATGCCCTCGGCCGAGAAGCCGCGCGCGGTGCGCGGCAGCCACGGCAGCAGCGCGCGCACGGTGGAGGCGAAGGCGAAGCCGCCGCCGTGTTGCGCGTAAACGACGGGCTTCAGGCCGAGGCGATCGCGAATGACGTACACCGCGTGCCGCCCGAGGTCGCAGATCGCGAGCGCGAACATCCCGCGCAGGCGGTGGACGAAATCGATGCCCCAGTGCTCGTATGCGTGCAGGATGAACTCGGTGTCCGAGCGCGTGCGGAAGCGGTAGCCGGCCGCCTTCAGCGTCTCCGCATCGGCGGCCCAGTCGTACACCTCGCCGTTGTAGGAGATCCAGACGTCGCCCCGGTCGTTGACCATCGGCTGATCGGCCTCGGGGCGCGGATCGATGATCGACAGCCGCGTGTGCAGCAGCGCGTTCGGCGCGTTGTCTTCGGTCCGGCGCAGATCGGACCCGAAGAACACGGCGTGCTCGGCATCGGGGCCGCGCTGGCGCAGCGCCGCCATCATCCGCATGACCGCGGCGGACGGCAGCGCGCGCTGCCCGAAGTAGCCGGCGATCCCGCACATGTCAGCGCGCCGTGCTCGCCGCACGGAACACGGCTTCCATGCGGTCGAGCATCGGGTCGAGGCCGAAATCGCGCCCGGCACGCGCGTGCGCCGCGGCGGCGAAACGCGCGCGCAGCGCAGGATCGTCGCGCAGCGTCGCGAGACCGGCGGCGAGTGCCTCCGCCGAGCGCGGCGCGACGAGGAGACCGGTGACGCCGTCATCGACCGCTTCGCTGATCGCGCCGACAGGCGTCGACACGACCGGAAGCGCGCACGCCATCGCCTGCAGGATGGCCTGCGGCACGCCTTCCTCGCCGTACGAAGGCAGCGCGAACAGGTCGAGCGCCTGCAGCCACGGCACGACGTCCTCCTGCTGGCCGGTGAAGCGGATGGCGTCGGTGAGGCCGAGCTTAGCCAGACGCGCGTCGAGGCGATCGCGGTAGGGGCCGTCGCCGACGACGAGCACCTGCCATCCGGCCCATGCAGCACGATCGCGGGCGATCGCCTCGAACAGGTACTCGTGACCCTTCCAATCGCGCAGCGTGGCCACGATCCCGAGCGCCGGTTGCGGCGGCAGCCCGAGGCGCGCGCGCGCGGCACTCGCGTTGCCGGGCACGAAGCGCGCGAGGTCGATGCCGGTGGGCACCGACGTCATGTGCTCGAGCGGGATCGCGTTGTCGCGCGCGAGCTGGCGGCGCAGCGCCTCGCCGGTGGTGACGATATGAGCGGTCGCGTGGACGTACAGCCAGCGGGTGCCGATGCGGTTGCGGACCGTGGTCGACACGTGCCGCGTGCGCACGATCGGCGGCGCGTGCGGGAGCGTGGCGCAGGCCGCCGCAACGAGCCAGCTGTCGGTCGAGCTGTGGGTGTTGAGGACATCGACCGCCCCGCGGTGCGCGGCGAGCCAGCGGCGCAGCGCGACGAGACCCGGCAAGCGCTTCTTCTGGATCGGCAGGGTGACCGCGGGAATGTTCATGCGCGCCGCGGCCGCCACGATCGGCGCTTCGGGCGGCGCGATCAGCGTCACGCGGTGGCCGCGATCCAGCATGCCGCGCGCCTCGGTCAGGATGCGGATTTCCTGCCCGCCCCAGCCGCAGGAATTCTCCGTGTGCACGATCGACAGCGGGCGCATCACAGTGGGCGCATCACAGCGCGAAGTCCGGCTCGTAGCGCGCGAACCAGCGCTCGAGGATCAGCAGCACCCACAAGCGCATCGCGTGGTTCTTGCGGCCCGACGCGTGCTCGGCGAGGAGGCGGTCGATCGCCGCGGGCCGGATCAGCCCGCGCCGCTGCAGGCCCTGCGGCCCGAGCGCCGCCGTGATGTCGGGCAGCAGTTCCTGCGCCAGCCAGCGCTCGAGCGGCATCATGAATCCCTGCTTCGGGCGGTGGACGATGTCGTGCGGGAGGTAACGCTCGGCGAGTGCTCTTAGCAGCACCTTGCGCGCGTTGCCGCGGACCTTCTGCGCCGGGTCGAGGCGCGCGCACCAGCCGTAGAAGCCGTGGTCGAGGTAGGGCACGCGCGCTTCGAGCGAGAAGGCCATCGTCGCGCGATCGACCTTGGCGAGCAGATCGTCGGGCAGCCACAGCCGCGCGTCGATGTCGAGCAGGTGATCGAGGTACGACGGCGAATCGCACTCGGCGTAGAAGGCTTCGGCGCAGTCGGCAATGCGCGCCTTGCCCGCCTGCCGGAAGGCGTCGGTGAAATACTCGCGACGCAGGAGCGCGTCGAAAATGTTGGGGATCGTCGCGTAACGCCGCGCGCGCGGTTCGGCCGCGGCCTTGACGATGCGGTCGCGCGCGAGACGCGGCGGCAACCGGCGCAGCAGCCACGGCAGCGGCGAGCCCCGCGCGCCGAGCACGGCGGTGATCCGTTCCTCGCGCAGGCGCTTCACGTAATTGCCGTAGCCGCCGAAGACTTCGTCGGCACCCTCGCCGGTGAGCACCACCGTGACCGCCTTCCGGGCGTATTCGGCGAGCAGCATCGTCGGCAGCGCGGCCTGGTCGCCGAAGGGCTCGTCGAACACGCCGACCCAGCGCTCGAGCGCGGGCAGCACGTCGTCCGGCGCGAGCATCAGGCAGTGGTGGCGGCTGCCGACGTGGCGCGCGACGCGGGCCGCCTCGACGTGCTCGCTGCCGACGTCGACGCCGGTGAAGCCGAGATTGAAGGTGTCGAGCGGCCGGCCGGAAAGCCGCGTCGCCAGGGCGGCGATGAGGCCGGAATCGACGCCGCCGCTGACGAAGGCGCCGAGCGGCACGTCGGCGACCAGCATCGACTCCACGGATCGCGTCAGTTCCGCGTCGAGCGCGTCGGTGGCGGCTTCGTCGCTCAACCCGTGCTTGGGAACGTACGACGGCCGCCAGAACGCGCCGGTCGCGAGCTTGCCCTCGCTCACCGCGAGCCAGTGTCCGGCGGGCAGCTTGCGCACCGACGCGTACACGCTGTGCGGCGCGGGAATGTACTGGCATTCGAGATAGAGCGCCAGCGCATCGAGATCGAGCGCGCGCGGCAATCCGGGAAACGGCAGCAGCGCCTTCAATTCCGAGCCGAAGACGAGCGCGCCGCCGTGCCACGCGTAATAGAGCGGCTTGACGCCGAGGTGATCGCGGGCGAGGAAGAGCTCGCGCCGCGCGCGGTCCCACAGCGCGAACGCGAACATGCCGGACAGGCGGTCGAGCAGTTGCCGGCCCCACTGCCGCCAGCCGTGGACCAGCACCTCGCCGTCGCCGCGGGTCGCGAAGACGTGGCCGGCAGCCGTAAGCTCGCGCCGCAGTTCGCGGAAGTTGTAGATCTCGCCGTTGAAGACGACGGCGATGGCGCCGTCGGCGGAGATGAGCGGTTGCCGGCTGCCTTCGAGGTCGATGACCTTCAGGCGGCGGTGACCGAAGCCGACCGGGCCGTCGAAATGAAAGCCGTCGGCGTCGGGCCCACGATGCGCGAGCGCGGCCGTCATCGAGGGCAGCGCGGCGCGGGCCCGGGGATCGTCACTCAGGAAACCGGTGATGCCGCACATGGAAGTCGTCGCGTGACGGTGCCTGTTCGAACGCCGGCGGGGGGGCGCGGGTGCGGGAATGCGGCGAGTCGATGGCAGCGAAAGCGATGGCGATTATAGCCCAGTGATCGACGCCGTTCCTCCAACGGTGCGCCAACCGGCTCTTTACTGCGCAACGCAACGACCGTACGCTCGCGCTTCGCGGTGCGACTTCCGTCGACGAGGGATTGCGGCCCGCGCAGGACGAAAGGCGATACCATGCTGACCCCGCGCAACGGCATCCTCAACATCAAGCCGCACATGCTCGCGACGCCTGCGGGCGATGGCGCGGTCGCCCGGGTGAATCTCGCCTCGAACGAGAGCGCGCTGGGCCCGAGTCCGAACGCGCTCGCGGCTGCGCACGCAGCGCTCGGCGCGATCGAGCGCTATCCGGAAGGCGGCGCGGCGCGCCTTGGCGACGCGATCGGTGCCGCGTTCGGCCTCGATCCGCAGCGCATCGTCTGCGGCCACGGCTCCGACGAACTGCTGGGACGCCTGGCGCGCGCGTATCTCGATCCCGGCGACGAGCTCATCCATAGCGTTCACGGCTACCTCAAGTTCCCGAATTACGCGCACGCGATGGGCGCGCAGCCGGTGGCGGCGCCGGACCTCGGCTTCCGCGCGTCGGTCGACGGCGTGCTCGCCTGCGTCACGCCGCGGACGCGAATGGTGATGCTGGCGAACCCGGACAATCCGACGGGTTCCTATCTCGCCGGACCGGACATTCGCCGGCTGCACGCCGGCCTGCCCGACGACGTGCTGCTCGTTCTCGATTCGGCCTACGCCGAGTACGTGGCGGCAGCGGATTACGAGCTGCCCGTGGCGTTGATCGACGCCGCGCAGAACGTGGTGATGACGCGGACGTTCTCGAAGATCTTCGGGCTCGCGGGCATGCGCCTCGGCTGGCTCTACGGTCCGCCGGCCATCGTGGACGTGCTGCGCCGGCTCAGCATCACGTTCCCGGTCAGCGCGCCGGCCGCCGCCGCCGGCGTCGCGGCGGTGGGCGACAGGGCGCACGCGGATCGGGTCTACGCCTACACGCGCGACGTGCGGCACTGGTTTGCCCAGGCTCTGGCGGACCTTGGCCTTCACGTCTACCCGAGCCAGGGCAATTTCGTGCTCGTCCGCTTTGACGATGCGGCGCGTCCCGCGCAAGGCGCCTGCCGGTATCTGCACGAGCGCGGCATCGTCGTGCGCATGTTCGGGGCGCCCGATTATCGCGACATGGTGCGCTTCACGGTCGGACTCGAGGCGGAAATGCGCGCCGCCGCGGACGCGCTGCGCGGCTATCTGCGCGGCTGAACGCCAGTGGCAGGCAAGCGCACGCTGGTGACCGGCCGTACGCCACCCCCGGCGCGCTCCATCCCGTGGTTTCGCTCGAGCTGGTTCGAGTTCGCGCAGTTCGCGGCGGTCTCGGCCGCGGCGATCTGGCTGACCGTCCGCGGCGCCCAGGGCATGGCCTACCACTGGCAATGGGCCAAGGTCCCCCGCCTGCTCTACCGTGTCGTCGATGGCGAGTTGATCTGGGGCCCGTTGATGAAGGGCCTGTTCGTCACGCTGGACATCGCCTGGATCGCCATGCTGCTGACGATAGCGATCGGCCTCGCCACGGCGGTCTTGCGGCTGTCGAATTCGGTCGTCGGACGAGCCATCGCGCGGATCTACATCGAGGTCATCCGCAACACGCCGATCCTGGTGCAGATCCTGATCTTCTACTTCATCATCGGGCGCATCCTCGGTGTTCCGCGGCTTTGGGCGGGCATCCTCTGCCTCGCGTTCTATGAGGGGGCGTTCGCCGCCGAGATCATTCGCGGCGGGATCGCCGCCGTGCACAAGGGGCAATGGGAGGCGAGCCGCAGCCTCGGGCTCTTGACGCGCGATATGTACCGTGATGTGATCCTGCCGCAGGCGATACCGCTGATGCTGCCGCCGCTGGCGGGTGTGCTGGTCAACCTGGTCAAGCACTCCGCGATCGTCAGCGTGATCGCGGTATTTGATCTGACCACGCAGGCGCGGACGGCCGTCTCGGACACCTTCATGGCCTTCGAGATCTGGCTGACGGCCGCGGCGATGTATCTGGCGGTGACGATAGCGCTCTCGCTGGCCGTTCGCTGGCTGGAGCGGCGGTATCGCCGCCGCTGATGGGGAAGGGGCCCGGGAGTCGCGGGCCCGGCTAAATTGCAGCAGCCTACTCAGGAGCAACACATGAACGTAACCAGGAAATTGTTCGGCATGATGGTGCTCGCGGTGGGCATGCTGTTCGCGGCCGATGCCGCGCTCGCCCAGCAGGACAACCTGATCGACACGATCAAGAAACGCGGCAAGCTGCAGGTGGGCTTTGCCAGCTTCCTGCCCTGGGCGATACGGGACAAGCAGGGCAACTGGGTCGGCTTCGAGATCGACGTTTCGACCAGGCTGGCCAAGGACATGGGCGTCGAGCTGGAGCTGATGCCGACGGCGTGGGACGGCATCATTCCGTCGCTCATAGCCGGCAAGTTCGACGTCATCATCGGCGGCCTCACCGTCACGCCGGCCAGGAAGGAGCAGGCGGACTTCACCGACGCCTACTCGCAGTCGGGCCAGGGGATCGCGGCGTCGAAGCAGCTGGCGGCCGACCTCAAGTATCCGGAAGGCTATAACGATGCCAAGGTCACCTTCACCTGCCGGCGCGGCGCGGCGCCGTGCAAGACCATCGAGGAGAAGTGGCCGAAGGCAACCATCCGCCAGTTCGACGACGACGCCATCGCCTTCCAGGAGGTGATCAACGGCAACGCCCACGCCATCCTCACCAGTGAGCCGAAGCCGACGTTCTTCACGCTGCAGAATCCCGACAAGCTGTTCAAGCCGACGGGCGACAACGTCACGACGTCGGTCGAGGGCTTTGCGCTGCGCAAGGGCAATCCGGCGGCCGTCGCGTATTTCAACGACTGGATCGGCAAGAACAAGGACTGGCTGAAGCAGCGTCACACGTACTGGTTCAAGACCCGCGACTGGGCCGCCAGCGTGCCGGCCAGCTGATGATCTGCCGTCGAGCGCGGCTTGCGGGCGGCGCGGTGCGCAGCGCGCGCCCGCTCGAACGCGACTGACTTCCGGCACCGGTTCCATCCATCACCGTGCAGCCCGATCGCGAACCGGTGCGGCTGCCGCCGGCCAGGCGGCGCCCGCGTCTGACCTGGCTCGACGCCGCACTGGCCGCGCTGTGCCTTGGAGCAGTGGGTTACTTCGCGTGGCGGACCCACTCGGTGCTCGACTACCGGTGGAACTGGAGCACGATCTGGCCGTTCGTGATCAAGACGGATCCCGCATCCGGGCGCTGGGTGCCGAACCTGCTTGTCGAGGGTCTCTTCACCACGATCCGCCTCGCCTTCTGGGGCATCCTGTTCGCGGGCATCATCGGCACCGTGATGGGGCTCGCGCGCACGAGCAGGCGCCTGCTGCCGCGGCTGATCGCGGACAGCTACGTGATGCTGATCCGGAACATCCCGCCCGTGGTCTTCGTGTTCGTGTTCGTGTTTTTCATCGCCAGCCAGATCATGCCGGTGCTGGGGCTCGGTGACCGGGTGCGCGCCGCGTCGCCGACCGCGCAATGGTGGATTTCAATCCTGTTCGGCCCGCCGAACCTGATCGACAATTTCTTCCTCGGGCTCATCTGCCTGTCGGTGTTCTCCGGCGCGTACGTGACCGAGATTGTGCGCGCCGGCATCGAGTCCGTGCCCAAAGCGCAGATCGAGGCCGGCGACAGCCTGGGCATGTCGAGGAGCGACGTGGTCCGCTTCGTCGTGCTGCCGCAGGCGCTGCGCAACGTGCTGCCGCCGCTCGCCGGCCAGTTCATCCAGCTGATCAAGGACTCGTCGCTGGTCTCGCTGGTGTCGATCCAGGAGCTTTCGTTCATGGCGCAGGACATCCAGGTCGCGACGCAGCGCGTGTTCGAAGTGTTCGTGTTCGTCGCCGCGCTCTATTTCGCGATCTGCTTTGGCCTGTCGCAGCTGTTCGGCCTGCTCGAACGCCGCGCGGCGCGGGCGCACCGCTAGGATGAAACAGCCCCCACGCTCACTACGTTCGCTGCCCCCCGAGGGGGAGCAGTGAGTACCCTTCGGGCGGCCGTGCGGGTACTGACATGACGCGCGTTGCGCCGCCGGTCGCCGCCTCGATCGACCTCGATGCCCCGGGCAAGCGGATCGGGCATCTGGAACTCGCCTGGTCGGACGACGAACATGCGTACGGCGTCATTCCCGTCCCGATCGCCGTGATCGCCAACGGGAGCGGCCCCTCGGTGCTGGTCACGGCCGGCGTCCACGGCGACGAGTACGAAGGCCTCGTCATCACGCGCAGGCTCATCGCGCAGCTGGCGGCGGCCGACGTCACCGGACGCATCGTCATCATGCCCGGCGTCAACTGGCCGGCGGTGCGCGCCCGGCGGCGGGTCTCGCCGATTGACCACCGGAACATGAATCGCGCATTTCCGGGCGACCCCGCCAGCGGCCCGACGGCGATCATCGCCGACTTCATCGAACGTCGCCTGCTGCCGGGCGTGCAGTACGCGATCGACCTGCACTCGGGCGGCACGCAGTCGATCTACACGCCCTGCGGGTACGTTTACGGAACCGGCGAGCCCGCGTTCCGCGACCGCAAGCTCGCCGCCGCCCACGCTTTCGGGGCGCCGCGGACGGCGGTCGTGACCACGACGTCCTCGGCCGGTTCCCTGTCGGCGGCGTGCGAGCGGCATGGCGTGGCGATGGTGGCCACCGAGCTCGGTGGCGGCGCCGCGCTTGTTCGCGAAAGTCTGCGCATCGGCTGGGAGGGCACGATCAATCTGCTGCGCCATGGCGGTGTGCTCGCCGGCGCGCCCGGACCCACGCGCACCGCGCTGCTGCACACCGCGGGCCGGTCGTCGTTCGTCATGGCGACCATCGATGGCCTGTTCGAATACGCCGCCGACGTCGGCGCCGATGTCGAGGGCGGCGATCTGGCCGGCCGTATATGGCCGGTCGACGACCTGGCCCGCGACCCCGTCCTGCTGCGGTTTGAGGCCGGCGGCACCGTGCTGGCGCGGCGGACGATGCCGATGGTCACGCGCGGCGACTACGTCTGTCATGTCGGCCAGCCGATGAGCGACGACCAGTTCCGCGGGGGAGCCTAGTGGCCGCCGTTCCTGCGGCCGAGCGCTCGCCGATGATCGACATGCGCGGCGTCAACAAATGGTTCGGCCAGTTTCACGTGCTGAAGGACATCGACCTCGCGGTCGGCAAGGGCGAGCGAGTGGTCGTGTGCGGGCCTTCGGGCTCGGGAAAATCCACGCTGATCCGCTGCATCAACCGCCTGGAGCACCATGACGAAGGCAGCATCGTCGTCGACGGCATCGAGCTCGACGAGGACACCCGGAATGTGGCCGCCATTCGGCGCGAAGTCGGCATGGTGTTCCAGCAGTTCAACCTGTTTCCGCATCTGTCCGCGCTCGAGAATTGCGCGCTGCCGCAGATCCGCGCCCGCGGCACGCCGCGCGCCGAGGCCGAAGCGAAGGCCATGGCGTATCTCACGCGCGTGCGCATTCCGGAGCAGGCGGAGAAGTACCCGGGGCAGCTCTCCGGCGGGCAGCAGCAGCGCGTGGCCATCGCGCGCTCGCTGTGCATGGAGCCCAGGATCATGCTGTTCGACGAGCCGACCTCTGCCCTCGATCCGGAAATGATCAAGGAAGTGCTCGACGTGATGACCGACCTGGCGCAGTCCGGAATGACGATGATCTGCGTCACGCACGAGATGGGCTTTGCCCGCAAGGTCGCCGACCTGATGGTGTTCATGGACGCAGGCCGGATCGTCGAGCGCTCGCCGCCCGCGGAGTTTTTCGCCGCGCCGCGGTCGGAGCGAACGAAGCTGTTCCTGAGCCAGATTCTGTCGCACTGAACACCATTGCGGCCGGCCACCTGAACCGGGGCCGCGCGATCGATGACCCTAGCCTTTCGGATGTGCTGCCTGGAGATGCCCCGATGAGCGCCTGCATCACGATGATCCCGCTCGAGGAAGCCACCGGCTACCTCAAAGAGATGTACGAGAAGGTGAAGACGCCGCACGGGACAGTGGACAACGTCATGCGGGTGCACAGCCTGCGCCCGCGCACGATGGAAGGGCACGTCGTGCTCTACCGCAGCGTGCTGCACAGCCCCGACAACACGCTGCCGCTCTGCCTGCTCGAACTCGTCGCGAGCTACACCAGCATCATCAACCAGTGCGCGTACAGCCTGACGCACCATTTCGCCAACGCGCGCCGGCTGCTGCGGGACGAGCGCCGCGCCGACGCCATCCACGAGGCGCTCGCCTCCCGGCGGCCGGAAACGCAGTTCTCGGGGAAGGAGCTCGCGATCCTGCGCTACACGGCCAAGCTGACCGAGGCCGTGGGCAGGATGAATCCGGGTGACGTGGAGGCGCTGCGCGCCGCGGGATGCAGCGACGGCGAGATCCTGGAAGTCAACCAGGTCTGCGCCTACTTCAACTACTCGAACCGGCTGCTCAACGGCCTCGGCGTCACCACGGAAGGCGACGTGATCGGCTATTACACGGACCCGGCACCGGAGGGCGGCGCATGAACTACGCCAGCGCAAAGGACATCGCGGCTGCCGCGATTCCGGTCATCGACATGGCGCCCCTGCACGAGGGAAGGCAGGAAAGCGCGCAGCGCGTGGCGCGGGAGCTGCAGGCGGCGGCGGAAACGGTCGGCTTCTTCTACGTCCGCAATCACGGCATCGCGCAGGACCTGCTGGCGCGCGCCGATGCCGTTGCGCGGCGGTTCTTTGCGCTGCCGCCCGGGGAGAAGCAGAAGGTCAAGGTGGCGCCGTGGCACCGCGGCTACATCAGGATCGGCGAAGCGAAGATGTACGACAGCGCCCGGGTCGACCTCAAGGAGAGTTTCATCTGGGGAGCGGAGATCGGGCCGCAGGACGCCGCCGGCGGGGCGGAACGGAACATGCGCGGGCCCAATCAATGGCCCGAGGCGGTGCCCGACATGCGCGCCACGCTGAACGAGTACTTCGCCGCGGCCAACGAGTGCGGTCGGGTGCTGTTCCGGGGATTCGCCGCGAGCCTCGACCTCGACCTCGATCACTTCAGCCGGCAGTTCGACCGGCCGATCACGCGCGGGGCCCTCGTCTTCTACCCGCCGCAGCCGCCGGACCTCGGCGAAGACCAGTTCGGCGTGGCGCCGCACACCGATTACGGCTGCCTCACGCTGGTCTGCCAGGATCCGATCGGCGGCCTGCAGGTGCAGGGCCGCGACGGAGAATGGGTCATCGCGCAGCCGATCGAGGACACGCTGGTCGTCAACGTCGGCGACCTGCTGGCGCGCTGGACGAACGACCGGTTCAAATCGACGCCCCATCGCGTGATCAACCGCTCGGGCCGCGAGCGCCTGTCGATCGCCGCCTTCGTCGACCCGAATTACGAGACCGAAGTCGTCCCCGTCTGCCGCGAGGGCGGGGCGCCGCTCTATCCCCCGGTGACCTGCGGCGACTACATCGTGTCGCGGTACGACGCTTCGTTCGCCTATCGCAACAAAGGTGCGGCGGGCTAGCGATCGGGATGGGGTCGAACGAGTCGGCGCGGCGCGACGAGTGTTGCCGAAGCCAGCAGTTGCTGGAGGCGAGATTGTGGGAATGCGGGTCGAGCGACGAGCGCTTGGCGCTGATCGCGACGCGCAGGTCGGCTGCGGGCGCCGAACCTGCTGCGAGCAGCAGCGCGATCGCGAACCAAGTCAGGATGGCCTTGAGGCGATGGATCACGGGTTCTCCTCCTCCGCACAGGGCTGCGCATGCGACTCGCAAGCAACCGCCCCCGCCTCCCGCAAACAGGCGCTTTTGCTTTACCCCCGTCGTTGCATCGCCAATCCCATTGCCGACTATTCCGGATGTCGTTTGTCGAATATTCCGCAGCTTTTCCCACCGCGATTTCGTATCTTGAATCACCGACCTGCGTCGACTCCCCGCTGCGGCGGGAACCCAGGCAAAGGCGGTCCGGCCCCGGCACAAGGTCATGGGGTCCGTGCCGTAGATCGGAATTCAGGAGATCGAGATGCGCAAGCCAGCAGCAGGAATTCTCGCCGCCACGACGGCGGCACTGACGTTCGTTGTGCTCGCGGCGGTTGTGGTACCCGTTGTCGCCGCCGCGCCGGAAACGGCGAAACCCACCGTGACGACGGCAGGTCCGGCGCAGCAGGTCGGCACGTTCACCGGCGAGTACGCGAATGGCGCGCCGGTCTACCGGCTGGCGCCAGTCACGGTTTCCACGAGCCGTGCGGCCGCGCTCGCCGCGATCGAGCAGGAAGACAGGGCGGCTGCGGCACGTAGCGAGCAGGTCCCCGCAAGCGCATTTCACGCCGCCACAGCCGCGCCGGCGACCGGGGCGCCCGATCGGAACATCGCACTCGATGTCGCGCTGGTGGCGGTTGGAACGTTCGTTGCCATCGGGCTATCGTTCGGCCTGGCGGCGGGCCGGCGGCGGCGGCCGGCGGCGGCCCGCGTGCAGCCACGGCAGTGGGTTGCGGCGCAACCGTACGTGCCGATGACCGCCCCGGCGCCCGCGGCGGACCCCAGGGCGCAGGCGCTGCCCGCACCGCGCGCAGCGGTATCGCGCACCGCGCTCCGGGCAAACGAACGGCGCGAGCGCCGGCTTGCGGCGCGCCGTTGCGGCGATGCGACCCAACCCGACGCCGCCTGACGGGTCGTCCCCGTCTGCCGCGAGGGCGAGGCGCCGCGCCATCCCCCGATGGCGTGCGGCGACTACATCGTGTCGCGGTACGATACTTCGTTCGCGTATCGAAGCAAGGCGGGCAAGCGCCAGGCAATGTTCGGGGAGGCCCGCACGCCCGCACGCCCGCACGCCCGAATTCCCGGAGCCCGGGCTTGCGCGACCGGGAAACCTGTCGCCATGAGGGCATGCCGCCGGGACCGCCCCCAACGGACTGGTGAAGGATCGGGCGCTGCCGTAGAGTAACGTCCTGTCGCCACTGACCGGATCCGGCGTGTCCGAGCAAGCAGCCGTCACCACCTTCCTCTTCACGGATATCGAGGGCAGCTCCCGCTTGTGGGAGCAGGAGCCCGAGCGGATGCGCATCGCACTTGCCCGGCACGACGTGCTCGCCCGCAGGGCGGTCGAAGACCACCGGGGCACCGTCGTGAAGACGACCGGCGACGGGCTCCACGCGGCGTTCGGGGATCCGTTGGACGGACTCGCGGCCGCGCTCGGCCTGCAGCGGGCGCTCGCCAATCCCGCGGCGACCGGCGGCATGGCGCTGCCCGTGCGCTGCGGGCTGCACGCGGGCGTGATCGAGCGCCGCGACAACGATTTCTTCGGCAGCGCGGTCAACCGCGCCGCCCGCATCATGAGCGTCGCGCATGGCGGGCAGATGCTCGTCTCGCACGCCGTGGCGGAGCTCGTTCGCGACCGCCTGCCCGCGGGAGTCTCGCTGCGCGATCTCGGCCCCGTGCGCCTGCGCAACCTGTCTGCTCCCGAGCGCGTCTGGCAAGTGATCGAGCTCACGTTGCGGGAGGATTTTCCGGCGCTGCGCTCGCTCGAGTCGAATCCCAATAACCTGCCGCAGCAGGTGACGACGTTTGTCGGCCGCGCGCGAGCGATCGCCGAGGTGCGCAACCTGCTCGGTACGACGCGCCTGCTCACGCTCTGCGGCATGGGCGGCCTGGGCAAGACCCGGCTGTCGCTGCAGGTCGCGGCCGACGTCGTGGGCGAGTATCCCGACGGCGTCTGGTTCGTCGAACTCGCGCCGCTGACCGACGAGCGGCTGGTGCCGCAGGCGCTCGCCTCCGTGCTCGGCGTGAAGGAAGAAGGCGGGCGCCCGGTCGGCGAGGCGCTGGTGCGCTACGTCAAGGACCGCACGCTGCTCGTGATCCTCGACAACTGCGAGCATCTGGTGCGCGCGTGCGCCGAGCTTGCGATCCAACTGCTGCAGGCCGGCCCGCACGTGAAGATTCTCGCGTCGAGCCGCGAGGGCCTGCATGTGCGCGGCGAGACGAGCTATCCGGTCCCGGGGCTTGCCGTGCCGGACCCCGGACGCAAGCTGCCGCTCGAAGCACTGACCGGGTACGAGGCCGTGGGCCTGTTCGTCGACCGCGCGGTCGCGGCGCAGCCGCAATTCCGGCTGACCGAGCGCAACGTGGCGGCGGTGACGGACATCTGCCGGCGACTCGACGGCATTCCGCTGGCGCTCGAGCTCGCCGCGGCGCGCCTGCGCGCCCTCTCGGTGGAGAACATTGCGGCCCGGCTCGAAGATCGTTTCCGGTTGCTCGCCGGCGGCGACCGCACGGCGCTGCCGCGGCAACAGACGCTGCGGGCGCTGATCGACTGGAGCTACGAGCTGCTGACGGAGAGGGAACGCACCGTGTTCCGCCGGCTCGCGGTGTTCGCCGGCGGCTGGACGCTGGAGGCGGCGGAGGCGGCTGGCGCCGGCGGCGAGATCGAGGAGCAGGAGGTGCTCGATCTGCTGACCCAGCTCGTGGACAAGTCAATCGTCGTGGTGGACGGCGAAACGGGGCGCTATCGGCTGCTCGAGACCGTGCGCCAGTACGCGCAGGAGCGGCTCGTCGAATGCGGGGAAGACGCGGCAACGCGCGCCCGGCATCTCGCGTTCTATGTCGACTTTGCGGAGAAGGTGCGCCCGGAACTGCTCGGTCCGCAGCAAGGGGCGTGGCTCGCGCGGCTCGATCTCGAGCGCGAGAATCTGCTGTCCGCCCACGCTTGGTGCGGGCGTGACGAACACGCGGGGGAAACCGGGCTGCGGCTGGTCACCGCCATGAAGCAGTACTTCCACCGGCGCGGCCTGCTCGGTCTCGCCCAGCGCGTGATGACGGCGGCGCTCGCGCACCCCGGAGCGCAGACGCGCGGCGCGGACCGGAGCCGCGCGCTGTTCAGCGTCGGGCAGGTCTCGGCGTCGATGGGGCAATACGGGGAAGCGCTCGCCTGTCTCGAGGAGAGCCTCGCGATCGGCCGCGAGATCGGGGATCGCCAGCGCGTGGCGGCTGCGCTCCAGTGGCTGGGCATCGCGCTGACCGGGCGCGGCGATCTGGCCGGCGCGAGGGAGTGCTTCGACGAGGCGATCGTTCTGGCGCAGCAGATCGGGAACAAGCGGGAGTTCGCGACGGCGTTGAACAACCGCGCGCAGCTGCATCGGCTGCAGCGCGAGTTTGGCGCCGCCCAGCCGCTCTACGAGCAGGTCCTCGCCCTGGTGCGCGAAATCGGGGATCACGAGAACGTGGCGATCGCCCTGCTCAATCTCGCGATGATCGAAATCGGCCGCGGCGCGGCCGATCCTGCCGGCGGGATGCTGCTCGATGCGCTCGCGATTGCCGTCGAAACCGGGTCGAAGTCGGCGAGCCAGAGCGTCGTCGAGGTTGCGGCGGGGCTCGCGGCGGCGCGCGGGGAGTGGGAGCGAGCGGCACGGTTCTTCGGTGCGGCCCAAGCACATGCGGCCCAGGCAGGCTTTCAGCGGGACCCGGCCGACGAGGCCTTTCTTGCCCCGTTGATCGAGAAGGCCCGGGCGCTGCTGCCAGGCGGGCCGTTCGACGCCGCCGCCGAAGCTGGCCGCGCGCTCAGCCTGGACGAAGGGCTCGCCGAGGCGCGGACCTGGCTCGGCGAGCGGGCGAGCGAGCCGCGAGCGGCCTCGGCAAATCAGGCGGCAGCGACCTGATCGCGGTCGTGCCGCCGGTCCAGGCGGTGATCGTTACTCGTTGACCATCGACGGATCAACGACGTAGGCCTGCGTGCCGGCTGCGTCGTGAAAGATGATCTTGTAGAGATAGGGGTCGTTGGGCAGGGACTTGGTGTTCTTGGCCTTCAGCTGGAATTCCCTGAACCTGCATGCGGGGGGGTTGGGCCCTGTAACCGGGTCGCTTGCACGCGGATCCTCGAACTGCCCGTTCGGATCGGGCTTTACCAGGAAAGCGCCGTCGCCTGCCGTGTCGCAGAACCCGAAGCCGGCGGGCAGCGTCCACGTCACCTTGAAATTGTTCTTCCCGTTCTTGAAGCGGACTTCGTCCGCATCGACGTCCGCCGTGCACAATGCGCCGGCGCACGTGGGATTGATGATCTTGATGGCGCAAGCGACCCCGGGATTGTCGCAAGATTTCGACTTGGGGACCTTGACGGATTGCGCGTTGCACGCGAACGCCGTCAGGCAGGCGATGATGAATACCGATAGTCTTGCCATTGGACCTGCTCCCTGTTTCAAGTGACGGGGTGATGCACGATAACCCCTGTCGCGCCATTGTCGGGCAATCACCGGTGTCCGGCAAGAGCGAAGCGGCGGACATCGTGCGCTCCCTGGGCGGGAAGAACGAACACCATGGATCAGGGCATCGCCGTGGACGCGTGGAGCGCGGATCGCTACCATGGCTTTCCCTTTCCGGAGAATATGACAATGATCGACGAAGCGCCAAGCATCCAGCACCAGAAAGTGGTTCGGCCGGCCGCGGCGCTTGTCGACGCGCTGCGCGGCACGCCCACCGGCTTTCTCGTCGACGCCCTCGGCGGCAGCGGCGCGCTCGATTACCGCATCAAGCCGGCGATCGCCGACCAGGCCGCGTGTTGCGGCGTGGCGCTGACCTGCGACGCCGGTCCCGCCGACAATCTTGCGCTGGTCGCTGCACTCGAGTGGGTGCAGCCGGGCGACGTGCTCGTCGCCGCGACCGGCACCTATGCCGGCTGCGCGGTGACCGGCGACCTCGTGCTCGGGATGGCGCGCAACTGCGGCGCGGTGGGCTTCGTCACCGACGGCTGCGTGCGCGACCTGCCCGGCATACGGACGGTGGGATTGCCCTGCTACTGCATCGGGGTCACGCCCAATTCGCCGGCGAGGAGCGGTCCCGGCACCGTGGGGTTTCCCGTCACCATCGCCGGCCATCCGGTGGCCAGCGGCGACGTCATCGTCGCCGACCAGGACGGCGTGGTGGTCGTGCCGCAGGCGCGCCTCGACGAGGTGATCGCCCGCCTGCCGGCAATCCGCGAAGCCGAAGCCGGGATGGATCAGGCCGTGCGGGACGGATTGCGCCTGCCGGCGTTTCTGCAAAAGAGTTGATGCGCTGGAACGGCGGCTTGCCACACGGGCCGCCACCCGCGTCGATGCGGAGGCCGAGCGGGTCGGAAGCGACGGTGACCGGAACCCGGGGCTCCCGCCCCGGCGGCAGGCGTTGCTAGGAGCCTGTCGGACTTAGGGGTTCGAAAGCGAAACGATGGGAGAGCGAGGACAGATTTTGACGATTTCGACGCACCTATCGGGAATAGGTAAGGAGAAATCGGCGAAATATGGACCGTTCTCCCACCGTTGCAGCCGAATCATCCTAAGTCCGACAGGCTCCTAGG
>Ga0315276_10001594_pt1 | contig 20350 bp, 13 predicted proteins | sample YL17G05_0_MG_FD_204542 | JGI IMG/M metagenome (GOLD analysis project Ga0315276, IMG submission 204542) | Sediment microbial communities from Yellowstone Lake, YNP, Wyoming, USA - YL17G05_0 | ecosystem: Environmental > Aquatic > Freshwater > Lake > Sediment | place: USA: Wyoming | collected... | reverse complement strand
CGGGCATAAATCGGTGGTCATATTTGAGATTTCCGACGTCAGACGGGACGAGGGCGGACCGGTGGGGGGAAGGACAGAAGTCAGAAGACAGAGGGCGGACCGGGGGCAGGGGGCGGAAAAAGGCAATAGGCAATAGTAAGAGAGAAGAAGAAAGAGGGCGGACCGGTTAGGGGGAAGGAGGTTAGAAGAGTGGGAAAGGTGAGAAAGGTGAGAAAGGTGTGAAAGGTGCGAAAGGTGCGAAGGGTGGGTGAGTCGGTGGGGGGTCGGGATTTTGTTTGACATTTTGGACGGGCTGTGGTAAAGAAGGGTGATGCGTATATCGTATTGGGTATTGCGGGGGCGGAAAGATGGAGAGGTGGGGAAAGAATGGAACACGGACCCGGGGCGGCAGGTTTTACATACCGCCTTTGGCGGCGATGATTTGAGGGATTGTCACAGATTAGATTGAAAAATGGGGATAGAAAAAAGAAAAATGTACCGGACACCTTTAATTTTCGGACACTTTTAATTTTCGAGATACCCCCCTAACGACGCTTGGAGGTTTGCCTATTTTACCAGAAAAGTGTCTGACCCCTTTAGTTCTCTGTTCTGATAGATTGTTTTGTCATTTTATTTATAACTAAAGAAGTTGAGGACCGATGATTATTTGTAGAAATATACAACCAATTGTCAAGGGGGGTGTATTTATCCAAGAAAGGAGATCGCACAATGGATCAGGGAAGAATCCTACTTAAACTTTTATTGGATGAAGTTGATCTCGGAGACCTAAAGCTCGATAGTTTCCGAGATAGATTATGTATCCAAAAAAAGATATATTGGGTGCAAATCACCGGTTTGGATTTGGGCTACCGGTACAACTGGTATCTTAGGGGGCCTTATTGTCCCTCTTTAACTGAGAATGTTTTTCTTCTTAAGGAAGAGATTGAGAACGACGAGCATGACTATGAAGAATATTGTTTGGCAGAAACGGCCAAACAACTTATAGTCAAAGTAAAGGAACTGTGGGCTAGACCGGAAAATGTATCTGCTAATGAGCCAGAGTGGGTGGAGCTGCTCGCGTCTATGCATTATCTAAAAACAATTGCTTATTGGCCAGGCAAAGACGTGACAAAAGAGCAGGTAGTACAGAAGCTAATCGAAACCAAACCACATTTTAGGGGCAAAGACAACCTTATAGATAAAGCTTGGGAGCGGTTGCACCAATTTGGCTTACTTGACAAGAAAAGTCTAAATTAAGAATGGTAACCTTCGGAAATAAATATGTCAATTGATTATCGCCATAAGATGATTATGGACCCAGTTCATGGGGACATCGGCCTAAGTGAGCTGGAAACAAAAATAATTGACACTCCCACCTTTCAAAGACTTCGACGGCTAAAACAGCTTGGATTTGCCTCTCTTGTTTATCCTAACGCAAGCTACAGTCGTTTTGCGCATTCATTGGGAGTACTTCACATTGCCAGTCGTGTAGCGGAGGTCTTTGAACGGAAAAAACTGATTGATGAGGACGCTGTAAAAAAACTACGAATTGCGGCATTGTTGCACGATATTGGACATTATCCTTATTCACATCTGATGGAGTATATTGAATGGGAACAACCAAGCGAGAGATTTTTACAAAAGGAAGGAAGTGAGGCTAAGCCAACTTCTGTAAGTGATAATTATCCGCCCCACGAAGAACTTGGCAAGTTAATTGTTTCTCAAAGAAAGGATATAGCAGGGCTGCTGGAGAAAGAAGGGATTGATACAAATGAGATCGGAGCCTTAATAAAAGGCGAGCATCCGGATATTCCAAACATTCTTCACAAGAGCCTAGATGTAGATCGTTTGGACTATCTAGTTCGAGACTCACTAAATACCGGCTTACCATATGGCCGAGTTGATCTCAACTACATTCTGAATAATCTAGTTATTGCGGATGGCAAAGAAATTGTTTTGAAAAACAAGGCTCGGCTTTCGGCTGAACACTTGCTTCTTGCTCGTTACTTTATGTTTAATGCAGTATATTTGCATAAGACAATTTTTGGCTTTGAAGAACTTGTCAGGAAAACTTTATTATTGTTTGTAGAAAAAGAAGAAATATATACTTCCGGTAGCGAAATAGAAAAAATGGTCACAACCGATTCCGGAGAATATTTAAATTTTCACGATGGTTATCTTGACATGAAATTTGACTCTTGGGCGATTAACAATTCAGATGATCTCATAAGTATATTTTGTAGAGCAATCAAACACCGTCATCCCCCCAAGTTAGTTCATGAAGTTGTTGATTTGCAGCACCGCGATGGAGGAAATCCCCGTAAGGAATATATTCTTTTTCGCACGTTTCTACAGAATCGCTTGAAGGAATGTTCAAAAGAATGCGAAATAGAACCGCAGTTTCTTTTTTGGCGTGAACCTAAAGATATTCATTTCGAAGCTGTGATGCCTTTTGTAAGTCTTTCACAACTTAAAGATCTACAAGAAGGTGAGCTAAGAGAACTTATCAGACTTATCGATTCTGATGGCAATATAAAAAACTTAATCGAAGAAAAAAGTAGTATAATATATCACTTAAGTCAACTTCAGGCTAAATCGATAAGATTATATGCAGTTAATACTGCAGATGAGCAACTGAAGAAGCTAAAAGAAAAGATAAAAAAATTTATTGGTTCAGGGTGAATTGGACAAATCTGTTTCACAGTTAAGAGAGTTTTCCTGCCTTCGGCAGACAGTGAACTGGTCTTTGGCGGGGCGGCTCTATCAGGTTTTTAAAGGCACGGGAAAGCTTGGAATTGTCTTTTGTGATTGAGATAATGGGATGGTGGAGTTTTTTGAGAGCAGTTGGTCTGAGCACGGCGGCGGGTGACACGCAAAGGTCCGCGTGGGCTAAAAGGACCATCCTACCGGAGAAAATGGCGGGCAATGGCGGGGGTTATGCCAATGCCCCCCGGGCACGGCCCGGGCTACCTGGCTAATCCTACTTCGCTAAAGCTACGAAGGACAAGTGAACGCGAATTGGCGCGAATCAGGTTGAAAAATAGGGACATGAAATGAAAAAATGTACCGGACACCTTTAATTTGTACCTTTAATTTGTATGCGGAAGGGAGAAAAGTAGAATGTCCCCTTTTCTTTACTTGTTTACAAGTTCATTGCCATCACTGTTTCTCGATAAGCGCCTACAATCAGCAGCAATATTCCCAAGACCAGACAAAGAGTTTCCTGTCTGGACAATCTGACATCTCGCAGATTCATTACTTTCGCCGGCTTCCACTCCCCGCTCCACCTCCACCAACTCCGATACTGGTACACGCCGTACTTCACGGTTGACGCAATCACCAAGATAAAGCCGAGTGTTTCCACCCCGCCTATGGTTTTACCAAGAGCCATTGCTTCACGCACATTGGAATAGCGATCCAGATCGTCAGACACAAATGAATTAGTGCCAACGATCAAACCACCAGTGACTGCCAGGACTATCGGGATTAAATACCCAGCGGGGAAACCCTTAACCTGGTTGAAGTTCGCCACAATAGCGATTATGGCATATATGCCCAAGTTGAAAAGCAGGGTTAAGCCAAACTGAGGCCAAAAGGATCCTGCTTTGGCAACAACCTCGCCAGCAGCCATCTGCGGACTTCCACGCATAAACCCTTCTGGCAGAAAATAAAAGGCAAATACAAAGCAGATGTCGAATAGAAGCGTGTTAATTCCGTAGAGCCACAGAATTCGTTTGAACACGCCATCTTGTGTCTGAACAAACGTTGTATTCATTTTCTTTCTCTCCTTTCTGATGTTACTCCATTCGATGTAGCCAAGCCGCCCAACGCCAAGTTCAGCGGCGCGCGGCTTTTTGCGCGTCCGCTGGAACGATTTGTTGGGCGATCAGTTTTTATCACTTCGGTTGATCTTTGGTTTATAAATTTTCTTGTGTGCTACCCTAACTGATTTAAGATCCCAATGGATGTATTTGCAATATCCATCATGATTTTTTGCATTTCATCCTCTTTCCAAGGTTCGCATCTTGCGTATATGGAAGTCGCTTGAAGCATTATGGACGAGTTATTATGGCTTATAAAAATATTCTTGCAGTAGTTACAGTTAATCTTCATGCAATAATTAGCTGCTGTTACCCTATCAATTCTGTTCATTGCGCCTGAGTCATGTCTAATTTCCACGAAAGAACCGTCGGGCTTGAATACCTGGACCGTTTCGGTCGCAAAGTTCGAGCCTTGCAAGAATACTGCATACGGGAAATGATATTCGTCTAGCATGAAGTTTCTGATTTCATTAATGTTTTTGTAGACCCTTTCGATAGCGTTTCCTGCTACCATTAATTCTTGATCTTTGTTCTTTCCAACAAGTACGCCTGCCTTGATGTTTTCAACATCTTTTCCCTGAAACTTTGCTTCGCCAATTAAAACTACCCTCCACTTTTTATCTTTGTCCTGAACCTCGATAATGCCTCCATCTGGTTTGATTTTTGACTCTTTTACAAAGAGAGTTTCTCCCAATCGCTTGTCAATTGAGTTTAGCTTCTCATTTATCTCCTGTTTGCTGATCTCTTGCCTGAATCTGAATTGGTACCTCTGATGTTCTCGCTTAAGCATCTCAAATACATTCTCACTTGCGCGACCAACAGACTTATCATGTACCTGAGCATCTTTGCCAAAGATACCGCTCGCGCCTCCAGATGATATATGCTGCTTGGTTAGCCGTCTTGTTTGTCCTTTACTCATTGGGGCAATCCTTTACAATGGAATTTTGCTGGAGTTGTTGATTCGCAAAAGCAATTTCTTCAAGTACGGCATCAAGACTGGAGTCTTTCATCAGTCCATATTCTGGCAGAAACAAGTTCGATTTAATCTGCTTAATGTGTTTGTCTAAGTACCCGTACAGTTTATTATCTGAATCTACTAAGAGTGAATGCCGTCGCTCTTCTATGCAAACACGTCCCGTTGTTCCAGAACCGGCAAAAAAGTCGAGGACTATCGAACCCTCAAACGACAGAGCTTTAACAAAACGCCGGATAAGTTCGACTGGCTTTTGCGTTAGATGGCCAACCCTTTCCGTCGAATTGCCATTTAGCCTCCCTATTTCCCAAACATTGGTAGGATTTTTCCCCTTGTCAATACTTTCCGGGTTTAGACGCTTATCTTTTTTGTACATCTCTTTTGTCGCCTCATCAAATGGCACCCTAACAGAATCCAGATCGAAATAGTATTTTTTTGTCTTGGAGAGCCAAACTGCTTCTTCATGCCTGTTGGCAAAAAAGCGATGCGCACTCATGCCGTTCTTGTAGTACCAAATAATAAGATTGACAAATCGTAAAGCTGTTTCATGGCGAGTGTAATGTAGGATTTCAAGAAGGTCTCCATTCTTTAAATCCTGATATTGAAAGCCTCCAAAAATAACACAGTTACCTGAATCAGATAACACACGACAGATTTGATCCAACCATCCTTTTGCCCAATCGAGATAGTTATGGAAACTATCCCAGTTGTCCAGGTCAAGATTGTAGGGCGGGTCTATCAGAATCAATTGGACTGATGAATCAGGCAATGCCTTTAAAAATTCAACCGCATTTTGAATAAAGACACCATGAATCGAGCGTGGCGTTGAAATTCCGGTGATCGTTGAGCTATGCAACGCCCCATTCTTTTTCAATTGATTTATTGCCATGTGCCCACTATTGAAATGCGATTTATTTGCCATATAGCGTTACTTCCCTTTGTAATGGTTGATGATTGTATCGGTATCGCCGTCCTACTGCCGCCCAACAATGGTTATATGGTTTCTTCATAACACCTTTGGGCCGCGAAAACGCGGCATAAGACCCCTCTTGCGATTCTCTCGTAAAGCCGGTATTTGCAGAGCGTTATGTCATGTTCTGCAATGAACGCGGGGGGATATATGGTTTCTATATAAGAGAGCCAGTTGCAAAACCCTCCGAAACACGGCGGAACCGTTCTGCCGCTGACCTTTCGGAAAGCAACATAATTCTGTTTCTACCGTAGCGGAAATTACTGCTCTTTTCAAGTTTAAAATTCGTTTTTTTTTCTTTTTGAAAAACCCGTAACTTATTTATTTATATGTTGTTATGTTCATTTCAAAGCGGGCTGTCGATCAAAATCCCATGTAAATCTTCACCCAAACACTGCTCAATATGGGATTCTTCCTGCCTGCACTCACTGCCTCAACACCGTTTCACGAGGTTTTGCAAGAGGCTGGGTAAATGAGTAGGGTAGAGCGACTGTTTTTTAGTACAAAACAGCCATGATATTTGCTATAATAATGTTCTAAGCTATGTTGGAGGCGAGTGTAAAACCTGCCGATCAGACATAAGGCCGCAGAAATATTTGGCTGCCAACCCGTAAACGCCGATCAGTAAAGAACTTGGGCGGTTGAAAGCCGGAATTATAGAACCCAGGTAATTTAGAGACTGCTATTTGCGACCCACTTATGCAAAAGCTTTCCCAGCGAGGAGAAAAGAATGAATAATGCCCTGGAAACCCCTTCCGTAAGGGTATTGGCGCTCACTTTGATTTTATCCCTGGTTTTTGCCGCCACGATCTGGGCGGACCATCCTGTAGGCGATGCTGACGGGAACTGTACCGTTGACATTAAGGACCTTTTGATATTGTCCGATAATTGGCTGGATTGGACTTGTTCGGAGACTTACTGTGGGGACCTGGGCGGTGATGATGGGGTCAACATGGTTGATTTTGGTCTGATGGCCCAGAACTGGCACGTGACTACCGCTCCCCTGGTGATTACGGAGTACATGGCGGACAACGAAACCACCATCGCCGACGGCAACGGCAATTACAAGGACTGGATCGAGATTTACAATCCAACGGACGATACAATCAGCCTGGACGGCTGGTATCTGACCGACGATCTCGGTGACACCGGCCATTGGTGGCCCTTTCCCAGTGACGCGGTCATTGGAGACCACGACTATTTACTGGTGTTCGCTTCGGGAGCGAGTCCGGGTTATGTTGACAGCCTGGGATATATGCACACCACATTCGCGCTCAATAATGAGGGTGAGTATCTCGGGTTGATAGCCGCTGACGGTGTGACCATTGCTTGTGAATACACGGAGCTACTGGGGCAATACAATGACGTATCTTATGGTTTGACGGCTGGGATGAGCCAGCGTGGATATTTTTGGCCGGCGACGCCGGGCCAACCCAACCCGGCCCAGACAAACGGCGATCCGACCCGGCAGGTTGTCATCAACGAAATTATGTATCATCCTTCCAGCGAAGATATCCTGGAAGAGTATATCGAGTTGCATAACCTCTCGGCTGAGTCGGTAGATATGTCGGGGTGGGCGTTTAGTAACGGGGTGGCTTTTGTTTTTCCGGAAGCGACCATAGTGGCATCGGGCGCCTACCTGGTAGTGGCAGCGGACGTGGCGACGTTTTCGGCGAAATATCCGGGCGTAACCAATGTGATTGGTGGTTGGGATGGCCGGCTGAGCAACAAGAGCGAAGAGATCGAACTGGATGATGCGGTGGGAACACGGGTCGATCGGGTGACATACGCCGATCAGGGGCACTGGGCCCAGCGGGAGTTAGGGCCGGTAGAGTTCCAACATCGCGGTTGGCAATGGTCGGATGCGCACGACGGCGGGGGCAAATCACTAGAGTTGATAAACCCGGTTCTGTCCAATCAGCATGGGCAAAACTGGGCGGCAAGCCTGATTGACCAGGGAACGCCGGGGGCGGCTAACTCGGTAGCCGAGGCTGATATTGCCCCGATGATCCTGGAAGTGGAGCATCTTCCGATTATTCCACATTCGAGCGATACCGTGACGGTGACAGTCCAGCTCATGGATGAATTGACCACGGGTTTGACGGCGACGCTGTACTATCGGCCCGATCAATCGACATATACGCAGGGCGTTTATCCTCACAATGCGCCCAACGCGTTTACGAGCGTAACGATGTATGACAATGGCGCTCATGGTGACGGAGCGGCCGGCGATGGCGTTTACGGCGGCGAGATACCAGCTCAAGCCGATGCAACGATTGTGGAGTTTTATGTTAAAGCAAGCGACAGCGGCGCGAACTGGCGTACCTGGCCCGCACCGAGCGATATAGATGGTTCGCCGGAGCAGGTGACCAATATGCTCTACCAGGTAGATGACTCGTTCGATCCCGGTGCCCAGTGGGCCCCGGGTAGTCGGCCGATTTTCTATATCATTATGACCGAGGGGGATCGGGCCGAATTGGAAGACATCGGCGATGACGGTGAGCCGTGGACGGGCGAGGGCGCGACCAACGCCCAGATGAATGGAATGTTTGTCAGTCTTGACGGCACGGATATGCAGGTGCGTTATAATGTGGGCGTACGCAATCGCGGCAACCGCACCCGGGTCGATCCGCCGAACAACTACCATATTGATTTTCGAAATGATGACCCGTGGAAGGATATCACCGCCCTGAACATTAACAGTAAGTACGCTTACCTGCAAACACTGGGCAGTCTTATGTTTCGGATCTCAGGACTGGCGGCGCCGGAAGTGGCGTTGGCAGAAGTACGGGTCAACGGCCAAAACCTGGCCCTGAATGATCCGAGCGTTATGTACGGCTCATACGCGGCATTGGAGGCGTTCAACAATGAATGGGCGGAGAACCATTATCCGGATGATCCGGACGGCAATTTGTATCGATGCACATACTATGTAAATGGTGGCACAGTCTATGCCGATCTGACCTTCATAAACGGCAGTCCTCCTGATCCGAGCGACTACCATGAGAACTATCCGAAACAAACCAACGAGGAGGACGATGACTATACTGATTTGTTCACTTTGATCGGCGCCCTAAATGACAATGCTTTGCCGGACGATGAGTTTTACGATCAGCTCAGCCAGATAGCAAATATCGAACAGTTTGTGCGTTACATGGCGGTAGATAGTCTTATCGGTAACAGTGAAGGTGGTTTGGTTACCGGTGATGGCGATGATTACGCGATGTATTGCGGTGTGAACGATCCGCGTTTTGTACTGCTTCCCCATGATCTGGATACGATTTTGGGCCAGGGCGAATACGGGCTGGGCTACAGTTGGGATATTTTCCGTTACGCCAATGTGGAAGGTCTGGAACTGATGCTGAACAACCCGCGAGTCATCCAGATGTACTTCACTGAGCTTATAGACCTGATCGAGACCGTGTTCGCCCCGGAAAATTTTGATCCACTGGTTGAAGAAGTGCTCGACGGTTTTGTGCCTGGTAGCACAATCGACGCTATAAAGGATTACATGGTAAATCGCATAAACGCCAACGGCGCTGTTCTCGACCAGATACCACATGACGACCTGACCGTTAGCAGTAGTTTTCCGGAATCTGGCGGTTTCCCGCGTACAACTTCAGGCAGTCTTTCGCTGAATGGAACGGCCAACGCCGTTATCACGAGATCGTTACGGGTAAACGGTCAATTAGTGCCCGAATCTAACTGGTCGCAGAGGTACGGTACATGGTCTTTTATCAGCAGCAGCAGCGGTGGCGGTGAAATAATACTGCCGCGCGGCTCGACATGGAAATATCTCGATGACGGTTCGAATCAGGGCACAGCAGCAAACGGGGTGAACTGGTTCGGCCATCCTGATTATGACGATTCGACCTGGGCGGCGGGACCGGCGGAGCTGGGCTACGGCGATACCGAGGATGGTCCCGGCGGAGTCGTCCCGGGCGGTACCACGGTAGGTTATATCGATACCGATCCGGTAACAAGCGGCATACAAAAGAACATAACGACATACTTCCGTCGCAGCTTCACCATCCCCGTGGGAGAGGTTGAAGGATATACGGACGCAACGATACGGCTGGTGAGTGACGATGGGGCGGTGATTTATATCAACGGTGTGGAAGCCTTTCGGACCAATTTCGACCCGGCGTTAGGCGGTACTGCCATACTTTATGACACGACGGCCTATAGTGCTGTTTCAGGTGATCCTGAACAAATTTTTTACAGTTACCCCATCGATGCGGGCCTGCTACAGGATGGTGAAAACGTTATAGCTGTTGAGATTCACCAGATAGACTCAAGCAGTTCTGACATCAGTTTTGACCTGGAGCTTGAGGGCCTTAGTGGTGAAAGTGTGCTCAAACCGGGCATCAACCGTATTATCGTGCAGGCTTTTGACGGACCGGACGGTACAGGCAGCGAGGTGGATCGCGGATATATCGACATCTGGTATGATACCGGATATACCAATGACGTTTCGGGTGTCCTCTCGGCCTCGGCCATCTGGACCGCCGCCAACGGTCCCTATCACGTTACCGGCGAGGTGACCGTCCCGGTCGCCCTTACCCTGCAAATCATGCCGGGCACTTCAGTTTACTTTGACGCGGATACGCAGATTACCGTCAATGGAATCATCGATGCCCAGGGAACCGAATACCAGCGAATCCGCTTTACCGGCGTGCCCGGCGCCGCATTGGTGCCGGACATTCGGCCGGAACTGCCCAACGGCCCCCCCAAATGGGGCGGCATCCAACTCCACAATACAATGTCGGATCAAAACATCATTTCGTATGCCGACGTCGAATACGCGCAGGATTCCAATGGATCGATCGGGGTACACAGCTCCGAGGTGGTTATTGACAACGTGTCGTTTTCCGGTACGCGGTTGCGGATGGTATATTCCGACAGTGCTTCGGTAATCATACGTAATTCGATTTTTGCCGATATGTTCGAGCCGAGCGACAGCCCACTAAACATGACCCCGCCGCTGGACAACATTAGTGAGCACATTAAGCATGTCGGCTTCATCCCGACAGGCGGTCACTACATCATCGAAAACAATATTTTCGGTACCAACAAAGGGCACAACGACGTTATTGACTTTGACAGTGGTCAGCGGCCTGATCCCATTTTGCAAATTCTTAATAACACCTTTATCGGCGGGGGCGACGAGGCCATCGACGGCGGCGGCGATATGCTCATCGAAGGCAATGTATTCGCCAATTTCATTAAAGACATCGACAACGACGGCACAGGCGATTCGAATGTTATTTCTACCAGTGATACGCTTACCTCTACTATGGTGATTGCCCGTAACGTGTTTGTCAACAATGACCACGTAGTGAACTTCAAGAAAGACGGCTACGGGTATTTTGAAAACAACACCGTAACTGGCATTACGGCGCCGCACATGTCACTGCCGACCGATACGCCCGTTCGCATGTTGGACTTTTCGGCGATCAATTTCCTGATTCCCAACATTTCCGATCCGGAAAACGGTGTCCCACGCGACCCGGCCGGCAAGGGTGCTTATACAGGCGGTAACATATTTGACAATATTCCGCAGAGTGTTTTCGGTCATCCCGATATGAATCCGACATACGGCGGTATCATCAGCAATCTGCAAGTGAATGACTGCCTGGTCGAAAGCGCGGACGTTTTCGCCAACGCCGACGGCGTTCACGGCAGAAATTTCGACTATCTCATCGGCGAGGCTCACTTTGCCGGTCCGGACACCGGCGACTATGAGGTCGCTTATGGATCGGCCCTTGGCTCCAGTAACGGACAGGATATGGGCGCGATGGTGCCCCGTGGCGCTTCGATATCGGGTGAGCCGCAGGGCGTTACCAACTCGACCGGGGCGACGCTGACGATCGGCGGACCGGGAATCTTTTCATTTATCTACCGGGTCAACGATGAACCGTGGAGCAGTGAAATCGAGATTTGGGATCCTCTCAACATCGACGCGACCGAGAAAATCCGTAGCTATGACGTTGAGCTGACCGGATTGACGGATGGTGATTACACCGTGTATGTATTCGGGCGAAACTTCGCCGGCGAGATGCAAACCGAGCCGACCGCCTCGGATACCTGGACAGTCGATACATCTTATCAGCGGTTGGTTATAAATGAAGTGCTGGCGTACCCGGACCTCGACGATCCAGACCTGATCGAGTTGTATTATGAAGGGTCTGGCGTACTTGATCTAACAGACATGAGCATTACCGACAACCCGGCAAATCCGAGGCAATACGTCTTTACCACTACAAGCATAGCGCCGGGCGAGTACCTGGTGCTTTGCGCCGATACTGATACGGTTGAGCCGGGCGTGCATTTGGGCTTTGCTCTCGACAATGACGGTGAGGGAGTTTATCTTTACGATACGATGGCCGCTGGGGGCGTGTTGATCGACTCGGTGGAATTTGGTTTGCAGTTGAAAGGCTTTTCCATCGGCCGGGTTGTCGGCGGCGGGTGGCACCTGACAGTCCCGACGCCTGGCATAGCAAATATCATCCACGCTGTAGGCGACCCGCGTATGCTGAAGATCAACGAATGGCTGGCCGATGAAGAGGTATTGTTCACCGACGATTTTATTGAAATATACAATCCGAATCTTCTGCCGGTCGATATGGGTGGTTTGTTCCTGACGGACAATTCTATATCACAGCAGGGCAAGTTCGAGTTGGCGCCGCTGAGCTTTGCCGCCGGAGAAGGCTACGCGGTATTTAAGGCTGACGATAGTAGTAATCCCGGGCACGTGGATTTCAAACTTTCGACCAGACAGGAAATGATCGGCCTGTTCGACGAGCAGGGCAACGAGATCGACAAGGTCATCTACTACGGACAAACAACCGACGTTTCCCAGGGGCGTGCGCCCGACGGCTCAGACACACTGGCATTCTTTACACTGCCTACCCCTGGCGTAACTAATACGCAGATAGAGACAACCATCGAGACCATCACGCTCATAGCCGAGGGCGCCGAAAAGAAGGTACTGGTCCCCACTTCTGGTGACAACGCGATAATTGGCAATACCTGGCGGAATGGTCAGCCGTTTGACGATTCCGGCTGGACTCACGGCACCCCGACTATTCCAGGCACACTTGGCGGCGTGGGGTACGACGAACAGACAGACTATAACTTGTACATAACCTACGACGTCGAATCCAGGATGAATAACATCAATGCCACCTGTTACATTCGCATACCGTTTGTCGTTGACGCTGACGACCTTGCCGATTTTACTTCCCTGGAGTTTAGCGCGCGGTGTGATGACGGTTTTGTCGCTTTTATTAACGGTGTTGAGGTTGCCGAGATCAACAAGCCCGGTTCATTGACGTGGAACTCCAGTTGCGTCAACCGTCCGGACTCCACAGCTTTTGTTGGCTTCGACGTGTCAGACCACATCAGCGATCTGGTAGCGGGCAACAATATCCTGGCTATCCATGCACTGAACCAGAGTGCCGGCAGCTCCGATTTTCTGATTTCAGTCAAGCTGTCGGGTAGCATCACCACAACCGTAGTTGAAGACCCGTTTGCCGATGACCGTGATGTATTGGCCGGTCTGCGTATTACGGAGATAATGTACCATCCGATCTTAGGCGATGATTACGAATTCATAGAACTCCGCAACATCGGGGCAGCGACGCTGGACCTGACGGGCGTACGTTTCACCGACAGTATCGGTTTTACCTTCCCGTCCGATACCACCATGCCTGCCGGAACGTATTTGGTATTGGCCAAGGACCCGGTACTGTTTGAATTAGAATACCCGTCTGTGCCGGGCGGCATTATTTACGGTCCATACGATGGTCAATTGAGCAATGGCGGTGAGAACGTGGTGTTACAGTTAGCCACGCCTCTGCAAGCGGCTATTCTGCGATTCGACTATGAAGACGATTGGTATCCGACGACCGATGGCGGCGGTTATTCCCTTGTGATCCGAGACGCGACAGCCGCGCCGGCCACCTGGGACAGCAAGACAAACTGGCAGGCCGGCAGCTCACCGGGTGGTTCACCCGGAACTGCCGACTGAACAAACGCCATCTATGCTCATCTATCCGGTAAAGAATGGCAACCTTTGTCGGTAATTTTAATCCTGCCTGATCCGCGAAGACAGCTAATGGCGACAGTATTTTATCGGACTGTCCCTCCACAGCTTTATCGGATTATATATCTCCATCGCATCCCATTTTTTAGCCATAAATAGCGACGCTCTTTCTGCCGATATGTCAGATAGCGGGCTAAATTGCAAACCGTGGCTTTTAAAAGGATATTTATAATGAGTGTCAAATTTGAATGTCCGAAATGCCGGGAACCATTGCAAGCTTCGGAAGGTGTTATCGGAGAGCAAGATGAATGTCCCGAATGCCATACGTTAATCACCATACCTGGCGAAACCGTCAACGTAGGTGTCAAAGTACCTGTCGATAAAGAATAGTAGTCCCGGCCCCTATCGTAACCCAATAAAATAATTGTTGACATTATAGGACTATATGACTATAATGCCTCTAATGTGTAGGTGTAACTCTTTGTGAGCAATGGCGTTATATAAAAAAATAAAATATCTGGAGATCGGGAGAAGCCGATGAAAAAAATATCTAAGATCGGGGGATGTGTGATACACCAGGCGAAGTATGCCGGTTCAATTCCTCTATCCACGATTACAAGAGCCGTTGATAGCGTTACGGGTTCTGTAGCTGGACATAGCTTAGATGTTGTAAAACAACGTAACAAGAGGCGGTGTCTGCATCGTGACTCGAAGAAAAAGTGATTATGCAATAGATGTATTTATAAATTGCCCTTTCGACGACAAGTACAAACCATTACGAGATGCAATTGTATTTTCGGTATTCTATTGTGGTTTTAGAGCGAGATGTACACTGGAGATTAGCGATGCAGCTCAAGTGAGAATCGAGAAAATATTTCGAATCATCTCTGAGTGTAAATATGGATTACATGATATTTCCCAAACTACCCTTGATTCAAAAACAAAACTTCCACGATTTAATATGCCGTTTGAACTTGGTGTATTTCTCGCGACAAGGCGCTTTGGGGTGGGCAAGCAAAAGCAAAAAGTTTGCCTAATAATAGATACCAGGCAATATCGCTATCAGAAATTTATATCTGATATTGCAGGCCAGGATATTCAGGCCTATGGGGGAAAAGTTAAAAACGTAATAGGGGTTGTACGTGATTGGCTTTCGAATGCTTCTGGATGCAAGAGTATACCAGGTGGAGCGGAGGTTTACCGACGCTATGAACGTTTTTCAAGAGATCTTCCGAAGCTATGCAAAGAGTTAAAGATGCATGTAAACGAGCTTACTTTTAACGACTACGCAAACATCGTATCAACATGGATTCAGAGAACAAGTTAGGTTTTGACAAAACAATTAATAGTCAATCACTGGGAGATCACGCGCCGATTATACCGAGCGGTTCTCTGGTCTTCCATTTGCCGCTGGTAAAGTCCGGGAAATCCATCGGCTTACTCTTGCCGGCTATCGAACGTTCGGTCAATTCCGAAACGACGCTCCATGCCGCCGCATCGTAAACGTCCATATCCAAAGGCTCTCCCTTACGAAGACATTCGATCAGCCGCCAATCTTCAAGATAATCCATACCGCCATGACCGGCACCGCTGGCTTCACGGGCCTTGGCTGACCATAAAGGATGCTCATATTTTTTGTAATAATCATTAGCGGAATCGGCCTCGAGAGATTCCCATTGGTCGCTGGGGCTTGTCCCTTCGATGTAAATTTTCGGCTCAGGATACTTACAGACAATACCTTCGGTTCCCTGGATGAGTATGTTACGACTGTATGGCCGGGGTGTACTGCAATCGTGTTGAAGAACGATTGTCTGGCCGCCCCTGGTGCGGATCAGGGTGCTGACAACGTCGCCCAGGGCATACTTTTGTTTGGCTTGAGGACTGTCGGGACCAAATTTCCTGGCGGCAAGCAGATTCAACCCTTTCGAGTTACAGCTCATCGAAACCAGGTAATCGAACTGGTTACCGCGATTGATATTCATACATTGCGCTACCGGCCCCAGGCCGTGCGTAGGATAAAGATCGCCGTTACGTTTTATCGAATGGGCGGTTCGCCATAACCCTTCACCCTGGCCGGAGAACTTAAGCTCGCGCAAATCGTGCAAATAGCCGCACTCCCCGTGCAGCAACTGTCCCAAAAGCCCTTTGCGAACCATGTTCAGAATCATCATTTCGATACGGTCGTAACAGCAGTTCTCCATCATCACACAGTGCAAACCGGTTTTCTCCGACATTTCCACCAATTGCCAACACTCGTCCATCGTCACCGCGGCGGGCACTTCGGTAGCGGCGTGCTTTGCGTTCTTCATCGCCGCCAGGCAAACCGGGACATGCCACCTCCAGGGCGTGGCATTAAAAACCAGATCCAGGTCTTCCTGCTCACACATACGTATGAAATCATAATCTCCACGCGTGTACCCTGTTGGTTTCGGCTGACCGGTTTTTTCGGTCCACTGCTGTATGCGTTCAACCTTTTCCGGTACGATATCGCAGACGGCTTTGACTTCCACGCCTTTTATCTTCAGAAAGTTACTGACATGACTGGAACCCTGTCCTCCCACGCCGACAAAACCGATACGCACCCGATCGATAGGCGTTGACCTGAACACCCCCGAAGCTATTGGCCTTTTGGAAATATCTCCGCAACCGGAAACAGCCATACCACTCAAGGCCGCTGCCATGCCCATCGCTGCGCCCTTTTTAAGGAGATCCCTGCGGTTGAATTCATTATCATTGAATTTATTGTCATTATCCATGTCTGTGCTCCGTAAAAATTGTTTGATCGTACAACGCCCAGTAAAATATAAGGGTTAGCTGGTATCAACTCCCGTAGTGGGCACCTCCGGAAGACCTGGCAGAACGGGAGCCGGCACCGCTTCTATTACCCGCATGGTCTTCCATTTGCCATGCAGAAAGCGCAGCAGGAAAACCATCGCCAAGATGCAGACATAAGCGGAAGTAAAACCCCACGCCAGATACAAGCCGTCGCCCGGCCCCCACCCAAACCTGATAGCCAAATAACTCGGCAACACCATTATCACCCAACTGAGTAAGACCGAAATCATCATGACAAAACGCGTATCGCCCGCGCCTTTAAGAGCATCGGAAAAAATAATATTGCCCGTGTCGAAAAGACAATAAACAGCTATGAAACACAAAAGATGTTTGATCAGCGGTTCGATAGCGGCAAACTCCGCCGGATCTGCGCCGCTGGCAAAGGGAAAGAGAAACAATCCTGGGGCCAGCCAGTAGCCCGCGGCAATCAGGGCCATGTAGCTGTAGGTCAAAAGAAAAGCGGACCAGGTGGCCCGCTGAGCCAACTGTGGTTTGTTTTTACCGAGAGCCTGACCCACCATGGTCGTCAGCGCTATACCCATACCGATCATAGGCATAAACGCCAGGGAATTAATCTGAAAAGCTATGTTCGTAGCCGTCAGGGACGTTTTGTCGATACGCCCGACAAACGCTATGAACAAAGTAAAAGCCAGGACATCGAGCATGAATTGGACCCCGTTAGGCATACCATAACGCAGCAAACGGCCAAAAAGATCGAGATCAACTCGTCTGCCGGTAAACGTGGCGTATTTACGACGGTTCTCGGCGTTCAGGAAAAGGTAAATATACATACCAGCCGAGCAGGCGGCGGCGATTATCGTGCCCCATGCGGCCCCGGCGATGCCCATACGCGGAAATCCGAAATTGCCGAATATCAAACAATAATCGAGCACAACGTTCACCAACGTGCCGACGATATTCACATACAAAACGATCCATGTCTTGCCGCGGCCCGTGAAAAAGCCCGAAATCGCCGAGGAGACAAGTACCGGCGCCACTCCCAGACACATGATTTTGAAATAGACAATTTCGTTTTCACGTACCGCAGCCTCGTGCCCCATCCAGTTAAAAATCGCAGGGGCCGTCGGGATCAGACATATTATCAACCCCGACCCGATCAGGGCCAAATATATCCCCTGCCAGACAGCCGGGCCCACCCGGCTGTGCCGCTCGGCGCCGGTGTATTGAGCCACGAAAGTGTTGACATAGCTGACCGTTCCCATAAAAAAACTGACAAAGGTAAATGCCAAAATCCCCGCCGGCAGTGCCGCCGACATAGTATCGCTCGAATACCACATAAGAAACATACGATCCACAAACATCTGGACCGTATGACTGCTGGTACTGAGAATGAGTGGAAAAGCCAGACTCAGAACCGCTGCGCAGCCCCCCGGCCCCCGCCAACGATCTTGTAAAGCATATTTTATATTACCAGCGAGCAAATTCTTGCTTTCCTGCGATTTCAAAGAGTGTTTTGCCTTCTTTTTTGGCGTACATCGGCAAGGGCAGCCTTGAGAGCTTCCTGAGCCATAACCGAACAGTGCACCTTGACCGGCGGAAGCTCCAGTTCCCTTGCAATCTCACCATTAGTAACAGCCATCGCCTCATCAATAGTCTTGCCCATGATCTTCTCCGTCAGCAGTGAGCCGGAGGCAATAGCGCTGCCGCAACCGAACGTCTTAAACTTAACGTCTATGATACATCGGTTTTCTCCGAGGCGGATGTAGAGCTTCATCACATCCCCACATTCAGGCGAACCAAAAGTTCCGACGCCGACATCCGGATCGTTCTCATCGAGCGAACCAACGTTTCGTGGATTATTGAAGTGGTCCATTACCTTATCACTGTAGTGCATCATGTTTTTTCCTTCTGTTTTGTTGCGTTCTCATACAGGGGGCTGATCTCCCGCGCTTTGCGTACCACCTCAATAACGGATTCGACCGCGTAGTCGATCTCTTCTTCTGTATTGAAGCGTCCCAGGCTGAATCGAATACTGACATTAGCCACCTCATCGCCTGCGCCCATAGCACGTAACACATGACTGGGGCCCAGCGAGGTACTGGTACAGGCCGATCCCGTCGATACCGCCACGCCGCGCATGTCCATCATTAACGTAAACGTTTCGCCCTCCACATAAGCAAAAGCAAGATTTAATATGTGCCCCACCCCATTATCCCGATGACCGTTAAGGCTGACGCAGTCAACCCTATCGATAATGCCATGATATAGTCGGTCAGCCAGCTTTTTCAGACGCTCGGCTTCCTGTGGCATAACTTCCCGACAAATCTCGCAGGCCCGCCCCAGCCCCACGATCCCCGGCACATTCAGCGTACCCGAACGCATCCCCTGTTCGTGGCCGCCGCCATGAATAATCGCCGCCGGACGAACCAGCGGTTGCCGATCACTGACATACAACGCTCCCACCCCCTTGGGCCCGTATATCTTGTGACCGCTGAGACTGAGCAGATCGATCTTCATCGCCTTGACATCGATTGGCACCTTGCCTGCCGCCTGGGTGGCGTCACAATGAAAGAAAACTCCTCGCTCTCGGGCAATCGCCCCGATTGGGGCCACCGGATGTATTATCCCCGTCTCATTGTTCACCGCCATCAAACTGATTAAAATAGTCTGTTCGCTGATAACCTGACGTAACTGCTCCAGATCAATCATCCCCTTCCGATCGACCGGCAGATAAGTAATTTCAAAACCTTTGTGCCCGAGATATTCGCAGGTATCCAGGACCGCTTTGTGTTCGGTCCGGCAAGTGATGATGTGATTGCCGTTGTCGCGGTACTTCTGGGCTATGCCTGTGATCGCCAGATTGTCCGATTCTGTAGCACCGCTGGTCCAGATGATCTCTCCGGGCCTTGCCCCGATCAATTGGGCGACTTGCCTTCGAGCCGTCTCCACCGCCTGTGACGCAGCCAGGCCATAGGCGTGAATAGCGCTCGCCGGATTGCCGAAGTGCTCGCGATAATACGGCAGCATTGCCTCCAGCACCGCCGGATCCATCGGCGTAGTCGCACCATTGTCCAGATAAACTGACTGCTTCAAGGCCCGACCTCCTGTAACTTGTTTTCATACAGACAATCATCGTTCACTAAATCAAACAGGCTGATCTTTTCCAAAAAGTCCAGCAGTTTTAAATGCACCTTCCGTACCGGCGATTGCACTGGGCACAACTGGGCCAGGTCGCATTCAAAACCAGAATCGCCCTGCTCATTGGCACAGGCCACCAGCCTCGGCTGTCCTTCCATCGCCAGAACCATCTGCGCCAGGCTAATCTCCCTGGCGGGCCGAGCCAGGCGGTAACCACCATTGCTGCCACGCACCGAACTCACCAGTCCACCACGAGTTAGCTTCTTGAGCACATTCATCAACAACGGCGAGCGCATACCGTACATCTGTGCGATCTGACGCGCGGAAAAAACCCGCTCCGGCTCAGCAGCCAAACACGCCAGTGCAATCAAACCATAATCCGTTTTTTTGTTCAGTGACAGCATAGAAATAGTACTTTTATGGTCCTAATTGTCGCCAATATAGCACCAAATAATACTATTTCAAGCTGAACTTTGGGATTATTTCAAAAGAATTGCCGACTAACCCAAGTTTCGCAGATAGGCACTTAAATCGGCGGTTTTGGCAGCGCCAGGCCGGTTAGTTTCCACCACAAAAACTGTCATTGAGATGTCGGCTGTATATCTTTGGCGGCGGCTGTTTGGGCA
>Ga0315276_10001593_pt1 | contig 20359 bp, 16 predicted proteins | sample YL17G05_0_MG_FD_204542 | JGI IMG/M metagenome (GOLD analysis project Ga0315276, IMG submission 204542) | Sediment microbial communities from Yellowstone Lake, YNP, Wyoming, USA - YL17G05_0 | ecosystem: Environmental > Aquatic > Freshwater > Lake > Sediment | place: USA: Wyoming | collected... | reverse complement strand
GCCTGAAGTTCGAAGCCCGTGAGGGGTGTCCCACCGCGCCCCGCACGGCCCTGACCGCTGCCGGGCACCACGGACGATATTCTTCCCGCCGATGAAACTCAGAACAGCGGCGGCAGCGAGGGAGGCGCGCTCACGCCCGGGATCGTCGTCGCGGTCAGCTTGTCCGCTTCCGTCACCCACCCGCCGCCCATCGCCCTGTACGTGTTGGCGGCCGAGGTGAAGACCGAGGCGCGCACCGCGGCGAGCGTCAGCTCGGCGGGGAACAGCGACTGCTCGGCCTGCAGCACGGTGGAGTAGGGCGCGTAACCACCGTCGTACTGCAATTTGGCGAGGCGCGCGTAATCCTTGAGCGCCACGACCAACCGCTCCTGCGCCGCGAGCTGATCCTTGAGCTTCAGGTTGGCGACGAGCGCATTGTCGACGTCGGCGAACGCGTTCTGGATCGAGAGCCGGTAGCTCTGCAGGGCCGCCTGCTGCGCGGCTTCCGACTGCGCCACCTGGCCGCTCACCGCGCCGAACGTGAAGATCGGCCCGATGATCTGGCCGGCGTAATTCCACACCCGGGTCGGCCCCTTGAACAGGTTCGACAGGTCGGAGCTCGAGCTGCCGAGAACGCCGGTGAGCGAAATCGTCGGGAAGTACAACGCCTTCGCCGCGCCGATCTGCGCGTTGGCGGCGATGAGCGACTGCTCGGCCTGCAGCAGGTCGGGCCGGCGTTCGAGCAGCGCGGAGGGCACGCCCGCGGGCACGGTCGGCAGCGCGAGATCGTAGATCGACTTGCCGCGCGGGATGGGCCCCGGGCTGCGGCCGAGCAGGACCGACAGCGCGTTCTCGGTCTGCGCGATCTGCGACTCGATCTGCGGGATCTGCGCCGCCGCGGTCTCGTATTGCGACTGCGCCTGCGAGACGGTCATCTGCGAGGTCTGCCCGTACTTGAACTGCAACTGGTACAGGCGCACCGACTCGGCGTACGTGCCGAGCGTGCGCTTCGCGATCGCCAGCTGCTCGTCCAGGCCGCGCAGCGTGAGGTAGTTGGTCGCGACCGTGGAGACGAGCGTGAGGATCACGCCGCGGCGGGCTTCGTCGGTGGCCAGCATGTTCGCCTGCGCTGACTCCGAGAGGCGCCGGATGCGCCCCCAGAGGTCGATCTCCCAGCTCGCCGTGAGCAGCGTCTGGTAGGTGCTCTGCGGATTCGGGTAGTTGGGAAGCGCCGCGGCGAGTCCGGTTTCGGGGACGCGCGCCCGTTCGGCGTTCCCTGAATAGCCGACTTGCGGGAACAGCGACGAGCGGGTCTGCGTGATCACCGCCAGCGCCTGCTCGACGTTGGCGGCCGCGACCTTCACGTTGAGGTTGTTGGCGAGCGCGGTGTCGATCAGCTGGTCGAGCACCGGGTCGCCGAACTGCTTCCACCATGCGGTGTTCGCCGTCTCGGCGGCGGCCGCGGGCTCGAAGCGGAAGGCGGCGGGCGCGTCCAGTTTCGGACGCGCGTAGTCCGGCCCCATCATGCAGCCGGCGAGCAGCGCGGCGGCGACGGCGGCGAGCGCGAAGGGCTTGTGCGTGGCGGCCCGCATCTCAGTGGCCTCCCCGCGGCGCAGGGGGCGCGGTGCCCGCGCCCGCGCCGCCGCTCGCCGGGACCGCCGCGCCGGCCGCATCGGCCGCGGCCAGCACCGCCGGCGGCGCGTCGGCCGCCTTCCCCTTGCCCTCGGAGAACCGGTCGAACAGGTAGAAGAGCAGCGGCACGTAGAGCATCGCGAGCGTGGTCTCGCCGAGCATGCCGCCGATGATGCCGGTGCCGATCGAATGCCGCGCGTTGGCGCCGGCGCCGACGGCGATCGCCAGCGGCAGGCAGCCGGCCGCGAACGCGAGCGAGGTCATGATGATCGGCCGCAGCCGCTGCTCGCCGGCCAGCACCGTCGCTTCCATGATCGACTTGCCCTGGCGCCGGAAGTCGACGGCAGCCGACACGCGCAGCACGGCGTTCTTCGCGCCGAGGCCGATCAGCACCAGCAGGCCGATCTGGAAGTAGACGTCGTTCTGCAGGCCGCGCGCCCAGATGGTGACGAGCGCGCCCAGGATGCCGAACGGCACCGCCGACATCACCGCACCCGGCAGCGTCCACGATTCGTACTGCGCGGCGAGCACCAGGAACACGATGATGAGGCCGAAGACGAACGCGATCATCGACGTGCCGCCGGATTGCTTCTCCTCGAACGCGGTGCCGGACCACGCGTAGGTGAAGCCGGGGGGCAGCACCTCGCGCGCGGTGGCCTCCATCGCCGCCAGCGCGTCGCCGGAGCTGTACCCCGGCGCCGGATTGCCGTTCACCTTCGCCGCGGGGAAGCCGTTGAAGTGCGGCAGCAGATCCGGGCCGGCAACCCATTCGGTCCTGACCAGCGCGGAGAGCGGCACCATCTGGCCGTTGTGCGATCGCGTGTAGAGGCGCGTGAGGTCCGCGGGCGTGTCACGGTACCTGGCATCGGACTGGACGATCACCCACCAGACGCGGCTGAACTGGTTGTACTGGCTCACGGTCAGCGAGCCGAACTGCGCCTGGATCGCGCTGTAGACGTCCTCCACCGGCACGCCGAGGAGCGTGGCCTTGTCGCGATCGACGACCGCACGGAGCTGCTGCGTGTTGGCGCGGAACGTGGTGAACAGGCTCGTGAGCGCCGGGTTGGTCCGCGCCTTCGCGAGGAACTCCTGCGTCACCTGGTCGAGGACGGTCGGATCGCCGGCGCCGGTGTCCTGGATCCAGAACTCGAAGCCGCCGGTGGTGCCGATGCCGGGAATCGGCGGCGGCGCGACCGGGACGATGATCGCCTGCCCTATGCCCTGCGCCTCGCGGTTGAGGCTCGTCAGCACGGCCCGCGCGTTCTGCGCGCGCGCCGACTCGGTCGACGCATACCGCTCCTTGAAATCCTTGAGCGTCACGAAGAACGCGCCGGCGTTGGTCTTGAAGCCGCCGTCGAGCAGGCTGTAGCCGGTGATCATCGAGCGCGTCTCGACGCCCGGGATCTTAGCGAAGATCGCGTCGACCTTCTCGGCCACCGCCTGCGTGCGGTTGATGCTGGCGGCTTCGGGCATGATGATCGCCGCCATCACGTAGCCCTGGTCCTCGTTCGGGACGAAGCTCGTCGGCAGGATGCTGAACAGGTGGTAGATGCTCCAGATGAACCCGGCGAATACCACCAGCGCGATGACCGCACGCTTGATCACGAACTCGACCGCGTGCCCGAAGCCGAGGGTGACCGCGTCGACCTGGCGGTTGAACCACGCAAAGAACCCGCGCTGCGGGGGCGGGTTGTGCTTCAGCATCAGCGCGCACATCGCCGGCGTCAGCGTCAGCGCGACGAAGCCGGAGACGATCACCGAGACCACGATGGTGACGGCGAACTGCTTGTAGAGCTGGCCCGTGGAGCCGGGCAGGAACGCCGCCGGAATGAACACCGATGCCATGACCAGCACGACGGCGACGAGCGAGCTCGCGATCTCGTCCATCGACTTGATCGTGGCTTCCCTCGGCCCGAGATGGTGCTCGTGCATGTTGCGCTCGACGTTCTCGACGACGACGATCGCGTCGTCGACGACCATGCCGATCGCCAGCACCAGGCCGAACAGCGTGATCAGGTTGATCGAGAAGCCGAGTGCCAGCATGCCCGCGAACGTCGTGATCAGCGCGACCATGATCGCGACCGTGCAGATGATCGTGGTGCGGAAGCTCTGCAGGAACAGGTAGACGACCAGCACGACGAGCAGCACCGCCTCGAACAGCGTGTGGATCACTTCCTCGATCGACAGCTTGACGAAGTCGTTGGTGTCGAGCGCGACGATGTAGTCGAGCCCCTCCGGGAAGCGCGACTTCATCTCCGCGAGCGTCTTCCTGACCGCCGTCGACACCTTGAGCCCGTTGGCGCCCGGCTGCAGGTACACCGCGATGAAGGTGGTCGGGGTGCCGTTGAGCCTGGAATCGACGATGTACTGGCGCAGGCCCACTTCGGCGCGCGCGACGTCGCCGAGCCGCACGATCGCGCTGCCGTCCTGGCTCGCGCGCAGGATGATCTGCTCGTACTGCCGCGGGTCGCTGAACGGCGCCTGCGTCACCACGGGAAAGGTCAGCTCGACCGGGCCGGCGGTGGGCTGCTGCCCGATCTGCCCGGCGCCGAACAGCTTGTTCTGCGCGTTGATCGCGTTGCCGATGTCGGTGGTCGTGATGCCGAGGGAAGCCATGCGGTCCGGGTTCATCCAGATCCGCATCGCCTGGTCGGGCACGCCCATGATCGACGCCTGGCCGGCGCCGGGCACCCGCTTGACCGCGTCGAGGACGTAGACGTTCGCGTAGTTGGCGATGTAGTCGCCGCTGTAGCGCTCGCCCTTTCCGAACACGCCGATCAGCATCATGATCGACGACGACTTCTTCTGCACCGAGACGCCCTGCTGCGTCACCGCGGTCGGCAGCTGCGGCAGCGCTAGGTTGACGCGGTTCTGCACCTGCACCTGCGCGATGTCGGGATCGGTCTGGAGCGAGAAGTAGACCGTCAGCGTGAGCTGGCCGGTGGCCGAGCTGGTCGACGACATGTAGATCATGTTGTCGACGCCGTTGATCTGCGCCTCGATGGGTGCTGCGACCGAATCGGCCAGCGTCTTGGAGTCGGCGCCCGGGTAGGTCGCGGAGACCGTCACCTGCACCGGCGTGATCGTCGGGTACTGCTGGACCGGCAGCACCGTCATCGCGACGAGGCCGGCGAGGCACAGGATGATCGCGACGACCGCCGCGAAGATCGGCCGTTCGATGAAGAAGCGCGAGAACATGAGGGTCGGCGCCCCGGCTACCTGCCGACCGCCAGTTCCACGCGCCGGGCTTCACTGTCTGCGCCGGGGCCGACCACGTCCTGCGGCGGTTTCAGCTGGATGCGCTCGGCGGCGATGCCGTCGGCGACCAGGGCGTCGCGCACGGCCAGCGCGCGGCGCTTGGCAAGCTCCACATTGGCGGCACGGTCGCCGGTGCGATCGGTGAAGCCGGTCACGTCGATGGGGTTCGGGCCGGCCCTCATCGGGGGCGCGAACCCCTTGAGCAACCGCAGCGCCTCCGCGTCGAGCGTGGCCGACCCCGTCGCGAAGTGGACGACCAGCGTCGCGCCGGGGGGACGCGACGCCGATGCCGCTTCCGGCGAGCCCGGTTTGGGCACGTAGACGCTGACCTTGACCGGCGCGTCGGGCGCGAGCCGCAACGTGCCGTCGACGACGACCTGATCGCCGGCGGCGAGGCCCTGCGCGACGAACCAGCTGTCACCGTGCCAGTCGCCGACGACGACCGGACGCAGCTCCGCCTTCCCGCCCTTGTTGACGACCCAGACGAAATGGCCCTTCGCACCCTGCTGCACGGCACGCTGCGGGACGAGGATCGCGTTCGGCCTGGTCGCGCCGTTCAGCCGCGTGCGGACGTACTGGTTGGGTCGCAGCGCGCCCTTCGGGTTGTCGACCGTGGCGCGGATGAGGAACGTGCCGGTCTGCGAGTTGTAGGAAGGGTCGGCGAACGTGATCTTGCCCTTGTACGGGAACAGGCTGCCGTCGACGAGCTCGATCTCCACGTCGAACCGGCCGCCCGGGGGCAGCTTCAACTGCCCGGCGTTCACCTGGTTGCGGACGCGCTCGACCTCGTTCTCGGACAGGCTGAAGTTGATCCACATCGGCGTCAGCACCGAGACCGTCGTCAGCTGTGCGTTCTTGGCGTCGAGGTAGGTCCCGTCGGCGACCGCGGCAAAGCTGCTGACGCCGTCGACGGGCGAGGTGATCGTCGTGTAGGACAGGTTGAGCTGGGCCGTCTCCAGCTGCGCCTTCGATTGCGCGACTGCGGCGGCGGTCTGCTCGAATTGCCCCTGCGCGTCGTCGAGGTCCTTCTGCGACAGCGCGTTCTGCTGCGCGAGCGGCTTGGTGCGCGCGAGGTTGGCCTTCGCCACTTCGTAAGCCGCCTGGTTGCGCTGCATTGCGGCCGCCGCGCCGTCGACCTGCGTCTGGAACGGCTTCGGGTCCATCTGGAACAGGACCTGCCCCGCCTTGACCACCGCGCCCTCGGTATAGACGCGCTTGTCGAGGAAGCCGGAGACGCGCGCCTGGATGTTGACCGCCTGCGAGCTCTGGGTCTGCGCGACGTAGACCGTCGTGATCGGCACGTCGCGCGGCACGACCGTGAGCGCCGTCACGTCGACCGGCGGGCGTTCCGCCGCCTTCTTCTCCTCCTTGCTGCAGCCGGTCGCGAACACGAGCGTGGCGACCAGCATCCCGAGGGGCAATGCGCGCAGTGGGCGCGTCAGGGCGTTCATGACCGTCATCGGCGAGCCTTCGTGGAGGTGCAGTCAGGGCGTACCGGTCGTGCGCGGGAGGCGCGGAGTCGTCCAGAACGGACGTACTTTACCCGCAGAGGCGTGACGCCGTCGACACGGAAGCACGATGGCGCGAGCGTCGTGCGACCGGGGCACCCGGCGAACGAGGACTGGCTGATCGCGCGCAATACCCGGTGCGCACGGCTCAGCGCGCGATCGTTCCCGTCAGGTCGTGCTCGCCGGCGCCCTCGATCTTGACGCGGGCAAACGTGCCGGCCGCGAGCTTCCCGCCCTTCGCGACGCGCACCGTGCCGTCGATGTCGGGCGCATCGGCGGCGCTCCGCGCGACAGCCGTGCCGTCGGCCTCGTGCCCGTCGACCAGCACCGTCAGCGTCTGCCCGATGCGGCGCGCGAGCCGCGCCGCGCTGATCCGCGCCTGCACCGCCATGAAACGCGCGCGGCGGCCTTCCTTCACCGCGTCCGGCACCGGATCCGGCAGCGCGTTGGCCGTCGCACCCTCGACCGGCGAATAGGCAAAGCATCCAACGCGGTCGAGTTGCGCGGCCTCGAGAAACAGGAGCAGTTCGGCGAACTCGCGCTCGGTCTCCCCGGGAAATCCGGCAATGAACGTGCTGCGGATGACGAGATCCGGGCGCGCGGCGCGCCAGGCTTCGATGCGCCGCAGCGTGCCTTCCGCGTTGGCGGGTCGCTTCATCAGCTTGAGGATGCGCGGGCTCGCATGCTGGAAGGGCACGTCGAGATAGGGAAGGAGTCCGCCCGCCGCAGGATCGGTCGTCATCCGCGTGACGACCTCGTCGACGTGCGGATAGGGATACACGTAATGCAGCCGCACCCAGGCGCCGTGGGCGCGGGCCATCGCGTCGAGCGCGGTCGCGAGCTCGGTCATCCGGGTCTTCACCGGCCGGCCCTGCCAGAAACCCGTGCGGTACCGGACATCGATGCCGTACGCGCTCGTATCCTGCGACACGACCAGCAGTTCCTTCACGCCGGCGCGAAAGAGCCGCTCTGCTTCGGCCAGCACGTCGCCGATCGGCCGGCTGACGAGATCGCCGCGCAGCGACGGGATGATGCAGAACGTGCAGCGGTGGTTGCAGCCTTCGCTGATCTTGAGATACGCGTAATGCCGGGGCGTGAGCTTGATGCCCTGCGGCGGCACGAGATCGGTGAACGGGTCGTGCGGCTTCGGCAGGTGCGCGTGCACGGCAGCCATGACTTCGGCGGTCGCGTGCGGCCCGGTGACCGCCAGCACCCGCGAATGCGCCGCGCGGACGAAATCGCCGCCGCCCTTCGCGCCGAGGCAGCCGGTCACGATCACCTTGCCGTTGTTCGCCAGTGCTTCGCCGATGGCATCGAGGGATTCCGCGACCGCGGCATCGATGAAGCCGCAGGTGTTGACGACGACGAGATCGGCGCCGTCGTAGGTCGGGGCGATCGCGTAGCCTTCGGCGCGGAGTTGCGTCAGGATCTGCTCGGAGTCGACGAGCGCTTTCGGGCAGCCGAGGGAGACGAAGCCCACCCGCGGCGGAGGCGGCGGCGCGGCGCGCGGCCGGCGGCCGGCGGGCGCTGGTCTGGAACGGACGGTGCTCATCGGATTCGTTGTCGGGGTGGCGGAACGAAGGACGGCGCGAAGCCGGCGTCCGGGGACCCGGCGGGGCTCCGACTTGACGGGTCAACGCGCTCGCTGCGATGCGGTGCAAACCGTGCCGGCGGGTGGGCCCGACACCGATTCCCGCCCCTGCCGCGGCGCAAAAAACACGCTCGCCGGGATTCGTGCGGCAGGCGCGGTTCAGCGCGTCTTTTCGTCTTCGGACGCCGCCGGCTGCGCCGCGGTGAAATTGGGAAACGGGAACGCCGAAAACAACCCGCGCGTCTGGTCCTGCATCCGCTGCTGCATGTCCATGAAGAGCTTCGCGCTCTGCTCGAGGTAGTTGCCGAGCATCCCCTGCATCGCCGGCGCCTGCATCTGCATGAACTGCTTCCACAGGTCGGGCGTGATCATCATCTGGTCGCCGTAGATCTGCTTCGTCTGGTCCTGCAGTTTCTTCTGGATCGCCATGAACGCCTTGACGTTCTGCTCGATGTAGCTGCCCATGATCGTCTGCTGCGCGCTGCCGTAGAAGCGGATCATCTGCGCCAGCATCTCCGACGAGAACATGGGCATGCCGGCGGACTCCTCGTCGAGGATGATCTGCAGCAGGATCGCCCGGGTGAGGTCGTCGCCGGTCTTGGCATCGATGACCTTGAATTCGATGTTTTCCAGGACCATCTGCTTCACGTCGGCCAGCGTGATGTAGCCACTGTTTGCCGTGTCGTACAGGCGCCGGTTCGGATATTTCTTGATGATGCGCGGGGTATCGCTCATGGCGACCTCCATGGATTCGAGGCGGTCATTATAAACGCCTGATTTATTGGATGTTTGGAATTCTGGACCCGACGTGGGCCGACCCATTGGTGCGTTGCAACAAAAAATCCTTGACATCGCTCCCGACGACCCCTAGAATTGGCATGGTGCGGTGCAACAAAAGACCGCCATCGGGAGGGTTGAGAGAGCCTCCCGGGCCGCTGCAAGCACCTCGCGGCGGGTGAGGGATGCAAGGATCGGACAGGCTGCTACGACCAACCACTCAATACGACAAGGAACACCATGAACACCATGTATAACGCCACGCAATTCGCCGAATTCAACAAAGCCAACGTCGCCCAGGCGACCAAGATCGCCGCCATCGCGCTCGCGAACGCCGAGAAGCTGATGGCGCTCAACCTCGCCACCGCCAAGGCGGCCTTCGCGCAGAGCGTCGAAGGCGTGTCGGCCGTCGCTGCCGTCAAGGATCCCCAGGAATTCTTCGCGCTGCCGACCAGGTACGCCCAATCGGGTGTCGAGAGCATCGTCGGCTACTCGCGCAGCCTGTACGACGTCGTGGCGGAAGCCCAGGCGCAGTTTTCGGCGATGGCCGAGGAAGCGATGGCCGGCTACACGAAGGGCCTCGCGTCGTGGGTCGAGCAGGCCAGCCGCTCGGCTCCGGCCGGCTCGGAAGGCGCGATCAACGCGATGAAGTCCACCGTTGCCGCCACCAGCGCCGCGTTCGACCAGTTCCAGAAGGCGTCGAAGCAGGTCGTGAGCCTGGCCGATGCGAGCATGCGTGCCGCGGCCGCCAACGCGTCGAAGGCGTCGGCTACCGTCACGAAGGGCCGCAAGGCCGCGTAAGGATCGCCCGCTTGAACTGCACGCCGCAGCGCAGGGCTGCGGTGCGCAGGGTGACGAGGCCGTCGCCGTCGCGAATTGCCGCGGCGATGGAAAGTGCGGAACTTGAATCGCGCCGCGCTGTCCTCATATAGGAATCGACTCCACCTGTATCTTTTTCCTCCTCCTAAAAGATACAGCCTCAGCCCCGGCAGCAATGCCGGGGCTTTTTTTGTGCGGCCGATGTGCACGCCGGCTGGCAAGGCCACGCGGGCCGCGGCTTCACGAACCTGCCGGACCGGGCGCGTTCACGGACTCCATCGTGGCCAAGGTGCCGCAGAACCTGAACCAGGTCAGCGGTGTCGCAAATCCTGCTAGGCTTCGCATTGGCACCAGCATTGGCACCAGCATTGGCACCAGCGTTGGTACCAGCGTTGGTACCAGCTGGCACCAGACCAGGAGGCGAACACCAATGCCGTCGACTATCGCATTCCTGACGCCCGCGTTTGCGATCGGCACGTTCATCCTGATGGCGTTCGCGCTCAGGCAGGTGCTGCGCGTTCCGGGCTGACCTGCGCCACGCGAACGGTCCTCGCCATGTCCATCGCTCCTCCACCCGTCGAACCCCAGGCCGTCGCGAACGCGTTCTCGGCGCTGCGCCAGCGCCTGTCGCAGACGATCATCGGCCAGCAGGCGCTGGTCGAGCGCTTGTTGATCGGCCTGCTCGCCAACGGCCACCTGCTGGTCGAAGGCCTGCCCGGACTCGCCAAGACGCGCGCGATCAAGGCGCTGGCGCGCGAACTCGACGCCACGCTGGCGCGCATCCAGTTCACGCCCGACCTGCTGCCGTCGGACGTCACCGGCGCCGAGATCTACCACCACGAAGGCGATCACGCCGAGTTCCGCTTCGAGCCCGGACCGATCTTCGCCAACCTGGTGCTGGCCGATGAGATCAACCGTGCGCCGGCCAAGGTGCAAGCGGCCTTGCTCGAAGCGATGGAGGAGCGCCAGGTGACGGTGTCGGGGACCACGCACCCGCTACCCGAGATATTCCTGGTGATGGCCACGCAGAACCCGATCGAGCACGAAGGCACCTATCCTCTGCCCGAAGCGCAGATGGACCGCTTCCTCATGCACGTGCGCGTCGGCTATCCGTCGCTCGAAGCCGAGCTCGACGTCGTGCGGCTGGTGCGCGCCGAGGAACAGGCCGCCGGGACGGCCGCGAGCCCCGGTCCGGCGTGCGCCGGCGAGCCGGTGTCGCAGCGCGCGATCTTCGCCGCGCGCGACGCGGTGCGCAGCGTGCACGTCGCGCCGGCCATCGATCGCTACATGGTCGACCTGGTGCGCGCGACACGCGAGCCCGGTGGCTACGCGCCGGAGCTCGCCACCTGGATCGAGGTCGGCGCCAGCCCGCGCGGTGCCATCGGCCTCGACCGCTGCGCCCGTGCCCATGCGTGGCTGGCCGGACGCGACTATGTCGCCCTCGACGACGTGCGGGCGATTGCCCACGACGTGCTGCGCCATCGCCTGGTGATGAGCTACGAGGCCAACGCCGGCGGCGTCGATCCCGACCGCGCCCTCGACGGCCTGCTGCAGCGGGTCGCCGCACCCTGACGCGGGGGGTGCGCGCACGCAATGGCGCCGACCGCGAGGCCTGCCTCCGCCAACGTCCGCGTGAGCCTGGACGAGCTGGTCGCGTTGCAGCACGTGGCGCGCGGATTCAGCGTGTTCGGCGCGCAGGCGGTCACCAGCGCGCTGGCGGGCCGGCAGGCGTCGCGATTGCGCGGGCGCGGGCTCTCCTTCGAGGAGCTGCGCAACTACGCTCCGGGCGACGACATCCGCCACATCGACTGGAAGGTCACCGCGCGCACCGGCCGGCCGCACACGCGGGTGTTCACCGAAGAGCGCGAGCGGCCAGTCTTTCTGCTGGTGGATCAGCGCCTCGGCATGTTCTTCGGCAGCCGCGTGCAGATGAAATCGGTCACGGCGGCAGAACTCGCCGCGCTGCTCGCGTGGCAGGCGGTGGCGGCCGGCGACCGCCTCGGCGCGCTGGTCCTGACCGATGGGGACATGCCCGAGTTCACGCCGCATCGCAGCCGTCGCGCGGTGCTGCGCGTGCTCGACGCGGTGGCGCGGCACAACCAGGCGCTGGCGGTCGACGCGGGCTTCGCGCCTGATGCGGCCCAGTTCAACCGGGCGCTCGAGCGGGTGGCTCGGCGCGCCACCCACGACTGGACCGTCGTGGTGATCAGCGACTTCCATGGCGCCGACGACGCGACCCGCGAGTCGATCAAGCGCATCGCCCGCCACAACGACGTGATCGCGATGCTGGTGCACGATCCGATCTCCGGGGATGTTCCCGCCCGCCGCTGGCTGGTGGCCGGCGACACGCGGCTGCAGTTGCGGCTGGACCTTGCCGATCCGCGCGTGCGCGAATCCGTCGTCCGGGTGTTCAAGGAGCGCAGCGCGCGTCTCGCGCGGCTGAAGGACGAGCTGGGCGTGCCCTTCGTGGCCATGGACACCGGCGGCGACACCGCCGGTCAATTGCGGCGTGCGCTCGGCGCGCGCCCGCTGCAGCGATGATTGCAAGCGCTGACAAGCGCGCTGCAGCGATGATCGCGGGCGTCGACACGCCCGATGCGGCTGCGCTGGCCATGCTGCACGACATCGTGCTGCCGCCGGCCGTGTCGTGGTGGCCTCTCGCACCCGGCTGGTACGTAGTGGCCGGCATCGCATTGCTGGCGCTGGTGCCGCTGGCGCTGCATGCGGTGCGTCGCCATCGGGCGCGAGCGTACCGGCGCGAGGCGATGCGCGAGATCGACGCTCTCGAGCGTCGCGCGGCGTCCGGGATTGCGCCGAGCGACGTGCTGGCCGAACTGGCCGCGCTGTTGCGCCGGGTGGCGCTGCACGCCGCGCCGCGCGAGCGGGTAGCGGCGCTGGCGGGGCCGGACTGGATCGAGCATCTCACGCGAATGGCCGGGGCGCCGCTGGCCCCGGCGGTGGCCGACGCGCTGCTGCGGGCGCCGTATGCACGCGACGACGGACATGGCGATGCGGGTCCCTCGGTGATCGACGCCGCTTTCGTCACCGCCAGGCGCTGCGTCAGGCGGCATCGAACCGCAGTGCGATCGGGGCCGTCATGAGCGCGCCGGGCCGCCCCAAGCGCGAAAGCTCCCCCCCGGGGGGACGGCGCGCAGCGCCAAGGGGGCCGTCATGAGCGCGGTTTGGAATTCGCTGCACGGCGCCTGGACATTGTCGCTGTCCAACGGCGCGATCGAAATCGACTGGCCGTGGGTGCTGCTGCTCGCGCCGCTGCCGCTCTCGATCACGCTGTGGGCGCGCCCGTATCGCACGCGCTTCGAGGCGGTGCACGTGTCGTTCTTCGACGAGATCGCGCGCGCCACCGGCATGGCCCCCGGACCCGGCGCGACGGTGCTGCGCCGCTCGTGGCTCGAGCGCGCGGTGGGCGTGGTGGTGTGGCTTGCGCTGCTTCTCGCACTGGCGCGCCCGCAGTGGGTGGACCCGCCGGTGGAGCGCATCCAACCGGGACGCGACATGCTGCTCGCGGTGGACATCTCGCAGTCGATGGGCGAGCGTGACTTCGCCGACGCAAGCGGGCGCCGCATCGAGCGGCTGGCCGCCGTCAAGCAGGTGCTCGACGGCTTCATCGCCGCCCGGCACGGCGACCGCATCGGTCTCATCGTGTTCGGCGACGCGGCCTACCTGCAAACGCCGCTGACGCTCGATCACGACCTGCTGCGGCAGCTGCTGGCGTCGGTGCAGGTAGGCATGGCCGGGCCGCGCACGATGATCGGCGACGCCGTGGGCCTCGCCATCAAGCTGTTCGGGCAGAGCGATGCGCGCCACAAGGTGCTGATCGTGCTGTCCGACGGCAACGACACCGGCAGCCGGGTGCCGCCGGACACCGCGGCGCGCATTGCCCGCGAGCGCGGCGTCACGCTGCACGCCGTGGCCATCGGCGATCCGGCCACCCGCGGCGCCGACAAGGTTTCGCTGGCGACGCTGCGGGACATCGCCCGCCTCGGCGGCGGGCGCTTCGCCATGGGCACCGACCTGCGCCAGCTGCAGGCGATCTACGCCGAGCTCGACGCCCTCGAGAAGCTCGATTTCAAGACGCTGTCCTACCGCGCCAAGCATCCGTTGTACCACTGGCCGTTGGGGCTGGCGATCGCGCTGGTGCTCGCCACGCAACTGCTGGCCGCCCTCGCTGCCCTCCTTCGCGACCGGCGTTCCCGTGCCTGAGTGGAGCGCCCAACCCGATGCCTGGCTCGCGCTGGCGATGTCGCTCGCGCGCGACTTCCGCTTCCTGCGTCCGTGGTGGCTGGTGGTCGTGGCGGGGGCGCTGCCGTTGTTCGTCGCGTTGGGCCTTCGGCACCGCGCGGCGCGGCAATGGCGGGGCCTCGTCGCGCCGCACCTGCTCCCCCACCTCACGATCAACCCGCCACATCGCCGCCGTCCCGGTCCGCGCGCCGCGCTGTGCATGGCGCTCGCGCTGGCGGGCCTGGCGATGGCCGGGCCCAGCTGGCAGCGCGAGCCGCCGCCCTTTGTCGAGGATCTCGCCCCGCTGGTCATCGCGCTGGATTTGAGCGAAACGATGGATGCGGTTGATGTGCAGCCGACGCGGCTCGCGCGCGCCCGGCAGAAGGTCGGCGAGCTGCTCGCGATGCGCAAGGGCGCGCGCACGGCGCTGGTGGCGTTCGCCGGTTCGGCGCACACCGTGCTGCCGCTGACCGACGACCCCAAGGTCCTCGAGAGCTACCTCGCGACGCTGACCACCGACACCGTGCCGCGGCCCGGGCGGCGCACCGACCTGGCGCTCGCCCATGCGCGCGCGCTGCTCGGCGAAGAAACGCAGCCGGGCTCGATTCTGCTGGTCACCGACGGCATCGCGCCGGACGATGCGGCGTTGCGTGCCGCCGCCGGCCTCGCGCCGCACCAGCTGCTGGTGTGGAGCTTCGGCACGGACGCGGGCGGTGTGATCCGCCGCGCCGACGGGCGCTACGTCGCGGGCGCCGACGGGGCGCGCCGCGTCGCGCCGTTCGACCGTGCGGCCGTCGAACGCTTCGCCGCCGGCAGCGACGCCGTCTGGGTTCCGGCCGAACTCGGCGAGCGCGATGCGCAGCTGATCCAGTTGCGCATCCAGAGCCATCTGCAGGAGGCCGTCGCCGGCGCCGCGAACACGCGCTGGCGCGACGCCGGGCACGGGCTGCTCATTCCCATCGTGTTGCTCGCCGCGCTGGCGTTTCGGCGCGGGTGGACCGTGGGATGAACGGCCCCAACGCTCGCTGCGTTCGCTGCCCCCTGAGGGCGCGCGCAGTGCACTTCGGGCGGCCGGGCGGGCACGGGTCGCGTCGCCTGCGCCACGTGTTGGCCGCTGCGCTGGCGGCGCTTGCCGCGGTTGCCGGGATGCACTGGGCCGCGCCGGATCTGCGTTGGGCCGATCTTTGGCGAACTCCCGATCAGCAGGGCCGCGACGCCTTCGCCCGCGGCGACTTCGCGCTGGCGGCGCAACGCTTCGCCGACCTGCGCTGGCGCGCGGCGGCGTGCTACCGCGCCGGCGACGCCGCGTGCGCCATCGACGCCTGGTCCCGCTTCGACGACGCAGATGCCGAGTACAACCTCGGCAACGTGACCCTGCGCGAGGGACAGCTCGACACGGCGCTCGCTCGCTACGACCGCGCCCTGCGCCTGCACCCGGGCTGGCCCGAGGCGACGGACAACCGCGACCTGACGCTGCGGCTCATCGACGCGGCGCTGGCCCGGCAACGCGAGAAGGCACGCCAGCGTCTCGGCGAGAGAAGCGACGACGAGGGCGGACCCGACCAGCGCACCGATGACAAGTCGGGCCAAGGCAAGCCCGGGCAGGTGATGGTCCAGAAGCTGGGGCGGGGCGACATCGACGCGATCTGGCTGCGCAACATCCAGACCGACCCGGCTGCATTCCTGCGCCGTCGCTTCGCTGCCGAGCTCGACGGTGCTGCCCGGAAGGCCGCACCGGGTGCCCCACCGGCCGCCACGCGCGGAGCGACGCAATGAGACGACGCTTTGCCCTGCTGCTCCGCGCGGCGGCCCTGCTGCTTGTGGGCGGCGGCTCGATGCCAGCCGTGGCCGCCGAGCCCGCGCCCATCGTGCGCACGCAGCTCACACCCCCCAACCCCACGGTGGGACAGACCGTGAAGCTCGGCATCGAGGTTTTCGTGCCGACGTGGTTCACCGCGCCGATCGAGTACCCCGCGAGCGTGGTCGTGGACGGCCTCACGGTGCAGCTGTCCGAGCGCTCCGACGGCAATCGCAGCGAAGTCATCGACGGACAGACCTGGGCCGGCATCGGCCGAAGCTATATCGTGGTGGCGCAACGTGCGGGCCGCTACACGCTGCCGCCGCTGGAACTCAAGGTGTCATACGCGGTGGATGGCGCCCCGCGCAGCGCCACGGTGCGCACTGCGGCCCGCGCGTTCGAGGCCCGGTTGCCCCAGGGCGCCGAGGGCCTGGGGTATTTCTTCGCCACGCCACGCTACACGCTCGTGCAGCAGATCGACCGTCCGCTGAAGGACATGAAGGTGGGCGACGCGTTCACCCGGCGGATCACGCAGAGCGCGGAGGGTCTGGCCGCGATGCAGTTGCCCGCGCTCCTGTTCGCGCCGATCGCCGGCATCGCCACCTACGCCGCCGAACCGCGGCTCGACACCCGCGGCGGCGAGCGTGGCGCCCCGGTCGTGGGCGAGCGCACGCAGCAGGTCACCTACGTCCTGCGCGAGCCGGGCCGTTACGAATTACCCGCGCTCTCGATCTCGTGGTTCGACAGCGCTGAGGCGCGGATGCGCGAGGCGAGGCTGCCCGCGCTGCGTTTCGACGTGGCTCCTGCTCCCGTTGCGCAGGGCGCTGCGCCCGTGGCGGCGGCAGCGGCGTCGATGCCCGCGCCCGGCCCGGCGGCGCGGCGCTTCACGCTCCGCGGCATCGCCATTGGCGCCGCATTGGCGTTGCTCGCCATTCTCGGCGCGCTCCGGATCAGGCGCCGCGCACCCGGCTGGAGGCGGGCCTCGACCGCATGGCGGCAGCGCCGCGCCGCCAGCGAAGCGGCCGCGTACGGCCGCTGCCGGCGGGCGCTCTCCACGGCCACGCCGGCGCAGGCGCTCACCGCCGCGCAGCGCTGGCTCGATTGCGTGCCGCAGCCGCGCGGCATGCCGCCGCTGGCGCACTTCGCCGCGCTGCACGGCGACGCGGCGTTGCGCGCGGCCATCGAAACGCTGCAGCGTGCTGCGTACGGCGCCGTCGCCGGCGACGGCGCGGCACGGCCGGAGGTCGCTGTGTTTGCCCACGCGCTCGACGACGCGCGCCGGCGCTGGCTCGCGACCTGCCGGCGCGACAGCGCCACCGGCCGACTGCGCAAGGAGCTCAATCCCGATTACTCGGTCGGCTGAGAGACTGAGAGTCTTTCGATCATGCCCGCTCATCACGCCAGAAGACGCCCGCTCGTCGTTGCCAATGCTCGCCATAGCCCGAGCTATGGCTGCGCTTTGCGCCTCGATCGGCCGCCTTCTGGCGCGCTGCTCGGGCACGCTCGAAAAACTCTCAGCCTCTGAGGTGTCGGGCGCGTCGCCTCGTGCCGCCACGCAGCTTGCGCCGTTCTCAGGTGTGCCAGGTGTGCGCGACGGCCAACGCGACGATGCCGAGCACGACCTCGCCTGCTCCGCGGGGAACGAAGGCGCTTGCCCTATTCGTCGTCGCGCGAAAGCCACGTCGACAGCAACGGCACCTTCGCCGCCGGATCCTCGTCGAAGGCGAGCCAGGACGGACGGATCTTGCGGGTGAACGGGTAGATCAGGCCCTGCGCGTTGACCGTCCAGTGCGCGGCAATGCCGCCCACGATGGGGCTCGCGCGCCACATGCGCGCGCGCATCTCGACATAGCGCTCGTGGGCGGTGATGCGGTTGTCGGAAAAGAAGATGAACAGCCCCATGCCGACCACCACGGCCACGGTCACCAGGCGGCTGTTGCGGATGACGTCGTTGGCGAGCGCCGAGTCGGCCGCCTTGATCCGGTTGAAGGTCAGCCGGTGCGCGTACTCGGTCACCGTGAAGATCATCCGGAAGATGTGCGTGAAGGCGCCCAGCATCGAGAAAAGCAGGGCCCAGATCGGGACCCAATAGGTCCGCGCCGCGCGCTCGCCGTCGCGCCCGCTCTCGAAGTGCTTCGCCGACTCGAGGGTCTCGACGGCCTGCCGGACGTTGTTCGCCTGCGTCCACTTGTGAAACTCGCGGCCGAAGGCCTGCCGGTCCATGTCGACGTCGAACTCGCAATCGAAGCAGCCGAGCTTGAGTTGCAGGTGGCTCTTGATCGCGGGGTGGTGCGGGAACGTCTTCGCATCGAGTCCGGGCGCGATTGCCACTCCTTCGAGCACCGCGTGCATGGTCTCGTCCCAATGCTGCTTCGCGGCAGCGGCGCCCAGCGTGCGAACGTCCCTCTCGTAGGCCTGCGACGCCGCTCCGTAGGCGTCCGCCGCGGTCGTCCTGACGTGCCGGACGGCGTCCTGGAACGCCGCAAACGCCTGCGGGCCGCCGTGCTCGTCCCAGTCCCGGTACATGGTCTCGGCAATCAGGAAGGGGCGATCGCGGGCGAAGCGCTCCTGGTCGAGCACTTTGCCGAACACCGGGAACAGGGCGAGGAATGCCTTGCCCTCGGGGCTCGCCAGCGCGGCTGCATCGCGCTCCACGCCGATCAGCCCGTAGTAGCCGTGCTGGATGCCGCGGCGCACCAGGGTCAGCGTCGCCGCGCGCTGCCGTTCGAATCCGAGCCGCTCGGGGTGTGTCGGCAGCACCGCCGATACGCTGCGGATCAGCACGAAGCCGACGGCGAGGATGACCGCCAGGCCGATCGCCAGGCGCCGATACTCGCAGCGCTGTTCGCGCACCGTGTAGCGAAGCCAGGCGCGCAGGGCCAGGAAGCCGGCGACCACCAGCGCCAGCAGCAGGGTAAGGGCCAGCGTGATGTCCCCGGTGGTGCGCCGGACGTAGAAGTCGATGAGCTTGCCCTGGCCCCACCACGTCACCGTGATGCAGACGATGCAGATGGCGATGCCGACGAGGACGCGCGCCGGCCACGCGATGTCGAGCTTCTCGCACTGGCCCAGCCAGCCGGACAGGAAGAGCAGCGACACCGCGCAGCCGGAGATCAACCGCCCCCAGTGCTCGATCGCATCGGGGTCGCCGGCGACGATGCCGCTGCTGATGCCGTCCAGCAGGCGCACGCCGAACGAGAGCTCGAACCACAGGTAGACCGGCGTGACGACGATGATGAACAGCAGGTAGTGGTAGCGAAAGCCGTCCCTGCGGTTGCCGGGGATCGAATTGTCCTGGTCGAGAAGCTGCAGCGATGCGCTGGGGATCATGGCCGGGCGATGGGTAAGCATGGCAATTGCGCGCGAGTATTGGGGCTGCGGGCGCCGGGGTCAACCCTCCCTCGGTTGTCGGCCGCACGGACCCGGGCGGCACCTTTACCACGTGGCGACCGCGCGTGCCGTGGGCGTTCTGCCGCCGTGACGCCGAACGACAAATATTTGTCGGCATCAGGCAATAGCCATCCCGCACCCAAGGGGAAGAATCCAACTCCGGAAGAGCCGCCATCGCAGCGGCCGACCTGACGAAACCGCCCGTCACCTGCGCACGCACCGGACCCCGGCAGGCGCGGGCGAATGCGCACAACCATCGAGGGACGACTCTCATGCAACCGACTGCCGAGCAGCTGCTGTGGATGTACCGGCGGATGCTGCTGATACGCCAGTACGAGGACACGCTGGCAATGGTGTATTTCGAGGGCAAGCTGCCGCCGAACATCCAGAAGGGCCTCGCCTTCGACATCGGCGGCGGCACCATCCCGGGCGAGATGCATCTGTCCGCCGGGCAGGAGGCCGCCGCGGTCGGGGTCTGCGTGCACCTGCGCAAGGAGGACTCGGTGTGGGGGACCCATCGCGCCCACCATTTCGCCATCGCCAAGGGCGTGCCGCTCGACCGGATGAGCGCGGAAATGCTCGGCAAGGTCGACGGCCTGTGCCGCGGCAAGGGCGGGCACATGCATCTCTACGACACCGAGCACAACTTCGCCTGCAACGGCATCGTCGGGGCCGGCATTCCGCATGCGTGCGGCGCGGCGCTGGCGGCGCAGTTCCGCAAGACCGGTGCGGTGGCGATCGCCGAATTCGGCGACGGGGCCGCCAACGAGGGCTCGTTCCACGAGTCGCTGAACCTCGCCAGCCTGTGGCGCCTGCCGGTGGTGTTCGTATGCCAGGACAACAAGTACGGCATCTCGGTCAGCAAGAAGGCCTCGACCGCGGTGGAGAGCAACGCCGAGCGCGCCGCCGGCTATGCGATGCCCGGCGTCAAGGTCGCGGAAAACGACGCGGTGGCGATGTTCGCCGCGGCGGGCGAGGCGATCGACCGGGCGCGCCGCGGCGAAGGGCCGACGCTGATCGAGATGCAGGTCGATCGCTACTACGGTCATTTCCAGGGCGACCCGGAAGGCTACCGGCCGCAGGGCGAGGTCCGCGCGCTCAAGGCCCGCGATCCGATCCTGCGCCTCGAGCGCCAGCTGGTGGAGCAGGGCCTGCTGGACGATGCGGCGGTGAAGGCGGCGCGCGCCGACGCCAAGCAGCAGGTCGACGCGGCGATGACCTTTGCCCGCAACAGCGCGTACCCGGAGGCCGCCGAAGCCTTCATGCACGTGTTCTCCGCGTAATCGGCCAGGAGCCAGAGATGAGCAGTCCGAGCACCGCGGTTGAAACCCGCAAGCTGCCGCTGTACGCGGCGATGGTGGAGGCGAT
>Ga0315276_10001592_pt1 | contig 20363 bp, 15 predicted proteins | sample YL17G05_0_MG_FD_204542 | JGI IMG/M metagenome (GOLD analysis project Ga0315276, IMG submission 204542) | Sediment microbial communities from Yellowstone Lake, YNP, Wyoming, USA - YL17G05_0 | ecosystem: Environmental > Aquatic > Freshwater > Lake > Sediment | place: USA: Wyoming | collected... | reverse complement strand
GAAGTACGCCCACAGGTCGCGGATCTCGGGGTGGATGACCTTGAGCACGCCGGTGAACATCTCCTGCACCGCCTCGCCCATGAACTTGTCCTCCTGGGGAGGCTTGCCCACGACGCTCGCCTGGAAGACCGGACGGGCACGGTGGGTGACGTTGCGCACGTGGAAGACGGGAAAGTCCGCGGCGTGCGAGTAGTGCCCGAAGTGGTCGCCGAAGGGGCCCTCGAGGTGGCGCTCGCCGGCCTGGACGATGCCCTCGATGACGAACTCGGCGTCCGCCGGCACGGCCATGCTCAGTTTCGTCGCAGGCACGAGCCGCGTGGGACTGCCGCGCAGGAAACCCGCGAAGGCCAGTTCGTCCATGCCCTCGGGCAGCGGCGCGACGCTGGCGAGCAGCGTCGCCGGGTCGGCGCCCACCGCCACCGCGACCTCGAGCGCCTCGCCGCGCTTCTCGGCTGTGTGGTAGTGGAAGCCACCCCCCTTGCCGATCTGCCAGTGCATGCCGGTGGTCTGCGGGTCGAAGACGTGCATGCGGTAGACGCCGAGGTTGCGCACCTTCGTCTCCGGATGCTCGGTGAGCACCAGCGGGAACGTGAGAAAGCGCCCGCCGTCCTTCGGCCAGAGCGTGAGGATCGGCAGCGCCGAGAGGTCGGCGCCGAGCGCGTGCTCCTGCACGGCGCCGCGCGCGAGCGTCTTCGGCCGCATGGCCAGCACGCGCGCCGCGCTCCCGCGCAGGCGCCAGAGGTCGGCGAGCCGGCGGGGCGGCAGCGCGTGGAAGATCTCCTCGAGCTCCGCGCCCACGGCGGCGGGCGTGCGGCCCAGCGTCCACTCGATGCGGCGCGCGGCGGCCAGCACGTTCACGGCCAGCGGGAAGCGCGCCCCGCGCACGTTCTCGAACAGCAGCGCCGGCCCCCCGGCCCTCGCCTCGCGGCAGGCGATCTCGGTGATCTCGCACTCCGCGTCCACCTCGCGCGCGACCCGCCGAAGGTCGCCGCGGCGCTCGAGGTCGGCGAGGAATTCGCCCAGCGTGCGGAAGCGGCTCATGCGTCCGCCCCGCACCCGGACCCGCCTGCGGACCGGCGGTGCGCGCTCACTCCAGTTCCTCTTCGCGCCAGGCCGGGCCGGCCGGCTCGCCAAGCAGGGCGAGGAGCTTGTCCGTGAAGCCGGCCACGAGGTCGTCCAGTCTCTCCGGCTTGCCGTACCAGGGCGGCGAGACCGGCATCACGATGACGCCCTCGCGGGAGAGCCTGTGCATGTTCTCGAGCGCGATCGTCGAGAGCGGTGTCTCGCGCACGCAGACGATCATGCGCATGCGCTCCTTGAGCGCCACCGCGGCCGCGCGGGTGATGAGCGTGTCGGCGATGCCCAGGGCGATCTTGGAAAGCGTCGAGACCGTGCAGGGCAGGATGACGTAGGCGTCGTGGCGGTTGCCGCCCGAGGAGAACGGCGCGGCGAGGTCCGTGTCGTCGAAGATCCGCCTCACGTGCGGCTCGAGGTCGGAGGGTCTGAGCCCGGTCTCCGAGTGCAGCACCTGGCGCGCCCAGTCGGAGAGCACGAGATACTTCTCGCCGGGACAGCGCCGGACGAAGTCCACGCCGTGGATGCTGCCCGAGGCGCCGGTCATCCCGATCAGGTAACGCGCCATCTCAGAAGCCCCCGCCCGCCCCGCGGGACACAAGCACAAGGGCGAGCGCCACCGCACCCACCCAGACGTTCACCTTGAAGAAGGCCAGGTTCACGTCCTCGGCCCACTTCTGCTCGAGATACAGCAGCACTCCGACACCGAACCAGACGAAGAACGCCAGGACCGCCGCGAAGGACGGCAGCGGCTGCCCGGCTGCGAGCAGCACCTGCGCCACCATCGGGACCAGGCAGAGCTGCGCCGCGCGGTGCAGCCAGGCCGACACCTCGAGCGCCCGCACACGGCCGAGCCACACCACCATGGAGCGGACGCCGTTCGCGCGGTCCGAGTCCTCGTCGAGCGTCGAGTAGATGATGTCGAAGCCGCTCCCCCAGAGGAACGTGAAGGCGCCGAGCCAGAGCGCGGCCCAGGGGCAGGCGAGATCGGGGTGTGCCGCGGCGTAGCCCGCGAGCGGCGCCAGCCCGATCCCCGCGCCGACCCCGAGGTGGCAGAAGGGCGTGAAGCGCTTCGCGTAGGGGTAGAGCGTGAAGACCACGATCGGGATGGCGGCCACCTTCAGGTAGAAGAGCCCCGCCGGGTCGAGCGCCCAGCAGGCCGCGAGGTACGCCGCCAGCGCCCCGGCGAGCAACCCCCAGGCCTCGGCCAGCCTCATCTTCCCGCTCGGCAGCTCGCGCACTCGGGTGCGCGGATTGAGCGCATCGAGCCGCCGGTCGATGAGCCGGTTGAGCGCCATGGCGGTGGTGCGCGCCCCGACCGCGGCAAGCGCGATCAACAGCCAGCGCCCGGGGCCCATCGCGGGCCGGGGCACGCTGAAGATCCCGGCCAGTATGAGCGGCAGCGTGAAGAGCGTGTGCTCGAAGCGCACGAACGAGGCGTAGGTGCTCAGGCGGGCCATCGGGCGAAGTGAAGCGGTCGCGGCATTCATGGCGGTCGCCGGAGAGTAGCCGAGCCCGGCCTCTCGCCGCTAGCCCGGGCGAGGCATGAACCGCCAGCCGAGAACGCGAGATGCCCGCGGGCCGCAAGGAGCGGGCCTCAGTCGCGCCGCGGTCGTGTCGTTGACGCGTCGGGGCACGGCCGGGGCTCGTGACGCCGGGGTCCGCGGGCAGATCGCGTTCGCAGGCGGCGGGCTCATGAATCGCCCGGGCCGGCTCCCGCAGGTCAGCGCCGGATGCCTACGGCCTGGACGACGAGCTTCACGATCGTCTTGACGATGCGCCAGAGCATCTCGAGGAAGGTCTCCCGATGCGCCCCGGGCGGCTCGGGCACGCGTCTCGGGGCCAGCGGGGAGCCCGCCTTCGCCACCGTCAGACCGTGCCGCTGCGGGCCCATGGCCGCCGGCGCCGCGAGCCCCTGCGCGCCTAAGGTCGCAGGCGCTGCGACCGGCACGGCGACGCCCGGTGCGGCAGCGACTGGCGTGGCGGCGAAGGGTGCAGGAACGACGGGCGCCGCGACCGGCGCGTTGGCGACTGGCGCGCGGGCGACGGGTACAGGAACGACGGGTGCGGCCTCGATCGGCGCGGCCACCGGCGCCTCGAGCAGGAAGTCCACGCCGTCCAGCACGGGCCCGCTGTGATCGATGACGAGCCCATGCTCGGGCACCGTCGCGAGGCCGCGACGCTGCGTCACCGCCGCAGGGATGCGCAGCGTGTAGGATCCGGGCCGAAGCTCGGCGAAGTTGTAGAAGCCGTCGTAGTCGCTGCGCGTGACGCGCACCGCGCGCGTGACGTCGACTGGCACCAACTCGATGGTGACGCCCGCGGCCGGGAGCACGCCCGAGGCGCCGCGGAGGCGCACGGTACCCGCCACTTCGCCCGAGAGCAGCACCGCGAAGTCCACACGTGACACCTTGCCGGCGCGCGGCACGATCTGCACCGCCGCAGGCTCGAGGATCCACTGCGGGTCCGCAAGCGAGGCCGAAGCGACGCTCAGGTTCATCGGGCGGTCTCCGGTCAGGTTGCTCACGAACGCCACGCCGGCGCTGTCCGTGCGCCCGAGGTCCGAGGCGTTCTCGAGCAGCAGATCCGCGTCCTCGATCGGGGTCTCGCCCGCGTCCATGACACCGTTGCCGTTCGCGTCGAAGAACACGCCGGCCGACACCGCACCGGCGTCCGCGACCGGACGCGCGTGCGGTGACCACGTCCCCGTCCGCGGCTCGCGATTGAGTCCGAGCGTGAATTGCACGTTGCCCGCGAAACCCACGCCCGGGACGTAGCTGCTCTGGATGCCGACGCCGAGCCGGCCCTCCAGGCGCTGGTATCCGATCCTGTAGCACAACCGCCCCGAGTCGAGTTCGCGCCTCACGCTGCCGCCCACGACCGAACTGCGACCCGCGGACAGGTCGGTGACGAGCGACACCGCGCCCGGGTCACCCGAACCGGTCACGCGGTACTCCACTTCGCCGCGCAGCGAGATGCGCCGCAGGCGGCGATTGACGAGCAACTGGCCGAAGGCGCGCGCGCGCGCCGGCAGCGTCGCGCTTCGCGTGCGCGTCCAGGTCGACTGGTTCGAGACGGACAGTCCGTGGCTTGTCCCGGCCAGCCGCCCCGCCACCTGGTCCACACCGTCGGCGCGGTCGGCGCGGTCGTGCGAGAACTCCACGATCAGCGGCAGTGGCGGCAGCAGCGGCGGGCGCAGCACGGCGTCCACGCGCAGCGCGCTGATCTCACGCCGCCGGGCGACGCCGTTCAGCGCCTCGCTCTGGAATCCATCGGCGCGCGTGTGCCGCAGGCGCAACCCCACACCCGCACGACGCGTCTGCACATCGGCGCTGGCGACGCGCCCGCCGGCGTCGTCGCCGCCGGCCGACAGACGTCCCAGCACGCGCCCGGTGAGCAGGCTCAATCCCGCCACGCCGTAGCGATGAGTGGTACCGCGAAGCCGGATGGACGCGAGGTTCACCTCGGTCGACACCCGGTTCGTGAGGCCGCGGTTCCACTCCGCGAGCGAACGCTCCGTCTCGCCCCCGGCCCCTGAAGCAGCGATGCGGTACCACGACTCGCCCGGCGGCGTGAGGTCCCGGCCCACCTCGAACACATCGTTCTCGGTGCGCCGCTGTCCATGCGGACCGTAGAACACGCGCTGGAACACGTTCCGCCCGTAGAGCAGCGAGACGTTCTCGAATGCGTACGTACCGCGGGCGTCGGCCTGCTGATAGGCGATGATGGCACCGTTGCGGTAGAGCTCCACCTCCCACCCGGGCGGGAGACTGCCCTGGAACGTGTGCTGATCGAACTGGGTCGGCTGCGAGAGCGGGAAGTTGCTCACGAGCACGCCGTCGCCGGTGACCGGTCGCGACACCAGGTCCAGCCCCGGGAAGACGATCTCGCCACCGGCGACCTCGCGGGCGTGCAGGGGGCCGAGCAGCCCGCCGTCGAAGTCACGGCGCGCGGCACGCGCGTGGAGTTCCGCGCCCTCGCCGCCCGTGCTCTGGGTGAGCCGCGCTGCGACCTCGTTGTAGAGAAGTTCGGTCACCAGGTACGCGGTGTGCTGCACCGACAACCGATTGCCGGCCCTGCCCGCCGGCAGGGTGGCGACGGTGAGCGTCTGGTCGGTGAACGGCATATCCCACACCGTGCGCGGTGTCGGCGCGAGCGGCCCGGCGGGCGCCCACGAGCCGATGCGCTCCCGGTTCTGCCCGATGCGTTGCTGGCGCTCCCAGCGTTGCTGCAACGGCAGCGGCTCGCGCGGATACACGCGCAGCATGCCATCGTAGGGTTCCACGGCCAGGTCGATCGGCAACCACGTCGCCAGCAGCGCGGTCTCCACCAGGACGTCCTGCCGCGCCAGTCGCACCCGCAGGGTGTCGTAGGTCAACTCGCGCCCCTCCACGCGCACGCGCCGCGCGCGCGTGTCGAGCATGAAGCGCCGGCCTTCGCGGATGAAGAATCCCTCCGCCACCCCGTGCACCGGGTCCACCTGGATCGCCAGGCCGAGCAGTTCGGAGAGGGCGCCGAGCGGCACGAGCGTGCCCTCGTCGGTCTGGTAGCACGGCATGGCCTCGCTCAGCACCGTGCCGCCCAGCCGCACCCCGAGCAGCGTGAATTCCAATCCCCGCGCATCATCGAAGGCGAGGTCGCTGTCGGCGGCGCGCGTCGCCGATCGCGCCCCGATCAGCATCGCCACCGCCAGGAGCGCGGCGAGGACCTGGCGCTTGAGGGGGGGACCGGGGCGGGCCCGGTCACGCCCTGCCCGACCGGGCCCACACACGGCCCCGGTCGCGGCTTCAGCGCAAGGCAACACTGGCCTCGGCGGGCGGGATCTCGGTGACCCCGGTCGCCGAATCGAAGCGCACGCGCAGCCGGCCATGCGGATCGAGCGAGGGTGGCAGTCGCAGCGGCAATACGAAGGTCCGCCGGGTGTTCGGCGTGTACACCGCGAGCCCCTTCGCCACGCCGACCACGAGGTCGCGCTGGCCGTCGCGCACGAGGAAGGCGCGCAGATCACCGTACACCGAACAGGTGCCGCTGCGGTTGAGCGTCACCATCAGCCGCACCGTGGGTTCCTCGCCCGGCACCAGCTCGACGCGCGGATCGGAGAGGCTCAGTCCCGCGGCCAGGGCTCCGTGCCGCACGATGATGGGAATGGACACGCCGTAGATCGCGCGCAGGGTCAGCTGCAGGTCCGTGACCGGCTCGGAGCGCACGGAATCCTCGGGTGCGCTGACGGGAACGGTGCGGAAGAGCAGGTGCGAGCGGTACTCGCCCGCCGGCAGATCGGCGGGCAGGCGCAGTTGCAGGCGCACCGTCTGCGGCACGTTCGGTGGCAGCTCGACGCGGCGCGGCGAAAATCGAACGAGGGTGTCGGCGAACAACTCGGCGCTGTCAGGTTGCAGCACCTCGCGGAATCCCCCGGTCTCCGTCATGCGCAGACGGACCAGGCTGATGCGGTAGGTGGCGGTCTGGGCCCCGGTGTTGACCAGCGTCAACTGCCCGGTCCGCTGGCGACCTTCGAACACCAGCCGCGTCGGGGCCACGAGCAGGCCGCCGATCGCGCGCCCCGCGGGAGCGGCGGGCGTGGTGGGGTCGGCGGATGACGCCGAATCGGAGGAGGCCGCGGCCATCCCTGCCGAGGCGTCCTCCATCCTGCGCTGCGATTCGCCCGATGCGCCGGCCGCGATCGCGATCCCCATGAAGCACAGCAGAATCGTTGCAGCGTTCCGGACGGGCCTTGCGCTTCCGGGTGACATCATGTCAGACCCAGACGGCCGTCGCGCGCGAGCCGGCGGTGGCCGGCCGCGCGTCGGTCTCCTCTGCTAGTTGTACGTCACCGTCACGTCGAACGTGCCCGTGTACACGCCCGCGACCTGGGCCGCGCCGACGTTCAACGTGGCGCCCACGTAGAGCGTCTGCAGACCGCCGCCGCTCAGCGTGCCGGTACCAACCGGGCTGCTGACGAAGTCGGTAACGGCCATGGGGTCGCCGGCGCCGGTGAGAGTCACAGTGACATCATCCGGGAGCGTGATGGCATAGGTGGCATTGGGCTCACCGCCCACGGTGAACGTCGCGGGGGTCATGCCCGTGGCATTGCCGAGCGTGCAGCCGGTGGCCGTGCGCGTGGGGCTCGCGCCCGCCGTCTGCGCCACGGTACCCGCACCGACGCCGGCGACGATCTGGCCGAAGTTCAGGTGCGCGGTGTGCACGATGGTGATCGCCGCGGCGATCGTCGCGCCGGCTGGAGTCGCCGGGGCGGTGGCCTCGTCCGACTGGGCCATCGCTACCGTGGACGTCACGAGCAGGGCGACCATCGCGCCCATCGCGGGAATGACAAAGCTTCTGAACCGGTTCATCGTACCCTCCGAATGGGGAACGGCCCCCCTGACCGGGATCGCCGAGGACGCGCGACCGCGAATCCTGCTGGTTCATTATCGGTGGGTGCGCTGCGGACTTGAGGCCACTGTCGGATACCGGCCTGCCGCGAAACGGGTCCGCCGGGCTCACCCCGCGCTGGAGCCGGCAGAGCCGCGGACGCCACAACGGACGGAGCCCGGCTCCACGGTCACGTGGTGCCGGGCCAGAACGTCCTGCCCGATTGACAAGGTGGCGGGGCGGATCGCTTCAGCCGACCGGCCCCCGATTGCGGCCAACCTCCACGGGTCCGGTCCCCGCTCCTTGCCTCTCATGCAGAGGCCTTGCGACCTCGATCTCGCCCCCTCGCAAGGTGTGGACCAACACGCGACGCGGACGGCGAAGACGCGCAAGTCGTGATTCCCGCTGGGCGATCGCTTCCGCAACGCCGGGCGCGATGGCGTCCACCGCGCGAGACTGTCCACGAAGTGGCTGGCGGCGTCCGCGCATGGACGCACTGAGCCCGGCGCAGCCTGCGGTTCCTGCCGCTGTCGCCAGGCGGCACGCAGCGTCGCCGCCGTGCAAGGGGGCCGGACGGGTGAGGATCGGCCCTATTACAGCACGAAATCGACCCTTGACACGCTGCACACCCGTGCAGTACCTTGACGTCCGTCGACGTCCATGGGGGACGCGGCCAACCGGAGGCGCGAGTCATGTTGAACGACCGAGCGCGAGAGATCCTGTCCTACATCCGGAGCTTCCAGAATGAGCACGACATGCCTCCCACGATCCGCGAAATCGGGAAGGCCTTCGGTATCTCTTCAACCAATGGGGTCCGTTACTACCTGACCATGCTCGAAAGAGCCGGCTACCTGAAGCACCGTAGCGGGGTCTCGCGCGGCTGCGGCCTGGCCTCGATCGGGCAGGGCGCCGGCATCCCGCTGATCGGACGGGTCGCGGCAGGCCAGCCCATCCTGGCCGAGGAGTGCATCGAGGACCGGCTCGACGTGGGACAGGTATTCGGCGACTCGAGCGACCTGTTCGCCCTGCGGGTGCGAGGCGACAGCATGGTTGACGCCGGCATCCTCGATGGCGATGTCGTCATCGTGCGGCAGCGCGACCAGGCGAAGCCCGGTGCGATCGTGGTGGCGCTGGTCGGCGACGAGGCCACGGTGAAGTACTACCGGCCCCGGCCCGACCGAATCGAGCTGGTGCCGGCGAACGAAGAATACGACCCCATCCGGGTGACCGTGGGCCAGGACTTCCGCATCCTGGGGGTGGTCACCGGAGTGCTGCGGACCGTGGGCGGCTAGCGCTCGTGGGCGGGCCGAGGCTCCGGCCATCCCTTGAGTCGCGACCGCGTTTGATCAGGTGAACCCCCAGGCAGCGAACGGCATCTACAAGTGTGCAGGCGTACTGCACGGATGTTCAGTGAACAGGAGGCACGAACGTGAACCGCATCCTCGCCCCCGAGGTCGATGAAGCGCTGCGCGGACGCTGGGCGCCGGTCTACCGGAGCCAGCTCCACTACGTGATCACCTGGAGTACGCGGGGTCGCCGGCCGGTGCTGCGGGACCGCCACGCCCGGACCCTGCGCGACCTGATCCAGCAGACCTGCGACGAACTGGACTTCACCTTGGTCGAGTTCGCGGCGGCGCCGCAGCACGTCCACCTGATGCTCGGACTGAGCCCCACCCAGAGCGTCGCCAGCGCCGTCCGGCAGCTCAAGGGGCGGACCGGTCTCACCCTCCTGCAGACCTACCCGGAGTTGAGGGTCTGGCTGCGCGGGAACCTGATCTGGGACGAACCGTACTCGGTGGAGACGGTGAGTGGGACGCGGGTCGAGAGGGTCCGCGAACGCCTCCGCTCCCTGCACGCGCCGGACGAGGATCTTGCTGCGGCGAGTTGACGGCGAGTCGCTCCACGACGCGACTGCAGACGCTCGGCTGACGGCTTCCGACCGGGTCCGGGGCACCCTGCTCGTGGACACTTCGGGCTCGTCCTAGGAGGCTTCATTGCTGGTCGTGAGCCGGAGTTCATTCCCCGGCAACAGTATGGTTGTTTCACGATATATCGTGAATTTGTTCTAATCGCTTACTGGACTGAACAACATCATTTTATCGAGTACTTGAGGTCATTCCAGCATCATATTCACGAAATATCGTGATGCTTTCCCGGACCCCTAGAAGAGCACACTTCGGCTAGAGCAGGCGCCTGCGAACCACTCGGCAGGCCCACTCTCTTGAACCACGTCGGAGCTTCAACGTGAGCGTGGTTCCGGGCGCGCCTTCGAGCATCCGCGCGACCGCCGCGACCTCGAGAGTCGCGACCGATTTGCCGTCGAGCGCCACCAGTTCATCGCCCGCTCGAATGCCCGCGCGCGCCGCTGGAGATCCTTCCGCGACTGCAAGGACCCGGACCCCTCCACCCACGCTCTCGAGCTGGAGTCCGGGGTGAGAGTACTCCTCGAGACGGTCCCGTACCTCACCCCGGGAGGGGTCGAGCCAGAGCAGGCCGCGGGGGAAGTCCAACACGATCCGGTAGTGCTTGAGGAACGAGTAACCGAGCAGGCCGTCCACGGGCTCGCCGGCGTCCTCCGCGAGCACCCGGCCCAGGCCTCCGCTGAGGACGGCCACGTCCACTCCGGAGCGGGCGACGCTCCTTCCAGTCGCCCTGAGCTCGATCCTCGTGACGCGGACCAACTCGGCACTCTCGTCCCCGGTGAGGGTCGGGGCGCCCAGCCCCCGGAGCGCCGGCCACGCCGTCCAGCCTGGGAGGCGCCGGTCGAGCTCCGCCCGGAAGAAGACGCTCTTCGTCGCCCCGGTGTCCACGATCAGGGTGACCTTCCCAGCCGGTCGGCCAGCCCGACTCGTGACCCAGGCGGACACGAGCACCTTCCCATCTCCAGCCAGGCGGAAGGGGACCGCCACGGCGGAAGCCGACAGGGCCAGGTCCGCAGCCCGGGAAGGCGCGGTGGGGTCGGTCTCGGGCGGAAGGAGCACGAGGGTGCCCTCAAGGTAATCGAGCACGACCGCCCGGTCGCGGAAGAGCGCCTGCCCGAGCAACCCCAGGATGGGACGGCCTGTGACCCGCCGGATCACGCCCGCGTCGATCGTGAGCACCGGCCAAACCTGGTCCATCTGTAACCTACCCAACTCGAGGCGGGCGAGCGGGCGAGCAGCAAGGTCCACCGCGGCCGGCCCCACGCCAGCGTCGGCGATGCCGAGCGGGCGGGCGAGGCCGAAGTCGAGAGCGAGGAAGCCCGCCCCCGTGTCGAGGACGAAGACCCCGCTCGTGTCGCGGCCAGACGTCGAGACGAGCTTCGCGGGCACCAGAATCGCCCCCTCAAGGTCCTCGAATCGGAGCACCTCCGTGCCTTCCGGCCATGGCAGCGAAGCGAGCGATTTCGGCTGGGCCGCCGGGTCTGGGGCGTTCGTGACCGCAGTGGCATGCCCGGATGATCCAGCCTGCGCGAGGGTCGAGAGCGAGACCAAACCTGGTCTAGATGAAAAATTATAATCACATGCATAACAGCAAATAACAGACGCAACAATGAAGCACGATGACAACCTGACGGCCAGCCCCGCCAGAAGCAGGATGCTCGGCCGCATCGCCTGGCTTGGGCCCGAGCAGGGTGCCGGCTCAAGAGGCCAGAGTCGTCGTGATCGCATGGACGCCCCCCGCCGCGGCTGTGAATTCAACTCAACACCTCGGACGTCAGCCTCGCGTTCGGGGAGTCTCAGTCTGAATCTGGACACCTTCGGTCCCCGTGTCCAGCATCGTACAGCGACCCGTGAAGTAGACCCCGGCCTCCATCACCACGTTCACGGCCGCAACGTCCCCTTCGACATGAGCGCCCTGCTTCATCTCGACTACGCCGAGCGCCCGGATGTTGCCGTGGACGCGCCCGCGAATCACTGCCTCCTTCACTTCGACGTCCGCCCGCATCAGGCCGTGCTCTCCGATCTCGAGCCGGTCGCAGTCGAGGATGTCTCCCTCGAACTCGCCGTCGATGCGAAGCGTGCCGTGAACCATCAGGGTGCCGTGGAAACTCGATCCAACGCCGACCAGCGCACTGGGCGCCGGAGTCTCCACGGCCCCGGATGCGCGCGAACGGAACATGATGGCCTCTCCTCGCGATGCGGCCGATCTGCGCGGCCTCGGTTGCCGTCCACCGCCAGACGAGATTCCGCTAGAGCACTCCCCAAACTTCGAAGAGACGCTCCAGGTCCTCTTGCCCGTAGTACTCGAATTCGACCTTGCCGCCCTTGCGGCCGGGCGTGATCGCCACGTGCGTGGCGAACTTCTGCTGGAGCCTGACCTCCCATTCACGCAACCCATCGAGCTTCGCCGCACGGGGCCGCGAGTGCAGACGACGCAGCTTGCGCCGCACGAAGGCCTCGGTGCGTCGCACCGAGAATCCCTTGATCTGAACGTAGCGTGCCGCGGCCAGTTGGTCTCCGGCCTTGTCGATCGCGAGCAGAGCCCGCGCGTGTCCAGCGCTCAATGTTTCACGTGAAACCATCTCCTGAACCTCGACCGGGAGGCTGAGCAACCTCATGGAGTTAGTAATCGAAACACGCTGTTTACCAACGCGTTCAGACACTTGGTCATGGGTCAACCCGAGTTCCTTGACCAGGGTCTGGTAGGCCGTAGCCTCTTCGATCGGGTTCAGGTTCTCGCGTTGGATGTTCTCAACCAGGGACAATTCCATCATCTCCCGATCCGCCACATCCTTGACGATTGCAGGTATCTTCTTGATTCCGGCAATGATGGTCGCTCTAAGACGACGTTCCCCAACCACCAGTTGATAGCCACCGGCCTCTGGATTGCGACGAACAAGGACGGGCTGGAGAACGCCCGTGGCTCTGATGGAGGCTGCCAACTCCCGGATGGCCTCGTCGTCAAAGTGCGTGCGCGGCTGGTGTGGATTCGCGATGATCTCGTCGACCGGCAGCTCGAGCGTTCCGCCCCCGGGAGCCTCGGGTGTGGCCGTTGCGGTGCCAGAGGGCGGGATCAACGCCTCAAGTCCGCGCCCCAGTGCTTTCCTATGCATGGTCAAGGACCTCCCGCGCCAGGTCCCGGTAACTCTCGGCACCCGTGCTGTGTGGATCGTACAGAACTATCGGCTTCCCGAAGGAAGGCGCCTCACTCAGCCGCACGTTCCTTGGGATCATCGTGCGATAAACGCGCTCGGAAAAGAACTTCCGCGCTTCATCCGCGACCTGCTGGGAGAGGTTGAGCCGCGAATCGTACATGGTCAACAGGACGCCCTCAATTCTGAGGCCGGGATTCAGGTGGTCCTGAACCAATCGAATGGCACCGATCAGTTGCGTCAAACCCTCGAGCGCGAGGTACTCGCACTGCAGAGGTATCAACACCGAATCCGAAGCCGCGAGGGCGTTGACCGTGAGCAGCCCGAGCGCAGGTGGACTGTCCACCAGAATGTAGTCGTACTGGTCACGCACTTCGGAGACGGCCTGCTTGAGCCTGGTCTCGCGGGCCATCATCCCCACGAGCTCGACCTCAGCCCCCGATAGCCGCTGCCCGGAAACGGCCACGTCAAAGTTCGCCAGGGCCGTCGGGAGGACCGCCTCGGCTAGCTCAGCGTGGCCGAGGAGAACTTCATAAATCGTGTTCTTCTGATCGTTGCCGTTGATCCCGAGCCCGCTCGTCGCGTTGGCCTGCGGATCCACATCAATGAGCAACACGCGCCGACTTTCCTGCGCCAGGCACGCGCCCAGATTGATCGCAGTAGTGGTCTTGCCGACGCCGCCCTTCTGGCTGGCGACTGAGATTATTCGTCCCATTCTCTCCTGTGCGGGGGGCGGGTTTCTCGCCCACCTGGCTTGGGTCAGAAGGGGAGGTGCAACGGCAAGATAACAGCACGGAGTGCGGCGGAACAAGGGGATTGTTCCACGTGGAACCAAGTACGGCGAATCAACGCATCAACTTGTTCTTCTGACGAATCTGGCCACGACAGTCTGTCCGTTCCCAATCGCGAAGACGTCGTCCCGATTCCAGAAAGCCTTCCACCTGGGGTCTTGTACCATTTCCTGCTCCATCCGGCTGCCCTTCCAGAGGTACGCGAGGCCACCCGCCGGCACCCAATCCGCGGCAAGCGTGAGCGTCGGACCGAGCCGCAATGTCGCGCGCGAGGTGAAACCGTCGAACCTGCCGAGCCGCTCCATCTCCGCCGGGAGCAACTCAAGCCTGGCCAGCTCCACATCGATATTCGTCAATTCAAATTCTTGAACCATTTTACGGAGGAATAGTGTCTTGTTCCTGCGAGACTCGACCAGGGTCCAACTCTCCCCGACCCCCGCGAGCGCAAGGGGAAGCGCCGGCAGGCCTCCGCCCGAGCCGAAGTCCAGCCAGCGCCGCGCGCCACTCGACTTGATCCAGTGAGCCGGTTCGAGCGATTCGAGGATGTGTCTTTGCACCAGCCGGTCTTCGTCGCTGGTGGAGATCAAGTTCGAGAATCCGCGGTTCCATTCCAGCAGGAACTCGGCAAAGCGCCGGATGCGCGGCAGAACCTCGACGATGTCAGCCCCCGCGCGCAACAGATGCGGCGTGAGCAGATCCCAGGGCTGCCGATTGAGCACCTTCTCGATGTCGCGCGGCAGTTCATGCTTGATGGACCTGACCGGAGCTGAACGTCCCAGTCCCTTCTCATTCTTCGTGTTCCTTGATTTCGTCCCGGCCTGGCTCCGTCTGCGTGGAGAGCGCAAGTCGGGAGCCCATGAACCACCTTCCGGCCGCAAGCCGAAGGTCCGGCGCGAGGAGGATCCCGTTCGCGCTGGACGTTCGCCCGCGCGGAACGGCTTGTCCACGGCCGGACGCGCCGGACGCCCGCCCGCGCGGAACGGCTTGCCCACGGCCGGACGCGCCGGACGCCCGCCCGCGCGGAACGGCTTGCCCGCCGCCGGACGCGCTGGACGCCCGCCGACAGCGGCAGCGCCCCGTGCGGGACGACGGGCCCCCTTCGACTGCGCGGGTCTCGGACGGCGCTCTCTCATGACCGCGCACTCTACCACGCGCCGGGCCAACCGGCCCCGTGAGGGCACGCACGTGGGAGCACGCACGTGTGCCGCTGAGTGGGCGTTGAGGTAGCGGGCGCCGCTGGTGACGGTGGGCGGGCGCATGGTGCCCCTGCTCGCCCACCGCCACCACCGGCGCCCGCGCCGGACCGCGCATCGGACTCGCTCGCCCGGGCGCCGGCGGCTCCGCCCACCTCGCAGGCCACGCACCGTCCAGCACCAATGCGGATCCCCGTTGGACCGCGGTTGGGAACCCATCCGAGCACTGCGCAACGCGGAAGACCGGCTTCCAGGATGGGATGCCGCAGAATCGACGATCTCGAACCGCCGAGACTGATTCCCAGCGACCCAGGAGTGGGTGCCTTCTGATTACCCGGACCGGTCCGTGAGCCGGCGTGCGTGCACCAGGAGCACGGCGACATCCGCGGGCGACACGCCCGCGATGCGCGCGGCCTGCCCGACCGTCGCTGGCTGCCGGTGCGCGAGCTTCTCGCGGGCCTCGCGGGAAAGGCCGTTCAGTTCCCCGGCCCACAACGCCCCGGGCAACTCGAGGTGTTCCAGCCGCGCCGATTGCGCCGCGACGCGACGCTGACGCTCGATGTAGCCGCGGTAGCGCGCGCGCACCTCGAGACACTCGCCCCACGTCTCAGGCAGAGCGGTGGCCGCCCCGAGCGTTCGCAGGTCGTGATACGAGGTCCCGGGGCGCGCAAGGAAGTCGAGGCCGCTGACTGGACCGTGCGTCGAACGGTTCGGTGCGATCGGCCGCGCCCGGATGGGAACCGCCCCCGCCGTCTCGCTCGTCGCGCCATCGCACGCAGTGGCACCGGCATCCGTCACGCCCGCGATCTCCACCACCTGGTCCGGTCCCGCGTCGTCCGCCGGGGCTTCGAACGCGGCGACGGCGGCCTCGCGTGTCGCGACGCGGACCGTCACTCGCGCCAGCCGGCGCTCCTCGGCCTCGATCGCGGCGTACTTCTCGCGCACGCGCTCCACCTGGTCGGCCGTCAGCAGGCCGAGCCGATGGCCGACCGCGGCGAGCCGCTCGTCGGCGTTGTCGGCGCGGAGCAACAACCGGTACTCCGCGGCCGAGGTGAACATGCGATACGGCTCGAAGTGCTCGCGAGTGACGAGGTCGTCTACCAGCACACCCGCGTAGGCCTGATCGCGCCGCAACACGAAGGGCTCGCGCCCCAGCAACCGGTGCGCGGCGTTCACTCCCGCCACGAAGCCCTGCGCCGCGGCCTCCTCGTAGCCCGAGCTGCCGCAGATCTGCCCCGCCAGGAACAGGCCCGGAACGCGCTTCGCCTCGAGCGTCGCCGTGAGCTGGTGGGGCAGCACGAAATCGTATTCGACCGCGTAGCCCGGACGCAGCATCACGGCCCGCTCGAGCCCGGCGACGCTGCGCACGAACTCGAGCTGCACCTCCTCGGGCATGCTCGAGGACATCCCGTTCACGTAGATCTCCGGCACCTCCCGCCCCTCGGGCTCGAGGAAGATCGGGTGGGACGCGTTCCCGGGAAACCTCACCACCTTGTCCTCGATCGACGGGCAGTAGCGCGGCCCGCGTCCGCGGATCTCGCCCGAGAACAGCGGCGAGCGCCTCAGGTTGGCGAGGATCACCTGGTGTGTGCAGGGGTTGGTGCGGGTGAGCCAGCAGGGGATCTGCACGACCTCGAGCGCCTCGGTCCAGTGCGAGAACGGCACGGGCGGATCATCGCCGTGCTGCGGCTTCAGTGCGCCCCAGTCGATCGAGTCGCGGTGAAGGCGCGGGGGGGTGCCGGTCTTGAGGCGCCCCCGCTCGAGCCCGAGCGCAGCGAGGCCTTCGCTCAGCGCCCGCGAGGCGTGCTCCCCGATGCGGCCGCCCTCGGACTTGCGCGGCCCGACGTGGACGAGCGCGTTGAGGAAGGTGCCGGGCGCGCATACCACCGAACGGCAGCGCAGCTCCCGCCCGTCGGCGAGCTCGACCGCCGCGACCGCGCCGCGCTCGAGTCGCACGCGCTCCGCGACACCGGTCACGCGCTCGAGCCCGGCGATGCCCTCGAGCAGCCGCGCCATCTCGAGCGTATAGCGCGCCTTGTCGCACTGCGCCCGCGGCGACCAGACGGCCGGGCCGCGGCCGCGGTTGAGGATGCGGAACTGGATGCCCGCGCGGTCGGTCGCAAGTCCCATCAGGCCGCCGAGCGCGTCCAACTCCCGGACCATGTGGCCTTTGGCGATGCCGCCGATGGCCGGGTTGCACGACATGCGCGCCGTGCCGTCGGGATCGGCGCTCACGAGCGCGGTGCACAGCCCGAGCCGCGCGGCGGCGGCCGCCGCTTCGCAGCCGGCGTGCCCGGCACCCACCACCACCACGTCGAACGCGCTCATTTGCCGATGCAGAAGCGGCTGAAGATGCGCTCGAGCAGGTCCTCGTCCACCGTCTCGCCCGTCACCTCGCCGAGCGCCTGGAGAGCCTCGTGCAACTCGAGCGAGACGACCTCGCCGGGCGCACCGTCTTCGGCCGCCGCGTGCGCGCGCCCGAGGGCTCCGCGCGCGCGCTCGAGAGCCTCCGCGTGGCGGGGGTTGGAGACCACGCCCGCGAGCCCGCCCGGACCCGCGAGAAGCAGTCCCAGCGCAGAACGCAACTCCGCGATCCCGTCGCCCCGGGTCGCAGAGGTCGCGACCGCCGCGAAGGGCCCGCCGCCGAGCGCATCCTCGAGCACCCGGACCTCCACGACGCACGGCAGGTCGCACTTGTTCAGCGCGAGGATCACGCGGCGGTCCGCGAGCCGCGCGCCGACCCGGCGGTCTTCCGCATCCAGCGGCGCCGAGGTGTCCACGACCCACAGCACGACCGCGCTCTCCTCGAGTGCCGCGCGCGCGCGGGCCACACCCTCGCTCTCGGCCTCATCGCCGCCTTCGCGCAGGCCCGCCGTGTCGGCCAGGGTCACGCGCACACCGGCCACCTCGATCGCCTCGCTCACCAGGTCGCGCGTCGTCCCGGCGCGCGGCGTCACGATGGCGCGCCGCTCGCCCACGAGCGCATTGAAGAGCGACGACTTGCCCACGTTGGGCCGCCCGACCAGGGCGACCCGCACGCCCTCGCGCAGCGCGCGCCCGTAAGCCGCTCCGTCGAGCAGCGCGGTGAGCGCGGACCCGGCCCCGGCGATCCGGTCGAGGACATGCCCGGGCACCTCGACGCCGCCCACGTCCTCGGCGAAGTCCACACGCGCCTCGACCTCGGCCACGGTGTCGCGCAGGGCCCCGGAGATCGTGGCGAGCTGCCGCGAGAGCTCGCCGCGCAACTGGGCCAGCGCGTGCGCGTGCGCCCCATCGGTCTCGGCGTGGATGAGGTCGGCCACCGCTTCGGCCTGCGCCAGATCGAGCCGCCCATTGAGGAAGGCGCGCAGCGTGAACTCGCCCGGACGCGCCGGGCGCGCCCCGGCCGCGAGCAGCGCCGCCAGCACGCGCCCGGCGGAGAGCGCTCCGCCGTGGCAGGAAAGCTCGACCACATCCTGGCGCGTGTAGGAGCGCGGAGCGCGAAACACGGCGGCGACCACCTCGTCGAGCCGGACACGGACTACCGGCGCCGGCCCGGCCGGGTGACCGTCAACCCCGGATCCCTCCGTGGCCTCCGGCCACGCGGCCCAGCCGTGGTGAAGCGTGTGGCCGGGCGCCTGCGACAACCGCGCGCCCTCGAACACCGCATCCGCGATGGTGAGCGCGGAGGAACCGCTCACGCGCACCACGGCAAGACCAGCGGCCCCGATGGCCGTGGCGATGGCGGCGATGGTGTCGTCGAGGTCGAGCATGGGAACCGCTCCAAAGAAAGACGCCGGGCCCTGGAAGGAGCCCGGCGCCGAACCACTTCGAGCCAGGCTACTCGCGCTCGTCTCTCGGGCCGCCTTCGAAATCGGCTGGCGCGATCGCCACGCGTTTGATCATGTCCGTGCCCAGAGCATAGGTCTTCACCCGAGCGTCCTCGCGGAGGGTGACGTGGACGATGCGGCGCTCCTGCGCGTTCAGGTACTCGGTCATCACTTCGCCGCCGGCGGAGACCGCTTCGTCCGCCAGCGAGCAGGCCAGACCGCGCAACTCCTCCTCGCGCCGCTTCCAGAAATCGTTGATCTCGAGTTGTAGATGGTAGCGGCTGACCTCGCCCCGATTGAGGATGCGGTTGAGAAGGTGTTGCAGGGCCTGCCTCACCTCACCCTTGCGGCCGGTGAGCAGTTCCTCATCCGTTGCGACCTCGGCCGTGACATCCACGTGGTTGCCGTCCACCGTGGCGCTGACCTTCGCTTCGAAACCCATGGCCTTGAGGAAGTCCTCGGTCAGGCGCGTGCTCTGCGAGATCAACTCGTCGGCCGAAAGACCCGGACCATCGAATTCCTCGGACCGCGATTCGCGGGGGTAGTCGCGCGCAGGGCGTTCCCGTGACTCACGGCGCACCGGTGACTCACGGCGCACCGGCGGCTCGAAACGCTCGGGCGCCTCGACACGGACGGCGGGCGGCTCAGCGCGGAGTTCGCGCCCCGCGGGCGGCTCGTCGTAAACCGGGGCGCGCTCCATCGGGAGGTCCTCACGTGCGGGTCCGCGCTCCGCGGGCGACTCGCGCGGCTGGAAGGCAGCCTCGTTTCCTCCCTCGCCAGGTTCGCCATGACGGCGACGCCCACCGCGGCGGCCGCGGCGACGACGACCTCGGCCCTCACCACGGTCGAGCTCCTCGGCGCCACCGGCCCCTGCTCTGGTGCGCTGGGCTTCGGGTGGAGCCGGACGCTCCGGGCGCCGCTCCTCACCCTCGACGGGACGCTCCGGTCGCTGCTCGCCGCGCCCGGCGGAACGCTCCGGCCGGCGCTCCTCGCGCTCGACGGGGCGCTCCGGTCGCTGCTCGCCGCGTCCGGCGGAGCGCTCCGGCCGCTGCTCGCCGCGCCCGGCAGGTCGTTCCGGCCGTTGCTCCCCACGCCTGCGCTCATCGCCCCGGTCGTGCGACCGATCGCGCCGCTCGCCGGACCTGCGGCCACCTTCCCCCGGGCGCCCCGAGGTTGCTCCACGTTCACGATCGCGCCGGCCACGCCCGGATCCGCGGTCGCCCCGCTCGTCGGTATCCGCGAGGGGGGCGCCGCCGGGGCGCCGCATCATCCGCACCCGGTAGGGCCGCGCCCCGATGCCGAGGAATCCGCCCGAGCCCTCTTCGAGGATGGTGATCATCACTTCGGCGCGGGAGAGACCCAGCGCTTCCAGGCCCTTCGTCACCGCCGTATCCAGCGTCCTGCCTTCGAAAACGTCGCCCTTGTGGGCCATCAGTCACCTCAGTCCTGCGCATCGCGTCCGGGCGGCAAGGCGAACCCTGGAATGCCTGCCCTCGCGCTGCTGGCCGGGACTATTCATGATCCGCTGCTGCGAACGCGAATAGTCCCGGCTGGCGAACCTTGAATGGTGGGGCGGACCCCGACCCACCGGCCCCTGGCCGGCGGGTGTTCCCGATCGCAGCCTCGCCGGAGCGCTCGCCAGGTACCCGTGAAGGGCCCGCGAGCACGGCCGCGCGGCAGAGGCAAATCGGACCGGAGGATCCGTGGCGGGCTCGAGGTGCCTGCGTGGCGGGTCCGGACCAACCGCGTTCGGGTACGTCTAGACTGGTTCCGTGCGACCTCCCTGGCTACAGCGATGAGAGTCGGACCGGGAGCGCGGTCCCGCGCCGTCGTGCGCCGACGAGGGCGCCACGGTCGCGCGGTCCACCGCGGCATCACGCGGTCTTCTTCCTGCCCCTGGCGGGTTCCACCACCACCACCGCAGAGCTGTCCTGACGCAGCACCATCCACTGCTGGAACGCGCTGGCCAGGTTCATCACGGTCCAGTAGAAGACCAGGCCCGACGGCAGGTTGTAGAACAGCACCAGCATGAAGGCGTTCATCATGTACTGCA
>Ga0315276_10001589_pt1 | contig 20377 bp, 17 predicted proteins | sample YL17G05_0_MG_FD_204542 | JGI IMG/M metagenome (GOLD analysis project Ga0315276, IMG submission 204542) | Sediment microbial communities from Yellowstone Lake, YNP, Wyoming, USA - YL17G05_0 | ecosystem: Environmental > Aquatic > Freshwater > Lake > Sediment | place: USA: Wyoming | collected... | reverse complement strand
AGGACGCGGTCCTCGATGCCGAAAGCGCGGATCACCGAGAGCACGACGGCCAGGAAGGGGACGGCGGAGAGCAGCGTGGCGTAGGTCAGCGCCGCGGCGCGCAGCAGCAGCTGGTCCTCGCGGAAGTGGCGCCGCAGGAGGGTCCACGCGTTGCGCCACTGCAGCCCGTAGGCGGGCCTGTCGAGAGGGGGGACACTGGCCACGGGGGCAACGATTACCACATCTGGTAAGGTGGGCGCATGTCGCTCCTGCCCCCGGGCGGGGCGGGCCCTGGGGCCGGGACTGCCGCCGCCGCGTGGCGGCAGCGCGCGGCGGGCCGCTTCGCCGCGTTGCGCCACCGCAATTTCCGCCTGTTCTGGTCCGGCCACGCCCTCTCGGTCGTCGGCACGTGGATGCAGAGCGTGGCCCTCTACTGGCTGATGTACCGGCTCACCGCCTCGCCCTTCCTGCTCGGGCTCACGGGTGTGGCGCTGAGCCTGCCGATCCTCGGTTTCTCGCTGGTCGGCGGGGTGGTCGCCGACCGGGTGGACCGGCGGCGCCTGGTGCGCGTGACCCAGTCGCTCAACCTGCTCCAGGCGGTGGGGCTGGCGGCCTACGTGACCTTCGGCGATCCGACGCCGGCCGTGCTCCTGGGCCTGGCGCTCGCCAACGGCGTGGTCAACGCCTTCGACTTCCCGGCCCGCCAGTCGTTCCTCTCCGAGCTGGTGCCGCCCGCCGACCTGCCCAACGCCATCGCGCTGACCTCGATGGTCTTCAACGGCGCGCGGCTGGTCGGCCCGGCGATCGCCGGCTTCGTGCTGGTGCGCGCCGGGGAGGCGCCCTGCTTCTGGCTCAACGCCGCCTCCTACCTGCTCCTCCTCTGGAACCTGACCCGCATGGCGCTCGAGCCGCGGCCGCGCGGGCCGCACGCGCCGGCGCTGGCCACCCTGCTCGAGGGCGTGCGCTACGCGTACCACACGCCCCGCATCCGCCACCTGCTCGCGCTGCTGGGCCTCACCGGGATGCTCGGTTTCCAGTACGGCGTGCTCATGCCGGTGTTCGCCGACGCGCTGCTCAGGGCCGGGGCGCGCGGCTACAGCCTGCTGGTGTCGGCGGCGGGCTGCGGGGCGGTGCTCGGCACGCTGACGCTCACCGGACTGCGCGACCGCCCGGCGCTGCGCCGCGCGCTCTTCCTCGGGCTGGCCGCCTTCGGCGCGGGGCTCGTGGCCTTCTCCTATTCGCGCGTCCTCTGGCTCTCGCTGGGGCTGAGCTTCGTGGTCGGCTTCGGCATGATCCTCTTCGCGGCCACCACCAACACGCTGCTGCAGATCACGGTGCGCGACGAGTTCCGCGGGCGCGTCATGAGCCTCTTCACGCTGATGCTGATCGGCACCGCGCCGTTCGGCTCGTTCATCATGGGCACGGTGGCCGACCGGGTGGGCGCGCCGGCGGCCGTGCGGCTGGCCGGCATCGCCTGTATGCTGGGCGCCCTGTGGGTGGCCAACCGCCGGCGGGCGGCGGCCCGGCGGGATGGGGCGCAGCAGGAGGAGCGATGAGAGGATCGCGGAGAGCCGTGGAAGGCGCGGCCGCCGTGGCGGTGCTGGCCGCCGGGATGTTGGCGGGATGCGGGACACGGGCCGACCGGACGGCGGGCGGCGCGGCCGATTCGGCTTACGTGGCCGCCATCGAAAGCTGGCACGCCGAGCGCGCGGCCAGCCTGCGCGAGCCGGACGGCTGGTTCTCGCTGGCCGGGCTATTCTGGCTCGTGCCGGGGGAGAACCCCTTCGGGGCCGCCGAGTCGAACCGGCTCGTGTTCCCCGAGGGGAAAGCGCCGGCGCGGGCCGGCTCGTTCGTGCGCCAAGGCGATGCCGTGACGCTGCGCGTGCGGCCGGGAGTGCCGGTCACCTGCGGGGGCCGGCCGGTCACGCGGATGGCGCTGCGCGCCGACGCCGACAGCGGCGGGCCCAGCGGGCTGGCGCTCGGCCCCCTGCGCTTCCACGTCATCCGCCGCGGCGGGCGCGTCGGAGTGCGGCTCAAGGACCTCGAGAGCCCCGAGCGGGCCCGCTTCACCGGCCTCGAGTACTACGCCGTCGATCCCGGCTGGCGCCTGCGGGCCCGCTTCGAGCCGTACGATCCGCCCAAGCCGGTCGCCATCACGAACGTGCTCGGCGACGTGAGCGAGTCGGAGTCGCCTGGGGCGGTGGTCTTCGAGCGCGGCGGCCGGACCTACCGGCTGGATCCCATCCTCGAGGAGGGCTCGGACGAGCTGTTCCTCATCTTCGCCGACTCCACCAACGGCCGCGGGACCTACGGCGCCGGGCGGTTCCTCTACGCGAAACCGCCCGGGCCGGACGGCATCCTGGAGCTGGACTTCAACCGCGCGTACAACCCGCCGTGCGCCTTCACGCCCTTCGCCACCTGCCCGCTGCCGCCGCCCCAGAACCGGCTGCCCCTGGCCATCGCGGCCGGCGAGAAGGACTACCGGGGCGGGGCGCACCGCTAGCCGCCGGTCGGCCGCCATCCCCAAGGAGGACCCGTGACACACAGCCGCTACCGGGCAGTCGCCGCCAGCGCTTTGCACCTCACCGCCGGCACGCTACTCCTCGCCGCCGGGATGCTGGCGGGCTGCGAGCCGCGTCGCGCCGCTGGCCAGCAGGTGACGGATTCGCTCTTCGTGGGAAACGTCGGGCCACCGGCCTACGCCTCCGGACGGGGCCCGGTGGTGCTGCTCGACGAGGCGCACCACAATTTCCACACGGCGGGCGGGCGCTTCCTGGCTTTCGCCAACCTCCTGCGCCGCGACGGCTACACGGTGCGCCCGCAGCGCGGCCCCTTCACCCGCGCCGCGCTCGACTCGGCGCAGGTGCTGGTCGTCGCCAACGCGCTCGCGGCGCAGAACGAGGAGGACTGGTTCCTGCCGACGCCTTCGGCCTTCACCGCGGCGGAGATTGCGGTGGTGCGCGACTGGGTGCGCGACGGCGGGGCCCTGTGGCTCGTCGCCGACCACATGCCGTTTCCGGGCGCGGCGGACTCGCTGGCGGCCGCCTTCGGGGTGCTCTTCGCCAACGGCTTCGCGCTCGACGCGGCCGCGGAGAACGGCAACTTCCGCTTCTCCCGCGCCGACGGCTCCCTGGCCCGGCATCCGGTCACCGAGGGACGCAACGCCGCCGAGCACGTCGATTCGGTGATGGCGTTCACCGGGCAGGCGTTCCGACTCCGTGGTCCGGGGCAGGCGCTGCTCACGCTCGGCGAGGGCACGGTACTGCTCATGCCCGAGGAGGCGTGGCAGTTCTCGCGGCGCACGCCGCGGCTGTCGGCGGCGGGGCTATTGCAGGGCGCGGTCCTCGAGTTCGGCCGCGGCCGCTGCGCCTGCTTCGGGGAGGCGGCGATGTTGACGGCGCAACTCGCCGGCCCGCAGCGCCGGCCGACGGGGATGAACGACCCGGCGGCGCCGCAGAACGCGCAATTCGCGCTCAACGTCGCGCACTGGCTGAGCCGCGCGCCCGGCACGCAGTAGGGGCGGGGCGGGCGGGCTCCGTCCGTCCGCGCCCCGCCCAGAGGCGCGCCGTTACGGCTGCGGCGGGGGAGGCGGCGTCGGGAAGAGCGGCTCCGAGCTGCTGAAGCTGTTGACCGCCACCTTCCACTCGCCCTTCACCTTCTTCCAGGCGATGAACGTGCTGCCGTTGTCGGTCACGCGGCCCTGGGGCGTGGCGACGACCGTCTGGTAGGCGCCCAGCTCGTAGGCGACGTCGCCCGACTTGGCGACCTCGACGGCGGTCGGCGAGAAGGTCAGGCTGCTGCCGGGCACGCGCTGCAGATCGGCCCACCACGACTGGATCGCCGGGCGTCCGGTGATCTGCGGCCGGAAGGCGACGATCACCACGCCGTCCTCGGCGTAGAACCCGGCCGTCGCCACGCTGTCCTTGGCGGCCACCGCCTCGTTCCACTTCTTCTCGAGGTCGCGGATCGCCTGCGCTTCGCGCTGGGTGTCCACGGCCGGAGCGCCGGCGCACGAGGCGAGGGTGGCGACGAAGAACAGCGCGGCGGCGATTCTGGCGTGCGGGTGCTTCCGGGACGGCGACGGCATGGCTACCTCCAGGCAGGGGGCTCGGCGGCCCGGCCCGGAGACGACGGGGTGCGGGCGGAGACTGCAAGCGCGGCGCAGCGTAACGACGCGCCGCGCGGGCGTCAAGCGAGAGGGAAAAGCCCGCGCCGCCGCGGGGCGGCGGCGCGGGGTGTCGACGACGACAGGGAGCGGCGGACCCGGCGGAGCCTATGCCGCCTGCGAGCGCTCCCCGAGGGTCGCCTCGATACGCCGCAGCTCGACGTCGGCGCGCGCCGCCAGGTGGCGCAGCGCGGCGAAATCCTGCCGCCGGGCCAGCCGGCCGATGCGCTCGCAGACCGCGGCGCAACGCATGGCGCCGAGCGACCGGCTCAGGCGCGTGAGACCCTCGGCCTCGTGCTCGGCCGCGTCGGCGTCGTTGCCGTCGATGGCCGCGCGCAGGCGCTCCAGCGGTCCCTGCGTGTTGGCGAAGAAGGTGCGCAGGAGCATCACTTCGACCGCGGGACTACCCATGCTCGAGACCGCCAGCTGCGCGGCGTCGAGCACCGGCAGGTCGCCGAATTCGGCGCCGGGCGCCTCGGTGTCGCTCCCGGCCGCGTCCGGCTCCGGCGTCACGACCGCCGGGCTCGGGAACGGGATGATCTCGGCGGGCCGGGCCGCCTCCTCCTGCCACTCGGCCACGACCGGCTCGACGGCGGCGAAAGCCACCGGCGCGGAGGCGGGTTCCGGTCTCCCCTCGACCTCCACCGGCGCGATCTCGAACGGCTCCGGCTCGCCGTCGCGGTGCGCGACCGTGGCCGGCGATCCTGCCGTGGCCGTCTCCGCCGGGTCCGCGGCCGAGGCGGCCGCGGTCTCGGCGACCGCCGCCGCCGGCGCGGTCTCGGCGTGCTGCGTCCAGTGCTCGACCATGGCGCACATCGCCCCGAGGTCGAGCGGCTTGGGCAGGAATCCGTCGACCCCGGCGGCGGTGAAGCGCCGGCGCTGCTCCGGCTCCGCCTGCGCGGTCACGGCGAGCACCGGCGTGCGCCGGCCGGCGGGCTCGGCGGCGCGGACCGCTTCCACGATCCCGCAGGGGTCCTGCTCGGTCTCCGCCACGTCCATGAGGACGACGTCGAAGCGCTGCCCCTCCATGAGTTCGACGGCCTCCGCCGCGCCGCCCGCCACCTCGGGCGCGTAGCCCATGCGGTGCAGCGCGGAGACCGCCACCAGCCGGTTGACGGCGTTGTCCTCGATCAGGAGGACGCGCACGTTCTGCCGCCGCTGCTCGTCCACGGTGTGCCGCGTCACCAGGCGGCTGCCGGCGGGCGCCTCGGCGGTCTCGGTCTCGGCCGCGGCCCCGCGCCGCACGACCTCGAGCAGCGCGTCATGCAGGTGCCGGGCCGGCACCGGCTTGACGAAGTAGGCGGCGTAGCCCCAGTCGTCGGCCCGCGCCGCGTCGCCCGGCCGGCCCAGGTTGGTGAACAGGACGAGCTGCGTGCCGGCGAGCTCCGGATCGCCGCGGATGGCGCCGGCCAGCGCCTCGGCGCCGACCGCCGGCAGTTCGAGATCCACCAGCGCCAGGGCGAAAGGATCGCCGGCGGCGCCGGCGGCGTGCAGCCGGTCCGTGGCCTGCAGGCCGTCCTCGGCTTCCTCCACCGTGCAGCCCCAGGCGCGCAACGAATCGACCATCGGCGTGCGCGCGCTCTTCGCCGGATCGGCGACCAGCACGCGCAGGCCGCGCAGTTCCGCGGCGTGGCGCGGCCGGGCGGCCGGCGGGGCCGCGGCCTTGGCGAGCGGCACCATGAGCCAGAGGGTGTGGCCGCCGCTGGCCTCGTCGTGCCGCACTCCCACCTCGCCGCCCATCAGCGACACCACCTTGCGCGCGATGGTGAGCCCCAGGCCGGCGCTGCCGTGGCGCGCCGGCACCCGCGCGGTCTCGCGGGTGAAGCAGCGCAGCAGCGCCTCCGTCTCCTCCTCGTTCCCGGCCAGTCCCGCTTCGCTGATCCCGAAGCGCAGCACCACCTCGTGCGCGGTCTCTTCGATGAGGTCGGCGCGCAAGGCGACCTCGCCCTGTCCGGTATAGTCGATGGCGGTGTTGGCCAGGGCGAGCAGGACCTGCCGTAGCCGTCCCGGATCGCCGTTCAGGTGCGAGGGCACGCGGTGGTGCACGTGGCAGGCGAATGCGAGGCCCTTGCCGTTGGCGCGCGGCGCCAGGGCGGCGGCCACCGCCTCGACGGTGACCCGCAGGTCGAAGTCGAGCTTGGTGAGCTCGAGCCGGCCGGTCTCGATCTTCGAGAAGTCGAGCATGTCGTTGACGAACTCGAGCAGGGTGCGGCCCGAGTTCTCGATGACCTCGGCGTACATGCGCTGGTCGCGGTCGAGGTGGGTGTCCAGCAGCAGGCGGCTCATGCCGATGACGCCGTTCATGGGCGTGCGGATCTCGTCGCTCATGACGGCGAGGAAGTCGGACTTGAGCTGCACGGCGGCGGCCGCCTCTTTGGAGCGCGCCTTCAGCTCGCGCACCCGGCGCTTGAGGGCCTCGACCTCGCTGTGGATGGCCTGCAGGTCGTGCGCCGAGCAGACGTAGCACAGCCGTCCGTTGGGGGCGCGCAGCTGCCGCACGCGCACGCCCACCCAGTGCGGCTCGCCGGAGCCGGTGAGCAGCGGCACCTCGCTGTAGAATTCCGGCTCGCCGCGCAGGAGGCGGCGCGCGAAGCCGCGGGCCAGGCGGGAGCGGTTCTCCGGCGGGAAGAGCACCGCGAAGGAGTAGCCGACGAGCCGGTGCGCCGGCTGCCCGGTCAGCTCCTCGGCGGCCTGGTTGAGCCACAGGAGCCAGCCCTCCGCGTCGCAGCAGAAGAGCGGCTCGGGCACCAGGAGGCGCGGGTCGAAGGAAAACTTCTTCGGAGTCTCGGAAGAGGTGGCCGTGGCCCCGCGCTCCTCGCCCTGCGGAATCTGCTCGTCCATGGTCCGTCCTCGGTCCCTCGTATGGGCGCGGTGGGGGCGGGGCATCGGCATCGGCAGCGGATGCCCGCCGGCATCAAACCAAGCAAGTTATCGGCACCGGCGTGGTTCCGCTTGACGGTCCGGCGCGGCCTGCGGGAGCCGGCCGCGGCAGCGGGCCGCCGGCGCACGCAGAAGGGCGCGAGCGGCTGCGGCCGGGAGGCCACGACGGTCCGCAAACGCCGGTCGGCCAGGGGGATGGCGGGGATGCCGCCCGCGCCGCCCTCGGTTGACGCGCCGCCCCGGCGGCGCGAATATCGCCTCGAATCCCACTCCACCCGCGCCGCTCCCAAGGCGCGCGCCAGCAGGGGGCTCCATGGCATTCCAGTTCGGACCGCGCCGCGGCCGCTACGTCGAGGCCGCCGACGTGATGCGCGACGGCGCGCCGCTCACGCCGCAGGAGCTGCACCAGTACGAGGAGTTCGACCGCATCTACCGCGCCCTGTGCGCGCTGCTCTACAACTACGTGCCGACCTCCGGGCACCCGGGCGGGTCGATCTCGTCGGGCCGCTTCGTGGCCGGGCTGGTCTTCGAGACGCTGGACTACGATCCCAGCCGGCCGGAGCGCGCCGACGCCGACATCATCTCGTACGCGGCGGGGCACAAGGCGCTCGGGCTCTACGCCATGTGGGCGCTGCGCACCGAGATCCTGCGCGCCGCCGCCCCCGACCTGCTGCCCAAGGAGGAGAGCCGCCGGCTGCGTCTCGAGGACCTGCTCGGCTTCCGCCGCAACCCGACGGCGGACACGCCGCTGTTCCGCAAGTTCCGTTCCAAGGCGCTCGACGGCCACCCGACGCCGGGCACGCCCTTCGTGAAGCTCTCGACGGGGGCCTCGGGCGTCGGCGTGTCGGCCTCGCTCGGCCTGGCGCTGGGCGCGCGCGACTACTACGGCGCCGACGCGCCGCGCGTGCACATCGTCGAGGGCGAGGGCGGCATGACGCCCGGCCGCGTCGCCGAAGCGCTGGCCGGCGCCGGCACCGCCTCGCTCGACAACGCTTTCCTGCACGTCGACTGGAATCAGGCCTCGATCGACTCCAACCGCGTCTGCCGCGACGGCGACCAGCCCGGCGAGTACGTGCAGTGGGACCCGCGCGAGCTCGCCTACCTGCACGACTGGAACGTCATCTACGTCCCGGACGGCAAGGACTTCCAGCAGGTGCTGGCGGCACAGCGGGCGGCCGTGCAGCTCGGCAGCGCGCAACCGACGGCGGTCGTCTACCGCACGGTGAAGGGCTGGCAGTACGGCATCGAGGGCCGCGCCTCGCACGGCGCCGGCCACGGCCTCTGCTCGGACGGCTTCTACGCCGCCCTCAAGCCGCTGACCGGGGAGCGCGAGCCGCTGAAGGCGCTGCCCAACTGCTGCGGCCTCGAGCAGCAGCGCTGCCAGGGGCCGGACGGCGCGGCGGTGATGGAATCCTGCCTGTGGGACGCGCTGCTGCTGCTGCGCAAGGAGATCGAGGGGCGCCCGGAGATGACGCGGTTCCTGGGCGAGCGCCTCAAGGCCGCCCGCGAGCGGCTCGACAAGCGCGGCCGCCAGCCGCGCGCCCGGGCCCCCAGGGTGGAGGCCGTCTTCGAGATCGCCGAGCGCGACCGCGGCGCCGACATCCCCGAGGCTCTGCGCCTGGCTCCGGGCACGGTGACGACGCTGCGCGGCGAGCTGGGCAAGGTGCTGCTGCACTACAACCAGGCGAGCGGTGGCGCCTTCTTCATCACCGCCGCCGACCTGCTCGGCTCGACCAGCGTCAACAAGGCGGCCGAGGGTTTCGTGGCCGGCTTCTACAACGCCAAGACCAACCCGGAGGCGCGTCTGCTGGCGGTGGGCGGCATCTGCGAGGACGCCATGGCCGGCTTCTGCTCGGGCCTGGGCGCCTTCGGACACCACATCGGCGTGGCCTCTTCGTACGCCGCGTTCCTGGCGCCGCTCGGCCACATCGCCGCCCGCCTGCACGCCATCGGCAACCAGGCGCGCGTCGCCGCGCAGGGCGGCGCCTACCGGCCGATGATCCTGGCGTGCGCCCACGCCGGGCTCAAGACCGGCGAGGACGGCCCGACGCACGCCGACCCGCAGGCGCTGCAGCTGTTGCTCGAGAACTTCCCGCCCGGCACGGCCATCACGCTGACGCCGTGGGACCCGCAGGAGCTGTGGCCATTGATGACCGCGGCCCTGGCGCGACGCCCGGCGGTGATCTCGCCGTTCGTCACGCGGCCCAACGAGCAGGTGCCCGACCGCGCCAAGCTCGGGCTGGCTCCGGCCACCGCGGCGCGCACCGGCGTCTACCGCCTGCGCCCCCCCCAGGGCGCGGCCGACGGCGTGCTGGTGCTGCAGGAGAGCGCGGTGGCCATGGCCTTTACGCGCGACGTGCTGCCGCGGCTCGAGCGCGACGGCGTCGACCTCGACGTCTACTACGTGGCGAGCGCCGAGCTGTTCGACGCCTTGCCGGCCGCCGAGCGCGAGAAGATCTACTCCGAAAGGCTCGGCCTCGAGGCCATGGGCATCACCGGCTTCACGCTGCCCACGATGTACCGCTGGGTGCGCTCCGAACGCGGGCGGGTGGCCACGCTGCACCCGTACCGCCAGGGGCACTTCCCGGGCAGCGGCCAGGGCGACATGGTGCTGGCGGAGGCGGGGCTGGACGGCGACGCCCAGTATCGCGCCATCCGCGAGTACCTCGACGCGATGGCGCGGGCGCGCTAGGGCGCCGCCGGCCGCGGGCGCGCGGCCCGGCGGACGACGGGAAACAGACAGAGGGGGAGCGGGTCACCGCTCCCCCTCGACGTCTGGGTGCCGGCGCCGTCTACTTGCGGCCCGGCTTGGCCAGCTTCCAGTCCACGAAGGCGCCGAGGATCAGCGGCAGGTCGGGCTGCCCGATCTCCTGCAGCTGGTAGGTCACGCGCACCGTCGGCTTGTCGATCTTGATGATGCGGTCGAGGTTGATCGGCGTGCCGATCACCACCACGTCGCACGGCACCTTGTTGATGGTCTCCTGCAGGTCCTTCACCTGCTGGTCGCCGTAGCCCATGGCCGGCAGCAGCACCCCGATGTCGGGGTACTTCCGGTAGGTCTCGGCGATGGAGCGCACCGCGTAGGGCCGCGGATCGACGATCTCGCGCGCCCCGAACTTGGTGGCCGCCACGATGCCGGCGCCGAACTTCATGCCGCCGTGGGTGAGCGTCGGGCCGTCCTCGACCACCAGGGCCCGCTTGCCGGTGATGCGCTCCGGATGGTCCACGGCGATCGGCGAGGCGGCGTCGATGAGCACCGCCTTGGCGTTGACCCGGCGGATGTTGTCGCGCAGCTGGGTGACCGCGCTGGCGTCGGCGGTGTCCACCTTGTTGATGATCACCACGTCGGCCATGCGCAGGTTGGCCTCGGCCGGGTAGTAGCCGAGCTCGTCGCCGACGCGCAGCGGGTCGGCCACCACGATGTTCAGGTCGGGCTTGAAGAACGGCATGTCGTTGTTGCCGCCGTCCCACAGGATGACGTCGGCCTCGGCCTGCGCCTTGGCCAGGATGGCGGCGTAGTCGACGCCGGCGTAGATGAGGATGCCCTCGACGATGTGCGGCTCGTACTCCTCCATCTCCTCGATGGTGCAGCGGTGCCGCGCGAGGTCCTTGAGGGCGGCGTAGCGCTGCACCCTCTGCTTGGCGAGGTTGCCGTAGGGCATGGGGTGGCGCACCACGGCGACCTTGAAGCCGTACTCGTGCAGCAGCTTGGCGATGCGCCGGCTGGTCTGGCTCTTGCCCGAGCCGGTGCGCACCGCGCACACCGAGATCACCGGCTTGACGCTCTTGAGCATGGTCGGGCCGGCGCCCAAGAGCTTGAAGTGCGCGCCGGCGGCGTTGACGATCGAGCTGCGCCCCATGACGTAGTCGTAGGTGACGTCGCTGTAGGCGAAGACCACCTCATCCACCTGGTGCTCGCGGATCAGCTGCGGCAGCTCGCTCTCGTCGAGGATGGGGATGCCCTTGGGATAGAGCTTGCCGGCCAGGGAGGCGGGGTAGCGCCGCCCGTCGATGTTCGGGATCTGGGTGGCGGTGAAGGCGACCACCTCGTACTGCCTGTTGTCCCGGTAGAGCACGTTGAAGTCGTGGAAGTCGCGGCCCGCCGCGCCCATGATGATGGTCTTGATCCGCTTCATACGCTCCTCGTGGATGGATCGGTTTGGAAAACCGTGGTTCCCGTCGTCTTCTCCCGCTCGTGTCCGCCCGCCGGCCGCCCCTTGCCCGCCGCGACCGTGCCCCGCCGCCGCTCAGCCGGCTTCGATCACCCGGCGCAGCCGCTCGCACGCCCAGTCGATCTCCTCGCGCGTGATGGTCAAGGGCGGCGCCAGGCGGATGACGCGGTCGTGCGTCTCCTTGCACAGGATACCCTCTTCCTTGAGCGCCTCGCAGTAGGGCCGCGCCTTCACCGTCAGCTCGATGCCGATCCACAGGCCGCGCCCGCGGATCTCCTTGATCACCGGGCTGACCAGTCCGCGCAGCTTGCCCAGGAAGTACTCGCCCAGCTCGGCCGAGCGCTCGATCAGCTTCTCCTCGACCAGCACCTTGAGCGCGGTGCGCGCCACGGCGCAGGCCAGCGGGTTGCCGCCGAAGGTACTGCCGTGGTCGCCCGGCTGGAAGACGCCGAGCACCTCGTGCGAGCCGAGCACCACGGAGACCGGATAGAAGCCGCCCGACAGCGCCTTGCCGACGACGTAGAGGTCCGGCCGCACGCCCTCGTGCTCGCAGGCGAAGAGCTTGCCGGTGCGCCCCAGCCCCGACTGGATCTCGTCGGCCACGAACAGCACGCGGTTCTCGGAGCAGATCGCGCGCGCCTCGCGCAGGAAGCCGGCCGGCGGGATGACGATGCCGGCCTCGCCCTGGATCGGCTCCACCAGGAAGGCGCAGGTATCGGGCGTGATGGCGGCGCGCAGGGCGGCGGCGTCGCCGTAGGGGATCACCTTGAACCCCGGCGTCAGCGGCCCGAAGCCGCGCCGGTACTGCTCCTCGCTCGAGAAGCTGACGATGGTGACGGTGCGCCCGTGGAAGTTGCCGGCGCAGGCGATGATCTCGGCGCGGCCCTCGGGGATGCCCTTCACCGTGTGGCCCCACTTGCGCGCCGCCTTGATCGCCGTCTCCACCGCCTCGGCCCCGGAGTTCATGGGCAGCGCCAGGTCCATCCCGGTCAGCTCGTGCAGGTCGCGGCAGAGCAGCGGCAGTTGGTCGTTGCGGAAGGCGCGCGAGGTGAGGGTGACGCGCTTGGCCTGCTCCACCAGCGTGGCCAGGATGCGCGGGTGGCAGTGGCCCTGGTTGACCGCCGAGTAGGCGGCCAGGCAGTCGAGGTAGCGCTTGCCCTCGACGTCGTACACCCACACGCCCGCGGCGCGTTCGACGACCACGTCGAGCGGGTGGTAGTTGTGCGCCCCGTAGGCGTCCTCGAGCCGGATGTAATCCGCGGTCGAGAGCGCGGCCGGGGCGGGCTTGGCGGCCGGGGAAGTCATCTTCACTCTCCGTCGAGCAGCAGGGTGAGCAGCGCCATGCGCACGTAGAGCCCGTTGGTCGCCTGCTGGAAGTAGAGCGCCCGCGGGTCGTCGTCGACGCTACGGTCCAGCTCCACGGTGCGCGGCAGCGGGTGCAGGATCATGGCGTCGGGCCGCATGCGCGGGAGCACGCTGGAATCGATGGTGTAACGGTTGCCCGGCACGCGCAGCCCGGCGGCGCGGTCCGGCTGGATGCGCGTCTGGTAGACCACGTCCACTTCCCCGACCACCTGGTTGATGTCGTCGGCCAGCTCGTAGGCGACGCCGTGGCGCTCCAGGTACTGGAGGATGTCGGGCTGCATCTGCATCTCGGGCGGGCTGACGAACCAGATCTTTATGCGCTCGAACTTGGCCAGCAGGTAGGCGAGCGAGCGCGCCGTGCGCCCGCGGTCGAGCTCGCCCACGAAGGCCACCGCCAGCCCGTCGAGGCTGCGGCGCCGGTAGATGGTGTAGAGGTCGAGCAGGGCCTGCGTCGGGTGCTGGCCGCCGGCCTCGCCGGCGTTGATCAGCGGCACCGGCGACACCCGCGCGGCGCGCTCGGCGCCGCCGGCCTGGTGGTGGCGGATGACGATGACGTCGCAGTAGCCGGCCAGGGTGCGGATCGAGTCCTCGACCTCCTCGCCCTCGACGGCGGAGGAGAAGATCCGGGCCTGCTCGGTGGACAGCACGCCGCCGCCCAGGCGCATCATCGCCGACTCGAACGAGAAGCGGGTGCGCGTCGAGGGTTCGTAGAACAGGGTCACCAGGATGCGGCCCTGGTACTCGAGCGTGCCGCGGCGCGCCACCACCCGCTCCATGCCCTTGGCGCGATTGAACAGGTCCATGAGCAGCGGCACGGTGAACTGCTGCGACTCGACCACGTGGCGGAGCTGCATGCTACGGCCTTCCTTCCTGCGGGCCGGCGCGGCTCGGCGGCGCGCCGCCGGCCGATCGCGCCCGCGCGCCTCACGGCACGACGTGGGTTCCCGCCGACCCCTTGACGGCCTCCTCGAGGTGCTCGAACGACGTGATGATCACTTCCCGGCCGCCGCCCGCGAGGAAGCGCAGCGCCGATTCGACCTTGGGGCCCATGTTGCCGGGCGGGAAGTGCCCGGCGCGGTAGTGCGCCGCCAGCTCGGCGGCGGTGGCGCGCGGCAGCGGCCGCTGCCCGGGTTTCTTGTAGTCGAGATAGACGCGGTCCACGTCGGTGGAGATGACGAAGCAGTCCACGCCCAGCTGGGCGGCGAGCAGCGCCGAGGCGCGGTCCTTGTCGATCACCGCCTCGATGCCCGCGAGCCGCCCGTCGCGGCGGATCACCGGGATGCCGCCGCCGCCCACCGCCACCACCAGCACGCCGCGCTCCAGGAGGTCGCGCACGACCTCCGCCTCGACGATCTCCAGCGGCTCGGGGGAGGGGACCACGCGCCGGTAGCCGCGGGCCGCGTCCTCGACGATGGCCCAGCCGAAGCGGCGCTGCCGGTCCTCGGCCTCCTCGCGCGAGTAGAACGGCCCGATGGGCTTGGTGGGTTTGTCCATCGCCGGGTCGTCGGGCGACACCACCACCTGCGTCAGCACGGTGGCCACCGGCAGGTCGAGCCCGGCCGCCGCCAGCTCGTTGTGCAGCGACTGCTGCAGCAGGTAGCCGATCTCGCCCTGCGTGGTGGCGTCGCAGACGTCGAGCGGGTGGCCGTACACCTGCCCGGCGGCGCGCTCCGAGCGCAAGAGCGCCGCTCCCACCTGCGGCCCGTTGCCGTGCGTGACCACGACGCGGAAATCGTCGCGGATGAGGCGCACGATGGCCGTCGCCGTGCGGCGGGCGTTGTCGAGCTGCTCGCCGATGGTGCCCTTCTCGCCGGCGCGGATCAGCGAGTTGCCGCCGACCGCGATGAGTGCCGTGCGTGGCATGCGGCCGCCGCTATTTCATCAGCTCGAGCAGGATGGACTTCTGCGCGTGCAGTCGGTTCTCGGCCTCCGGGAAGACGACCGAGCGCGGCGAGTCGATGACCTCGTCGGTGACCTCCTCGCCGCGGTGCGCCGGCAGGCAGTGCAGGAAGACGGCGTCCGGCTTGGCCTGCGCGAAGAGCTTGCCGTTCACCTGGAAGGGCAGGAACACCGGCCTGCGCTTCGCGGCCTCGTCCTCCTGGCCCATGCCCGCCCACACGTCGGTGTAGACGGCGTCGGCGCCCTTGACGCCCTCCACCGGGTCGTTGACGACGCGGCAGCTGCCGCCGGTCTGCTTGGCGCGCTCCTGCGCCCAGGCGAGTGCGGCGGCGTCGGGCTCGTAGCCCTTGGGCGTGGCCACCGTGACGTGGACGCCGAGCTGCGCGCCGGCGAACATCAGGGAGTGGGCGACGTTGTTGCCGGCGCCGACGAAGGCGACCTTCAGCCCCTCGAGCCGGCCCTTGGCCTCGATCAGGGTGAGGTAGTCGGCCATCGCCTGGCAGGGGTGGCTGTAGTCGGTGAGTCCGTTGATCACGGGGATGGACGCGTGCTCGGCCAGGCCCTCGGCGACCTCGTGCGCGAAGGTGCGGACCATGATGCCCTGCACCATGCGCTCGAGGTTCTTGGCGACGTCGTACACCGACTCGCGCTTGCCGAGGTTGATCTCGGCGGGGGAGAGGTAGACGGAGAACCCGCCGAGCTGCTGGATGCCGACGTCGAAGGTGACGCGCGTGCGCAGCGACGGCTTCTCGAAGATCAGCGCCAGCGTCTTGCCGCGCAGGGCGCCGGAGTAGACCTGCGGATTGGCCTTCAGCCACTCGGCGACCTCGAGGAGGCGGCGGATCTCCTTGGGCGTGAAATCGCGGATGGACAGGAAGTCGGTGGGGCTCATGGGGACCTCAGGGTGCGGCGGAACGGGCACGGAGCACGACGCGGGTCAGAGAGCGCAAGAAAAAGGGCGCCCGGGGCCGCCAGCGGTCACGGGGCTGGAGAGCACACCGGTGAGCGAGCAGGCTTGAGTTGATCGGGCGCCCGATAGTCGACGTCGCCTTCCCATCTTGCATAAAGCGGACCATTTCGTAGGCGACGTCCCGCCCCGCCCGAAGGCGGCGACCCCTTTGTTCTTGGGCCTATTCGGCCTTTTACACGGCCTGCTGTATGCTGTCAAATCACTTTCCAGCGACAACCTGTCCGGCGCGACCCGGCCTTTGTGGCCGGGCGCATCCCAAGGGGGCCACGACCGTGATCCGCCGTGCCTTGCTGACCGCCTGTTTCCTCGTCCTGGTCCCGGCCGCCGCCGCTCGGGCGGGCGACGACCCCCCGCGCTTCCAGGCCGAGGTGGAAGGGGGCCTCGTCTGGCAGTCGCGCAACGACGTGCGCATCCCCGGGGACACCGGCACCGAGTTCTCGCTGGTCGACGTCCTCGGCAGCGGGCCGTACGCCTCCGGCCGCATCTACCTCACTTGGGACGCGTCGCGGAAGAGCAGCCTGCGGCTCACGATCGCCCCGCTCATCCTCAAGGGCGAGGGGACGCTCGCCGACAGCGTGAGCTTCGCGGGGGAGACCTTCGCGCCCGGCGTCAGCACCGACGCGACCTACAAGTTCAACTCGTACCGGCTGAGCTACCGGTATCTCGTCCACAGCGGCGCGCGCTGGCAGTGGCGGATCGGCCTCACCGGCAAGATCCGCGACGCGCGCATCGCGCTGGCGCAGCCCGGGACGCAGGCCGAGAAGACCGACTTCGGGTTCGTGCCGCTGCTGAACCTCAACGGTCAGGTGGCCCTGTCGCCCGACGTGCAGCTCGAGCTCGACGCCGACGGGTTGGCGGCGCCGCAGGGGCGGGCTTTCGACGTCTCGCTCAAGGGGCGCTACCAGATCAGCTCGGGCACCAGCCTCGCCCTCGGCTACCGCACGCTCGAGGGCGGCGCCGACAACGACGAGGTCTACACCTTCGCCTGGCTGCACTACGCGGTGGCGTCGGTGACCTACCGGTTCTGAGCCCCGAATGCGGAGGGCCGGCGATCGCCGCCGGCCCTCGCGCCACAGCGGCCGCGCCGCTCAGAAATAGTAACGCAGGGTGACCATCGCGCCGGTCGCGAACATCGCTTCGCGGCGGGAGTTCTCGCGGTTGTAGATGCCGACGAGGTCTACCCCGACCACGAAGTCGGGCTGGGCGTTGTAGGCCAGGCGCAAGACCGTCTGGCGGCCGATGTCGGGGACCGACGAGTTCATCTCGGGCAGCGACGTCTGGCGGTAGGCGAGCGCGGCTCCCAGCGGGATGTCCCACGCGGCTCCGGCGTCGAAATCCACGCACGCGCCGTAGCTGTACTCCCAGCCGTCGGCCGCACCCCGCTGCGGGGCCTCGCCGTAGGACGTCTCTCCGAACAGGGTCAGCCCGAACGGCCGGCTCATCGCCCACGCGAAATGCAGCCCGCCCCGGCCGCGCACCACCGGGATGTCGTCGATGAGACGCGGGTTCGGCGCTCCATCGATCACGTCCTCGACGAACCCCCGCAGATCCACGGCGGTGTAGGACTGCCTGGAGGCCAGCAGCGATCCGCACAGCATGGTCCTGCGCGACTGGTACAGCCGCGCCATCCAGCCGAAGTCGAAGCCGGCGCCCACGGTCACGCCTTCCCTCACCAGCGAGGCGGCCTGCGTGCCGAGACGGGTGCGCAGGTTGACCGTCGTCCGCACCGCGATCCAATCCTTGACCGCCTGCTCGTACTCGAAGCCGAGAAGGGCGTAGATCAGATCCCCCTGCAAGGTCACCAGCGTGTCGCCTTGCACGACCACCGGCGGATAGTCGAGGTCGAGCGCCTGGGCGTAGCCGAGCGAGTTGCGCACGTGGGTGCTCACGAAGGCCTCGGGGATGAGATCGGTGGGCAGGAACGTGTGCCCGGCCAGGTGGGGGCGCCGGATGTCCTGCGCGGCCGCCGGGGCCGGGAGCCCCACGCCCGCCGCCGCCAGGGCCGCGGCCACCCAGAGTGCGGCGAGGCCGCCGCGCGCGTGTCCGTTCGAGGTGCGCATCAGGGCCTCCCGAGCGGGAAGAGCACTCCCGCGGTGATTTGCAGCCCGGTGGAGCGGAAACGGTCCGGCAGGTTCGGGGTCGAGCCGTCCGCCGCGGGGTCCGCCAGGTTGACCAGCCCCATCACGTAGCGCGCCTCCACGGTGAGGCGGGGGCGCCCGATCGGGAACACGACTCCGACGCCCAGCAGCGCGCCGACGTCGAGGCTCTGGAACGAGTCCTTCACGTCCTCTTCCGGCCCGCGGCCCGAGAGCGTGGCCGCCGTCAGGAAGGCGACGTCGAGGCCGCCGGCCACGTAGGTGCGCCCGCCCGCCGCGAGGAACTTCACCACGACCGGGACCGCGACGTAGTCGAGGGCCACGCTCAAGCTGTCCTCCGAGGAGTTGTCTTCGGAGTCGGCGAGCCGGATGCCCGTGCCCCGCCGCACGAACATCGGTTGCAGGCTCAGGAAGATGTCCGAGCCGATGCCGATCTCGCCTTGCGCCCCGGCGATCAGGCCGGTCTTGCCGCTGTACTCGGCGTCCGGCGGGGCGTCGCCGCTGATCCCCCCCCGGTTCAGTCCGACCACGGCGCCCACCGCGGCCGCGTGGGCGGGTTCGCCGCCGGCCGCGAGCGCGGCGGCCAGCAGGGCGGCCATCGCCAGAGGTACTTGGATTCGTCTCATGTCTCCCTCTTCTGATTGCGGTGGAGCCTGGGCGCCGGAGGGGTGCCAGGCGGCCGCTACTCTAACCCGCGTGGCCGGGTCGGGAAAGCGTAATAGCCCCAGCCGGGCGGCCGGGTCTCGGGGGGGCAGCCCAGCGGCGGCGGGGCCGCGGTTCTGCTATCCTCCGGCCCGTATGCGGTGGAGCGCCGGTTCCGGCGCTGCCACGTCCGGATCCCCAACCGAGGCTCCTGTCATGCCCCAGCTCATCGACGTGCTCCTGCTCCTCGCGCTCCCCGCGTCCGGGAAGAGCGAGGTGCGCCGCTACCTGGCGCAACTCGGTCCCGACGAGTCCCGCGACGATTTCCATCTCGGCCCCACGGTGCAGCTCGACGACTACCCCTACGTGCACATGATGCGGCGTGTCAGCCAGGAGCTGCGCAAGCTCGGCCGCGACGGGGTCTTCTTCGACTCGGACGACCTGCCGATGAAGGAGCCGCTCGACTGGGGGACGCTGATCGAGCTGCTGAACGAAGACTTCGACGACCTCGTCCAGCGCCGTCACGCGGCCCCTGCGTCGGCCTCGGAGTGGCTGCTCGACCGCTTCGACGCGGCCCGCGCCCGGGTGGGCGCCGAGCCGGTGCTGGGGAAGCTCCCGGCGGAGGCGCGCGCCGCCCTGGTGCGCGCGCTGGCCAAGGAGAGCGCCAACCTGCTGCGCGACAAGAACGCCGGCGTCCCCGACAGTCTCGAGGGCCGCACGGTGGTCATGGAGTTCGCGCGCGGCGGCCCGGACGGCGCGACGCTGCCGCTGCCCACGCCGCTCGGCTACCGCTATTCCCTGGCGACGCTCTCGGACGCCATCCTCGCGCGCTCCGCGATCCTCTACGTGTGGGTGACCCCCGAGGAGTCGCGCCGCAAGAACCGCGAGCGCACCGACCCCAAGGACCCGGGCTCGATCCTCCATCACGGCGTGCCTATCGCCGTGATGATGGGCGACTACGGCTGCGACGACATGGCGTGGCTGATCGAGCAGTCCGGCCGCCCCGACACGGTGCGGGTGGAGACGCGGGGCCAGACCTACCTGCTGCCGCTGGGCCGCTTCGACAACCGCGTCGACAAGACGACTTTCGCGCGCGCCGACCGCGAGGCCTGGAAGCCGGCGGACGTCGCCGCGCTGCGCGCCGGAATCAAGGAGGCGCTCGACCGGCTGGTGGACGTCTCGGCGCCGGGCGGCTAGGGGGCGGGCGTGCCGACGATCGATCACAACGGCCGCTCGCTCGAGCTGAACGAGGAGGGTTTCCTCGTCCACCCCGAGGAGTGGGACGACGAGGTCGCCCTGTGCCTCGCCCGGGCCGAGGAGAACCTCGAAGCCCTCACCGACGAGCACTGGGCGGTCCTCCGCTTCATCCGGCGGAACTACGAGGAGAAGCAGTCGGCGCCGATGGTGCGCGCCATCTGCAAGACCACCGGCCTGCCCCTGAAGCGCATCTACGAGCTCTTCCCCTCGGGCCCCGCCAAGGGCGCCTGCAAGCTGGCCGGCCTGCCCAAGCCCGACGGCTGCGTCTAGCGGCATGGCGGATCCGCTGCGCCTCGGCGTCCTGGTCGCGGCGGCCTGGGCCCTGCTGGCGCTCGGCGCGCAGTATCTGCGCTCGCGCGCCTACGGCCGGCGCGAGTGGTTCGCGCCCGCGGCCGGGAGCGCCGCCCGCGGCGTCGCCTACGCCTTCGGCCCTGGCCTGTCGCCGGCGGCCAAGGAGAGCGCCCGCGAGAACCTCCCGGTCTACTTCACCGGTGTCACCTATCACCTCGGGGTCTTCGCCAGCCTGGCGGCCCTGGCGCTGGCGCTGGCCGGGGTGACGCCTGCCGGAGTGGCGCTCGCCGGTCTGCGCGTCCTCAGCCTGCTGGGCGCGCTGGCGGGAGCCGGGCTGCTGGTCCGCCGCGTTCGGGAGCGCCATCTGCGGGCGCTGAGCCTGCCGGACGACTTCGTGGCCAACGGGCTGACGACGCTGTTCGTGGCGCTGACCTGCGTGCGCACGCTGGCGCCGGCGGCGGCAGCGGCGCAGATGATCGCCGCCATGCTGTTGCTCCTCTACCTGCCGCTCGGCAAGATCCGCCACTGCGTCTTTTTCTTCAGCACGCGCTGGCATTCCGGCGTCCACTTCGGCCGGCGCGGCGTGCTGCCGCCGGCGGCCTGAGCCCGGGAGCCCGCCACACCATGCTCGACCTCGGCGACCTCGAAGCCCGGCTGGAGC
>Ga0315276_10001586_pt1 | contig 20398 bp, 12 predicted proteins | sample YL17G05_0_MG_FD_204542 | JGI IMG/M metagenome (GOLD analysis project Ga0315276, IMG submission 204542) | Sediment microbial communities from Yellowstone Lake, YNP, Wyoming, USA - YL17G05_0 | ecosystem: Environmental > Aquatic > Freshwater > Lake > Sediment | place: USA: Wyoming | collected... | reverse complement strand
CGAATATCACGCGACCTCCCAGGTCAGCGACTTCGATGGCCTGCTCGGCCGCTTCTCCGCCCCACGCCGCCTCGAAGACCACATCCGCGCCCCGACCGCCCGTCAGATCGCGAATCGTCTCTACCGGATGGGATGACTTCGCGTCGATTGCCACGTCGGCGCCCCAATCTCGAGCGGCATCTACCCGCCAGGGCAGGACGTCGGTGGCGAAGACGGAGCGGACGCCTGAGAGCTTGCACAACCTAACGATGAGCAGTCCGATGGGCCCGCAGCCGAGGACGGCGACGGTCTCGCCGAGGCTTAGGCCCGCGAGGTCGACGGCATGGATAGCGACGCCCAATGGCTCGAGCAACGTGCCCTCGTCCAGCGATAGTTGCCCAGGTAGGGGAAAACAGGAGCGTGCCGGGAAGACAATCCGTTCCTGGAGGGCGCCGTCGTTTGGCCACAGGCCGATGAAACGTAAGTTCCGGCAGAGGTTGTACCGGCCTCTTTCACAGAGGTCACAGTTGCGACAAGAGACGGAAGGGTCCACCGCGACCATCTGTCCTGGGTTGAGCTGATTGCCAAAGCCGTCTCGCGCGTGCGAGCCGGCGGTGATAACGGTTGCGGAGAACTCGTGACCCGGCACTACGGGGGTTTCGAGGAGCGTGTCGCCGATCTGCCCCTGTTGATAGAAAAGAAGGTCCGACCCGCAGATACCGACGACGCCCACGCGCAAAAGCACTTCGCCTGGTCCGGGAGACGTAGGCTCCGGCACTTCAACGATGCGCAGGTCGCGCGGACCGAAGAGCCTCGCTGCCTTCATGTGGGACGCTGCGGCTGACCGTAGTCGCTGAGGTACCGGCGGCGAAGGCTCAGGACATCCTCGTCAGATATCGGAAGCAGTTTGCCCAGAGAACAGGCTATGGCGACAGTGCGCGCGACGTCTTCGCACATAACAGCCGCTTTGAGAGCGGCAAGTGCCGAGGGTCCAACCGCGAACACACCGTGATTCTGCAAAAGCACGGCAGGGCATCCAGGATTTGCTCCCTCGCGGAATACCCTCACGACCTCACGGCCGATCTCCTCTCCGCCTATCCTGGCGAAGCCGCCGCAGGGAATAGGCCCGCCAAACTCGTCCGCCATCGCGGTAAGGACGCAGGGAATATCCCGGCCGGTGGCCGCCCAGGCGGTGGCGAATGGGCTGTGGGTATGGACGACGCCGTTCACTTCAGGCAGGTGGCGGTAGATGTAGCAGTGGGTCAGAACGTCGGATGACGGTTTGCACGTGCCTTCGATGACGGAGCCGTCGAGGTCAACGACTACCATCAGTTCGGGCGACAGCTCATCGTAGCGCAGACCGCTAGGCTTGATGACGATCCGCCCTGTCAGCGGATCGCGGGCGCTGATGTTACCGCTCGTCCAGGTGACCAACCCGTTGCGCGGCAGTTCACCGTGCAAATCGCAAACGACCTTGCACAATTCATCGAGCATGGCTGTTGTCCAGAGCCTCCTGCCGTATTGCCAGCAAACGCTTCATCACGTCATTCTCGCCGCGTCCGAAATAGTCGTGCAAACGGAGGTACTCGCCGTACAGCCGACGGTAGACAGCGCTGTCCGCGGAAGACGGCCTGTAAACGACGTCCTTCAGTTTGCCCATGTTTCTGGCCGCTTGACGTATGTCGGCGTAGGCTCCCGCGGCGACGGCGGCGTGCATGGCCGAGCCGAGCGCTGGCCCCTGAGTGCTGCCGATGGCTCGGATATCCCGACCAGTCACATCGGCGTAGACTTGCATGAGCAATGCGTTCTTCTCTGGCAGACCCCCCGCGGCGACGAGCGCGTTCACGGGTAGGCCCTGTGCTTCGAAGGTCTCGATGATCAGACGGGTGCCGTAGGCGGTTGCCTCGATAAGCGCTCTGTATATGTCCTGTGGACGCGTGGCCAGGGTGGCGCCGACAATCAGGCCGCCGAGATCAACATCCACGAGAATGGAGCGATTGCCGCTCCACCAGTCGAGGGCCAGCAGGCCGTGCTCACCGGGTTTCTGTTCGGACGCTTCGGCTTCGAGGAAGGTGTGCAGCTCTTTACCTGCCTTTTCCGCAGCAGAGTGATACTCCGGCGGCACGGCATTATCGACGAACCAGGCGAAGATGTCGCCGACGCCGCTCTGACCGGCCTCGTAGCCGTAGAAACCCGGTATTATGCCGTCCTCTACGACTCCGCACATCCCCGGCACCTCGCGGAGCTCATTTCCCAGCAGCATGTGGCAGGTACTGGTTCCCATGACCATGACCATCTGGCCCGGCTGAACGACCTGGGCAGCCGGAACGGTAACGTGGGCGTCGACATTGGCTACGGCTACGGCTATTCCTGGCGGCAGCCCTGTCCAGTCCGCCGCCTCCGCCGTGAGACTGCCGCTGCGCCCGCCCAGCGGACTTAGGTCGCCCTTCATCTTCGTCTGGACGACGTCGCCAAGGTCTGGATGCAGGCGCATGAAGTATTCTTTTCGGGGGAAGCGTCCGTCCTGGAACATCGCCTTGTAACCGGCGGTGCAGGCATTACGCGTTTCCACGCCGCATAGCTGCCAGACCACCCAATCGGCGGCCTCGATTAGCCGATCGGCGGCTCGGTATACGTGCGGCGCTTCATCCAGGATCTGCAGCGATTTGCTGAAGAACCATTCGGAAGAAATCCTGCCGCCGTACCGGCGCAACCATGGTTCCCCCATGAGCCGAGCGACTTCGTTGATGTGGTCCGCCTGAGGTTGCGCCGCATGGTGCTTCCATAGTTTCACCCAAGCGTGTGGCTCGAGTTTGAACTCGGGAAGACGGCAGAGCGCGGTGCCATCGGCAAGCACAGGCATCATCGTGCAGGATGTGAAGTCTATACCGATGCCGATGACATCCTCAACCGGAACGCCGCTGTCCTGCAACGCCTCAGGGACGGCGATCTTCAATACCCTGAGGTAGTCCTCCGGATTCTGCAGCGCCCAACGAGGCGGGAGCGAGACGTTGCTTTCCGGCAGGCAGCGATCGATTACGCCGTCTTCGTAGTCGCAGGCGGCTACGGCCATCTCCTTGCCGTCGGCGACCCGTACGACGAGGGCTCTGCCTGATTCTGTCCCGAAATCGACGCCTACCGTGTAGTTTTCCGCGCCCATATCCTAGCGATCCTTTTGTTGTCTTTTTGATTGTGCCGCAAGCGGGCATGGGCGGTCAACGTGCCGGCTGATTGCGGCAGAAGAACGGACCGAGGCACTCCATGGCTTCAGAAGCGGGCCTTTCGTCACGAGCTGACCCAAGTTGATCGTTAGGTCCTGAAGTTTTAGCGTGTGAAGCGGATCGACAATATAGTCCAGATGAAAAGAGGAGAACAACATGAACGATAGGATCGAAGCGGCGAAGAAATTCGGTGACTGTCTCGCCAATCAGAGGTATGGCGAGCTGGATGACCTGTTGGCCGACGATGTGGTGCTGAGCGTGCCCCTCATGGGTATCAACAACAGCGGGAAGGACTCCGTCCGAGGGGCGCTGGCCAACATGCCAGCGAGCGGCGGCCCGGCTATTGAGTGGTCAGAACCGGTAGAGGAAGGGGACATAGTCAAGAGCGTCGGCAAGGGATCGCCCATCGGGCCGATGAAGATCATGCTTGGCTTCTCAGCAGACAACAAGATCAACAAGATTGAGGTTGGATTGGGTTCGTAACGCCGGCACGAATTCGCTCACGGCCATTTCCTTGAGCGCAACGGCGGCGGAGTAGGGGATATGAGCAGCGAAACGCAAGCGACGATGCTCAGCAAAATCTCCTCCCGCATTCGGGCGGCAGTTCGGCGTTAACCCGAAAGCGGCCGCCTTCGCGCCGGGCCGCGTGAACTTGATTGGAGGGAGCACACTGTTTGCAGTGATGGCCTTATGCTGCCGATCGTAATCCAGGTGAAGGTGTATGGCGCCGGGTCGCCGATGCTGTGCCACTCTCCCGGCTGTCTTCGAACCTTGACCATTGCGCCCCCGGGAATTACATTGCCGCAGAGGCGAGGCAGCCTGGACGGTGCCACCTGAAGGGAGTAGTGACTTGATGAACAAGCAACGTGGCCTGTACCTCCCCCAATTGAGCGCGAAGCGCCTCACTCGTCGCCGGTTGATGCAGGTTGCCGGCATCGGCGCAGCCGGCGCGATCGGCGCAGCCTACCTCGGCTGCGGTGGCGATAACAAGGAAGAGGCGTTGCCCACGCTGTCGGCGGGCACAACGCCTGAGACAACCACGAAGCCGGTGAGAGGCGGCAGCATCACGATCGCGATAGGCTCTGCGTTCGACTCCTTCGACCCTCACGTATCGGGGGGTATCTATGCCAAATGGGCGATGATGGCGCTCTACGACGGGCCACTGGCAGACGAACTGGACGAGAATAACAACCTCGTTCTCGTCCCACATCTCGCCAAGAGCTGGGAGCTACCCGACCAGCTCTCCCTGATAATGAACTGGCGAGAAGCAGTCAGGTTCCAGGACGGCACCGACTTCAACGCGGCCGCCGCCAAGGCCTACTTCGACAATGTCCTGAATCCTGAAACAAAGTCGATCCATGCTGCCGAACTCAAGGCCCTCGACCGCGTCGAGAACTCCAACGACCTAACTTCTACCCTCTTCCTCAAAGAGGCCGACGCGCAGTTCATCTACTACATGAACGATGCGACCGCCGCCATGCCCTCTCCCGCGGCGGTCCAGAAATGGGGATCGGACTACGGCACACATCCCGTCGGAACGGGAGCGTTCATCCTCAAGGGCCAGCAGCCGGGGGCCTCCTATGAGTTCGAGAGGGACCCCACTCACTGGCGCCCGGACCAGCCCTACCTCGATGGCTATAAATGCCGCGTTATCCCGGACAAGGCAGTGGCCGCGGCGGCCCTCAAGGCCGGCGAAGTCGACTATGCCGAGCAGAGCGAGCTGGATGTGCAGGACATCCTCAGCTTCCAGCAGGACTCTGATTTCGACGTTTTGGTCGAGGGTTGCGACTCGCTGATGCAGATCTGGATCTACAATGAGCGTCCGCCCGGCAACAACGTCCACTTGCGAAGAGCGATATCCTACGCCATCAACCGGCAGGAGTTCGTCGACAAGTACAATGGCCTCGCCTTCGTCAGCACCGGTCCCATGCCAAAGCACAGCGCCTACGAGAACCCGAGCGAGCCTGACCCCGAGTACAACCCGGAGAAGGCGAAGGAGGAACTAAAGGCAGCGGGCTATGAGGACGGCATCACGATCAAGATGAAAGCGATTGGCGATCCTCTGGTTCAGTCCGACGTCGAGCTGCTTGCAGCCCAACTTAGCCAGGTCGGCATCAAGGTGCAGCCGGAGTTCGGCAGCGCCGCGTCGGCGGCAGCAACCCTCGCCAACGGCGACTACGAAACCGCCTTCGGCTCCTGGGTCACAACCGACGTCGGCGACCTTCAGTATGCGTTCCGCCTTCTCTACCACAGCACCGGCTATTTCAACGGTGGTTCGATCAAAGACCCGGAGATGGACAGCCTCATAGACCAGGCCAGCGCTGAGCCGGATTCCAAGAAGAGAAGAGAGCTCTACTGGCAGGTGATGAGGATCATCAACGAGAATGCCTACATGCTCTACCTGATCGGCCGTCCGATCATCAAGGTCGTCCGCAAGGGGATTCATGGCTTCAACACAACCTACAATCCGTTTGTGCTGGCTTCCGACAAAGAGGCCCGCAAGCTCTGGCGGGAGTAACCTCGGCGCGAAGTTGAACGCCTGTTCCCTCCAGTCATGATCCCGATTCATTTCGAGGGAGGCCAGACCTAGGGAGTCTCCCCTTGTCTACCGGGCTGTCCGTAACTTCGACTGGGTAAGTGTGCCGTATGCCAGAGCTTTCGTTCCCACCTGACTTTGACTGGGGCGCCTGCACCTGCGCCTTCCAAACGGAGGGGGCCTGGGACGAAGACGGCAAAGGCGAGTCCGTGTGGGACTACATGACCCACAATGGGATGGTAGCGCCGGGCCCCAACGGCGACACCGCCTGTGACTTCTACCACCGCTACCCGCAAGACATCGCTCTGATGAAGGAGCTTGGTCTGAAGACGGTGCGCTTCAGCGTCGCCTGGCCCCGCATCTTCCCTGAGGGCAAGGGCCAGGTCAACCAGAAAGGGCTCGACTTCTACGACCGTGTCATCGATACGTTTCTAGCGGCGGGGATTTCGCCCCTTCTGAACTGCTATCACTTCGACCACCCGATGGCTCTCGAACAGAAGGGCGGCTGGACGAACCGCGACATGGCGCAGCAGTTCGCCGACTACTGCGGTGTCATTGCCAAGCGCTATGGCGACCGCGTCAAGCGCTGGATGGTGATGAACGAGCCCTGGGTCTTCAGCGGCGGCGTTTTCATCGCCGGCAGGGACGACTGGGATAGGGGCCTTCGCGCAATGCACATCGTCGCCATGGCTCACGGAATGGGAGCGACGGCCATAAGGTCGGAGGCGAAGTCACCCTGGATCACCACGGCCTTTGACTGTCCCGGCATCTACCCTGTGAGTGACAGTGAGGAAGATATCGCCGCGGCTGAGCGCTATTGGCGCATGCGTGACGGCCTCTTTATTCAGGGCGTGCAGACCGGGGAGTATCCGGAGTTCTTGCTCGGTGGAGACCAGGAGGACCGCCTGGGCGTTCAGGCGGGGGACATGAGGCTCGTGCACTCCCCCCTCGATGCCGTTGGTCTGAACATCTACGGGCGCGAGCTTGTCGCCTACTCCTCCTCTGAGCCCCGCCTCAACGCTCGGCTCGTGGTGCCACTGCTGCTGAAGGAGAGGAATTGGCATTTAGAGGTCTACCCTGAAGCCGTCTACCAGGTGTCGACGCGGATGTCGAAGGACTACCGCACGCCTCTCTGGATAACGGAGATGGGCGTCACCTACTCTGACTTCCCTGATGAGAACGGAGTGGTCGACGATAGCCGCCGCGTGCGCTTCCTCCAGAACCACATGGGGGAGATGCACAGAGCCATCCAGGGCGGCGCCGACATCCGCGGTTGCCACGTCTGGACGATAATGGACAGTGTGGAGTGGAATAGCGGCTTCAACATGCGCTTCGGCATGGTGTACTGCGATCCAATCGCGCAGCAGCGGATCATCAAGAAGAGCGGCTACTGGTACCGCGACCTCATCAAGTCGAACAAGCTTGTATTGCCCGCCTAAACAAACAGAAAGGTACACTGATGGCGAAACTTACCTTTCCTCCTGAGTTCGATTGGGGCGCCTGCACCTGCGCCTTCCAAACCGAAGGGGCGTGGGATGAGGGCGGCAAGGGAGAGTCCGTGTGGGACTACATGACCCACAATGGGATGGTAGCGCCGGGCCCCAACGGCGATGTCGCCTGCGACTTCTACCACCGCTACCCGCAGGACGTCGCCCTCATGAAGGAGTTGGGGCTGAAGACCGTCCGCTTCTCCATCGCTTGGACGCGGATCCTGCCAGAAGGCAAGGGTAAGGTGAACCAGAAGGGGCTCGCCTTCTACGACCGGGTGATCGAAGAGTTCCTGAAGGCAGGAATCTCGCCGCTCGTCAACTGCTATCATTTCGACCACCCGATGGTGCTGCAGCGCCAGGGCGGCTGGCTCAACCGCGACATGGCGAAGTACTTCGCCGACTATTGCGGTGTCCTGGCGTCTCACTACGGCGACCGCGTCAAGCGCTGGATGGTGGTGAATGAGCCCTGGCCGTTCAGCGCCGGCGTCTTCATCTCGCGTATGGGCGATTGGCAGAAGGGCCTTCGCGCAATGCACATCGTCGCCATGGGTGTCGGCTTGGGCGCGAAGGCGATCCGCGCGGGCGCGGGCGGCCCGGTGTCCATCACCACCTCCTTCGATTGTCCTGGCATCTATCCCGCCAGCGACAGCGAGGAAGACGCCGCCGCCGCCGCGCGACGCTGGAACATGCACAACGCCTTCTTTATCGACGGCGTCCAGAAGGGCCGCTACCCCGACTTCTACGTCGGGAGCGACCAGGCAGAGGCGCTCGGTGTCCAGGACGGCGACATGGAGTTGGTGAAGGGGCCGCTCGATTCCCTGGGCCTGAACATCTACGCCCGCGAAATCATCGCCTATAGCCCCACGGAGCCGCACATCAACGCCCGCATCATAGCGCCACCGGAAGGCTCTGAGACATTCTACGGCCAGCAAATCTACCCGGAGGCCGTCCACCAGGTCCTTACCCGCATGGGCCGCGAGCATCCGGAGCCCCTCTGGGTGACGGAGATGGGCTGCGACTATACTGATTATCCGGACGAAGATGGTGTCGTCGACGATAGCCGCCGCGTGACCTTCCTGAGGAATTACATGGCCCAGATGCACCGGGCGATGGAGGACGGCGCTGACGTGCGCGGCTGCCACGTCTGGACAATCATGGACAGTGTAGAGTGGCGGAGCGGCTTCAACATGCGCTTCGGCCTTGTCTACTGCGATCCGCTCACTCAACAACGCATCACCAAGAAGAGCGGCCACTGGTACCGTGAGATAATCAAGTCGAACACTGTGGTCGTGCCTTGATGACAACAACGGCGAACGTTGCCGAAGGAGACATGCGATGACTCTGGCGGGCCCCACCTATCGAGTGAAGCGCAATCCCAACTTCGATAACCTGCGCCGTTCTTTGTTGCGCCTGGGCCCGCCTGGGCCCGTGCCTATCTTCGAGAACGGCGCTGATCCCGCCATGGTGCTCGCCCTCACAGGGGAGACGGGAAGATGGCGATCGTGGGGATTGTACGGCGGCATGCAGACGCAGGGCGAATTTGAAAGCGGGCGACATGGCAGGGACGTATTCAACCTGACCTTGCGGTTCTGCTATGAAAACGGGTACGACTACGTCTGGGCGTGGACCGGCCTGGTTTTCCCCCGCGCCAACTTCCATGCACTACAAGACACAGCTCCAGCGGAGAACTGGGAAGGCGGCGTTCGGTTCTGGCAGGACGAGAGCAGCGGGCCCATCCAGACATGGGCAGACTTCGAGAGCTATCCCTGGCCGAAGCTTGAAGACATCAGCTACGGCGCCGTCGAGTATTTCAACCGATTCGTCCCGGACGGGATGAAGGTGGGGGTGAATTTCTTCGGCATTCTGGAAAACACTTCATGGTTGATGGGCCTTGAGCCTCTATGCTATGCGCTGGCCGACGATCCCTCTCTGCCGGCAGCGATATTTCAGCGTGTCGGCGACCTCACTCTGGCGGCTGTAGACTACGCCGCGACGGTCGACAACGTGGGCTTCGTTGTCTTGGGTGACGACATGGGATGGGCATCCAGCACGCTGTTGTCGCCTGCGGTGCTACGCAAGCACGTTCTTCCTCATCATGCCAGGATCGTAAATAGGGTCCACGCTGCCGGGAAACCGATCGTGCTTCATTCCTGTGGCAACGTTCTATCGCTTATGGACGACTTCATCGACATCGGCTTCGACGCCAAGCATGCCTACGAGGACAAGATCATGCCGGTGGAGGACGTCTATCGCCGCTGGGGCGACCGCATTTCGATCGCCGGTGGTATTGATATGGACATTCTGGGACGGGGCACAGAGGAGCAGGTGCGTCACCGCGTGCGGCAGGTTCTCGAGGTCTGCGCGGAGAAGGGCACCGGCTACGTGCTTGGCAGCGGCAACGGCCTCGCGAACTTCATTCCGCCTCAGAACTATCTGGCAATGGCCGAAGAGGGACGTCGCTGGAATCGAGACCATTACGGGACGCCATAGAGCGTGCCGAGGAGCCGGTAGTGCGAGAAGGAAGGGCTCGGGCTTGAGAAAGAGGAGAAGATGATCGAAGCCACGTTGCATGTGGACGTTGAGCGGAAACTAGGTAAGGCGCAGCCCCTCGTGTTCGGCCAGTTCATCGAGCACCTCGGCCGCTGCATCTACGGTGGCGTTTTCGAACCCGGCTCTCGCCTTGCGGACGAGCAAGGATTCCGTAGGGATGTCCTTGACGCGATACGCGGGCTGCGACCCCCCATTCTCCGCTGGCCAGGAGGCAACTTCGCGTCGGGCTATCACTGGTTGGATGGCGTGGGCCCCGCAGAAGAGCGACCGACGCGATTTGACCGGGCCTGGCGCAAGACCGAATCAAACGCCTTCGGCACCGACGAGTTCATCCGCTACTGTCGCCTCTTGGAGAGTGAGCCCTACCTCTGCGTCAACATGGGCTCGGGCGATCTGGACGAGGCCGCCGCCTGGGTCGAGTACTGCAATGGCGCGGCAGGAACGCATTACGCCGACCGTCGGGTGAGAAACGGCACCGACGAGCCTTTCAGAGTACGCTACTGGGGGTTGGGGAACGAGGTCTTCGGCTTTTGGCAAATCGGCCAAGCGTCTTCCCACGAATATGCTCTTCGTGCCCGTGAGTTCGGCAAAATCATGCGACTCACCGACCCCAGCATTCGCCTTATAGCCTGCGGCGCTCATGATCCCGAGTGGGACTGGGAGGTTGTCAAGACGGCAGGACGGTACATCGACTATGTTTCCGTCCACTCGTACTTCCGGCCGGAGAGTTCCGACCCCTACTACTCCCTGATGGCGCGTCCTATGATCGAGGAGGAGTACATAAGAGACCTTCACCATCTCATCCGCGCCGCCCGCCGGCAGTTTGGAATCAAGCGCGCCATCAGCATCGCTTTTGACGAGTGGAATGTCTGGTATCGGACGTTCGCCGACGCGCTGCAGCCGGATTCTCGCCAGGAAGAGCCATACAGCCTCGGCGATGCCCTCTGCGTGGCCGCCTTCCTCAATGTGTTGCGCCGCTCCTGCGACGCTATTGGCATGGCCAACTTCGCTCAGACGGTCAATGTCCTCGGCGCTATTCTCACGAGTCCGGACGGGCTGGTCCTTCAGACGGTCTACTATCCGTTGCTGATGCAACGGGAGCACAGCGGCGCGACGGTTCTGGACGTGGGCGCCGAATCTGACGAGTTCGAGACGACGGTAGGCGGACAGCAGTACCGAGTCGGCTATTTGGACAGCTGCGCCACGCTCGACGAAGAAGAGGGAGTGCTATATCTCTCCTGCGTCAACTTCCATCGTTCCGAAAGGATGCGGTTGCGACTGCGGGGAGTCCCAGCCGGTAGAGCAACGCTCTATTCGCTGACGGGTTCGGATCCGGACGCGACGAACACTTTTGAGCAGCCAAATGCGGTGACGGTCATGACAGAGGACCGCCCAATCGGGTCTGACTCCGTGATCGAACTGGGTCCACACTCGGCGAACGTAATTGAGATTAGCATCAAGCCTTGAGGCAAGCCTTCGGGGTGCCAATACTCCATCCGTATCTTTCGGGCCCAGAGCGCTGGCAGCCCCCAAGCGCAGATACGGATCCAATAGCGTTGCCCCACAGGCGTTCTGTCGCGGGTGGCACCCCTTCTCTGCTAAAGCATGGCAGAGTAGAATCTAGAAAAACAAGCTTAACGAGCGAATTCTGGTATGCCAAACTGCGAGAAGAACCTGAGGAACGCCCTCAATGAGATCGCCGACCACCTGGGGAATGGGATTATCCCTTTTTGGCTCAACAACGGCATCGACGGCAAATACGGTGGCTACCTGACCTGCTTCGACGCGAGGGGCAGGCCGACCGGTGACTATGACAAGTACATCGTCACACAGACCAGGATGATCTGGGGCATGTCCCGCTTCTCAAGGTCCTATCCGGAAAGGACGGACCTGCGCCGAGCCGCCGTTCAGGGCGTTGACTTCTTCCTTCGGCACTTCTGGGATAACGCGAACGGTGGCTGGTTCTGGAAGACCGCCCGTGACGGTTCCGTCATCGATGACGGCAAAGTGGTATTCGGCCAAAGCTTCGCCATCTACGCGCTGTCTGAGTATACCCTGTCTACCGGCGACAAGAGGGGGCTGGAGTACGCAGGCAAGACATTCGACCTCCTGCAGAAGTATGCGGCGGACACGTTCAGAGGGGGCTACTACGAGAACCTCGAGCCGGACTGGAGTGTATCGGCCCCCGGGTTTCCTGCCGGTGATCGAAAGTCTCTCGACATTCACATGCACCTGCTGGAGGCTTACACAACGCTCTGCCAATGCTCCGGACAGGAGATACACCGGCGCAAGCTCCAGGAAGTAATCGACATAATCCTGGCCAGGATGGTGAGCCCCACGAGTGGCTGCGGCATGAACCAGTTCACCCTTGCCTTCGAGCCGATTCCGGCGATCAACATCAGGCGGACGTGGAACGCGGAGCGGGCGGCGGGCGAAGTCATCGAGACGCCAACCGATACCACGTCATACGGCCATAACGTCGAGTTGGCGTGGCTGCTTAACCGAGCGGTTGAAGTGCTGGGGTATCCCCTGGATAGATATGACCAGGTGACAAGGAGACTCGTCGACCATTCTCTGAAGTATGGTTTTGACTACGACTTGGGTGGTGTATACCGCGATGGCCCGCACCAAGGAGCCCCGCTCGTCTATGATAAGGAGTGGTGGCAGAACTGCGAGGTGCTGGTGGGCTACCTAGACGCCTACAAGCACTTCGGCGATGGCGAGTATTTGGAGGCGTTTCTCAAGGCGTGGGAATTCGACTTGACGTACATGATTAACCATGAAGTCGGTGAGTGGCGACAGCTGGTCGCTCGCGATGGAACGGAGATCGTCGGCGACATTGGCAACCCCTGGAAGGCCATTTATCATAGCGGCCGTGCCATGATGGAATGCCTCTTGAGACTGGAAGAAATCATCCATTAGAGAGTCGCTTCCCCTGGCGGTTGCTTATCCGCGCGGTTCTTCTACCCCTGGCCTGCGATTTGACCGCCTTGGCCTGTGGGGTGCCAGTATTCCGTCTGTGTCTATAGGGATCACTCCCCAAGTCGCTCATGCGCCTGGTGAACGGCACAGGGCACCGATCCCCGAGCAGTGGCCTGTGCCCCTGTGCCTGACAGGCAGCGGGTCAAGGCCTGGGGTAACATCGGCCTACCGGGTCTCTGCGGTCTCCACCACGAATTCGAATGGGGCTGGCGCTTGACCTCCGTAGATACGGATCCACTATTGTCTCCCCACAACCGGTTCTTTTTCGGCGTGAGCGGCGCTCTCCTAGATGGCGTTGATGTGGGGTGAGCGGGTGTGCCTCGCGACGCTCGTCAGGATCGAGCTTCCACGGTTCGCCGGGTCATGCCCGACCAGCGGACGCAGCTCAGTCCTTCCTGAGCTGCAATCTCCGCCAGACCGGTCATCCGCTCCTCCACCAGCAGCTCCTCTTCCGCTAGCGGGAAGAGCCAATCCAGGCGCTCGTATTTGCTGACGCAGGTGTTGTTGAACGCGAGGATGTCGTAGCGCTCGGCCGTTGGCAGATTCTCGCGGATGAAGCGGGCGATCCGGCGGATGTTGTCCTCGCCATCGGTGTAGCCGGGGATAATCGGTGTGCGGATCCACATCGGTTTACCCGTGGCGGCTATCCGGCGCGCGTTCTCGAGGATGAGACGAAGGGGGACGCCGGTGTGGAGACGGTGTCCCGCCCCGTCGATGATCTTAAGGTCGTAGAGTACCAAGTCGGCCAGCGCGACCAGCGGTGCCAGCCGCCGCCAGCTCACGCCGCCGCAGGTGTCGAGGGCAAGGTGGATACCTTCGCGTCGCAACTCCTGCATCACTACCCGTGAGAACTCCGGCTGCATCGCCGGCTCGCCGCCGGAGAGAGTGACACCGCCGCCGGAAGTCTCGTAGAACACGCGGTCGCGCAGCGCGATCTCGACAACCTCTTCTACCGTCCGCCGCTTGCCCAGAATCTCCAGGGCAGTAGCCGGGCAAGCCCCGAGGCAGAGGCCGCAGAGATCGCAAACCTGCCTGTCGATGACCATGCCATCGGCGCTGAGGGCAAGGGCGTTTCGGGGGCAGACGCGGAGGCACTCCCGGGCGCCCACGCAGCGCAGTTTGTACCAGACGAGGTCGGACTGGTACAAACTGCCCTCCGGATTGTGACACCAGGGGCAGCGCATCGGGCATCCCTTGAGGAAGACGGTGGTGCGGATGCCCGGACCGTCCTCGGTGGAGTGGCGCTGTATGTTGAAGACAAGCCCCGTCAGCGGGCTGTCGATAGCGTCGGCTTTGTTCACTCCGCCTCTTCCCAATCGGCCCCTAGACGTTGGTGAACTCCGTGCGGGCGATGATGTCGTCCTGCAGCGACTTCGGCAGGTCGACAAACAGGGCCGAGTATCCTGAGACCTTGACGGACAGGTCGGGATACTTCTCGGGGTGAGCCTGGGCATCGACCAGGGTGTCTTTGTCGACCGGCGTGAACTGGACGTGCCTGCCGCCAAGACGGAAGTATCCGTGGATCAGGGAAACCAGCTTGTCGACACTCTCTTCATCCTTGAGCAGGCCGGGCGCCAGGTTGAGCGTCAGAGTGCTCCCGTCGCTGACCAGCGCCTTCGCTGCTCCGGCGGCCGAATGCATCACCGCCGTGAGTCCGTTTAGCTCTGTGCCGTGAGCCGGCGAGATCCCGTCGGTGACCGGCTCCTGCGCCCGCCTACCGTCCGGCGTGGCGTTGCACAGCAAGCCCTCGAAGACCTGAAATCCCGACGATAGGATAAGTGGTCGGTACACGCCGCCCCGTCCGCACTTGTGCTTCCTGACCTCGTTACAGAAGGTCTCGACCATCCACTCGGCGATCTCGTCCACCGTCCGGTCATCGTTACCGTACTTGGGCGGTTTGTGCATAAGCTCCTGCCGCAGAGTCTCAGCGCCTTCGAAGTTGTTGCGCAAGTGCTGGACAAGCTCATCCAACGTGAGCATCTTATGCTCGAACACGGCCCAGCGTACAGCCGCCAGAGAGTTGACAGCGGTCGCCAGCGCCTCCATGCCCATGTGCCCGTTGTTGTACATCGCGCCGCCGCGAGTCGCGTCCTTTCCGCTCTCCAGACAGCCGATGAGGGTGGAAGAGAGGGCCGGACTGGGGAACGCCTCGGCGTAGGCCCGGTCCTTGAGTTCCGCCGCCTTCACGCACCTGTCGACGCAGAACGCGAGTTGCTCAGCAAATGCGCCCCTCAGATCCTGGAAGCTCTTCATAGCGCCGGGCGGCGGAGTGGGAGCGCCCACGACAACATCCGACGTAAACAGCTTTCCCCCATTGAGCGCCAGTTCCAGGGTCTTGCCTATCGATATCGAATTGCCAGCGGTGTAGGAGAAGTCTCGTCCCGTTGTCGTCGGCTCGACACAGCCGACTATGGAGTAGTCGCGGGCGTCCTCTAGCGCGTAGCCATCCGCGAGAAGGTCTCTAACTATGATCTCGTCGTTGAAGAAGGCCACGCCGGCACCAATCCGATGGGTTTCCCACGCCTTGACGAGAAAATCGCGCGGTGTCTTGAGAGACACGCGGACGGCGATGTTGTTCTTCAACGCCCCCAGTTTGCCGACCAGGTCGAGGAACATGTAGGAGATGTCATTCGTGGCATCCTCGCCGTCACGACCGACCCCGCCAATAGTGACAGTGTGATGCGCAGGGAGAATCGAGGTCGCCATCTTCAGATGGATCTCCTCTAGAGCCTCCTGCGCCTTGGCCGGCGTTATGATCCCCGCCTTCAGGTCAGCCTCGTAGTATGGGTACAGATACTGGTCGATGCGTCCCGTTGAGAAGACGTCACCCACGCCGTAGCTGATGCACAGCACGACGTGTGTCATCCAGATGGACTGCACTGCCTCCATAAATTCGCGGGGTGGGTGCATGGGTACGTAGCGGCAGCGCTCCGCCATGGCGAGCAACTCCTGCCTTCTCTGCCCCTTCCCTTTTGCGGCCTTCGCCGCTGCCAGCTCAGCGTAACGCTCCGAATACTCACGCACGGCCTCTGTCACGACCAGGACCGATTCGAGGAAATCCCTACTCTGTTCGTAGCCGTCGTCGTCCTCTTTGAGTTCACCTAGACGAAGGGCGGCCCGCTCGCGAATGCCCTCGAACCCCATCTCAAGGACACGGGTGTAGCCGGGAATGGTGTGGCCCTGAGTGTCCAATACGATCAGAACGAGTTCGTGGGCCAGGAAGCTCTGCCTCTCTTTGTCGTACAGCTCGGCATCCTGCATCCAGCTCATATACTTGAGACTGGCGGTGGACTTCCCTCTCCAGTAGGGCAGGATCTCGTCGCTCAACTCCTGCCGTTCCTGCGGCTTCAGCACTCGTCCGCCTTCGGCCAGAGTCCTGCTGCTGCCGACCGAGTTCTCGATGATCGATACCTCGGGGCTTCGCTCCACCCCGAGTATTGCCCCCAACGTCTTCGCCGTCTTCACTCCGGCAAAGAGGTCGCCGTCATCGATCCTGATGGTCATCGTCCGTAGGGTGCGCTGAAGAGCGCGGGCAGTTCGCATGCAAGGCGCGAGATCTGGTTCGTCCTGCCACGCCCGCGTGTACTCCCGCGCCCTCTCCAAGTCGATTTCCATAGGAGACGCCAACAGACGCTCCTTGAGTCTGAGTCCTCTTGGGGACGGAGCGCGAGTTGCGGTTGCTTCCATTACCTCACCCCCTTCGAGTCGGTGTTACCGGCTGTGCCCTACTCCTTGCCAATGACAAATGAGATCGGAGAAGACCTACTGACACGTCCAGGCTGGGAACGTCACTCCCCCTGCGGGGCTTCTGAGGGATGCTCGAGATTGATCCCCTTGTGCATCTTTTCCCCAAGTCTCTCTGCAGCCCCAAGAACCGTCGCTACTTGGAGTGACTCGACCTGAGAACGATCCAGGGCCCCAATTGCCAAATGATAGGAGGCCGCCTCCCCCGCCGCAAGTAGCATTTCCGCCAGAGACTCGGCTTGTTGCGGTGGAAGCCCCGTGACTTCCCTGATTGGGTCCGCCCACAGGGCGGCATTCCTTTTCCTTTGCTGCTGTCTGGCTTGCTCTAGGTCGGGAGCCCCAGCAGTTGACGCGTAAAGATCTCTCAGAGCAGGCTCTCGTTCCTCCACGCAGTCAAAATACGCCCTAGTGCCCGCTCGCACAGCAGCCTCAAAGTCATCCGGATGATCCTCCAGTGCTTTGCGGGCGTGTTCGAACAGATACTCGCCATACTCGCATATCAAAGCGAAGAGAAGAGAGCTACGCCCCGGGAAATGGCGATAGACCACCGGTTTGCCGACTCCTGCAGCGGCAGCGATGGCGGCAATTGTCAATGCGTCGGCGCCACGTTCACTGAGTATCTGTTCGGCAACACCCAACAAGTGTTGCCGTCGTTGAGGAGCGCGGAGGCGCTTCTGGAGCTTCCTGTCTCGCGCAACCGGGTCAGATGCTTTCAACCGCTTTGTCTCGCTTGCTCTTCCAGCATAGGATTCGACCACCATTGTCAACGATTACCTTCTCTCGTCGCAAGTAGTCCAGTCAAAATATGTTACGAAATATGTTACCACATGTATTGATATTTAAGTATACCAGTAGTAACATAGCCTCGCCAGCTTGGAGCTCTCAAGCCGGCGAGGCTGACGTTAGGGAACGGGACCGGAGCTGTAGCAGGCGGCGGGGCTGCGCAGCCATCGAGGGGTATCCTCGGGTCTCAGGGAAGGAAAGCCAACCCGCGGGTTGGCTCTTGCTGTTTGAGGGCCAAGGCATCCGAAAAGAATCGAAGCAGGAGGAGGTCAATGAAACGTAAGTTAGGCTTATTGGGAGTAGTAGTTGGAGCCGTGGCACTCGCACTGGTGGGAGTGCTACAGGACGTAAGCACAAGCAAGGCCCTCATGCCTCTGCCGGTCAGGCCCATCGGGCTGGGCACAACCGTAGAGGGAGGCCAAAACACCAACCAGCTCGGGCAGATCCAGGATACCTACAGCGCTACGATTGGACATCGCGGTGAGCGCTCCGCATCCTATGCCGCCTGGTCGCGGGGAGGGGTGGGATACCCGGACATCATGATCGACGATGGTGCCGCTCTTGGTGATTTCAGCTCCATCAGCGACCTGTACTGCAACTCCGCCGACATCAATGACGGCGACCTGTTGGCGGACACGGACGGTGGAACCCCGGCAAAGCCGGTGCCTTTCGTCGCCAACGAGGGGACCACCGACCTGGCGGCGGCGGGACTAGGCTACCTTACCCCCAGGGCAGGTGTCTTCCCGATGACCGACCGCTTCGAAGCGCTCATTGACGGCGCCTGGCTTATGGGCTCCATCTACTTTGATCTGGGCGCCCTGGGCGCGACCATCCCGCTCAGCATCTTCAGCCTGCACGTACCCTGGGCGCCGTACAGCGGCCTAAGCCAGGTCTGGATTGCAGGCGCCGCCGGCAAGCCAGGGACGCTGTGCAGCGACAGCGGGCAGAACAACTTCTATGCCCCGAAGGGCGCGATCACCAAGATCACGGGCTCCTCGACAACCCCGGTGGCGGTGACGAACACGCCGCCGCTAAAGGGAGACTCGGGCGGCCCCTGCACCGGCGTCAACTGCGTCGACAAGCAGGTCTACGGGTTCTGGCCCGACAAGAGCATCGTCGACGATTCGGTTGGGGGTGGAGCTCAGACGGTGGCGGTGACCGAGCGGGCGCTCAACGCCGGCCCGAACAGCGGCAACTTCAAAGACGTCTGGCACGTTGAGGCTCCGGCCGGCGTGACGGCGACCTGGGGCGGCAGCATCACGGAGAGGCGCTGGAGCGGCACTAGCTGGGCCGCCGAGACCGCACCCACGATCACGCCTCCCGGCGGCGGCGTCGCCGAGATCAGCTTCGTGGAGGACGCCCTTGTTGCCGGTGACACCTACGAGGACGCGGGTACGCTTAGCCTTAACTGTACCTCAGCGGGCGACTACATCGTCGCCATCAAGACGGCCTCTTACCCGGTGTCGCCGACGGTAGACAACGACTTGGTGTCCAACGTTTACATTTCCACGATCCGGGTGAGGTGCCCCGCGAACTCTCCGGAAGTGGACGAGCAGGTCATCTCCTTGACCTCTCAGATAACCGCCCTCGACGCTGGTAGCGTCAGCTTCAACCCGACGATAACGGCCACAACACCGCCGGGCGACAACCTGCAGCTTCTGGTCGGCGACTCGGCTACCCTCAACGTGAGGGGGCTGTTGCGCAACGTGGGCACCGCAGATGCTGCCTCCCTGAACGTGCTCGGCGCCGAGGCGCCGGACATGGACGGCAACGGCACCTACGACATCGCCGTCAACTGGGTAGATGGCAGCACGACCGGTGTCTATGGATCAGACCCGTCAGCCCTAACGACGATGACGGTCACCGACACCTGCGTTGCGGGCGGCAACATGGCCTGCGCCAACCTCAACGTCTCGATGACCGAGCCGCACGGCCCGATGATCATGGTCCGCGCCAACCTGGAGATCGAATGCAGCACCGCCGGCAAGTTCCTGGTCCCGCTCAAGGCTGTCAATATACCGACGGCCGCCGGCGACTCCGCGCCGGTGAACAACGTTGCCTGGACGTCGCTTTCTGTCTCGTGCTGGGCCAATAGCGGCGCCAGAAGTGCCGCTATTGACGGCGTCGACGACGACACCGGTCTTTTCTCGTCGTTCACCAGCTACGCGTCGGAGCCCGACCTCCGCAAGTCCGTATCGTTGACCTCGAAGCCGGCGACAGGCATCGCCTCCGACACGGGCTACGTCGAGCGCTGGGCTACGCCCGACTGCATGTGGTACGACGGGGACGACGACGCGCCAGACACGAACGGCGACGGCTGGATCAGCGGCTCCGAGAGCCTCAACGACCCCGACCTGGTAGCGCTGGGCGGCGGTGTGGGTGTGGCCGCTGTTGACAGCGACGGCGACTGCGTCGCCGACGCAGCGTATGCCCAGCCGGGCAAGCCGGTAGACTACAACGACGTCGCTGGCGGAGATATGTGCCCGGTGATCGTCTACAACGAGGGCAACGCGCCCGTCGTCCAGGTGGCGTACTCGAAGTCCGCTGACGAGGACTGCGACGGGCTCCTCGACGGCAACGAGTACGTCTTCGGCTCCAACCCGAGGATGGCCGACTCCGACGGCGACGGCGCCAGCGACTTCGTCGAGGTATTCCAGCTCACCAACCCGCTGAACCCGGACACCGACGGTGACGGGTACAAAGACGCGCCGGCGCCGACATACCTGAACAGCAGCACCGCCTACGACAACTGCCCGGCCGTCTACAACCCCGACCAGGCGAACAACGACGGCGCGCGCCGCGCCAACGGCGCCGTTCTCCCCGGCTCCTGGGCGAGCAACCCCAACCAGGACAAGCTGGGTGATGCCTGCGACGAGGACGACGACAACGACCGGGCGATGGACATCGCCGAGACGACGGTTCTCCCCTACACCAACCCCTTGGTCGCCGACACCGACGGCGACCGCTGCGTTGACGGTTGGGAGTCGATTGCGCTTAGTGACCCGACCAGCGCCACTTCCAAGTGCCCGGGCACCCTGACGCCTGCTTTGCAGACACTCGCCCGGGGCTGTCACCTCAACCTGCCGGGAAAAGCCCTCGCGCCTTCCTTTGCT